>Ga0255055_10000101_pt1 | contig 62105 bp, 48 predicted proteins | sample JV7_2_27_MG_FD_188633 | JGI IMG/M metagenome (GOLD analysis project Ga0255055, IMG submission 188633) | Seawater microbial communities from Jervis Inlet, British Columbia, Canada - JV7_2_27 | ecosystem: Environmental > Aquatic > Marine > Inlet | place: Canada: British Columbia | collected... | reverse complement strand
GACCACCACCGTGTTCTCCACGGTGCGGTTCGAGAGGGAGACGCCGACCTCCTGGGGGTCCCCGGTCACGGCCGAGAGGGCCAGGCTCACGTCCGTGATCTCCTGGAAGATGGTGAGCCGGAGCTGGTCCCCCTCGCTGATCTGGGGGGTGACGCGGAGGGTGATGCCGATGTCCTGGCGCTCGATGTTCTGGCTGGTGGCGAGGCTTGCCTGGGCCTCCACCCCCGCCGCCGACTGCACGCGGCTGGTCACGATGGGGATCTGGGCGCCGACCCTGATCTCTGCCTCTTCGTTGTCGACGGTCAGCACGTGCGGCGCGGAGAGGATGTTCGTGCCGCCGAGGTTCGAGGAGGCCCGGATCAGCCCCTGGATGAGCGTGCTGCCCGCGGTGACGTTGGCCCCCCCGAGGAAGGTCGTTTGGGCGACCGACGCAACGCTCTCCAGGAGAGGCAGCAGGAGCCTCTCCGCGGTGTCGGAGCCGCCGATTTCGGGGTCGGGATCGTCACCCCCCTGGCCGGCCAGCAGCGGAGCCAGCCCCAGGTCGCTGGTCGAGCCGATCGCGTAGCTGTTGCCGTCCTTGTCCAGGATGCGGACCAGCCCCGTGAAGCCCAGCTCCTGGCTGTTGGTGATGTCCACCTCCATGATCAGCGCCTCGACCAGCACCTGAGGGCGGGGGATGTCGAGCAGCTCGAGCACATCGAGCAGCGTCTCGTAAGCAGCCCCACTGGCCTGGATCAACAAGGTGTTGGTGGGCGGATAGGCGGAGACCGTGATCGGCTCGCTGAGCTCAGTGATCGCGGAACGCGCCAAGCGCGCGTCTCGCGTTCCACCCACAGGCGTCGTCGCTCCGCTCAGCAGGTGATCGAGGATTCCCGCGAGATCCTCGGCGTCAACGTACCGGGCGTGATAGACGTGGATCTTCCCGCCTCCGAGCTGGGGTCGATCGATCTCACCAACGAAGTCTCGGACCTCGGCGAGGAGCTTCGGCGGGCCGCGCAGGATCAGCGAGTTCGCGGCGTCGTTGGCCCAGACCTCCACCCACACCGCCCGCCTCTCCGACACGCCGAAGGCTTCTCGAACCAGCTCCGAGACCCAGCCGGCACTCCGATGCTTCACGCGGAGCACGACGAGCTGCTGCTCGGCTGCTCGATCGATCTCCCGAACGATCCCGATCAGGCGCCGCATCCTGGACTCGGCCCCCCCCAGGATCAGGCTGTTGCTCGGGGGGTAGGCGATCGCCACGCCGGACTCGGCCAGAAAGGGCTTCAGCAGGCCGGCGAGCTCCTCCGATCTCGCCGACCGCAGGCGAATCATGGTGGTCGCGAGCTGTTGGCTGGAGTCCAGCGGCGGGCGGTCGATCCAGGGCGTCTGTCCTGGGGCGGAGCCGATCGGGACGATCTTCCAGACGCCGTGCGGACCGGCAACCATGGTGTGGCCCTTCAGCATCAGGGCGACGTTGAGAATCTCGAGACTCTCTTGAGCCGTGACGCGGCCGGCCACGTCGATGGTGACGCGACCTGCGAGACTCGAGTCGAAGATGAAGGTCCGCCCCACGGCGACAGAGACCGCCTCGATGATTCTGGCGAGCTCAGCGTCTCGGAACTGAAGTGCGAGGCGGATCTCCTCCGTATCCGCAGCGCTCCGGGGCGTGCCGAGGAGAACGAGACCGGAGAGGAGCGAGAGAGCCACTGCGATTCTGCGCATCATCGGCCAACGTATCGGCTGGCCACCCCGATCGCCAAATGGCAGCAGCGCTCCCACCGGCGGCCCGCTCCAGTCCCCAATCGGAGCGGTACCTCAACCCACGCGTCTGGATCTCGAGCTGGAGCCGCCGCGCGGCGCCGCGGCGTCACTCAACAGCTCTCTCCCTCCGGGATGCAGGCCCACTCATTCGACCAGATCGTGCAGAACTGGCCGTGGACGCATCCCGTTTCTCGTCAGCCTGGAACGCACTGGATGGCGTGGTCCGCGCAGCAGTCTCCATTGTCCACGCAGAACGTGTCGCACCAGCAGGAGCTGTCCTCCGACGGGCCCCCGCAGTGCCCCACACAGGAATCCCCAGGGGGGCCGGGGCACACTTCGTCAACGCAGGCGGGGACGTAGTCCGCGCAGCAGTCTCCCTGGCCCACGCAGAACGCGTCGCACCAGCAGGAGCTGTCCTCCGACGGGCCCCCGCAGTGCCCCACGCAGGAGTCCGGGCCCGGCTCGCAGCCAGGAGGGGGGACACCGCAGGCGGAGAGGTAGTCATCGCAGCAGTCTCCGCGGCTCTCGCAGGCGTCGTCGCAATGGCAGGAGCCGTCCTCCGACAGGCCTCCGCAGTGATCCACGCAGGAATCCCCATTAGGATCGGGGCACTCTTCAACGCAGACGAAGGCGTAGTTGTCGCAGCAGTCTCCGATGCCCTCGCAGAACGTGTCGCACCAGCAGGAGCGGTCCTCCGACGGGCCCCCGCAGTGATCCACGCAGGAGTCCGGGCCCGGCTCGCAGTCGCCCCCATTGCCCCCATTCGGGGGGCAGGGGGGAAGGGCCTGGACACAGACGGGCTCGTAGTCCGGACAGCAGTCTCCGATGCCCTCGCAGAGGTGGTCGCACCAGCAGAAGCCCTCCGACGGGCCCCCGCAGTGGTCCTCGCACGTCTCCGCCGCATCGAAGCAGAGTCCGTCCATCTTCTTGGAGAAACCCGCCTCTTGGAGGCAGTCGTCGTTCGCGTAGGTCACCCCGTCGCAGCCGCACACGGGGCTCCAGCACTGGGGGCAGGAATCTCCGACGTCCTGGCAGGTGCCGTCCTCGCCCCCGGCGCCGCAGGTCCCGGTCGGGAACTCGCAGAAGGAACCGTCGTCGCAAGCGTCGTCGATCTGACAGAGCTGGTCTTGCCCCCAGGCAGGAAGAGCGAGGAGCAGCAGCGCTGCCAGCAAGGCGGGGCCGAGGAGCCGCTCCGCCGAGAGTTTCCGTGTCTCATGCCTCTTATGCCATCTGGCCCACATCCCTCTCCCCTCCATTCTTGGTCGATAAATTGGCCGATAAATCGGTCGATAAACTTTCAGTCGATTCGCCGGTGCCCTCACTCCGATCCGGGCATCAACGGATTCTTGTCAAGCCGCCGAGGCAGCGGGGGAGCCTCCGGATCGATCTCGAGGCCCGAGCCCGCCTCCCACACGCTGTGCGCGACGGCTGCCACGTTCCTGACGCCCGACACGGGGTCGCTGGACGCCATCTCGAGCAGCGCCGCCCCGGCGCGATCGTCCACTCCTCCCCCGGCACGCGCGATTTCATGCGCCGCCGTCACTCGGACCGATATCGACGGGTCCTGCAGGGCCTCGAGGAAGAAGTCCGTCAGCGCGCTGCCCTGCTGGGCGTAGGGGGCCAGTGCGATCACCTTCATTCTGTCGGTGGTGCTCAAGCCCGAGAGAAACGTCTCGATCAAGGCGGAGGACTCGTAGGCGGCCTCGGCGGCGGCCCTCTCGATCGGGTCGATCTGGTCGATCGTCTCCAGCTGCTCGAGCGCGTCTCGCGCCGCCTGCTCGGAAGGGGTCTCCTTGAAGCCGCCGAGTGCGGCGACGGCCGCGCGACCGAGGCCCCCTCCGCCCTCCGCGGCGATCTCCTTCAGCACGTCCACCGCCTGCCGCAAGCCCGATCGCCCCAGCTCGGCGATGGCGCGCTGCCGATCGGCGTGGTGGGCCGATCGATCCGGGGCCAGGCGGAGCGCCTCCCGGACCGACAGATCTTCTTGGTCGCTGGTGGTGCGCGGGGGCCGACGGGGGGCGGCGCCGAGGCTCGCCCGCACGGGGCTCTGATCGCGCGCCACCATCACCAGCTGCTGCAGCTCGCCGTCGAGCGCGTACACTTCGATCCGGTCCCCGGAGCGCCGTCGCAGCAGCTCGATGGCCTCGCCCGCATCCAGGGCAGCAGCCTCTACACCGATCTCCATCTCGGGCGGCTCACCGAGAACCGTCACCTCGATCCCGGCCCGGTTCGCGAGCCCCTCGATCTCCGCCAGGGAGCCATCGGCGCCGCCCCGACCCTCGAAGGGCTCGAGGGGTTGCGCTCCCGCCGAGGCACCCCGGGGTGCAAGCAAGGCGACGGCCCCCACGAGGATGAGTCCTCGCGTGAGCCGCCGCCATTTGCTGCGTTTGCTGCGGTCGGGCGCTTGCATCCCGTTTAGGTTACCCGCCTGTGCCTACCATCCACAACCGCATTGTGGCATCTCGCGGCTGCGTCGTCGGCAGGCATCGCTACTACGGCTGGTCCTTGCAGATGTTCGGCTTGAACTGCTCCTCACCCGGCAGGCAGCCCCGCAGATACGAGAGCTCGCAGGAGGTGACGTCGAAGGTCCCGTGCACCCGAGCGCTATCCGGGGCCTTGATCCGGATCTTCACCCGATCGCCTTGGAAGAAGGTCTCCGGATTGCGGTACAGGACCGTCGTCGGCTTGCAGCCGATGAAGGTCACGCCGTTTTTGCTCCCGCGCTGGTAGCCCTGGGAATAATGTGACCACCAGGGGCTGTACAGACCCGGGATGCTGATGCTCCTGAGCTTGCCGCCGCAGGGCGGGCCGTAAGCCTGATCATCATCATGCGGATTGGCCGGCGAGCAGATTTGCCTCGCCTCCAACGTCCACGGTTCCTGCTTGATGTACATCGAATTGGTGAAGTCGTCGGTGCCCGCAACGGCGTCGTTAAAGTACTTGGAGTGCGGCACAAAGGTCTGGCCGGGGCCCATTCCCTGCGGACGCTCCGCGCACACCGTGCAGGTCACCTCCAGGTCCGACACCACGCTGGAGCTCTTGATGTACATCTCGTACGACGCGCTGGCCTCGAAGCCATGCTGGTTGAATCCCACCTCCTTGATGGTCGGAACGGTCTGCCAGCGGTTCGAGGGCAGGGGCATGTACTCGAGAGCGCCCCTCATCCGGAACTCCTCTTCGGCGCTCTCGTCCTCGTCCGCTACGCCGTAGAAGTCGCCGCCCGGGGGCAGAATCTCGGAGCGGAGCGGCGTGCAGTGGGCGTCTTCTCCCAATCTGGCGTCCGTCCCCTCCGTAACATCCCGCGTCCCCGGATCATCGGCTAGATCCAGCTGGGTATCCTTGCCCACGCACTCGTGCTCCTTGAGCTTGTGGCCCGCGAGCGAGCTCCCCGGCAGCGCCAGGAAGGCGAGCACGCCGAAGGCCAGCATGAACTGCGCAGTCCTTTGAGACATTGTTTTCTCCTTCGTCTTTCTCAGAATCGATTGTGGGGACCCCTCGGGATCCCCGTTGTTTTTCTCGCCTTTGGCGTTACAGATCCTCACCCGGGAGCACCGCGCCGAGGTACACGAGAGCGACCGAGTCCTTGGCAGCCCAGACTCGCACGCGCGTGCTCGAGGGAACCCTGATCCCGACCTCTACGTGGTCGTGCGCCGCGAAGGGATCGTGAAAGCTGTTCGGGATAAACTTGGTGATGCAGTCGCGCCCGATCAGCGTGATGGACTCTTCGAGGTCGAAGTCATAGGGGTTCGCCGTCATGGGGAGGTCCTGCCAGAGCCCCGATCCCCCCACCAGCTTGAGGCCGGGGATCTTCAGGTCCTCGACGTTGGTCGTGCCACCGCTGCTAAGGGGCCCATGAAAGTGCCGGACCCTCAGGTAGAGCGGCGCCTCCCACCAAGGGCCATGCTTTTGGTCGTTCACACTGATGGTTTGGCTCGCGCCGAGGTAGTCGTCTTCGTTCTGGCACCTGCGAACGTCGAGGCAGATCTGCACCGCGATGTCGGAGATGACCGGGCGCTCGAGCTTGATCTTCCAGGTGTAGTGCGCCGGGCTCCCGGCCTGGTAAAACTGCTCCCCGGGGTTCCCGCAGGTCGGGATGTTTGTGCTCACGGCATTGCCCATGCACGACTGCTCGCCGCCCACGATCAAGTCGCCGCTGGCCGTGAAATTCTCCCCGCCGGTGATGTCGTCGCCGCTCCGGTTCTCGTCGTTGCCGGTCGGCGCGCCCTCGGCGATGCTGTTCTTGCAGCCGGCGAAGCGCGACGCCTCGAGAGTGGCCGAGCCGTAGTTGCCACCGCCTGTCTTGAGCGCGTTCTCTTTACCGCCCACGAAGTCCTTTTCGAGGATCGTCGTACCGGCCCCGGCCGACCCGCCGAGCAGAGCGGTAACCGCCAGCGCGATTAGAAGTACGAACACTGTCCGCATCATCTTCTCCCTACTTGCATTGTGGTTTGGTGTTTCTCGTACTCGCCGATGATGCCGGGATTCGTGCTCTCGTGATCCGGCCGGCGCCACCTCGCCCTGAGATGGATTCGATCATGCGAACGAAATGCAACAACGGTGCCAGGGGGGAAATCATCCCTCGATTCTCTTGGAATTCTATAAAATCTCTTTTAATTCGGTGACTTGGGAGAATGCTGCCCGAGGCTCGCGATCCTCTGGGGAGCGAGCTGCACATTCATTGACCGGTAATTTCCGGTCGAAGCGGAAAGAATTGTCGGATCTCCGTGGGCAAACGCCCGGACGACGGATCCCACGCCGTGCCGTCTGACGAGAGAACCTCGCCGGGTCATTCTGGATTCAGAGTCACCACCACGGTGTCCGTCCGCGAGGTCGCGCCGGGACAGTCCGTCGCCGATAGCCTGAGCAGGTAGTTCCCGGCATCGCTTCCCGTGAAGCGCGGGTCCTCGGTGTTCGGGTCGTCGAAGCTCGCGGAGCTGCCGGGCGGCTGGCTCAGCACTTCCCAGCTCATTGAGAGCGGCTGGCTCCCGGCCGGTACGTCGTTGGGGTCGCTGGCGGTGGCCTCCAGCTGGACGCTCGCGCCGGCCACGCCTAACTTCGGGGGTCCGGCGTCCACCGTGGGCGGCTTGTTGAGAAGCGGAACGCTCACCAGGTTGTTGACCGGGTCGACGTCCTGGGGAACCGCGGGGTGGGAGGCCTCCAGCTGCAGGGTCAGGTCGGTGTCCTGGAGCGGGTACAGGAACTCGCCCCGGAGGGGAGATCGCTCCAGCCCCACGGGAACGCATTCGAACGAGAGCGGTTCGAGGTCGGTGCAGGGGGGCGTGCCCGACGCGCAGAACGGCGGCTGGGACCCCCCCGGAAAGATCGCCACAGTCAGGAGGTCGTAGGAGCGGGGGCTTAGCGGCCGACCCAGCCCCAGATCCCGGGCCCCCGGGGAGTTGAGGTTCGCGATGGTGAGCTCGATGTCGACCGTGTCTCCTTCCTTGCGGTCGCAGGCCACCACCTCGCCGCCGCGCTCCAGGAAGCGCACCTTGGCGAAGGCCAGGTCGGGCCTCCCGAAGCCCTCGGCCGAGGCGCCCACGCAGAGCAGCTCCCGGTGGACATTGTTGAGCTCGTCCGACTCCCTCACGCTCCCCACCAGGTCCCTCCCGAAGCCGTCGACGAGCACCGTCGCGGTGTGCAGGCCCGGGGAGAGCTTCAGCGGATCGGGGCCGAAATCCGAGCAGGTGACCGACACCGTGTCGCCCTCCAGCAGCGGTTGCGCGGGCGAGGCCGCCACCGTCCGGAAGCAGTCCCCGATGGGCAAGGGGTAGCACTGATCGGTGTCTAGGCAATCGCCGGCGCCGGCGAGCGGAAGGAGGCTTTCGTCGTAGTAGAAGTCGACGTCGAACGCGCTGGTCACCCTCTGGTTCCCCTGGTTCGTCGCCCCCACCCGGAACGCGATGTCGTCGAACTGGCTCGGCTCGCCCGGAATCACCGCGATGCTGAGGTCGGAGCCGAGGGAGGGGGCGGGGACCAGGTCGGGTGCGATGTCGGGACACTGCTGGACGAAAACGGGGCGCGGGAGCGCGGGGACGTTGTCATCGAAGGTGTCGTCGCAGATCTTGTATTCGGGATCCACCACCGCGGACCAGTCCTGGTGGAAATCCGGTGTGAGGACATCGGGAAAGAGCGGCCCGACCCACACCCTGACGCCGTCGGCGGGGTCGTTGCCGACCTCGACCTCGGCGCACTCGACGGCGGGATCGGAGAAGCCCTCCGGACACACCGTCACGCAGGCGTGGTAGCTCGCCGGGTTGGGGGCGGGGTTGCTGAGGATCCCGTCTCCTCCCCCGTCGTGATCCTCGGGGCCGGGGAAGTTCCCGGCGGGCGGGGCGTCGAAGTCGAAGTCACCCGTGTGCTCTCCCATCAAGGCGCACACCTGGTAAGGCTCGGTCGCCGGATTGTCGAAGGTCACGGTCACGAGCAGGAAGGACTCTTCCTGGGGATCCAGCTCTCCGTCGAGATCGCAGTCGCAGTCGCCCCCGTTCCCGCAGTCCCCGCTGGGAAAGTCGCCCAGCGGCGGCCGGTCCACCTCGCCCACGGAAGGGAACGAGGGCACCGTGCCCGACAGGAAACCAAGCACGAGATTGGCGGGCGGCCTCAGCTCGATCAGCCCGACCGAGGCGCGCAGGATCAGCAGGGCGTCGGCCGGGGTGATCACACCGTTGCCCCCGCTCACCACGATCGGGGGGAAGGAGCTCTCGTCCACCAAACACGGGGGAGCCACGTCCACGATCGAATCCGGGATCGGCTGGCCGAAGCAGGAGAATCCCGACACGAGGTTCAGGGCGCGGCGCAGCGTGATCAGGGCGTCGGCGGGATCGACGAAGCCGTTGCCCTTCGGGCAGACCAGAGGAGGGGTGGCGCCACTCAGATTGGGCGGCGCCACGTCCCAGCTCGGCCCGGCCTGCGCCGATGCCGCCAGCGCCAGAATCAGAATTGCCAGGGGGGTGGTTCGCATGATCTGCCTCCTCGGGAGCGAGCTCCGCAGCTCCTCAGCCATCTCCGCCGGTCAGCTCCCGATCGATCAGTTCCCGAAACACGCTCTCCGAGTCGGCCCCGAAGATCGGATGTCCGTTCACGAAGAAGGAAGGCGTTCCCTGGACACCCGCCTCTCGACCCGCCGCGGCGTCGGCGCGCACCAGATCGCGATAGCGCTCCTCGTCGACGCAGCGGCCGTACGCCTCGACATCGAGCCCGAGGCTCTGCGCGATCTCGGCGAGCTTCTCCTCGCTGAGCTCCTGCTGGTTTTCGAACAGGCTGTCGTGATAATCCCAGAAGCTCCCCTGCTCGTCCGCGCACTGCGAAGCCTGGGCGGCCGAGAAGGCCAGGGGGTGGCTGCTGACCGGGAAGTGCCGGTACTCCAAGCGGATCTGCCCCGGGTAGTCATCGAGCAGGCTGTCCAGCACTCCCTGGATTCGCTTACAGAAGGAGCACTCGAAGTCCGAGAACTCGACGATCGTCACCGGTGCGTCGACCGGCCCCTTGGAGGGCGCCGCCTCGCCGCCGGTGAGCTCCACGGTCGGGAGCTCGGGGTAGGCGAGGAAGGTCTCGACCCCTGCCTCGTCGTGCAGCCGCTGCAGGAGCTCCTGCTTGTACTGCTCCGTCTTCTGCCCCACCAGGTAGGCGAGCAGATCCTGCCGGTTGTCCTCGAGGCTCCCCTCGACCTGATCGCGGTAGCGATCGTAGAGCTCCTGGATCTCCTGGTCGGAGACGTCCTCGGCCTTGTCGCGGACCTCGGCCTCCATGAGTTCCGTGGGCGTGATGCCCCGCCGGGCAGCCTCGGCCTCGATCAGCTCCGAGTTGACGAGATAGGCGAGCGTCCGCGTCTGGTCGCGGTAGAGGTTCCGCTTGTACTCCACCTCGAGGCGCAGGCTCTGCCCCCGGGAGGCCTCGTCGAGCTCCGCGCGGGTGATCTCCCGGTCCCCGACGCGCGCCACCACCACCGGCTCCTCGGAGGCCGGGTCCGGGCGAAGGCCCGAGCACGCGAGCGCTCCCGCGCAGACCAACGCGGTGCCGAGCGCCGCGATCCTCCTCGCGAGAGCTCGTCCCGCCTCTACCACTTCGGTGATTTCCATCTCATCCGTTCCTCGCTGCTTCTCCAGCCCTGCGCTCCCACGCTCTCCGGCGGCCTCGAGACCCGCTGCTCAGCGCTTCTCGGAAACCCGCGCGGCCATCTCCTCGACGTTGTTGCCCTCCTGGTCGCCTTCGTCGACCTCCTGGTAGGGATCGATCTCCGCCCTCACCGTCCACTCTCCGTCGCGGGGGAAGCCCACCCCGATGGGCGGGAGGTCGTAGGACTGGCCCGCCGCCAGGAAGCGCAGATCCCGGAACCAGTCCGGCTCGTCCGGGTCGTCGGGGGGAAAGCCGGGTCCGAGCCCCCCCCTGAGGCCGTACTCCACGTTGACGGAGAACTCGGATGGGGTGTCCGCAGCCCCCCGGTTCGCCACCCGGATCCTCAGCACGCCGGAGCTTCCCGCCACCGGTGTGGGCGGATCGAGCTGGATGGATTCGACCACGAGATCGGGTTTTCCCGACTGCTGGGCCGTGCCCACCGCCACGATTGCCGGCCCGTCGACGTTGTTGGTCAGGTCGGATTCGGGGATGGCTCCGTCGGTGTTCACCTGGGCGAAGACGCCGATCATCTGCGCCTGGTCGAAGCGCGTGCGGGCCAACACCTCCGCCGTCTCGCCGGGCCCGAGGGGCGGAGCCGTGAGGCGGTGGGTGCCGGGCAGCCGGGGCTGAGGCCCGATCGGGTCGTTCACGTAGAGGTCGACGACGACGGGCGACCCCGTGGCGGCGTCGCCCCGGTTCGCGATCACGGCGACGATCGCGAAGTCCTGGCCGGCCACCGGAGTCGGGGGGTCGAAGCGGATCTCGGAGAACTCGAGGTCCGCGATCGGCTCCGGCGGCTGGACCACGTGGATGTTGCTCATCACCACGTTGTTCTCTCGGTCCGCCTCTCGGTGATCTCCCTCGGGGTCGATGGCGAAGTAGAGCGTCAAGGGGCCCAGCGTGGGCACCGCCTTGAAGGGGAGGGTAACGATCGTGGTCTCCCCCGCCGCGATCCGACCCTCGAATCGCCCCGAGGTGAGCGGCTCGGGGTTCCCACCCTCCCGCGGATCCGCGGAGTAGGCCACCACCTGCAGCTCGCCCTGGAACTCCCCCTCCCCTTGGTTGCCGATCCTCGCCTCGAGCTCGGCCTCCTGCCCGATCACGGGAAACATCGGCCTGGCCTTGACGAAGGTGACGAACTTGAGGTCTGGGAGCGGGGCCGTCAGGCGCTCTCCCACTCCGCGCAGAGCGAGATAGATGCCCACCCCCAGCGCCAAGGTCACCGCCAATCCCACCAGTGCTCGCGTGGAACTCATTGCACCACCGCCTCTCTAGGTTGGTCCTTGTTGCCGGACTCGAGGAGCTTCAACCGCCGGGCTCGCTCCTCCTCGATCAGGATGAACCGGAAGGCCGAGTAGTCGTCGTCGTCGATCCGGCCGTCGCGAACGATGTCGACGCGCTCGCTGTAACGCGCCTCTCCTTCGAGTGCTCCCAGCTGTCGCCGCATCAGCGCGAGGTCCCGCCCGGTGAGCTCCCCCGAGCCGTCGAGGTCGACGTCGACCCGCGGGTAGACGGGGACCGCGCTTCGCTGGTAGAGACCGAACGAACGAAGCTCCAGATAGGCCGGGAGCGCACTCCCGTCGACCCGCAGCTCCGCCACCAGCGAGCGGTCGTCCAGCCGCTGCAGTTGCACAATCTCCGCCCCGCTGCCGATCAGGCGCAGGTCCGCCGGGTCGATCTCGAGCGGCTGGAGGTGACGGAAGAGCTGGATTCGCGCGCGGAGCTGCACAGCGGGGCCCTCGGCGATCAGCTCTCGGGGCTCGAAGCGGATCACGGAGTTGTAGCCGGCGAGGCGGGCCTGCAGGTCGGCCTTCTCGAGCTCGTTCTCGGGGCGCGCCAGGTCCACCTGCCACTCCGCACCGGGTCGCTGCTTCCCGAGCGCCTCCACGGGCGCCCGCTCTCCCACCGCGGACAGGCTCACAGGCTGCTCCGGGGGCGAGGGCGGCTCCGAGGGCGGCGGCGGCGAGGGAGTCGCGGCAGCTCCGGTCGCTGCGGCGCCCCGCGGCTCCGCGCCGCTCGGCGGCGCTACCGCTTCGGCATCGACCTCGGCGAGAGCGACCGGTCCTCCGGAGCGCACCGGCTCTTCCGAACTCACGGCAGCGATCGCCACATCCGTCTCACCCCAGCGCCCGCCAGCTGCCTCGGCGGCCTGCTCTCCCAGGCTTCGGACCTCCTCCGCGACGCCGGCATCCGGAGTCTCGACATCCCGGGGACCGTCCTCTGCGAGTTCCCGGACCGGCTCGGCAGCCACGTGAGTCTGCATTCCGAGCAGACTCGAGGGCAGTGGGGAACCTTCGGGATCGGTGAGCTTGCCGGTGAGGGAGAGATGCATCGCGCCGCTTTCGCGGATCGGGAAGCGCAGGGTCGCGACATTGCCTTCCCCCGACACCCCGGCCGGGGCGATCAAGCCGATCCGCAGGCGACCCGGCTGCTTGGGGTTGCTCACCACCATGGCACCGAAGGTGAGCGGTCCCTGGTCGAACTGTGGGGATCCGAGCTTCGCGGGATCGAAACCCACGGTGAGATCCATGCTCCCGACGGCGTTCAGATCGCTCCCGACGAGCTCCACCACCAGCTCGGAACCCTGCGTTCCCCGCGACACCAGGCGGACCTGCTCCGCGCTCGAGGCGGCGGCGATCAGCATCGCCACGAGCGAGAGGACGACAGCAGAAAGACCTCGCTTCATTCCGTTTTCCTCGCCCTCGGCCCGCCCGCCGCTCCGGATCGCGGGACATCGATGCCGTAGTTCTTCATCTTGTAGCGAAGCGTGCGCTCGGTGATCCCGAGCTCTTGCGCCGCGCCCACGCGATGCTGATTCGAGTTCTGCAGGGCGCGCAAGATCAGCCTCTCCTCCAGTGCGGCCACGCGATCCGCCATCCGGAGGTCGCCGTCGGGGAGAGGGTGGGAGTCCTCCAGATGGGAGGGCAGCCTGTCGTCTTCGAGGATCTCCGGGGGAAGGTGGTGGGGGAGGATCTCGGCCCCACTTCCCATCACGATGGCGCGCTCGATCGCGTTCTCGAGCTCGCGGATGTTTCCCGGCCAGGGAACCCTGCGCAGGATGTCGAGCGCCGCCTCGGAAATCCCCCTCACCGCGCGATCGCCATCGCTGGCGTGTTTCTCGATGAAGGCGTATGCGAGGAGCGCGATGTCTTCGACGCGCTTCCGCAAAGGCGCCATCTCGATGCGCACCACGTTGAACCGATAGTAGAGGTCCTCGCGAAAGCGGCCGGCGGCCACCAGGCCGCGCAGGGGCTTGTTGGTGGTGGCGATCACCCGCGCCTCGGTCCGGATGGTCTCCGAGCCCCCGATTCGGGTGAACTTCCGCTCCTGCATCACCCTCAGCAGATCGACCTGGGCGCGTTGGTCGAGGGTGGCGATCTCGTCGAGGAGAAGCGTCCCGCGGTTCGCGAGCTCGAATTTCCCCTTCTGCATCCGGACCGCGCCGGTGAAGGCCCCCTTCTCGTGTCCGAAGAGCTCGCTCTCGAGCAGATCCGTCGGGATCGCCGAACAGTGGATCGAGACGAAGGGAAAGGCCCTGCGCTTGCTCTGCTCATGGATCGCCCGGGCGACCAGCTCCTTGCCGGTTCCGCTCTCGCCTTCGATCAGGACCGTCGCCCGAGAATCGCGGACCTTGCGGATGGTCTCGAAGATGGACTTCATGGGCTCCGAGCGGCCGACGATGCCCGCGAACCCTTTCTCGTCTTCCTCCTCCCTGCGCGCGGATTCTCCGATTCGCTCGAAGGCCCGCTTGACCACCAGGACGAGCTCTTCGCTCCGCACCGGCTTCGGGAGGTAATCGAAGGCGCCCGCGCGCATCGCCTCCGCTGCATCGTTCACCGTGGAGAACCCGCTGGTGATCACGATCAGCGTTTCCGGGTCGGCCTCCTTCAGGGCTCGCAGCAGCTCGTTTCCGCCGAGGCCCGGGAGGGTCGGATCGATGAGCGCGAGGTCGAAATGCGTGGTGCGCATCGCAGCGACCGCTTCTTCTCCGCTTTGCAGCACGACCGCAACGATTCCCTGACTCTCCAGCAGCGACGCGACGGCCTGGCCAACGCCGACGTTCTGCTCGACTACCAGGACCTGGCCATGGGAATCATTCATCCGCGGATGACCCCCTCCTCGCCGAGCAGTGAGCGCATCGTCTTCCTCAATACGGTGTAGTCCACGGGCTTGATGAGAAACTCTCCGGCACCCTTGCTGAGCGCCTCCTCAGCCAGGCTGCGCCGCGGATACCCGGAGAGGACGACGACCGGCGTCTCCGGGGCGACCACTCGGACTCGCTCGAGGACGGCGATGCCGGACAGGCCTGGCATCATCAGATCCGTGATCACCAGCGCGAAGCGGCCACGAGAGAGCTCATCCAGGGCCGCGTACCCGCTGGGCGAGGCGACCACCTGGAAGCCGTCGCTCTCCAGGGTGGCGGACAATCCAGCGAGAACCATCTCGTCGTCGTCGACGAGGAGTACGCGAGTGGGCTCTGTGCTGAGTGCCTGCGGGGTGGGCATCGTCCGTGACCTACTTAGGATCCGAGCTCGCGGTGGGAACCCGCACCACCAGTCGAGCGCCAAGCGGGGTGTTCTCGGCGGTGATCTCGCCGCCGTGAGCGCGCAGGATGCGCCTGCAGATCGAGAGCCCGAGTCCGGTGCCGCCGCTGCCTTCCCTGGTGGTGAAGAAGGGCTGGAAGATGCGATCGAGGTCCGCGGCCGCGATTCCGGGACCGGTGTCCTGAAACGCCGCGACCAGTGTGTCGCCTTCTCGCGCGGTGGAGACGATGATCTTGCCGCCCTTCGACATCGCCTCCACGGCGTTCAGGACGATGTTGAGCGCCACCTGTCGGAGGCTCTCCTCCGAGATTCGAGCAGGGGGCAGGTCCAGATCCAGCTCCTGTGTCACCTTGACGTCCGAGTTCTCCAGCTGCCGTTCCAGGAAGCGGAAGACGTCTCCCACGGCGCGATTCAGGTCTGCCGAGCCTTCGCCCGCGGTCGGCCGGTAGAACTCCGAGAGCTGGTCGAGGTACTGGGTGATGCGCTCGACGCCCTGCTTCATCATCACCAGGAATCGGCGTCGCGAGTCCTCCTCGGGGGTTTCGCCGAGCAAGACGAAGAGCATGTTGTCGATCGCCTGAATGGGGTTGCTCACCTCGTGAGCGACGTGTGCGACCAGGCGTCCGGCAGTCGCGAGGGACTGGACGGAGTCGAGCTCGGACGAGAGCTGCAGCCGGTCTCGGCGCAGCTGTTCGATCTCTTCCCGCGCTTCGGGGAAGCCCTGATCCAGCCACCAGCGACAAGCCAGGGCGACGCCGTTGAGAAGGATTCCCACTGCAGCGAGGCCCGGGAGGGTGCTCCCGGGATGGGCGCTGAAGCCTGATTCGAGGCCGAAGAACCCGCCCGCCGAGAGTCCCATGGCCAGCGCAAAGAGGAGAACGACGCCGTCCGCGGTGAGGAAGGCGGCCGTTGGACCAAAGGCAGCCGCCGCCACCACCACGAAGGGCGCGATGACCCCGGCGGCGACACCCAGGGAGGTGGCAAAGAGTACGACGCATGCCAGCCCCCCCACCCCGGCTCCGAATGCCAGGACGGCGGCGGTGGACCTTCCCGCCCGCCGCCGGGAGACTCCCCAGATGATGGCTCCTCCTGCCGCCAGCGAGATCGCCACCGGAACCGCGGGGAAGGCCTGAAACCGCCCCCCGGCGGCGGCCGCCAGTCCCGCTGCCAAGACCGCCAGACCCGTGAGAGCTGCGATCCTAAGGAGCCAGCTGTCCGAGTTCTCTATGCGTTTCAAGGGCCTATGCCACTCTCGCGGCGACCCGCCGCCATCGGCTCAGGAGCCACCGTGCCCTCCCCAGTTTTCACGGCACTGGAGTCCATCCGCAGTCGTACCGGTCCGGCCACGATCCCGTTGGGCTTCAGCCGCTGCGGCATCTGTGTGTTGTGTTCACCACGAAAATCTTAACACAGCGAACGTTCCACCAGCACAAAAAATCGCATCCGAGCGATTATTATCGCCGGAACGCGAGGTTGCGCGCCTGGACGCCATCGCGAACGGTCGGCATCAGGTGGTGTTCGGCATGATCTCTCAACCGGGATGGCTCGAAGTGACTCTCCGTCAGGGAATCTCGGGACAGTTCAGGTCCAGGCCTCCGATCCAGCAGGAGAGGGTAATACCCTCCAACTGGGAGCCGAACTTGTTGCTCACCGTGACGAGAGAGCCGGCGATCGCGCCCTCGGCCGAGAGGTCTCCGCCGGGAGGGAGATCGAAGGAGAGGCGGAACAGATCGCCGCTCCCCGACAACTCCGTGAGAAATGCGATCCCGACACGGACGATCCCGCCGATCTGGTTGGCGACGGCCAACCCCCCGGGGTTGGCGATGCCGCCCTCCGCGGCGGTGATCAGCTCCATTTGCACCTCGGTTTCCCCGAGCAATACCGGAGCCGCTCCATCCGGGAACTGAATGTCGGCCATGAGCGAGGCCACGCCATCGGCGGGGGCCAGCCCGAAGGTGATCGTCTCCGTCCGCGCCGGCGCGAAGGACCCCCGTGCAGATCCGTTCACCACGCTGCCCGCGACCCGGGCCTCGACGTCGAAGGATCCGGGCTCGTCGGAGGAAAGGAGCCAGATCTGCGCGATCCCGCCCGTGGTCTCCGCCACGGCACTCGAGGGGAGTCCGCGAGTCGAGTGAAACAGCACTCGCGTACCGTCCTCGGCGGGGCCGGTGCCGCCGGTGCCGTCGGGCCTGGTGACATGGGCGCTCACCAGCGCCTCGCTCATCCCGTCGTCTTCCACCGGGCTCGGCTCGAGGAGCAGCTGGAGCGCGCCCGGATCGTTGGCGTTGGGTACCAGACTCAGGTCGGTGAGGGCGGCGATCGCACCGGAGCTGGACCGGGCGCGGACGCGGGCCGGAAGCGGGAAGCCGTCTGCGTGGCTCGCGCGGGCCTGCGCCTCGCCGTCGACGGTGAGAGACTCGGGGGGATCCACTTCGCCGGCGGAGCTCGAGAACTCCACGGGAGTGTCGTCGACCACCGATCCACCCCCCGCGGCATCGACCACCGCGCTCAGATCGGCCGAGGACTCGGCCGCAACCATCGACATCGGGCTGGCCTCGAGATCGATCAAGCCGGGAGCTGCCGCGTCGGGGACGACCGTGATCCGCAGCGCATCCGATGCTTCTCCCGTCGCGGCGATGACCTCTACTTCGACGGGCTCCTCGACGGTCGCGTGGGTGAAGCTCACCTGCGCGAAGCGGCCTCCCGAGCTCAGGGTCTGATCCGCATCCCAATCCTCATCGCCGGGTCCCGGGAAGTCCCCGAAAGGAGGAACGTCGCGGTCCGCGACGAGCGGCTGGCTGTCCACCGACACGAAGGACAGCCCGTCGAGCTGCGCCTCCGGGGTTTCCGTGTCGAATTCCAGCTGCGATGCAGGCAGCTGGGCTCCCGGAAGCAGCGGATCCAGGTAAGCGGTGAGCACCATCCCGGGCCCTCCGGAGACGAAGGTCAGCCTGTCGGCCTCGAATCGCGGCGTCGCCGCTCCGGAATCCTCGATCACGCTGAGCGTGGCGGTCGCCATCACGTCCCCGCTTGCCACCTCGAGGTCCAGGGACCCGGGACTGGCGGGCGGGCTGAACTCGACCGCGGCTACGCCGTTCGCGGTGGGCGCCGAGCTTCCGGAGGGAAAGCTCCCCGCCGAGGAGGAGAAGTCGAGTACCGTCTCATCCGCCACGGAGCCCGTTCGCTCGTCGGCCGCGAGCGCGGTCGCCACGGCCCACACCGGCGTGCCCGACCCGGCGAGAATCACGGGTGGGTCGAGGCTGAGGCGCAGCTGTCCCACCTCGTCGGGCCCCTCGTGCACTCCGATGGTCAACTGGCTCTCCGCCGAAGAGGCCAGTACGTCAGCCTGTACCAGCGCCAGGCCGGGCACCGGTCCGGGTGTGAAGGTCGTGGTGAAGAGGCCGAGCCGGGTGCTCCCGAACACGACAGGATCGGAGCCGAGAGTGCCCAGACTCGTGGAGAGTCCGATGGGCGTCCCATCCCGAACCAGCCGCGAGCGATCGCGCGCCAGCACTTCCACCTCGACGGTCACCGCGGGCTCGGAACCCTTCACCGCCGAACCCGGAGTGGCCCGCACGATCACGTCAACGGGAAAGAGCGGGTCGGGCTCGACGGTGACCGCGACGGGCGCCGTACCCTCGCCGTCGTGGCCATCCGTCACCCGCAGCGCGAACCCCAGCACCAGCTCGTCCCCGGTCTGCGGGGCGAGGAAGCTCGCCGTGGCCTGATTTGCGCCTTCCAGCGCGACGGAGGGGCCCGAGGTCTGGCTCCAGGAGAACTCCACCGAATGGCCGTCGGGGTCTTCCGACCCTGTGCCATCGAGCGCCACGATCGTCCCTTCCAGAGCGCGTTCGGGAGCGCTCACCGCGGCGATCGGGTCTTCATTCACCAGCTCGCCGACGAACGCGACCGAGGCCGTACCCACGGCAGCCTCGTTGTCCGTGGCCCTCAGCTCGAAGCCGAAGCTCTGGTCCTCGGTGACGTCCGGGATCGTGAAGTAGGCGACCGGCGAGTGGGGATCCGCCGCTGGATCGACCTCCAACAGTCCGTTGGGGCCCTCGAGCTGAACCCATTCGATCGTGATGATGGGATCAGCGTTGGGGTCGCTGACCGTGCCCTTGAGGGTGACGATCGTGCCCTCCGGCGTATCGGGCACCACCGAGTCGATCACCGCCACGGGGGGGTTATTCAGGGGCCGGATCGGAATGGTCACCGTGTCGGGCTGGCTCTGCAGCGTCTCGGCGGAAACCTCCGTCACGACCAGAGAGAAGACGACCTCGGTCTCGACCCAGATGTCGGGCAGGGTCAGGGTCGGGGTCGCGGTGCCGAGCCCGGTCGGATCGACGACGCCCGGGCCCTCGATCTGGGTCCAGGAGTAGGTGACCGCGTCGTCGTTGGGATCCGAGGCCGAGCCGCCGAGGGTGACGGGATTCTGCTCGAGCACCTCGAGGAAGTCCTCGCCGGCGTCCGCCACGGGGGGTCCGTTGATCTCGATTTCGAGCAGATCGGTCTTTGGCTCGTCGCTCGCCTGCGGCACCGAGGTCTCCGCGATCACCTGCAGATCTCTCGGCCCCGGCCCGGAGCCCACCGTGAACTCCAGATCGAGCAGACGCTCCGCACCGGGCTCGAGTGGCTCGCCGAGACTCGCCACCACGGTGTCGCCTTCGAGCGCCTCGGCGGCGGCTGCTGCGGCCCCCTCCCCGAGGCTGAGCGACACCGTGGTGTCCGCCGGCGCGTCCGAGTCACCATCGTTTTCGATGCGAACCCGCGCGGTGCCCGTCCCTTGGGCCGGAGGTCGGACCGGCGAGACGGACTGGATCTCGACCCTGAGGTTGGGCGGGAGCGCGATCAGCTCCACGGCCACCCGCAGACAGATCAACGCGTCCGACGCCCGGATCTCACCGTCGCCGACGGCCCTCACGTAGTCGTCCGCGAGCTCCTCGAGAGGCGCCACATCCGCGCGAGCCAGCTCCACAGAGGCCGGGTCCACCAAACCCACCGCGATGCGGAGAATGACCAGGGCGTCGGCGATCTCGACCTTGCCGTCGGGCCCGTCGAGAGGAGCGACATCACATCGCCCGAGCGCATGAGCTGGCAGCGACCCAAACAGGGCCAGGACGAGTGAGAGGCTGACTGCGATCGTGTAAGAATGTGCGCAGAACCAACGGAGGGACATGGTGCGACTCGACACGATTCCTTCCCTCCCGCTCGGCTCGAAGAGTAGCCTCGCGAGTCACCTGCGGAGTCGATGCTCCCGCCAGTTGTGCTCGTCGGGGTCGTTCACCGCCACGTGGCGGGTCGCGGGGCCCCTTGACGATCGCAGGCTTCCGTGGAGATGTTGCGATTGACAGGGAGTTCTGGGCTGCCGGGCGCACGCACCGCGCCGGCCCACGAGTCTTTCCGAGCGAACATCTCCTCCCCTCACGGAACGCCGCATTCCAGAAGAACAACGTTCTACATATAACACCTCAGACAATCGCCTAGCTACAAGTTTCGAGCTTTCGCAGGGGCGGAGCCCCTGATTGATACCACGGGCAACCATCCCCGCTGGTGGCTTCTGCTAGTGTGGGGGCGAGGCGTGGGGACTTGGTCGAAATAGGCGCAACGGGGCGGATTGCCTGGTAGCGTAAGTGACCGAAAACCTTCTATTTCGATCGCTTACGCGATCGGGAGCACGGGTTCGACTCCCGTTGGGAGCGCCACCCACCCAGCCGGACGGAGCTTCGAGGGATTTGCCCGAGTTCGTTTTCGCCTTCCTGGACTGCGAGTTCGGCGGTCTCGATCCCGAGCTTCACGACATCACCGAGATCGCCGTGATCGTCACCGACTACCGGCTGGTGGAGTGTGGGACCCGCGAGTGGAAGGTGATCGGCCGCCCCGATCGCATCACCCCCGAGGCCGCCGAGCTCTTCCACTACGACCCCAAGGTGTGGGAAGAGCACGGAGTTCCTCTGCGTCAGGCCCTGACCGAGCTCGTGGCGTTCTTGCCGAAGGGCAAGACCGTCGTCCCCGCCGGCCAGAACGTGCGCATGGATGTGCTGTTCCTGGAGCGGGGTTTCAAGAAATGCGAGATCCCCTACCCCTTCGACTACCACGTGATCGACCTGGCGACGCTCTACTACTCCTGGTCCCTGGTGGCGGGCGAGACGGTGCCCGCGCTCTCCCTGCGGCAGGCGGCGTTGAACGCCGGCCTCGTCGACGGACCGGTCGCTCACCGCGCCCTGGCCGACGCGCAGCTCACGCTCGAGACCTACCGCCACTACATCGGGCGGCTCGCACCGCGTCCCCTTCCCGACGCGGCTATCCGGCCCGCGCCGGACCCGGACCCGAAGAAGACGGGCTGAGCTTTCGACGCCACTTCTCGACTGCTGAGAAATCGACCCGGGCGAGCAGAGGAAGCAGCCAGCGGGCGAGGAGGCCCCCGGGGCGGAAGATCATCGCCGAGCCGAAGTCGAGCACGATCGGACTGCCGTCCTCGCCCGCCATCACGTTACTGCGGTGGCGCAGGTCGAGATGGGCGACTCCGCGGCGGTGCATCTCGCGAAGCGCCGTCTCTAGCCGTTCCAGGAATTCCGGCGGGACGCGACCCGCGAGCTTTCGCGACATGCGTCGACCGGGACGGTATTCGACTGCGAAGGCGAGCGCGTCGATGGACCCGAGAAAACGCGGCACCGCCGGCAGGCCGTCGAGTGCTCGCAACGCCCGCACCTCTCGAGCCGTGATCCAGCGCCCGATGGTGTTGCGCACCCAGACGCCACGGGGTGCGAAGTCCTTGACGACGAGCCGGCGCCCTCGGACCTCGACCAGCAACACGTCCGGGTTACGAAGATTCCCGCGGTGCAACACAGCGGTCGTATGCTCGGCCAGCTCCCCACGGGAGATCGCGGGGTCGATCGGTGAATCGCTCATGGTCGGGTCGAGCTTTTCGGAGGCATGCCGTCGAGATCCCGAGGCGCAGGGTGCAGGAGTCTCTCTCCCGCGACGAGGCCGATCGCGAACAGTAGCAGGAAACTGGAACGGGAAGGTGGGAGGTCAGGCGTCGTCGGACTTGCTCTCGATGCTGCGCAGGAGGAGCTTCCAGAGCTTCTCGCGCAGCTCCTCCTTGAACACGGGGTCCGCTTCGATCGGATACCGATCGGCCTCCAGGAACTCCTGGAGTTCCTCCGTCGTGAACTCCGATGCGATCTCCTCGATCACTTCACGCTCCTGCAGGCCACTCTCTTCGATTCGCTCCCTCACGCGATCGGCTGCGCGCTCGGCCTTGTCCCCCCATCGAGGCATGAATCTCATCCGGAACCGGTCTCCCAAGCCAGCCTTCATCGGCTCATGTTCCAGCTGTCGCCGAATCGAGCATCCCTGCCTCGACCAGTAACCGCTTCACCCGGTAGAGACCCGACCGGATCGCATCGCTGGATCGCAAGGTGCGCCTCGAGATCTCGCGGATCGGAAGGTTCTCCACATGACGTAAGAAGAAGACCTCCGCTTGCCAATCACTCACCGACTGGAGGCGAGCATCGATCGCTCGCGCGGAGCGACGCATCGCCAACTGATCCTCCGGGGTACAGGACCAGGCGGACGAACTCGCCGCGAGCAGCTCCGGACCCGCGCGCTCCATGCGCTCCCCCTGGGCCCGGAGCTTTCGCAAGTGACTGTAAGCGGTGTTCTTCGCGATGCCATAGATCCAGCCCAGGGGCGTGGAGCGTCCCGAGTAACCGTCGATCGACCGAAAGACCGCCGTGAAGGTCTCCTGGGTGAGCTCCTCGGTATCCGCGTGATTCCGGACCCGCGAGTATATGAAGTTGTAGATCCGCTGGAAATAGCGGTCGTAGATCGCGTTGAAGTGGGGCTCGCTTCCCTTGCGGATCCACTCGAACAGGTCCTCGTCGCTCAGCGCAGCGGAAGGTACCTCAGATCCGGGGCAGCTCTCGAGGGCAGCAGAGGGCAACGCGCGATCTCCTCGCCACGTTCCCCTACCCAGGATGGGGTCTTACATTGATTAGGTGGCCAAAACTGGCGACGCGTGGCAGAGAAACTTGCCCCCCCTGGGGCAAAGGGGCGCACAGCGGGCCGGGGGCGGCCCGAGAAGCTCAGGCGCGCAGAATCTGCTCGAGATCCGGCGCAGCGCGGACGATCGCGCGTCGCATCCGGTAGAGATTGGCCTTCACGGCATCTTCCGACTTGCCCAGGGCGCCCGCGATGGAGCGGATCGACTGCCGTCGCAGGTGCTTCAGATGGAAGATCCGCCTCTGCAACGGGGTCAACTGGTTCTGGATCACTCCCTCGCAATGCTCCAGCATTCGCCGGGCGTCGATCACGCGATCCGCCGAAACCTCCTTGGCGGCGATCTCCTGGCCGTCTTCTCCGTCGATGACCTCGAATCGCGGACGAATTCCGCGGAAGCGCCGGTTCACCTTGTTGCGCGTGATACCGAAGATCCAGACCAGCAGGCTGGAGTTCCCAGCATAGGTGGAGAGTGCTCGGTAGACCGTCATGAACACTTCCTGGGTCACGTCCTCGGCCTCGCCCGGATCACCGAGGCGCTTCAAGGCGAAGCGATAGACTCGGGGAAAGTAGACCCGGTAGAGCATGTCGAAGTGTTCGCGACTGCCGGAGAGGATCTGGCGCACCAGCTCGGCATCGCTTTCCCAGGGCACGCCGCTCTCGCGTGCATTGCGCTTGCGAGAGGAGAGATTCTCTCCCTCGCGAGCCCGTTTCCGCTCGGGTCGTGCGAGTCGTACCTGCCGCTGCGAACTCGTAGATGTCCCCTGGGGGGGATAGGGGTGAATCCTCCGCAACTTGGCGCTTGCTCCCTGGCGTCTGCGACCTCTCCATCGCGTGGATGTGGCTTCTCTCAGGTGGATACCGCGGTCCCACCTGTACACGCAGCAATCCGCGTGCCAAAAAGTCGAGAACAGGCGAGACAACGAGATATGCCATTGTCTTTATTGAGGTTTTTCTAATTCCACCCACTGCGGGGTGGTTGCGAATGACGCTTCATCAGAGGAAGGGTTTTTCCGTTTCTGGGGTGCGGCTTCCCCAACCCCTCGCCGCTGCGGCTGTCAGGGCTGCCGCGCCGCCAGACCGGAGCGGGTGCCCTCGATGAAGTCGCGGAGGGCCCGCCGGCTGCCGTCGGGAGTCGCGTGGGGATCGAAGCGGACCGCAAAGCCTGCCACCGGGTGCCCCTGCTGCCGAGCCACACTGCCCCTCAGCCGCAGAATGGCCGGATTGCCGGGCAGCTCGAGTAGCACCGTGGCGCTCGCCCCGATTCTTGGAGGAATCGGTGAGACCAGGAACACTCCGCCCTCGGAGAGATCCGCGGTGTAGAGGAAGACGTGCCCGTCGGAATCCTCGTAGGAGGCCTCGATGCGCGAGCGAGCCCTGGGGGAGGAACGCCGTTCCGCCCCGGGCAGGACCCCCGCGCCTCCTACAATTTCCCCGGAACGATCCACCAAGTTCCGTCCACCCGCTCCCAGCGATCCACGCGATCGAGATGGGTATCCCACCAGCTCTGAAGTGGAAGGCTGTTCTTCCCCACGATCCGGGTCGTCACCCAAGCTGATCCCGGCCCCTCGACGACAAACTCGACCACATCGAGGCTCAAGGGCCGGTTCTGCCTGAAGTGGGAATCCTCCATCGCCTCGGCGAGATCCGCGTAGTAATCGGAGAAGGCGGTCTCGCTGCGAAAGAAATCCCGGAGAAGCTCGTCGCGATAGGTCGCGAGGGTGTTGAAACGACGGCGCGCGAGGCGCGAATAGAAGAAGGAGGCGCGCTCGTAGAAGCCGACCACCGCTTGGTTGCCGACCACCTCGATGCCGAAGGAGGGATCGCCCCGAGGAGCAGCGGGCCCCCCGTCGAAGGGCCAGATCACTCTCACCCAGGAGCAGCCCGCTCCCGGACCGATCAGCACAGCGAGGGTGAGAACGAGCGCAGCTCTCACTTGCGACGGGCCCTCCCGTTCCGCCCCTTCGCCTTCTGGAGTTCGATGGCGGCCTGGGCGGCCGCCAGCCGCGCCACCGGCACCCGGAAGGGGGAGCACGAGACGTAGTCGAAGCCGAGACGAGCGCAGAACGCGATGCTCCTGGGATCCCCGCCGTGCTCGCCGCAGATGCCGATCTTGAGCTTGGGGCGTGTCCGCCTGCCGCTCTCGGTCCCGATCCGCATCAGCGACCCGATTCCCTCCTCGTCGATGGAGACGAAGGGATCGTCAGCCAGGATTCCCCCCTCGATGTAGGCGGGCAGGAACTTGCCCGCGTCGTCTCGCGAGAGGGCGTAGGCGGTCTGGGTGAGATCGTTGGTCCCAAAGGAGAAGAAGTCCGCGTACTCGGCGATCTTCCCGGCGGTGAGCGCCGCCCTGGGCACCTCGATCATGGTTCCGACGGTCGGCCGCACCCGCGCCTTGGGGTGTTGGCTGCGTACCTTCCGGATCTCCTCCTCCACCAGGGCGCGAAGGCGCTCGAGCTCTCCCACGTGGGCGACCAGGGGAATCATGATTTCAGGCTGGACCCGTGCCCCCGACTCGGCAACCTGGCAGGCCGCCTCGACGATCGCCCGCGCCTGCATCCGGTAGATCTCGGGGAAGCTGATTCCCAGGCGACAGCCCCGATGACCCAGCATCGGATTGACTTCCCGGATCTCGTCGACCTTCGCGCGGAGCGCCGCGGCGCTGGAACCCAGCGCGGACGCCACCCCACGGATCTCCTCCTCCGTGTGGGGAAGGAACTCGTGGAGGGGCGGATCGAGCAGCCGGATGGTGACGGGCTGGCCTTCCATCGCCTGGAAGAGGCCGATGAAGTCACCGCGTTGCATGGGAAGGAGCTTCGCAAGCGCGCGCTCCCGTTCCACAGCGTCCGAGGCGAGAATCATCTCGCGGACGACGAGAATCCGGCTCGGCTCGAAGAACATGTGCTCGGTGCGGCAGAGACCGATGCCCTCGGCACCGAACTGCCGGGCGATGCGGGCATCGCCGGGCGTGTCGGCGTTGGCGCGCACCTTCAGCGCGCGGACCTTGTCGGCCCATTTCATCAGCTCATCGAAGCCAGCGCCGAGCTTCGGAGTGACGGTGGGAATCGCGCCGAGCATCACCTCGCCGGAGCTTCCGTCGAGGGTAATGAAATCACCGGCGCTCACCGCGTGCCCGTTCACCTCCATCACGTTGGCGGTGTAGTCGATGCGGAGATCTCCGCATCCCGACACGCAGCACTTCCCCATGCCCCGTGCGACGACGGCCGCGTGGGAGGTCATGCCGCCCCGTGCGGTGAGAATCCCCTCGGCGACGTGCATCCCGTGGATGTCCTCGGGCGAGGTCTCGATCCGCACCAGAATGACCTTGTCGCCCGCCTTCACCCGGGTCTCCGCCTCGTCGGCAGTGAACACCACCTTGCCAACCGCCGCCCCAGGGGAGGCGGGCAGCCCCTTGGCCACCACGGTGCGGTCTGCCGCCGGATCGAGGGTGGGATGGAGCAACTGATCCAGGGACTCGGGATCGATCCGGCAGATTGCCTCCTCTCGGCTGATCAACCGCTCGCGCACCATGTCGCCGGCGATCTGCACCGCGGCCCGGGTGGTGCGCTTTCCGCGGCGGGTCTGCAGCATCCAGAGCCTCCCGTTCTGGATGGTGAATTCGATGTCCTGCATCTCCCGGAAGTACTTCTCGAGGTGTTTGTAGACGACCACCAGCGCCCTGTAGGCCCTCGGCATCTCCTCCTCGAGGGTGGGAAGATGGGCTTGATCCGCGCGGCGACTCTCCTTGTTGATCGGCTGCGGCGTCCGGATCCCGGCGACCACGTCTTCGCCCTGGGCGTTCTTCAGATACTCGCCGTAGAAGTGCTTCTCGCCGGTCGAGGGATCTCGCGTGAAGGCGACACCGGTGGCACAGTCGTCGCCCATGTTGCCGAAGACCATCGCCTGAACGGTCACGGCGGTTCCCCAGGAATCGGGGATGTCCTCGATCCGGCGGTAGCGGACCGCCCGGTCGTTTCCCCAGGAGCGGAACACCGCGCCGACGGCTCCCCAGAGCTGCTCCCGGGGATCTTGTGGAAAGGGTCGACCGGTGTGGTCCTCGACGATCTTCTGGTAGCTCTCCACCAGGGCGCGCCAGTCCCCACCACGGAGCTCGGTGTCCAGGGCGACGCCCCGAGCCTCCTTCAGGGCCTCGAGGCGGTCCTCGAAGCGCTGGTGGGGGATCTCGAGCACGACCTCGCCGTACATCTGGACCAGGCGGCGGTAGCTGTCGTAGGCGAAGCGTTCGTCGGCGAGCCGCGCCAGGCCGAGCACCGTCTGGTCGTTCAGACCCAGGTTCAGGACCGTGTCCATCATGCCGGGCATCGAGACCCGGGCACCGGAGCGAACCGAGACCAGAAGCGGATCTTCCGGATCGCCGAAGCGCCGGTCCAGGAGTTGCTCGACCTTGGCCAGGGAAGCCAGGGCGTCCTTCTTCACGGCGCTACTCAGCCGACCTTCCGCCTTCCGGAACTCGGCACAGACCTCGGTGGAGATGGTGAAGCCCGGCGGTACCGGCACGCCGAGGCGGGTCATCTCCGCGAGGCCCGCGCCCTTGCCGCCGAGAAGCTCGCGCATGTGCGTCGGGCCCTGGGCCTTGCCGTTGCCGAAGAAGAAGACCTGCCGCGTGCGCCGGGTCGCGGCCCCGGCCTTCTGCTTCCGGGCCATCTTGCCGCGAGCCGGGGCGCGAGCCTTGCTCGGCCTCGCCTTCCTTCCTGCTGCCTTCCTGCGCGCCGTCAAATTCCCGCCTCCAATCTTCCTCTGATGTGCACCTCTAGCCCCGCCAAAGCAATGCGCTCCTGCTCCATGGTGTCGCGCTCGCGGACCGTCACCTGATCGTCGGTTTCCGAGTCGAAATCGTAGGTCACACAGAACGGGGTGCCGATCTCGTCCTGCCGCCGATAACGACGGCCGATGTTTCCCGATTCGTCGTAGAAGACGTTCCAGCGGCGGCGCAGCTCCGCGGCGATCTTCCGCGCGGGCTCCCTGATCTTCTTCGAGAGCGGGAGGACCGCGACCTTGATGGGGGCCACCGCCGGATGGAGATGCAGCACCGTCCGGGTCTCGCCGTCCTCGAGGGTTTCCTCCTCGTGGGCATTTGCCAGGAGGGCCAGGACGGTGCGGTCCATCCCGACGGAGGTCTCGACGACCGCCGGCACGAAGCGCTCCTTGGTGGCTTCGTCCATCACCGAGAGATCCTTGCCGGAGAACTCGCTGTGCTGGGTGAGGTCGTAGGTCCCCCGATCGTGGATCCCCTCGATCTCCTTCCATCCGAAGGGAAAGAGGAACTCGACGTCCACCGCGCGCTTGCAGTAGTGGGGGAGCTCATCGGCACTGTGGGAACGGACGCGCAGCCTTCTCTCGTCGAAGCCGATCTCCCGGTAGAAGCGCAGCCGCCGTTCCAGCCAGTACTCGAACCACTTCTCGGTCTCGTCCGAATGGCAGAAGAACTCGAGCTCGGCCTGCTCGAACTCCCGGGAGCGGAAGGTGAAATTGCGGGGGTTGATCTCGTTGCGGAAGGCCTTGCCGATCTGGGCGATACCGAAGGGGATCTTCTGGCGCGAAGCGTCCCGTACCCGCTTGAAGTCGGTGAAGATCGAGCCGCAGGTCTCAGCGCGAAGGTAGGCAGTGGAAGCGGCGTCCTCGGACGCCCCGATCCGGGTGCGCAGCATCAAATTGAAACTCCGCGTCTCGGTGAAGTCGTGCTCCGAGCTTCCCTTCCGCGCTGGGCAGGGACCCGCCTCGTCGAGCTGATCGGCCCGAAAGCGCTTCTTGCACGCGCGGCAGTCCACCAGAGGGTCCGCGAAGTGCTCGACGTGTCCCGAGGCCTCCCAGGTGCGCGGATGCGCGATGATGGCGCTGTCGATGCCCTCGACGTCGTCGCGCTCGCGGACCGTCCGCTGCCACCAGAAGTCCTTCAGGTTGTTCTTCAGCTCCACGCCGAGGGGACCGTAGTCCCAGAAGCCGTTGATGCCTCCGTAGATCTCACTCGACTGGAAGATGAAGCCGCGCCGGGCGCACAGGGAGACGAGCTCCTCCATGGAGACCGTGGGAGCGCTGTTCGTCTCGGCTTCGGATGACATGGGGATTCCGCCTTGCTCGGGGCTCGTTTTCGCGCGGTGCTTCGGAGCTTCCGGGCTGGGAGGCCGGAGTTTCCCTTCGGCTCCCGGCAGTGTCAATCGGTGGAGATCTCGGCCCGACCTTCGATCGGGCCCCCGGGCAGCATTTCCTCGAGGAACCGCGCGCTGCGAAGATCGATTCCGACGTGAAAGCGCAGGAACCGCGCAATGAGGCGACGGGCCTCGGCGAGCGAAACTCCCCCGAGGGCGAGGCGGGCCAGGCGGCCGGGAGCGAACTCGAGGCTCCTTTCCAACGCCCGCAGCGTGCCCAGGTGGATCGGCAGCAGGTCCTGACCGCTCTCCGCACAGCCCTCACAGACCGGACCGCCCTCGGCGATGTGAAACCCCACCCGACTCCCCCTCGGACCGGCACCCACCCGCTGCCCGCAGCGGACGCAGCAGCGCAGCTCGGGGCGCAGGCCGACGGCATCGAGCGCGCGCAGCTCGAGCAGGGTTCGGAGCCGGAGATCCGGCCTCTCGTCGTCGAGGATCGCCAGCGCCGCCAGGGCAAAACCGAACATCCTCTTCGTGTCCGCCCGGGCGCCTCCCTCGGGCGCAAGGCGGTCGAGGAGCTCGAGGAGGTAGCAGCCCAGGGCAAAACGAGTGGTGTCCGTGCGCAGGTGGTGGAAGGTCCGGAGCAGCTGGGCGTGCTCCAGGCGTGCCATGCTGGCCGCGCGGCGCCGCTCCACCGAGACCCGGAGATGATTGAAGAGATCCAGTGTGCCCGGGAATCGTTTGAAACTACGACGGGCTCCCTTGGCGATCGCCGTCAGCCGCCCTGTCTCGGGGACCAGCAGATGAACGATCCGGTCCGACTCTCCGAAATCGACGCTTCGAAGAATCAGAGCTTCGGTGTGGATTGCCGCCATCCCGGGAGTCCAGCCGCTACTCGGGCCGGGGAGCCTGGACCGGGCCGAGGGGTTGGGCGCCGGGAATGGCCGTTTCGGGGATGATGCCCGTCGAGATGGCGAGCTCGCGGACCGCGTCGCGCCGGACGCGTTGGGTCTCGGGGGCCACCGCCATCTCGACGAGCTGCCCCGGGCGGGCTCCCGCCAGAGCCCACAGAATCCCGGCCCCGACGGCGGACAGGCACACGAACAGGACGAATGCTGCGACGGCGGAGAGGTTCGGAATTCCGGCCTTCTTCCTGCGCGGGCCCGGCTCCGCCAACATTCGCGTGACGGTGTCATCGGGATCCAACCCGATCGCGAGGGAGACGGTTCGAACGAAGCCCCGGACGAAGCCGTCGGGCTTCGCGTCGAAGGCGCCCGCCTCGAGCCGCTCCAGGGAGCGCTGCGGGATGTGCGTCAGTGCCTCGAGCTCTCCCAGGCTGATCCCGCGCAGTCTTCGCTGGCGGGCGATGTAGGCTCCGATCGAACCTGAACCCTGCTCGCCTGCGGTCAGCGCAGGCGGCTCAGGTAGTCCTCCGATCGCTTTCCCCATTGCCCGTTCGGCTCTTTCGCAGTCACCGCCGTGAGGTGCTGAAGCGCGCGCTCGCGGTTTCCGAGCGAGATGTAGATCTCGCCGATCCAATAGTTGGCCTCGGCCTCCGCCAGAGGCCCGGGCTCGAGGCCGAGCACCTGCTCGAACTGCTCCAGGGCCTCGATCCGGCGCCCGGCCTCCATGTCGAGCATGCCGAGCCCCAGAAAGCTCCGCCAGTGCTTCTCGTCGTATTCGAGCGCCGTCTCGAAGCTCTCGCGGGCGGGTTGCCGCTGGCCGAGCTTGTACTGTGCCCAGCCCCTGTTGGCGAGCGCCTTCCACGGCACCGGAAAGGTCGGGTCTTCGAGGAGCAGATCAGCGTGCTCGATCGCGTCATCGTAGCGGCCCACCTGATAGTAGAAGGCCGAGAGATTGAGCCGCGCCTGCTGGAACCCGGGCCGGATCTCGAGCGCCGTCAGCAGGTGGCTCTCCGCATCGTCGAGCCGACCCTTCCGGCCATAGCCCTCGGCGAGGGCCCAGTGAATCCAGGGATCCCGAGGGCTCTGCTGCAACGCCGTGCGCAGCTCGCGAATCGCCATGGCGGGATTCCCCTCGCTCATGTACGAGATCCCCGCGTTGTAGTGCGCTCGCGCCTTCCTATCCTGCTTGGGTCCGCTCTGCGAATCCGGCGTGGTGGCACACGCGAGCGCTACGGCCACGACGAGCAGGATCCCGAACCCGGTCAGGAAGCGGGCGGCGGAGCGGAGGGGCTCATGAATCATGGTTCACCTCGTGTTCCGATGCTGACTTCACTCAGTAGGACGACAGCAGCCGTCGAACCAAGCTCGGCTTGGGGGGCGCCTCCGGGCTGCCCCCGAAGCGCTTCACCAGCTTGAGCCTTCCCAGGGCCGTTCCCTTGGCAGCGGAGGGCGGCGTCTCGACGCCCGGGTGTCCCTCGTCCGCGCACGGGGACGGCGGCTCGCTCGAGGCAGCGTGGCGAAACTTGGAGAGGAGAACGGGGGGCTCGGCACCGACTTCACCTGGCTCGTCGGCGAAGGCGTTGGCCAGTTCGTCCTCGGGATCGGCCAGCTCTTCGAGCAGGAGTACCTCCGAGTCGTCGTCGAGCCCCTCGACCTCGAAGCTGCCGTCGAGCAGGGACGGGGGGCCCAGCGGAGCCGGCGCCACCGGAAGCTGCGCAAGCCCCTCGGACGGCCCCAATGCCGGACCCATCAGCTCCAGCCACAGACCCAGGGCCCGGGGACGAACCTCCTCCGCGGGGCCCGAGTCGAACTCGTCCTCATCGAAGAGAAAGCCCATGTTTTCGCCAAAGGAGAGCGCAGCGTCGATCCCGACTGCCAGCGAGCTGTGCTCGTTGAGATCTCCCTCGAGACTGAAGAGAACCGCAGCCTGGCTCCGAAGAGAGCGAACACCCACCGTGATGTTGGGACGGCCGTCGATCTCATCGTGGATCGCAACCGCGGCCCGAGCCGGTCCCGCCGGCAGCTCCTCGATGGAAACCACCGGCGTGTTGAGCGAGAGACGCAGACCACAGAGCCGATCCGCCGAAAGGTCCAGCAGCGCGCTTCTCAGGGCAAAGTACATATCCCGCTATCGGCGAGGTGGCATCCAGGCTTGAGGCTCTCTGGCGTGCAGGAGTCGCAGCGAAACCCCTTCACTGCAATCGGTTTCGAGAACTGTGGGCGAAGCCCCTCAGCCGGCGACCCGAGGCTTTCACCCCTTCCCCCGACCGATACAATCCAGGCATCGGGAGCCGGTGGAGCGTCCCCGCGCTGGCAACTACCCGGCGAGTCCCGGGGTGTGCTTGGCGAGCGTTTCGCCGATATCGGCCGGGGAGATGGCCACGGCCACGCCCACCTGCTCGAGAGCTGCGATCTTGTCGGCGGCCTTGCCCTTCCCGCCGGCGATGATGGCACCGGCGTGACCCATGCGCTTGCCGGGAGGAGCGTTCTGACCTGCGATGAAGGCGGCCACCGGCTTGGACATCTTCTCGTCGATGTACTCCGCCGCCGTCTCCTCGGCGGACCCGCCGATCTCGCCGATCATCACCACCGCCTTCGTCTGCGGATCGGCCTCGAAGAGCTCGAGGGCATCGACGAAATTGGTGCCGACCACCGGATCACCCCCGATCCCGAGGCAGGTCGACTGACCGATGCCGAGGCGCGAGAGCTGATCGACGGCCTCGTAGGTGAGGGTTCCGGAGCGGGAGACGACACCGACGGGTCCCGGCTTGGTAATCTGCGCGGGGAAGATTCCGATGCGGCACTGTTCGGGAGTCACGACCCCCGGACAGTTCGGCCCGACCAATCGCATCGGGCAATCGGCCAGCGCCACCTTCGCGCGCAGCATGTCGAGGGCGGGAATGCCCTCGGTGATGCAGACGGCCAGGTCGAGACCCGCATCGGCGGCCTCCAGAATGGCGTCGGCGGCGCCCGGGGGAGGCACGAAGATCACCGACGCGTTCGCCCCCGTCTCCGCCACCGCCTGTTGCGCCGTCTCGTAGACGGGGATGCCCTCGATCACCTGTCCACCTTTGCCCGGGTGGACTCCCGCGACCACCTGTGTGCCGTACTCGAGGGAGAGCTTCGCGTGGAACTGGCCCATGCGACCGAGTCCCTGTACGAGCAACTTGGTGTTCCGATCACAGAGAATGGCCATTCCTAAGCTCCCGTTCCGCGCGCTGCCGCGACGGCCTTCTCGCCGGCGTCCTGAAGCGTCTCCGCCGAGGTGATCTCCAGGTTGGATTCCGACAGGATTTTCTGGCCCTGCTCCGAGCGCGTACCCTGGAGCCGCACCACCAGCGGCACCTGGATCCCGACCTCCTTGGCGGCAGCGACAACGCCCTCGGCAATCAGGTCGCAGCGGACGATGCCCCCGAAGATGTTCACGAGGATCGCCTTCACGTTCGGATCGCGAACGATCAGCTTGAAGGCCTGGGCGATCTTGTCCTTGTCCGCTCCTCCGCCGGCGTCGAGGAAGTTGGCGGGATCACCTCCGCAGACCTTGATCATGTCCATGGTCGCCATGGCGAGGCCGGCGCCGTTGACCATGCAGCCGATGTCGCCGTCGAGTCCGACGTAGGACAGATCGATCTCCTTGGCTGCGCGCTCGCGGGGATCCTCCTCTTCCGGATCGCGCAGCTCGCGCACCCCCGGGTGTCGATAGAGACCGCTGTCGTCGAAGTTCAGCTTCGCGTCCAGGGCAATGAGATCGCCGCTCTTGGTCACCACCAGAGGATTGATCTCGGCGAGAGACGCATCCTCCCCGACGAAGAGCCTGTAGAGTCCACCGAGGAAGACCTCCAACTGCTTCACTTGACCCGCGTCGAGCCCTAGTCCGAAGCCGATCTGGCGCACCTGGAAGCCGGAGAGACCGAAGTTCGGATCGACGTGAACGGTCTGGATCTTCTCGGGGCTGCTCGCCGCCACCTCCTCGATGTCCACGCCGCCCTCCGTGGACGCGATGACGGCGATCCTCTCCGCGGCCCGGTCGAGGAGCATGCCGAGATACAGCTCACGATCGATCTCGCTTCCCTCTTCGACGTAGACCTTGCGGACGACCTTTCCCTCGGGACCGGTCTGGTGGGAACGCAAGGTCATGCCGAGGATCTCGCCGGCCAGGGTCTTCACCTCGGACGCGGATTTGGCGAGCTTGATCCCCCCCGCCTTCCCGCGTCCACCGGCGTGAACCTGGGCCTTCACCACCATCACCGGCGCGCCGAGTGCGCGCGCCGCATCCTCCGCCTCCGCCGGGGTGGTCGCGACCTTTCCCTGCGGAACCGCGACTCCGTACTTCTGGAGAAGCGCCTTTGCCTGATACTCGTGAATGTTCATTTCGGTTCGACTCTGCTCGCCTGAGAAGCACCGCACGAGCGAATCGCGCCCCAGGCGGGGCAGCGACCCGGTCGTTCAGAGCTGGATCCGGTTGACCAGTGACCAGGGTTGGGACGTGCTCGACCGACGCGCCTAGGTGTCGGGAGGGACGAGTTCTCTGGCCGCACCGTACCGCGTTTTCTGCCCCTCGGGGACCGGCCTGAGCACTTCCCCAGCAATCATCGGCGCTGGATTTAGCCGATTGTCGGCCTTCGGTCGAGTTCGAAGCTGCGGGAAGCGACGGCCGACCTGCTCTGCACCGCCCCGAGACGAGTCCGCACGGCGCGGGCAGCTCGTCACTGCGAGGTGAGAGACTCAGCCTCTCGGCGCAGCGAGCCGCGCTCTTTGGGATCGACCTCGGGAATCGCGAGCTGCTGACCCGGGTAGACGAGAGCCGGATCCTTGATCTGGTCCCGGTTCGCCAGGTAGAGGGCCGGCCAAAGCGTAGGATCTCCCACCGTGATCTCGGCGATCGTCCAGAGGGTTTCACCGGGACGCACCTCGTGGATCCGCGCCCCGGTCTCGGCGGGTGTGACGCCGGGGAGCACGGTGCAGAGCGCTGCCACACCCAGCAACCCTCGCGGTCTCACCGGCCCGTCCTCTGCTTTGCCAGACGGAGGCCGAGCTCTTCGAGCTGGTCCTGGTCGACCACCGTGGGCGCATCCATCAACAGGTCCTGTCCCCGCTGGGTCTTGGGGAAGGCGATCACCTCCCTGAGATTGTCGGCCCCTGCGAGCACCATCGCCAGCCGATCGTAGCCGAAGGCGAACCCGCCGTGGGGGGGCGCGCCGGCGTCGAGCGCACGCAGCAGGAAGCCGAAGCGATGCTCCATCTCCTCCTTGCCGTAGCCCAGGATCCCGAGGATCCGGCGCTGCACATCCGAGCGGTGGTTCCGGAGGCTTCCCGAGCCGAGCTCGACGCCGTTCAGCACCACGTCGTAGTGGGTGGCCCGCACCCGCTCGGGATCCACCTCCAGGAGTGGGAGGTCCTCCTCCATCGGAGCGACAAAGGGCATGTGCATGTAGGTGAGCTCGCCCGAATCGTCGCGCTCGAAGATCGGGAAATCGAGGACGAAGAGGGGATCCCAGGTGCGATCGTCCACGCGACCGAGCCTCTCGCCGAGATCCACGCGCAGGCGCGAGAGAATCGCGTTGGCCCGGCCCGCCTCGTCGGCCTGGAAGAAGAGCACCGTGCCCGGCTTCGCCTCGGTCCGCTCTGCGATGAGAGTCCGCTCGGATTCGGAGAGAAACTTCACCATGGGCGCCTGCCAGGTGCCGTCGGAGGTGATTCGGATCCAGGCCAAGCCCCGGGCGCCGAGCTCCTTGCAGACGAAGCTCTCCAGGCGATCGATGTCGCCGCGGGACAGCGCCTCGGCCTCGTGCACCGGCAGGCACTTGACGATTCCGCCACCCTCGACGGCGGCGCGGAAGGCCCGGAACTCGCTCTCCCGAAACGCCTCACTGAGATCGACCAGCTCGAGGAGGATGCGCGTGTCGGGACGGTCGGATCCGTAGCGATCCATGGTTTCCTGGTAGGAGAAGCGAGGAAAGGGGCGGGGGAGCTCGACCCCGGCCGCCTCGGCGCAGCTGCGAGCCGTCACCTCCTCGAGAACCTCCAGTACTTCCTCCACACCGACGAAGGCCATCTCCAGGTCGACTTGGGTGAACTCGAGCTGACGGTCCGCCCGCTGGTCCTCGTCACGGAAGCAGCGCGCGATCTGGAAGTAGCGGTCGAAGCCACCGATCATGAGCAGCTGCTTCATGATCTGCGGAGACTGTGGGAGCGCGTAGAACGAGCCGGGCTGGCGCCGGCTCGGGACCAGGAAGTCTCGGGCTCCTTCGGGCGTCGCCTTCGCGAGCACCGGCGTCTCGATCTCGAGGAATCCCAGATCCGCGAGGCTGGCTCGGAAGGCCTGGAAGAGCCGATGGCGGAGCTCGAGGGCGCGTTGCAGCGGTGGCCGGCGCAGATCGTGGATGCGGTGGCGAAGGCGCACCGACTCGTCGACACCCGCATCCTCCTCGATCGGAAAGGGCGGCGGCACGGCGGTGTTGAGAATGCGCAACTCCGTGGCGACGATCTCGACCTCTCCGGTGGGAAGATTCGGGTTCACCGTCTCTTCTGAGCGACGCTGAACGGTGCCGCGCACGAGCGCCACGAACTCGGAGCGCAGCGCTTCGCTGCGAAGGTGCGCTTCGCTGGAGACATCCGGTCGGAAGACCGCCTGAACGAGACCGCTGCGGTCGCGGAGATCGACGAAGATCACCCCGCCGTGATCGCGACGGCGGTGTACCCAGCCGGTCACCACCACTTCACTACCGACGAGCGCGGGGATCACCTTGCCACAATGGTGGCTGCGGCGAAGGGATCCCATCCCGTCGAGCTGCACCTCGAGCTGTACCGGGGTCTGGCTCACTGTGGGCTGTTCCAGAAAAGGTCAAGTAAAACGCGACGTTGGTTAGCAGAGGTGGCGAGGGTGAGCAAACGCGAAGGCACTCAGGAAAGCTCGGTGGCCGAGCAGATGCGGTTGCGACCCTTCGACTTGGCCCGGTACATGGCTTTGTCGGCCGCATCCAGCAGCGCCTCGCGTGTCCGACCGTGGGTCGGGTAGGTGGAGACACCCACACTGCAGGTGAGGTGCACCACCTGATCCGGTCCCGCCTCGAAGGGGGTCTCGGCGACGATCCGCCGAATCCGCTCGGCGATCTCGGTGCCGGTCTCCTCGCAGGTGCCGACCAGCAGAATGGTGAACTCGTCACCTCCGTAACGGGCGAGGGTATCGACCTGCCGAACGCACTGCCCGAGGACCTGAGAGAGCTGCCGCAGCGCCTGGGATCCGACCAGGTGCCCGTGGTGGTCGTTCACCAGCTTGAAGCGGTCGAGATCCAGGAAGAGGACCGAGAGCTCGCTGCCGTAGCGCTCCGCGCGGCGGATCTCCCGATCCATCGCCTCCAGGAGGTAGCGCGCGTTGTAGACCTCGGTCACGTCGTCGACGAGCGCCCGCTCCTTGGCGCGGTGGTAGTGCTCGGCGTTGCGCAGCGAGAGCGAGGTGTGACCGGTGACGATCAGAGCCCTGTCGATCTCTTCCTCGCCGAAGGGACTCCCATCGCCGAGAACCCAGAAGACGCCGCACTCCGTCTCCTCGCCCCTCACCGGGAGGGCCAGCAAGTCGTGGACCTCCACCCCGACCTCGCGCAGAGCATCGTGAATCGGCCCGCGATCCAGCACCCGGATCTCGTCGATTGCCTCGAAGTTCAGCCGCTTTCCACCGGTGATCAGCAGGCGCAGGGCCGACTCCTGGCCCTCGCTGAAGCCTCGGAACTGGCAGCCTTCGGTATTCGGAATCAAGGCCCTGTGGTAGAAGGCGATGCCTCGCTGCCGGCGAACGGCCCGTAGAACCAGGTCGAGGGCGACGGAATACACGTCGCCGGGCTCGAGAGACGCGGTCAAAGACCTGCACGCCTCGAGGATCGCCCGCTCGTCCCGGAGTCGGAGGTTCTCTTGGAGCAGGAGACGCCGGGACAGGGTGCGCTCGACGACCAGTATCAGGTCCTCGGCGCGAACCGGCTTCTGCAGGTAGTCTGTAGCGCCCATACGTAGGGCTTCCACCGCACTATCGATGGAGGCATGGGCGGTGATGAGGACGAAATCGGTGCCCGGATGCTCGCGCTGGACGCGCTCCAGAAGCTCCAGGCCGGAGAGGCCGGGCATGGCGAGGTCGCTGAGGACCAGATCGGCGGGCTCCCGCCCGAGGGCCCGAAGCGCGTGCTCGGCATCCTCGCAGCACTCCACGTCGGCCCCGGCCTGGAGCACCTGCCTGGCGAACTCCCGGTGGAAGCGACTGTCGTCGACCACGACGACGCGAGCACGGCCAGCCGGCTCGGGCATCGGATCCCCCCCTCGACACGAGGCCCGCCTGGTACGGGCCACCGACCACGGCATCGGCGGACCGATTTTCCGCCTTGAGAAGCCTAGCAGGACCGCGCCAGTGTAGGATCCAGCGGGAGACAGAAAGGGGGGACATGAGCGCGCTCCGCGAAGCCCTGGATCGGTACCGGCTCGCCTGCGAGAGCTTTCGCTGGGAGGTGCCGGACTCGTTCAATTTCGGCCGGGACGTGGTGGATCGCTTCGCCGAGGAGCCCGAGCGCCCCGCCCTGCTCTGGCGAAGCGCCGAGGGCCGCCAGCGGCGGCTCCGCTTCAGCGACGTCTCGGCAGCCTCGAACCAGTTCGCCCACCTGCTCCTCTCCCTGGGCATCGCGCCAGGTGACCCCGTCATCATCATGCTCCCCAGGGTTCCGGAGTGGCAGATCGCTCTGGTGGGCGCCCTGAAGACGGGGGCGCTGGTGATTCCCTGCTCGACCATCCTCCGGCCCAAGGACATCCGGTATCGCGCCGCCCACAGCGGTGCCGTTGCGATCATCACCGCGGCCGACCAGATCCCCGCCGTGGAGGAGGTGCGAGGCGATCTCGCCAGCGTCTCCCATTACCTCACCTGGCTGGGAGAGGAGCGCTCGGCGCCGGACGGCTGGACGGATCTCGGTGCCGCTCTCGGCGCCCAGCCAACGGACGGATCTGCCGGGCGCGAGACCCGAGCCTGGGATCCAGCCCTCGTCTATTACACCTCTGGGACCACCGGCCCCCCCAAGGCGGTCCTCCACGATCACGCCTACACCTGGTCCCAACGCTACACGGCGGAGTTCTGGCTGGGAGTACGCGGAGAGGACCGGCTCTGGACCACCAGCGACACGGGCTGGGCCAAGGCGGCCTACAGCGTGATCTTCGGCCCCTGGAGCGTGGGCGCCGAGGTCTTCATGTACGACGGGCGCTTCGACCCGAGTCGCGAGCTCGAGTTGCTCTCCGAGATCGAACCCCAGGTCTTCTGCGCGCCCCCCACCGAATTCCGGCTGCTGGTCAAGCAGGACCTCTCGGACTTCCGCTTTCCGCGCCTTCGCGAGTGCGTCTCGGCGGGCGAGCCACTCAATCCCGAGGTCATCCGCGCCTGGCGCGACGCCACGGGGATCACGATCCGGGACGGCTATGGCCAGACGGAGACCATCCTGCTGGTCGGGAACTTCCCGGGGAATCCCGTCCGGCCGGGGTCCATGGGGCTGCCCATGCCCGGCCATCGGATCGAGATCATCGACGAGGAGGGACGGATCCTCATGCCCGGCGAGGTGGGCGACATCGCCCTGGGCGGCTCGACGCCCGGTCTCTTCCGCGAGTACTGGAAGGACGCCGCCGCCAGCCGACGACCCCGCCGCGGCCACTGGTACGTCACCGGAGATCGCGGCTATCGCGACGAGGACGGATACTTCTGGTTCGTGGGACGAGCCGACGACGTGATCATCTCCGCCGGCTACAGGATCGGACCCTTCGAGGTGGAGAGCGCCCTGGTCGAACACCCGGACGTCCTCGAGGCGGCGGTGGTCGGCGCGCCGGATCCGGATCGGGGATCGATCGTGAAGGCCTTCGTCGTGCTGCGGCCGGGGATCGTCGGAGACGAGCGCCTGGTGAAGGCCCTCCAGGACCACGTGAAATCGGTCACGGCGCCCTACAAATACCCCCGCCGGATCGACTTCCTCGACGAACTCCCCAAGACCGTGAGCGGAAAGATCCGGCGGGTCGAGCTGCGGCAGCGAGCCTGAGAGCGGGGACGTTGTTGAACGTTCAATTTTCCAAAGGTTTGGAAAATTGAACGTTCAACAACGTCCCCGCTGCTAACTCGTCGCCGGGAGGACCTGCTCCCAGGTGCTGCCCCCATCCTCGCTGCGGAGCACCATACCGCGCTGACCGACGATGAAGCCGACCCGGTCGTCGGCGCTGAAGCCGATGTCACGCATGAAGGTGAAGATGGTCGGAAAGCCGCCGGGGGGGGGGGTCCAGGTGACGCCGCCGTCGCTGGAGACGCGCATCAACCCCTTCTCGCCCACCACGATCGCCCGCTTCGGGTAGGGATGGACCGAGAAGAGGGCCACCTTGCGACCCACGTCCTCGTAGCGCCAGGTGCGTCCTCCGTCCCCGGTCTTGAGGACTATCCCGCCCAGGCCGGAGATGAGACCGTGGTTCTCGTCGTAGAATCGGACCGTGAACAGGTACGGGTTCTGTGCGATGGCAACCTCGATCTGCGGTCGGTCGCCGATCCGGCTGTCGAGGTAGCGACGCAGGAACTCCGGATCGTCCTCGAGGAAATCCTCGTAGTCCCAGGGCGGTGCTCCCCGACGGCGGATCCGGTCCGAGAGAATGCCCACCCCTTCGACCACGGCCACCACTCCCTGGGTGCGCGCCTCGAGGAGGTCGAAGACCGGAAAGGGATCCTCCTCGGGACCGAACTCCCTCATCTCCTGCGCGCTCACGCGCGGCTCGATGGCGACGTTGAGGTGCTGCTTGTCCGCAATCTGGCTGGCGAACTCGCGGATCTTCTCCTGGTCCTCCTCGTCGATCTCGATCTCGTTGTACCCGAGCAGGATGGGGTCGAGCAGGATGCCCCCGATGATTGCACCGCGCTCCCAGTTGGCGCCGCCATCCTCCGTACGGAACAGGTACCCGAACTCACCGATCATCCAGCAGTGCCGGGTGCTCGCGGGCAAGCAATAGATGTCGTTCAGCCCCACGTCCTCGAAGACCTTCTCACCCCTGCGCACCCGCTCCTGATCGGCCACCGAGAGCCACACGAACTGGGGATGGGTCTCATCCACGGTGAGGGAACGATCCTGCCAGCTCTTGCCACCGTCGTCGGTGAAGAGCCGCGTTCCCCACTCGCCCACCGCCCAGGCCCGGTTCTCGTCGAGGGCCTGGACCGCGAACAGGTGGACACCCTGCTCCTCCTTCACGGTCGGCTGGTGGGTCCACGTCCTGCCGCCGTCCTCTGTCCGCAGCACCAGACCCAGCTGTCCCACCACCCAGCCCTTCTCCTCGCTGGCCATGCTGACGTCGTAGAGCAGGTACTTCGTGTCGGTCTGGCCCTTCTCCCAGGTGTTCCCGCCGTCCCGGCTCAGGTAGACGGCCCCCCAGTAGCCCGCTGCGACGACGTGATCCTCGCCGGGAACCGAGACCGAGAAGAGGTGGTCGTGGATGAGAATCTCACCCTTGCCCGTGCGGGGCTCGAAGTGAACCTCGTGACAGGCGGTAGCGAGCCACAGCGCGGTGACGGCGGCGACCGCGGACAGGCTTCGGATGGAGAGCATCGGGGGCGTCCTTCCCATGGCTTTGGTTGGATCAGTGGACGAGACGGACCGGGCCGGAGCGCGTCGCGCCCCGGCCCGGGTTTGGGTTCAAGCTGGAGCCACCTCGGGCTAGCGGCCCTTGGTGAGGCGGCCGATGTCGATGTAGCGGCGGATCTTGCCCTTGCTCTTCAGGGGCGTTCCTTGGCTATCCCAGAACTCGATCCGGTTCCCGGTGCCGGTCTGGGTGTTGATGATGGTGTCGCTGACGACCCGCAGGTCGCTTGGCGTGGGTACGCCTTCCCACCCGGGATAGTAATTCGGGTCATCTTCGCTCCAGCGGTGGTTGTGCCAGATGATCTTCCAGAGCTCCTTCTTGCGGTCGTAGGCGAAGGAGTACATCGCGACCATCGTCTCCTTGTCGAGGTAGATGTCCTTGTGGTGATACGGGTGGTCCGCGTTCCTCGGAGTGAAGCGCAGCTTCACCGCCTTGCGCATCTCCCAGGTGTCATCCGCATAGGAGAGACCGTAGGGGCCGAAGTTGTGGTCCTTGCTGTACGGATAGGCCCCCACCTGCGAGTTCATCGGCGCGATCATGTCCATCTCGCCGAGGCACTCCCACTCGTACTGAGGAGGGATGCCGGCGAAGCTCCGCAGATCGTCGAAGGTGAAGTCGGTGCCCGAAACGGCATCGGTCCGCTGGGCCGAGGAGATCCGCCGCACCCGGCGCAGGGTGGGAACGTACACCCAGGTGTCGTCGTTCTTGGACTGCGCCTCCGGCTTGTCCGAGTCCTTGTAGCGGTAGGTCATCAGCATGATGCCGCGGGCGTCGAAGGGTGCATCGACTTCGATCCCGAAGGCCAACTTGCGCTTCTCGCCCCGGAAGAGGTCTCCGCCGGATTTCTCGAGGTACTCCTGCTCGATCCGGTGGGAGAGCTTGACGGTCTTCGAGGTGCCCTCGTAATAAAGGGGGAGCTCTTCGCCGCGGTCCCAATAGGAGTAGTAGAAGCGGGCGGTGGCTCCATCCCCGTCCCACTGGTAGTCGAAGTTCCAGATGATCTTGGCCCCCGCCTGGGGATCGCCCAGACAGTCGATCTCATCCATGGGGAAGGGTTGACCCGCCGTGTAGTTCTCCAGGCTGGCCTCCGGACCCACCCGCGACTGACCCTTGAACTGGGCCGTGGCCGCGTGGTACTCGGGGGGCGGCGAGTAGTCGCGGAAGAACGGGCCAATCTCGAGCTGCATCCCCTCGTAGAAGAAGAAATCCCGATTGGACCAGAACTCCGGCGGCAGGAAGGGCTTCAGGGACTCGATCTTGTCCATCGTGACGACGTCCCCTTCCTTGAAGGTCGGGGCACCGGGACCGACATCCTCTTGCTGCGCGGCTGCCGGGGCAGCCAGCGCCAGCGAGAGCGCCAGAGAAAAGAACGAGAACGGGCGCAGACGCATACGATCTCCTCTTCTTGCCACCATCTAGGCTTGCTAGGGGTGCCTCTATTCAGCTAGCACAAAAGGCCACCCGCTCGCGACGGCCGACCCCCAACGGCCCGAAAAACGGCCGCACCACCACTCGGCGATCCGAAGCACCTTCCCCCGACCGGCGGCGCTCCTTCTCTAAACTACCGCCGGTCGTATTGTCAAGAACTCCGGTCCGCCTTCCGCTCCAGAGTCCCTCCGTCGACAGGGAGCCACACCGCACGAAGCGCTCCTGTGCTCACTGGGGACTCAATCATCAGACGATCGGGCGAGGGACTTGGTTTCAGGCTTTCTCGCTCTCCGACTCGAATCAGCCGTCCGGGTCGCCTGGTGTCCCGCGTGCGCCTTTCTTCGCCGATCCTCCCCTGGGGAAGGAAGCATCCTGGCCCGATTGTGTTGTTTCGCCCCCATCACAGGGAGACCTCACCGCGCACCCAGGCTGGGATCACCGACGTCAGAGCAGGAGTGGGAGCGGAGCGCTTCTAGCGTGATCTCTCTCTGGGAGCGAGGCGCACGCCCTGGAGATGGATGAAGCCGGTGGCGGCGGTCTGATCGTAGGTATCCGCCTCCCCGGCATCCTCGAAGCTGGAGAGGGCTTCGGCGTAGAGGGAAACGGGAGAGCGGCGGCCGGTCACGCGGACCCCCCCCTTGTAGAGGCGGACGCGGGCCTCCCCGGTCACGTTGTCCTGGCTCCGCTCGATGGCGGCGCGAACGAATTCCATCTCCGGTGAGAACCAGAAGCCGCTGTAGATCAGCTCGGCAAAGCGCGGCATCAGACGGTCGCGCTCGTGCATCACCTCTCGGTCGAGGGTGATCGACTCGACGGCCCGGTGGGCTGCGTGTAGCACCGTGCCGCCCGGAGTCTCGTAGACGCCACGGGACTTGAGCCCGACGACGCGGTTCTCGACCATGTCGACCCGCCCCACCCCGTGCGCGCCGGCAATCTGGTTGAGGCGCGTCAGCAGAGGCGCCGCCTGCAGCTCCTCCCCGTCGATCGCGACGGGGGTGCCCTTCTCGAATCGGATCAGGAGCTCGGCCGGGGTATCCGGCGCCTCCTCGGGTGACGCGGTCGTGATGAACATCGACTCTTCCGGAGCGCGCCAGGGATCCTCCAGGATCCCCCCCTCGAAGGAGTTGTGCAGAAGATTGCGATCGATGGAATAGGGCTTCTTCACCGTGGCGCTCACCGGGATGCCGAACTTCTCGGCGTAGGCCATGCAGTCGGTCCGGGAACGCAGATCCCACTCCCGCCAGGGTGCGACCACCTTGAGCTCAGGAGCCAGCGCGCGGTAGGCCAGCTCGAAGCGAACCTGGTCGTTTCCCTTGCCAGTGGCGCCGTGAGAGAGCGCGTCGCAGCCGGTCTCCCGCGCCACCTCCACCTGGCTCTTCGCGATCAACGGCCGGGCCAGGGCGGTGCCGAGCAGATAGGTCCCTTCGTAGACCGCGTTGCCCTGAATCGCCGGAAACACGTACTCGCGGACGAACTCTTCGCGGAGGTCCCGAAGCACGTAATCCACCGCTCCGCTGGACTTGGCTTTGTCCGGAAGCCCCCCGAGCTCCTCCTCCTGGCCGATATCGGCACAGTAGGCGACCACCTCGCAGCCGTACTCCTCGATGAGCCAGCGGAGGATCACCGAGGTATCCAATCCCCCGCTGTAAGCCAGACACACCCGTCGCACGGAACCCTTCGAGGCCATCGTCGTCACCTCCAGACCGCGCATTGTAACGAAGCGTCGAAGCTCTGCGAACGCCGCAGCGAGCGAAGTTCGAGAAGTCAGGCCGGTCAGGGCGTGTCGACGGGGAGGCGCAGGAGCGTGGTGCGACCCAGTTGGGGGTCGATGGTGGTGTGAAGGATCCCGGACAGTGCGGCGACGGACTCCTTGACTACGGGCGGCTCGGAGGGAGTCGCGGTGCAGCCGCCGTCCAGCCAGTGCTCGGTCACGGACACCACCACCCCGGCCGCAGTGTCCGTTTCGACGGCGCGGGCGCCGATGAAGAGGGCGGAGGGAGGCCGATCCTGCTCGAGCCGGCCCTGGACGATCCTCATCAACACCGATTCCAGCCGCGCTTCGTCTCCGCGGACGGCGGGCAGGCTTCTCGCCGCGAGCAGCTGGACAGTGGTCTCGGCGTCGCCGATCCGCCGGACGGCGCGCTCCGCCACCCGGCGCACCACCTCGGCGGGATCGAAGCTCTCGCATTCCAGGATCGGACTGGGCGTGCCCGAGAGCACCGCGCGGAGCTCGTCGGACCACTTGCGCAGGCGTGTCAAGGCGCGAAGGCTGTCCTCGACGTAGGTGCGGTAGTGGGCGCCGCGGCGTCCACCGGTCTGCTCCAGCAGCATTTCCAGGGAGTGGGAGATCTCGTCGACGGGATCCTGGATCTCTCGGTGCAGAGAGAGCAGGCGCTCGATGCCCTCCACCTCTTCCTTGAGTAGGATCACCACCCCCACCCGAGCATCCTCGGCGACGATCGGAGACGCCACCGCTGCGAATCCGACGCCGCGTTCCCGTACGCGAAACCGGACGCTCTCCCCGTACTCGAAGACCTCGGCCACAGCGTGGAGCACCGCCTCGCGACCTCCCCCCTCGAAGAGCTCGGCCAAGCTGCGGCCGCGGGCGTCCTCGACCGTGATGTCGAACCGCGACTGAAAGGCGGGGTTCGTGTAGACCGCGCGACCCTCGGGGTCGCCGACGATCACCGACGCATCCAGGAAGGAGAGCAGCGACTGCTCCGCACCGGTCACGGATTCGCCTCGACGATGCCCGCCTCGAGCAGTCTGTGGACCACGCGAGCCCCGTCGAAGGGATCCATCCCCGACAACGCCAGGATCTCGTTCACGCTGGTGCTGCCGTCGATCATCGAGAGCAGGAAGCCCGCGTCCACCGGCAGGTCGTATTTCATGATCTCTTGCGGTGCGATTTTGACCTTCAGCACGCTGGAAGTGTCGGCAACCCGCTCGCGGTAGTACTTGAAGAGGTGGCTTCGGACCAGCTCGAAGTAACCCTGGACCTCCATGCGTCCGGGATTCTGTCGCGCCAGTGTCTCGAACAGCTCGAGCGACTCCTGCACCTCGCCCTTGCGAAACAGCTCGAGGGCGTCGGCCAGCAGACTCGCATCCCCTTCGCCAGAGACCTCGAAGAGCTCGACCTCACCGGTGTCGAAGCCGGCGGTCTTCAGATAGTCCTGCGCCTCGGGGTGGTCCGGATCGAGGCGGAGCACCTCCTGCCAGCACCCCGCGGCTTGGTCCATCTGTCCCTCGCCGTAGTAGCGCAGTCCTTCTTCCATCAAGCGCGAGATCAGCACCTCTTTGGATTCGGCCATTTCGGGAACTCACTCCTTGAGTTGCACTTCGTAGAGTTCGTTCTCTTCGATGATGTGGTGGATCTCCTCGTCGGAGAGCGTGCCGGTTGCATTCACGGTGATCGACTGCTCCTTGCCGGTCTCCGTGTCACGCGCCGAGACGCTCACGATCCCGTTCGCGTCGATGTCGAAGCAGACGTCGATGTCCGGCTCGCCCTTCCGGGCAGGCCGGATTCCGTTGAGCACGAACTCGCCGAGCAGATCGTTGTCCGAGCCCGTCTCGGATTCGCCCTGGAGGACGCGAATCTTCACGGCGGACTGGTTGTCGCGGGTGGTGGTGAAGAAGTGGCTCTTGTGCGTCGGAACTGTCGTGTTCCGGTCGATCAGCTTGGCGAAATAGCCGCCGAAGGTCGCGATTCCCAACGAGAGCGGGGTCACGTCGAGGAGCAGCAGGTTGTCGTCTTCGGAGACCAGGCTCTCCGCCTGGATCGCAGCGCCGATCGCGACGACCTCGTCGGGATTCACGCCCTTGTGGGGTCGCTTGCCGAAGAACTCGGTGACCGCGGCCTGGACCAGCGGCATACGGGTCTGTCCACCCACCAGGAGGACCTGATCGATCGCGCCCACCGCGAGCCCGGAGTCATTGACGCACTGCTCTACGGTCTTCAGGGTTCCGCGGACCACATCGCCCACCAACCTCTCGAGGGTCTCCCGGTTGAGCTCCAGACTCAGGTGGCGGGACCCGCCGGCGTCGCTGGCAATGAAGGGAAGGTTGATCTCGGTGGTCTCCCGGGCCGAGAGATCGCACTTGGCCTTCTCCGCCGCGTCCTTCAAGCGCTGCAGCGCCATGGTGTCGCCCCGCAGATCGATCCCCTCGCTCTGCTGGAAGGTCTCCAGCAGATGGGCCACGATGCGCTGATCGAAATCCTCACCGCCCAGGAAGGTGTTGCCCGCGGTGGCGAGCACCTCGATGACTCCGTCGCTCATCTCCAGGATCGAGATGTCGAAGGTTCCTCCGCCGAGGTCGTAGATCGCCACCTTCTCGTCGTTCTTCTTGTTGAATCCGTAGGCCAGGGCGGCGGCCGTGGGCTCGTTGATGATCCGGAGCACCTCGAGGCCGGCGATCTTGCCGGCGTCCTTGGTGCACTGGCGCTGGGCGTCGTTGAAGTAGGCGGGAACGGTGACCACGGCGTCGTGGACGTGCTCTCCCAGGTACTCTTCCACGACCCGCTTCATCTCGCGCAGAATCAACGCCGAGATCTCGGGGCAGGTGAACGTATTGCCGGCAATCTCGATGCGCGGATCATCATTGGGGCCGCGAACGATCTGAAAGGGGCTGAAATCGATGGATTTCTGGATCTCCGGCGCGTCGAACCGCCGGCCGATCAGGCGTTTCGTGGCGAACGTCGTTCCCTTCGAGTTGGTGATCGCCTGTCGCTTGGCCAGGTGACCCACCAGTCGCTTTCCGTCCTGGGTGATCGCGAACATCGAAGGCGTGGTCTTGTAGCCGCCCGCGTTCGGGATCACGCTCGGCTGCCCGTTTTCGATGATCGCGACGCAGGAGTTCGTGGTCCCCAGGTCGATCCCGATCACGTGATTCATCGTTCTCCTCCAGGTTCGCTGGACGTCTCCGCCCTCACAAAGACTTGAGCTCTGCGCTCGCCTCTTTGTCCATCGGATCCAGCTTCACAGCCGCCTCGAGCTCTCGCCGCGCGTTCGACTTGAACCCGGCGGCCTTGAAGATCTGGCCCAGCGTGCGCCGATATTCGGCGTTGGTCGGCTCGATTTCGCAGGCTGCTACGGCGAACTCCTTGGCCTTGCGCAGGTTTTCGACGGCCTGCCACTGCAGGCGCGCCGTGCGGATGTTGAGCTCGGGGTCGAAGGGGCGAAAATGGAGCGCCTCTTCGAAGAAGCCGGCGGCGTCGTGATAGTCCCGCATCTCGAGCGCCCCCTCTCCCTGCTTGATCAGCACCTTCGCCCGCTCCTCGTGGGCCTTGCGCTGGACATCTGCGAAGGCCTCTTTGTAGGCCTGGTTGCCGGGATCGAAGGCAATCGCCAATCGCACGCTCCCGGCGGCCTTCACCCATCGTTCCTGATGGAAGGCCGACATCCCCGACTCGAAGAAGTGCTTGGCCTTCCGCTTGCGCCCCTCGAAGACCTTCATCTGCCTGCCGAGTCGGGAGAGACGCTTGAGGGTCACGGCGCTGCTGGGAGCCGCGCTCGCCGTTGCGGGTTCTTCGGGCGGCGCGGAGGATGCGAGCTCCCGTTGCACCTCGGCGCGGGTGGCGGGATCCGAGAGCAGCTCGTAGGCCTCCAGGATCTTCTTGAAGCATCGCTCCACCTTCTCCGCAAAGGGCCCCAGGTTGCGGCGGAAGTAACGATCCGGGTGAAACTGCTTGGAGAGCGCGAAGTAGGCCTTCTTGACCGCCTTGACGTCGGCCTCGATGGGGATTCCCAGGATCTCGTGGTAGGGACGGTCGAGCGCGATTTCGAATTCGAGGACCTTCCTCTGGGTTTCAACGGGGAGATCCAGGCTCGGATCGATCTGCGTCTCGAAGGATTCCGCGCCCTGCTCGGCCGCCGAGCCGCGGTCGTCCGGCGGAGGGGGATCGTCATCGAACCGGATGACGCCCTGCTTCAACCAGCCCTCGATGCACCGGTCCACCTCCTCGGCAGGCAGGCCGCCGATCTGGCGGAGCATCTTGCAGGAAGTCATCCCGTCGATTCGCGACAACAGGTACCCCTCGGCCGGCGAGAGAGAGAACTCGGTGGGGTTGCGTCCAGCGGCGAGCCGGGGAATCCGGTCCTCCCTCCCTTGGGCCCCCCCATTCGCAGGCATTGATCCCCTCCAGCCGGCTTCCATGCCGGTCCGGCCCTCAGGGCGTTCATCGGCCCTTTTCCAGCGGAAGCTGAGGATTTCGTTGGGGATCCTGCGGGACTTGCAGTACGGGGATTGCCCTGCGGGGATCAAGTCGGCTGGAGAAGCCGCTCCATGATCGCCTTCTGCGCGTGAAGGCGGTTCTCCGCCTGGTCGAACACGATGCTGCGGGGTCCGTCGAGGACCTCGTCCGTGATCTCTTCCCCCCGGTGGGCGGGCAGGTCGTGCATCACCCAGGCCTCCGGCGCGCTCTCGAGGAGCTCCGCACTCACCTGGAAGGGCTCGAAGATGGCGCGGCGCTTCTCGGTCTGGTCTTCCTGCCCCATGCTCGTCCAGACGTCCGTGTACACGAAGTGGGCATCCCGAATGGCTTCGACGGGACTCGGCGTGAAGCGGATCCGAGCGCCGCTTTGCGCTGCCAGGTCCGCGGCGCGTGATCGGATCCGCACGGCGGGCCGGTGGCTCTCGGGAGTCGCGAGCCGGAGATCGAGGCCCAGCACCGACGCCGCGAGGAGCAGTGAGTTCGCGACGTTGTTGCCGTCGCCGACGAAGGCGATGCGCGCCTCCTCGAGCTCCACCCGCTCGGAGATCGTCAAGAGATCTGCCATCACCTGACAGGGGTGGAGCAGGTCCGTCAAGGCGTTGATGACCGGGATCGTCGCCACCGCCGCCAGTTCCTCGACCAGTGTGTGGTGGGTCGTGCGCGCCACCAGAACGTCCACCCAGCGCGACAGACTCATCGCGACGTCCCTGGCCGATTCGCGGGTTCCGATCCCGATCTGCTCCGCCGTGAGGAAGATCCCGTGTCCTCCCAGCTGGGTCACGCCCGCCTCGAAGGTCACATGGGTCCGGAGGGAAGGATGCTCGAAATACATTGCGAGCGTCCGACCGAGAAGGGTCTGGGGGTGCTCTCCCTTCGCGAGCAGACGCTTCAGTTGCCGCGCACGCGCGATGATCTCGAGCAGGGATTCGGCAGACCAGTCGGCAACGCAGATGAAATCCTTGGGCATGACTCAGTGGCTCAGCAGCGTTCCCACGCCCCCGTCGGTGAAGACCTCGAGAAGAATAGCGTGGACGATTCGACCGTCGACGATGTGTGTCCGCGAGACGCCACCGGAGAGGGCGTCGATGCAACACTCGACCTTGGGGATCATCCCCTCCCTGATGGATCCCTCGGCCACGAGCTTTCGCGCCTCCTCCACCGAGAGCTGGGGAATCAGCTCACCGCGGGCACCCTTCACGCCTTCCACGTCGGTGAGCAGGATCAGCTTCTCGGCCCGCAGCGCGCGGGCGATCGCCCCGGCCGCCTCGTCGGCGTTCACGTTGTGCGTGACCCCTTCCGAGTCGACTCCGATCGGTGCCACGACCGGAACGAAGCCGACATCCGCCACCGCCGTGATGGGTGTGGGATCGACGCGCACGATCTCGCCCACCCGGCCGATGTCCCTGCCCTCCTTGAGCTTCCGCCGCACGGTGAGCATTCCGCCGTCGTTTCCCGTGAGACCCACCGCCCGACCGCCGGCGCGGTTCACGCGCTCGACGATCTCACCGTTGATCCGGCCTCCCAGAACCATCTCGACGACTTCCATGGTCGCGTCGTCCGTCACACGGAGTCCGTCCACGAAGGTCGACTCCAGACCCAGCTGCTTCTGGACCTTGCCGATCTGGGGTCCCCCGCCGTGGACGATGACCGGGCGCAGCCCGACGTACTTGAGAAACACCACGTCCACGGCGAAGGAGGCGCGCAGATCGTCGTCCGCCATGGCGTTGCCACCGCACTTGATGACGATCGTCTTCTCGTAGAACCGGCGGATGTACGGCAGTGCCTCGACCAACACGGCCGCTTTGTCGATCAGCTTCTGCACCATGGCTCCGGGACCTCTGTTCGCTTGCCGCTCACTGTGCGGGCATCTCGCGCCTTCGCCCGTCGCGATCAGCAGCTGAGCCCGCACCCCCCTGACCTTCGCGGCGGGCGCGGGCCACCTCGTCGATCGTCTCCACCAGGCTACGGTACAGGAGCACGTTGCGAACCGCCGCGGACAGCGCGGCGGCCAGCACCTCCCCCACCCTGGGCGAGGTCTCCTCGCGTCTCTCGGGAAAGGCGCGGAAGACGCCGAGGCTCTTGCCGCGGAAGCTCAGCGCTCCGCAGAGAAAGGGCCCCGGCGCTCCGTCCTCGGGAGTATCGATTCCCTCCTCGAAGCGCGGATCCGCCGCGGGATCGTCGGTGGCGATCAGGTTCCCGCTCTCGAGCACCGTCCCGGTGAGACCGAGCCCGGTCGGGAGCACGGGGCGATCGCTCCGAGTGCCGCGATCGCACTCGACCTCGCGAACCAGATCTCCCCTCTCCGCATCCAGCAGGTAGAGTGAAACCGGTGCAGCCCGGAGGGTCTCGGCCACCGGCCGCAGCGCTGCCTCGAGAATTCGCGCGGGCTCCACCTCCGCCGTCACCGCCTCACAGATCGCGCGCGCGAGCTCCGCCTCCGGCGCGGCCTCTCCCGCCGTCGGCGCCGGAGCCGGCTCCTCGCTCGGTTCCCCGATCGCCGGCTCATGATCGTCAACCTCCTCGGGGCCGCGGCGTACGTCCAGCATCTGCGCGAGCTGTCCCGACATGATTCGCATCAGCGCGAGGTCCTCCTCGTCGAAGGGCTCACCGCTCGCGCGTTCCGTCGCACACAGCACCCCGAGCGCCCGCGCCCCCGCGGTGAGCGGGGCGACCGCGAACGAGTTCGATGCGTAGCGGTCGTCGGGGGCTCGCCCGGCGAAGCGCTCGTCCGCATCCACGTCACCGACCAGGATCGGCTCCGAACGCGCCATCGCCATTCCCGCCACTCCCTCACCGACGGGGACCTCGCCCACCTCGGCGGGCGACACCTTGAAGCCACGGGCCGCGGCGACGCGCAGGGCCGTTCTGTCCTCATCCAGCAGCATGAGCGAGGTCCGCGCCGCACCCAGGATCTCCGAGACCGCCTGGACCGCCCCCTCGCGCAAGGACTGCGCTCGCTCGTCCAAAGCGGGTTCTTCAGCCCTCGCCCACAGCTCCTCGAGCGTCTTTTCCAGGAGCCCGATGCGACGGCGCAACCGGCTCCATCCCGAGACGATGCCGAAGGTCTCGAGGGCGCGGCGCACGGCCAGCGAGAGCTCCTCCCCGTGAATCGGCTTCGCCAGGTAGTCGAAGGCGCCGAGGCGAAGAGCCTCCAGAACGCTCTCCTGGTCCGTCTGGGCCGAGAGAATGATCACCTGGAGGTCCGGGCGCGAGTCGCGCAGCTGGCGAAACACCTCGAGTCCGCTCTGGTCGGGGAGTCGAATGTCCAGGATCACCACGCCAATCGACTCGTCTCCGGCGGCTTCGAGTGCCTCGGCACCATTGGCCGCCAGGACGCACTTCACCTCGGCGCGGTCGAGAACGTCGCGAATCGCCTCCCGGAAGAACCTCTCGTCGTCGACTACCAGGACCTGTGTAGACGGGCCCATGCCATCCCCCTCAACCTGGTCACAAGATGTACCGCGACAGGTCCTCGTCCTCCACGAGATTGCCCAGGTGTGAGCGAACGAAGTGCTCGTCGATGGTGAGCTTCGTGCCGCCGCGGTCCGGCGCCTCGAAGCTCACCTCGTCCAGGAGCTTCTCGATGACCGTGTAGAGGCGCCGGGCACCGATATTCTCGGTTCGCTCGTTCACACGCGCCGCGATCTCGGCGATGGCCCTGACGCCATCATCGGAGAACTCGATCGAGACCCTTTCGGTCGCCAGAAGCGCCTTGTACTGCCGGACCAGGGAGTTCGTCGGCTCCGTGAGAATCCGAACGAAGTCGTCCTCGTCGAGACTCGAGAGCTCGACCCGGATGGGGAAGCGCCCCTGCAGCTCGGGGATCAGGTCCGACGGCTTCGCCACGTGGAAGGCGCCGGCCGCAATGAAGAGAACGTGATCGGTGCGCACTGGGCCGTGCTTGGTCTGGACCGTGGAGCCCTCGACGATGGGGAGCAGATCCCGCTGGACCCCTTCCCGGGAGACGTCCGGGCCGGATCTCCCAGCTGCCGCCCCGGCCGCCACCTTGTCGATCTCGTCCACGAAGACGATACCCGCCTGCTCCACGCGCTGGATGGCGAGCTCGCGCACCTGATCCATGTCCACCAATCGCGCCGCTTCCTCTGCAGCGATGGCCGCCATGGCCGCGGGCACCTTCACCCGCCGCTTGCGGGTCCGCTTCGGCATCAGTCCGCCGAGCAGATCCTTGAACTGGATACCCATCTCCTCGACGCCTTGAGGCGTGAAGACCGAGAGGGTGTGCCCCGCCCCGTCCTCCGAGAGCTCCACATCGATCTCGCGATCGTCGAGATTTCCCTGTCGCAGCATCCGCCGCAGCTTTTCGCGAGTCTCGCCGCGATCCGCCTGGACGGGACCCTGCCTCTCCCCTTCCTCTGCGGCCGACCCGGCCACCGGCGGGGTGAAGCCCGGAGCCGGCACGGGCGGAAGCAGGCTGTCGAGCACCCGCTCCTCGGCCAGCTCGTCGGCCTTGGCCATCACCGCGCGCTTCTCCTCCTCGGTCACCATCTGGACGGCGAGGTCGGTGAGGTCGCGGAGGATCGACTCCACGTCGCGGCCCACATAGCCGACCTCGGTGAACTTCGAGGCCTCCACCTTGATGAAGGGGGCCTGGGCCAGCCTGGCGAGGCGCCTGGCGATCTCCGTCTTGCCGACGCCGGTCGGTCCGATCATGATGATGTTCTTGGGCGCGATCTCTTCGCGAAGCTCCTCGGGTACCTGCTGGCGGCGCCAGCGGTTGCGCAGGGCGATGGCGACCGCCCGCTTCGCGTCGCGCTGTCCGACGATGTAGCGGTCGAGCTCGGAGACGATCTCTCTGGGCGTGAAGGAGCGGAGGTCGGTCACGGCAGGGTCACCACGCTGATCGAATCGTTGGTGTAGATGCAGATCTCCGCGGCGATCCGCAGAGCGGTCTCGGCGATCTCCGCGACGCTCATCTCCGAGTACCGCGAGAGGGCGCGGGCGGCGGAGAGCGCGAGGGAGCCCCCCGATCCGATGGCGGCAATGCCGTCGTCGGGCTCGATCACGTCGCCGCTTCCCGAGACCACGAGGACGCTCTCGGCGTCGCCCACCAGGAGCATGGCCTCGAGCCGACGCAGCATCCGGTCGGTGCGCCAATCGCGCCCCAGCTCCACGGCGGCCCGGCGTACGTTGCCCGGATGCGCCTCGAGCTTCGCCTCCAGACGCTCGGAGAGAGTGAGGGCATCCGCCGCCCCTCCGGCGAATCCGAAGATCGCACGGTCCTTCGCCGCCTTGCGCACTTTCTGGGCGCGTTGCTTCATCACGGCGTTGCCGATGGTGACTTGACCGTCCGACGCCATCGCGATGCGTCCGTCGCGCACCACGGCAATGACGGTCGTGGAATGGATCTCTCTTGCCGAGGTCACTTCCCCTTCCTTCCGTCTCCGCTCGCCTGCGAGCCGCCGCGCCCACGGTCCTCCGGTCCGAGCGAAGACCCGCCTTCCCGTTTGCGCGCTCTCCGAGCCCGTGGGTGAGCCCGATCATAGACTTCGAGCAGGCGTTCCGCAGAGACCGCCGTGTACTTCTGGGTCGTGGAGAGACTCGCGTGCCCGAGGAGTTCCTGGATGGCACGCAGGTCCGCCCCCATGTCGAGCAGGTGGGTGGCGTAGCTATGTCGAAGCCGGTGGGGATGGACCCGGTCCACCAATCCGGCCCGAACGGCCCGCGCCCGCAGGATGCGACGCACGTCGCGGGGATCGAGGCGGCGGGGCGTCTCCCCCTTCTTCGACCGAAGCGAGGTGAAGAGGGGCTCGGCCAGGACACCTGGACGGCGCCGCTGATCCAGGTACTCGCGCAGCGCATTGCGGGCGGCCGCGGGAAGGGGCACGACGCGCTGCTTTCCTCCCTTTCCCCAGACCCGCACGTCGCCTCGGTGCAGGTCGATGTCCCGCACGTCGAGCGCCACCAGCTCGCCGACCCGGATTCCGGCACCGTAGAGCAACTCGACCAGAGCCCGATCCCGCAGCATACCGCGACCGGCACGCACCCGCGCATCCGCGGCTCGATGGGCACCAGCCCGGGGGGCTTGCGCCAACGCCTCCGCGAGGACGTGACAGTCGTCGACGGGCAGGGGGTTCGGCAGTCGCCTGGCGGCGCGGGGCGCTGGGATGCCGACACTGGGATCGGCCTCGCGGTGGCCTTCCCGAACCAGGAAGCGGAAGAAGGTGCGCAGCGCAGCCAGCTTTCGCCCCAATGTCGTGGGAGATTGACGCCGGTGGCGGTCCGCCAGAAATGCGCGCACGTCATCGACTCGGACCGCGTCGGGAGCAGACGAGGTGCCGATCGACTCGGCGAACTGGCGAACGTCCGACAGGTAGGCCCGCTGCGTGTGGGGAGAGAGATTGCGTTCGGCGCGCAGGTAGAGCTCGAAGGAGCTGATTGCCTCGTCAAGTGTCATTCGACTGGAACCGCCACCCGCTTCTGGTAGGAGGCGATGGCTTCGAGCGCCCGAGCGGCGATCAGGCGGTTCCTCTCGCGCTTCGAGGCGCGCTGGGTAAGCCCGGTCAGCGGCGGGAAGAGCCCGAAGTTCAGGTTCATCGGTTGGAAGCTCCGAGGATTCGCATCGACCAGGTAGTGGAGGAGGGCACCGTGGGCGGTCGACTCATCGGGTAGCGGAGCCACCATGCCTCGAGCTGCAAAGGCCGCATTCACCCCAGCCACGAAGCCCATGGCCGCGGACTCGACGTACCCTTCGACCCCCGTGAGCTGGCCGGCGAGATAGAGACCCGGCCTGCCCCTGAGCTCGAGGGTCGGGGCCAGGCACCTCGGCGCGTTCACGTAGGTGTTGCGGTGGACCGATCCGTAGCGCGCGAATACGGCATCCTCCATTCCGGGAAGGGTGCGGAAGACCCTCCGCTGCTCGGCGATGCGTAGCTTGGTCTGGAATCCGACCAGATTGTAAAGGATGCCGCGCTTGTCCTCCTGGCGAAGCTGGACCACGGCGTGGGGGCGGCGCCCGGTACGCGGATCGACGAGGCCCACGGGCTTCATGGGCCCGTGGGAGAGGGCTTCGCCCCCCCTGCGCGCGATCTCCTCGACGGGGAGACATCCCTCGAAGTACGGCGTCGGCTCGAACGCGTGAAGCGGCACGGTCTGCGCCGCGAGGAGCGTATCGATGAATCGCCTGTAGCCGGACCTGTCCAGAGGCAGGTTCAGGTAGTCGCCTTCGCCCTTCTCGTAGCGAGAAGCGCGAAATGCCGCCTCGTGATCGATGGAGTCGGCGTAGACGATGGGGGAGATCGCGTCGTAGAAGTAGAGAGACGCCTCTCCCACCAACTCCTGGAGATGGGCAGCCAGCTGCGGAGCCGTGAGCGGGCCGGTGGCGACGACGACCTGATCACCTTCGGGAATCCGCACCACCTGCTCGCGCCGGACCTCGATCCGCGGATGTGTCTGGATCGCCTGGGTGATCCCCTGCGAGAAAGCGATCCGATCCACGGCCAGGGCCCGACCGGCAGGCACGGCGGTCTCGTCGGCAACGGCGAGGAGCAGCGATCCGAGCCGCCGCATCTCTTCCTTCAAGAGGCCGACGGCGTTGGCGATGAGGTTGGAGCGCAGGGAATTGCTGCACACCAGCTCGGCGAACCCGGGGATCCGGTGGGCCGCCGAGTAGTGAGCGGGCTTCATCTCGTAGAGGATGACCTGCGCTCCGCGTTGCGCTGCCTGCCAAGCCGCCTCGCAGCCGGCCAGCCCCGCGCCCACCACCGTCACGCTTCGGGTTCTGTGCGGATCCCTCATTCACCACCGAGCCAGAATGCGCCGCCGCCGTGACCCCCGGTGCGGCGCAGCCGCGCTTGGCCGGTCACGAGCCGGCGAAGTCGACGTGGGGTACTAGCCTGCATTTCTCACCAGCTCGCTACTGCGTACCGCCGATAGCACCGCATCTTCGCGACCTTCTCCCTCCGGCGGCCTCGCTACGCGACTCGGTGAGAAATGCAGGCTAGATCATAGCCGAGAGCCCCCGAGGGGTGCGATGGCCCGGAGGCGACCATCCCTCTCCTCTGCAACACGGCCGTCGAATTCGAGCCGGATCAGATCCAGGGCGAGAGCGGAGACGGAGAGGCCCAGCCTCAGTGCCAGCTGGTCCCGGGTCATGGGGCTGTCGCGGAGAGAAGCGAGGATCGACCGTCGGATGTCGGAGCCCTTCGGGGTGCCGCCGACCTCCCTGGCCCGCGGCACTTCTCCGACGCTCGGTTCAGCGGCCAGCGCTTCTTCATCTCCCGGCCGGGGCTCATCGAAGGGGAGTGAGAGGGTCCGAGAGAGCGGCTCCAGGATGTCGGCAGGAATCAACAGTGGGATGGCGCCATCCTGTATCAAGCGGTTCGGACCCTGGCTCGTGGGCGCCGTGATGGGACCCGGAACGGCGAAGACGTCGACACCTTGATCGGCCGCGTGCCGGGCCGTGAGCAGTGAGCCACTTCTGTGACGAGCTTCGACGACGACGACGCCCAGAGAGGAGGCGCTGATCAGGCGGTTGCGGAGGGGAAAGTGCCCGGAGCGGGGCGGAGTGCCCAGAGGCAGCTCGCTCACCACCGCACCGGCATCGGCGATCCGATCCGCGAGGCGCCGATGAACGGCCGGATAGACCCGGTCGGGACCGCAGGCCTGGAACGCCACCGTGAGACCGCCCGCCTCGAGGGCTCCCTCGTGGGCTGCGGCGTCCACACCGACGGCCAGACCCGAGACGACGACCAGCCCGGCCCGGGCGAGCCTCGCAGCCAGATCCCGGGCGACCGTCCGCCCGTAGTGTGTGGCCGCCCTGGCGCCGACGATCGCCACCGCCGGCGCCCCAAGCAAAGAGGGGTCCCCTCGGACCACCAGCAGCGGGGGAGCGTCGGCCAGCCGGCGCAGGCGCTCCGGGTAGGCGGGGGAGGGCAGCGGCAGTAGCCGCGCTCGGATCCGTGCGAGCTCCCTCGCTCCCCGACGTCGCTCGCCCTCGGAGAGCCCCGCCCCCGGGGCGGAGCGCAACAGAGCCTCGGGGTCCGGACTGGCTGCCAGGGCCCTACACGCCTCCTCGGGCCTCAATGCGAAGGCAGCCTGCACCGCGAGCCAGGAGTGCACGGCGCGATGAACCCGAGCGTCGGAATCCGCCGGATCCAGGACGGCGGGGAGATCTGCCAAGAGAGAAGCTCCCCGGGACCGGGGACGTAGACTGGGGTAGCTCCCCGCGGAGCGGACGGCAAGGGAGCCGTGACGATCCGATCCAGTCTCTAGCGGGCGGCGCTCCCGCTCAGGGAATCCGAGCCCCTGAAGAGATCTCCTCGCATCAACTCCGCCGTGGTGTAGGTGACCAGGGCGACCGCCGTGTCGCGCCGCGCGCGCACGACCAGGAGCTTCGCCACGACGTGGTCGGGAAGCGCGACCTCCTTACCCTGAATGCTGTCGACGGCGACACCAATGGGCCGGTACACCTCGAGGGGACTCCCCGCATCGAGCCCGTGGGAAAGCCCGCGGTCGAGGAAGACGACCTCGTCCGCTCCCATGTTGAGCTGGTCGTTCGGCGTGAAGACGATCTGGCCTTCCACGTTCGGCGCAGGCAGGATCTCGACATCCGCGGTGTGGGGCATTCGCGGAAGGAGGTGATCGCCGCGCTGGACCTCGCTGCGCGAGAGGCGAATCGTCCCGGTGGAGGTCTCCGGGTGCACCGCGTCGATCTCGAGCCAGCCCAGCTGCTGGGTCGCGAAGCCGAATACGTTGCCGGTCGACGGATCGAAGACGCGCTTGCCAGGCCGGAAGATCTCGAACTGATCGCCGACTTCGACCTCACCGGCTCCTCGTCCGATGATCACCGCGTCGGAATCGCCCAGCCAGACCCGCGGAACATGGCTGTCGACGATCGTGGTCGCACCCGCGAACTCATCTGTCGTGACGAAGCCGGCGGTCTCGATTCCCGAGAAGTGATAGGTCGGACGAGGCCCGCTGTCCTCGCCGGGCAACGCAGTCGCGTCTTCCATCGCCGCGGGCACCGCCTCCTCGGCCGGGGGCGCCGACGAAAGCAGCCTAGTGGCCTCCTCTTCGCTGACCCGCCGCATCTCCGTGGCAGTGATCCAGATCCGGTCGCCGGGAAGAATCAGATGGGGATTCTCGATTCCCTGGTTGTCGCGCCAGACGGACGGCCACACCCAGGGCGTACCCAGGTAGGCGTCGGAGATGTCCCACAGGGTGTCTCCAGGCACGACGACGTGGATGCGACCGCGCTGGCCTTCCTCGTCGTAGCCCATGGGGCCAAGCTCGATGCCCCGGCCCTCTGCTGCCGGCTCGATCTCGGGAGTCCCGCTGACCTCGCCGCCGAGTACAGCCGTCGGCGCCTCGGAGCCCGCGGGAGCGATGGGCTCAGCCACCAGCTCGCTCGAGGCCTCTTCGGCCTCCTCGGCGACCGCCTGGGGGGTGATGAATAGCGCCAGGGCGATCGACGTAGCAAGAGCAATTCTCGAGGACCTCATGGATTCCCTCCGGTTGCTGTCCATCGTGGCGCAACGAGAAGTGCGCCGAGGGGTGAGCGTGGAACTCATCGGCCGGCCTTGGGAATTGCTTTACCCGCAGCTTACCTGGGCGCCGCGCTCTCCCTGGCGTGGTCGGGGGCTTCCCCGCGGGGAGACCGGCTCTTCGGCCGGGATGGCCAAGGCGCCTCGCGGGTTCCGATTCCCGGGTCAGCCCTCACCGCTCAGGCGTTGGTGCATGGAGCGGATCTCGGCGGTCCAGGGGGGCTCGGGTTCCTTCTCACCGTCCTCGCCCTGGTAGATCGCGTCCAGATCCCGGATCGCGCTCTCGAGGGTCTGCTGCGCCTGCTCGGGCTCCCCATTGGCCTCGTAGGCCAAGGCGAGGTGATGGCGAACCAGGGCGAGCTGGGGATCATCGGCCGCAAGCCCACCCGCGGCCTCCTTGAGGTAGCCGATGGCCGCTGAAGGGAGGTCCTTCTTGTAGAGAACCCACCCGAGGGTATCGGCGGTGTTGGGGTTGTCGGGCAAGAGCGCCTTGGCCTCCTGGGCCAGGTCCAGGGCCCGGTCCAGCTCTACTCCCTCTTCGGCGATCAGGTAGGCCAGGTTGTTCCTCGCCACGGCGAGGTCGGGATCGAGTCGAATCGCGTCCTCGTAGCGAGCCTTCGCCTCTTCGGTCCGGCCCCTGAGCTCGTAGAGCGACCCAACCACCATGTGCAGGGACCCCGAGTCGGGGCTCTGCTCGAGGGCCTTCTCGTAGGTCGCGATGACCTCCTGCGGGCGCCCCGTGATCGCCAGGTAGCGGGCGAGATTCTGGTAGGCTCGCAGATCGTTCGGGTCGAGGTCGATGGCGTCGCGGAAGCTGGCCTCGGCTTCGGCTCTCTTGCCGCTGTAGAGCAGGACCTCGCCGTACAGCCCCTTGAGCTGCGGATCATTGGGCGCCAGCCGCTGAGCAGCCTCGATCCGCTCGGCCGACTCCGCGAGCCGTCCCTCGCGGACGTCCAGGTCGAAAAGCGCCCGCAGCACCTCGTAGCGAGGTGAATCCGGGTCGTTGGCCACCAACAGATGATGTCGTGCCGCTTCCCAATCGCGTTTCCTGGAGAAGAGGCGACCGAGGGCGTAGTGCGCCTCTGCGCTGCGATTCTCCTCGGGGATCGACTCGAGCTCCGCGAGCGCCGCGTCGATCTTCTCCTGCCGGAGCAGGCTCTGGGCCACCAGGATGCGCGTGCGCACGTCGCTGGGATCCCGGCGCAGCACCCGCCGGCCGGTCTCCACCGCGAGGTCATCGTCGCCCAGAGAGGCGTGGATCCGGGCCAGGATCCGCCTGGCCTCCACCATGTCCGCGTCGAGCTCGAGAGCGCGGGAGACCTCCGCCCGCGCCGCGGTGCGATCCCCCTGAAGAAGGAACGTGGATCCGAGCAGGAAGTGCGCCTGGGCCCAATCGGGCCGAGCTTCGATGGCGCGGCGCAAAGAGGCGGCGGAGTCGTCCAGCTTCTGCTCGGCGAGGTCGATCTTCGCCTTCACGAAGAGGGCCTCGGGATTTGCCTCTTCACGGGCCAGCACGGCGTTGACGATCGCCCTCCCCTGGGCGACCTGCGATTTGTCCGTGCCGCGGTAGCCGATGTCCACGAGGAGCTCCGCCTTGCGGAGCTTGGAGCGAAGATCGTCGGGAGGAGACGCGCGCAGCGCCGCCTCCGCAGCCTCCAGGGCGCCCTCCAGATCCCCCTGCCGCCCCCGGTAGGAGGAGAGCAGCAGATGCGGCTCCGGATTGTCGGGATCGGCCCTGGTGGCCTCCTCGATCATGGCATCCGCCTTCGCCGTCTCGCCCCGAGCGTTGTAGAAGCGCGCCAGACCGTAGATCAGCTCGAGGTTGCCGCCGCTCTCCGCTTCGATTGCCTCGCGCAATAGCATCTCGGCCTCGTCGAAGCGCTCGCGCGCGTAGAAGAAGTTGGCGAGGAGCGAGTAGGCTGTGGCTCTCCGCTCCGGCTCCGCCAGCTCGATGGCCTCGCGATAGGCCGCCTCGGCCTCGCCATCCCTCTCACCGTCGGCAGCCAGGAAGGCCGCGAGGGCCGCCTGGGAGGCGAAGCCCGGCTCCACCTCGATGAGTCTTCGATACAGGGGCTCTGCCTTGGAGCGCTCCTCGCGACGCCGGTGATAGTTCGCCAGCAGCAGCAGCGGCGCGGCCTCCTCGGGAGCCACCTCCACCGCGCGCGCGAAAGCCTCGCCCGCCTCTTCGGCCCGCTTCAGCGCCTGGAGAGAGCGCGCCTTCAGCACCCAGGCGGAAGCCCGCTCCGGCTCGGCCGCCAGGACCGCCTCGGCCTGAGTCAAGGCGTTCTCGATGTCGGACTCCTTCCCGAACAAGAGGAGCTGGCCGTACTCGAGCCTCGCGTCCAGGTTGCCCGGGTCGAGCCGCACGGTCTCCTGGAGCTCCCAGTAGGCCTGGCGGATCTTTTTCTCCCTGATCAAGGCCTTGGCGAGGCCGTGGTGGGCATCGGCGCGGTTCGGGTCCACCTGGAGCATGTTCTTGAACTCGATGATGGCCTCCGCGTACTTCTCCTCCTCGAGGTAGGCCTCGGCGCGCTGCTGGTGTTCCGCAAGACGTTCCGCGTCGTCCTGACACGCGGCCAGAACCAGAGCCGCCGCGAGCAGTGCGATAGCGCGCGGGAAATGACCGAGAACCATGGCGACTCTCCTTGCTTTTTCCCTGCGAAGCGAGGCGAAAGCCTACCCGATCGCGGAGGAATCCACCGGACCCGCTGCATCGGAGCCGGACGCCGCACCCTCGCCACCGCGGTTGCGCCGCCACGACGGATGCGTGATGCCCATGCGCTGGATCATGTAGTTGAGCTTGCGGCGGCTCACCCGAAGCAACTGCGCCGCCTCCTTCTGGACGTAGCGGGTCCTGCGGAGCGCCTCGAGGACCACCGCTCTCTCGACCTGGTCGAGAGCGACCCCCTCGGGCGGGAGTT
>Ga0255055_10000100_pt1 | contig 62408 bp, 48 predicted proteins | sample JV7_2_27_MG_FD_188633 | JGI IMG/M metagenome (GOLD analysis project Ga0255055, IMG submission 188633) | Seawater microbial communities from Jervis Inlet, British Columbia, Canada - JV7_2_27 | ecosystem: Environmental > Aquatic > Marine > Inlet | place: Canada: British Columbia | collected... | reverse complement strand
CTTCGTGAGGGAGATCCTGTGGCTGTTCAACTTGTCAGGGGCGATATGGACATGTCTGCAGTCGGGACAGTAACACATGTCGATGGTAATAAGATTTTTGCCTTTGGTCATCCTTTATATAATTTGGGCGCAGTTGATTACATCATGAGCAAAGCCAGAGTTATAACTGTTGTTCCAAGGCTCTCCACTTCTTTCAAGATGTCTTCCACTGGTGCCCTTGTGGGGAGCTTTGCTCAAGACCGGATTGCCGGGGTATTTGGTAGGATAGGGAAAATACCCAAACTCGTTCCTGTCAATGTCCAAATGACGGATACAAAAGGCAATATAAAGAATTTCAAGATAGAAATAGTCAATGATAAAATTTTGACTCCGGCCCTTGTCAATCTCTCGCTGGCGAGCATCTTATCAGCGGAAGAGAGAGCTTTTGGTGATCTTTCCCTCGAGCTCAGGGGTGATGTCTACCTGGATAACGGGACGAGTGTTCATCTTGAGGATCTTTTTTCCGGAAGTTTTAATACTTCAGGAACGAGACTCTCGAACCTTATTGCTGCAGTTGTTTATTTCTTGATTAATAATGCGTTCGAAGATTTAGGCATACATCGCATAGACTTGAGTGTTCGTACTTCTGAAGAGGCCAAATTCTCATACTTGGAAAAAGTATGGCTTGATAAATATGAGGCCTCGCCAGGCGAGAGGATAAGAATAAAGGTTTATCACCGCACTTTCAGGGGAATAACCGAGGTCCAAGAGGTGGGAATACTTGTTCCTCAACTCCCATCGAGCTCAGAATTTCAGCTTTTCATTGGTGATGCGGCATCAATGGCTCAAGTAGAGATGAGCCAGTACAAAAGAGGGACCTTTATTCCCCGAAGTTTGAACCAGTTAATAAGGATTTTAAATAATCTAAGGAAAAATAACCGTATTTATTTTAAGATAATCGCTTCCAAGCCCGGTCTTTTTCTGAAGGGCGAAGAAATGCCGAATTTGCCTCCCACGATGAAATCCATGTTTTCTTCTCCTCGGGCTGCAGCTTCTGCTCCTACTGAACTTGACAAATCAACTCTGAGCGAATATCAATTGCCCCTTCCTTATGTTTTCAACGGAGCAGTCATGATTCCGATTAAAATAAAGAAATAGGAGAGAAAGGGAATGAAAAGACTATTGGTTCCAGTGTTCGTTACTCTTGCCTTTTTGGTTCAGGCTCTTCAAGGAGTAGTTCCTCAAAAATGGGAAGTACGAAGTAAGGATGATTTTTTGAAAGGCAAGTTTGATGGGATCTCAGTATCTTATGAAGGCATGCTTTCCCTCTCTCCTAAAGAGGAAAAAATTAGTGGGCCTGAGGAGGAATTCTACTTATCACTCCTTATTACTCCGGATGGAGTCTTATATCTTGGAACAGGCCATGGAGGAAAGATATATAGAATCAAAAAAGGAGGGGAGCCAGAATTATATTTCCAGGTGCCGGAGATGGGTGTCTACTGTCTTGCCCGGGACAGAAAAGGAGATCTTTATGCAGGAACATCGCCAAACGGGAAGATTTGGAAAATCACCGCTAAGAGCAAGGGAGATGTTTTTTTCAATCCGCGCGAAAAATATATCTGGGATTTACTGTTTGTTGATAGAGATGTATTGCTCGCTGCGGTTGGTGAGAGTGGAGGCATCTATCAGATAAACAAGGAGGGAGAAGGAAAACTAATCCTGAAAGCAGAGGAAAATCATATTCTTTGTCTCAAAAAAGACACGAATGGAGACATTTTCGCTGGGAGCGGTGGGAAGGGTCTTCTTTACCGGATTTCTAAAGCGAAGAAGGCTTCCATTCTGTTTGAATCCCCGTATGAGGAGATTAAAAGTATCGCTCTCGATAAAGAGGGGAATATTTATGCTGCAGCTAGTGGCGCTGTTATCAAACCAAAACAAGAAGAAACTCCAGTTTCCTTAATAAGAGAAAAAGCTGTTGCTATGCCGTCTTCCACACTGAGAACTAAAGAGGCTCTATCTTTAATCCGAAAACAGCCAAGTGCCCTTTATAAGATAGATAAACAAGGAATAGCTAAGAGACTTTGGCATTCCAGCGAGGAATTGATTTACAGCCTGCTCTGGAGTGAAAGAGAGAGAAAACTTATTTTTGGTACTGGAGGCAAAGGAAGAATCTATTCTGTTGATAAAGATGAAAAGACATCTCTTGTCGTCCAGAAAAAATCTGAACTGGTCTATTCCCTCCTTCCGTATGATTCAAAAATTTATTTTCTTTCTAATAACCCGTCCGATTTGAGCATCTTTTATCCTAACCAGAGATTTAGTGGGGAGTATCTGAGTCGGGTTATGGATACTAGAACAATCTCTTCCTGGGGAAGAATAGAATGGGAAGCTACAATTCCTTCTGGATCCACTCTCCAGTTTCTAACGCGCAGCGGAAATTCAAGCAATCCAAACAAGACATGGAGCAACTGGTCCCCGCCTTATCAGAAAAAGCAAGGAGAGCAGGCTTTAAGCCCCAGGGCTCGCTACGTTCAGTTTAAAGTCATGTTTAAAATTCAATCTGGAAAGAAATCTCCTCTTCTTCAAAAAGTTTCTCTTTTCTATCTTCAAGCAAATGTTGCCCCTGCTATCAAAAAGATAGAAGTGCTTCCTCCTAACGAGATCTATCTTAAGCCGCCTGAACAGGAAGAGATTATATGGGGGGCGGATGTGAGCATCTCTGAGCGGGCTGTTAACAAGGATAAAGAAAAGTCTCTATTCATCGCAAAAAAAACTGAAAGAAAGGGATACCAGACTATTATCTGGGAAGCGGCAGATGAGAATGGAGATGCTCTCCTTTTCTCCTGCTATATTAAAGGAGAAGGTGAGAGCCAGTGGAGAGTTTTAAATCAGAGGTGGACAGATACAATCTATGCCTTTGATACACTTTCTTTTCCTGATGGAACTTATTTTCTGAAGCTAGTGGTTTCTGACATTCCTTCTAATCCTGTGGGCACAGAGCTAAAATCAGATAAAACGAGCAGTCCTTTTATAATCGATAATTCTCTTCCGACAATCAAAAATTTCAAAGCTAAAAAAGAAAAGGAAAAACTAACAGTGACTTTTTCTGCTGAGGATTCCCTGTCTTACATCAAAGAAGTCAGATACCTCATCAGGCCCGATGAGTGGCGCAGTATTTTTCCAGTCGATGGAATTTGTGACTCAAAGTGGGAGAATTTCAGCTTGACATTAACCTTACCCTTCAGATTTGATAATCTACTTACAGTCAAGGTCAAAGACCGTCACGGCAATATCGGTGTTTACAAGTACACCTTTTAAGCCAAGCCACGAAGCCTGCCCCCCCCCGCATTCAGCAATTTTAATGGGTTTGATTATGTAGGGATCTGATTTATCTTGTGTAGGGGTTGATTTTGCAGGACATTGATTTGTCTTATGTAGGGGTTTGGTTTTGCAGAACCTTGATTTATTTTATGTAGGGGTTTGATTCATCAAACCCACCTTTTTAAATATATAAATAACTAAAGGAGTCTGATGAATCAAACAACAACGGGCTTGATAAATCAAGCCCCTACAGGTTTCAGTTCCCCGCCTCTGGTATTGCTTTAAACTAAGTACTACTTGTTTTGCTCTTTACTCTCTCTAAATATTTACCTTGTCTTGTATCGATACGAACGGTTTCCCCTTCTTTAACGAATTGAGGGACATTTATAGTAATGCCAGTTTCAAGCACAGCGGGCTTAGAACTGGCAGACTGAGTAGCTCCCTTAAGGAAGGGTTCAGTTTTGACCACCTTTATGTCTATGGTCAAGGGAGGTTCTATTCCGACATGCTTTTCTTCATGTCTTTCTACAAGGAAGACAACATTGGGAACAAGGTAATTGATTCCATCGCCAATTATTTCTGAAGCAAGTTTTATTTGCTCGTAGTTTTCAAGATTCATGAAGACATATTCATCTCCGCTTTTGTAGAGATATTCCATCTCGACCGTTTCAAGGAAGGCCCGTTCTACCTTGTCTTTTGAGCGGAACCTGTAATCCAGCAGAGTTTGATCCCTGAGGTTTCGTAGTTTTGTTTGCATTAAAGCCTGGCCTTTGCCAGGAGTGACGTGAGTGGCCTCGAGAACCTTGTAGATTTTCCCCTCAACTTTTATGGTCATTCCTTTTCTTATTTGAATTGCGTTTATCAATTTTTCTCCTTAATTCATTTTTACAGGGGATTACACACCCTGTTCTAAAGTTGCCTTAGATAATGAGACATATTTATGCTTAACTCCAGCCAAGTTATTAATTCTCTTTTCTTACTCCATCATCGATATTAACGATATACACTTTTGCTCCTGTTTTTTCCAAGGCCTCGGCTATACTTTCTGCTTTATCGCAGGCATAAGCAAAAATGCAGCCGCCTCCCCCTGAACCGTTTGTCTTTGCTCCAAGAGCCCCAGCTTTAAGGGCCGTTTCTATCATCTGCTCGATTTTTGGTGTGGAGATACAGAGATAATCTCTAAGAACTTCATGCTGGGATGTAAGCAAATCCCCGAATCGGGAATGATCAAAGACATCCGGTCCGAAAAGCGTTTCTCCTTCAGCAGCCAAATTCCTCGTGAGAAGAGTTCCTTTTAATAGTCTTCTTGCATCAGGAGAAAGCTTTTCAATTTCATCTTCTACTTCCTGAATAGGAGAGCTTTTTAAACTGAAGCCTTCTCTTTTTTTTCGAAGATTGGCTACTCCCTGAAGAACGTGGTTTTTGATGTAGCCAAGCATTCCGGTTGTGTCCTTTTTCTGGAGGGAATCGGCCAGCACAAATTCTTTCAGAGGGTTTTTGAGCTTTCTGATTTTTAATTTTTCGTCAAAATTTATGGAAACAACACCCCCAAGAGATGAGGCGTAATGATCCATTTTGCCTCCCGGCTCTTTGAACTCAGCCACTTCTGCCAGGAAGCCCAACTCTGCAATTTCATCGGGCTTTTTGGCTCTCTCATCCTTGGCTGTTTCCAGTAAGAATTTTATCCAGGCAACGACAAGGGCAGAGGAACTTGCAGAGCCTGCATTTATTGGGATTGTGCCTTGAATAAGACAGTCCCATCCTGCTGGCAAATTTATACCTTTTCTTTTAAGTAAGTTGATGGAGCTTTTTAAGTAATCTCTTTCTTTGGTGTATTCGAGTTCTTTTTCAACAGAAAATTCTTCAGTGTCTTCGATATCAGGCAGGTTGATTTTAAATATCCTGTCTTTTCTTTTTTTGCCGCTTATGGAAATTCTCAAGTTTATTGCAGCCGCAATAATGGATAAACCGAAATAGTCCTGGTGCTCCCCGAAGAGGCATATCCTCCCTGGTGCAGATACCCGAAGTTCATCTCTTGTCATGACTTCCTTTTATACAAACTGAGATGAAATCTGTCAATGGGGTCAAACTTGCGAAACTTGATCAATGGGGTCAGGCCTCCAAAACTTCGAAAACTTTAATAATCTAGATTTATATTTGCTTCTTAAAAACATAATATCTCCATCCAACTAAACCAAGATATTCAAATCACTAATAAGGTTTTCGAAGTTTTGGAGGCCTGACCCCATAGTGTGCAGGCCTTTTTTTTTACCTTTTTTTCAAGAGCGTTTTCGAAACGCCCAGCATTATCAATGATTTTGCATGCTATCTCGGAAAAAAACGCTTGCCATAAACAAGGAAGGAGTTGATTTAATAGGCATTTTTTTTTATAAAGGAGTCTCATCTTTAGAAGAAAGAAAATGACTGAGATCTGCTTTTTAGGGACAGGAGGAGCCGTTGCAACCAAAGAGAGGGATAACATGTCCTTTCTTGTTGACCATGATGAGACCCTGATCTTAGTCGACTGTCCGGGGACTGTTATCCAGAAGATAAAGAAGCTTAACTATGATCCCCGCAAGGTAACTTCGATATTGGTGACGCATGTTCATCCTGACCATATTTATGGTTTACCTTCTTTTGTCCACAGCCTGATGCTGGATAGATGCCTTATCCGGCTTTTTGGCTCTAAAGAAGCTGTTCAATTCTGCCAGGATCTCCTAGATTTGTTTCATTTGCGGGATGAGAAAATAAAGGCAAAGATTGAGTTTTTTTCCCTTGATCCAGGAGAGAACTTCGAATTGAACGAATCGCTGCAATGTGTTTCTTACAAAGTGCCCCATAGTTCTTCATCCTTGGCCTATCGTTTTCGCTTCGAGGAGGAAAAGAAAGAATTACTTTATTCAGGAGACACACCGCTAAATCCTTTGCTTTTTAAAGAAGCTTCAGGGGTAGATTATCTGATTCATGACTGCAGCGCTCCCTCTCGCTTTTTTAAGAAATATCCTTCCCTTCATACCGTGCATACTCATTCGCTTGAACTGGGAAAGCTTTCCCAACAGGCAAAGGTCAAATGTCTTATTCCCTGTCATTTTTTTGGAGAATTAGAGTTTCCGTTTTCTGAAATCGAAGATGAAATAAGAAAAAACTACAAGGGGAGGCTTGTCATTCCGGAGGATTTTAAAAAAATAACCTTATAAGCTAATTTTTGAGGAAGGACTAATATAAACGTAATATATATTTTTTCAATGTCATTGCGAGCCCTGAAAGGGCGCGGCAATCTCATAGAAAGGTTGAGATTGCTTCGCTCCCTTTGGTCATTCGCAATGACAATTTATTATATGAGATCGCTAACCTGTTCCGAGCAAAGCGAAGGAATCTTCTTCGCTCCTCGCGATGACACTAGAATAATTGTGTTTGTATTAGTTATTATTTTGGAAATGACATGTTGAAGGCATGAATGAAAAGAATTATTATTATTTTAATATTATTTTTTTCTTTAGCTCTTGTCTCGCAAACAGACTCAAGGAGAGAAATGGCTGATCTTGTTCTTCTCAACGGCACTGTCTGGACAGTCAATCCCGATCAACCCTGGGCGGAAGCAGTTGCCTTAAAAGGAGATAGAATTCTTGAAGCAAGCTCCTCCCAAGAAATAAAAAGGATGATCGGGGATAATACTCAAGTCATCGATTTAAAAGGAGACTTGGTCCTCCCTGGCTTCATAGATAGCCATACTCATTTCCTTCATGGGGGTTTTTCTCTGTTGAGCATTCGTTTAAGAGATGCGGAGAGTCGGGAAGAATTTATTACCAGAATTGATGATAAGGCTAAAGAAATCGAAAAGGGAGTATGGATTCTTGAAGGTGACTGGGATCATCAGTCTTTTGATCCGCCTGAGTTGCCGAGGAAAGAGTGGATTGATCCTGTCACTCCCCACAATCCTGTTTGTGTGAACCGCCATGATGGACATATGGTTCTAGTAAACAGTATGGCCTTGAAACTTGCTGGAATAACGAAAAATACTCCTTCTCCTGCTGGAGGAGAAATCCTCAAAGATCCTAAGACGGGAGAGCCAACAGGAATTTTGAAAGATGCAGCCATGAATCTTGTAATGAAACATATTCCAGAACCTTCTTTCATGGAAAAGTTGAAGGCAGCTGAGGTCGCTCTTAAACATGCTGCTGAATTGGGCGTAACTTCTACCCATGATATGGCTTATGCCGAAAATTTTGAGGTATACCAAGAGCTTTTAAAGCAAAATAAGCTGACAGCTCGCCTTTATGTATATATTCCCATAACCGATGTTGAAATTTACGCGCGACTTAAATTAAAGACTCCTTTTGGTAACAATTTATTAAAGATTGGGGGATTAAAGGGATTTGTCGATGGATCATTAGGTTCGTCGACTGCCTTGTTTTTTGATCCTTATACAGACAATCCTCAAAAAAAAGGCCTGCTCTATTCTCAAATGTTTCCTGAAGGAATAATGGAGAAGAGGATTATCCAGGCTGATAAAGCTGGTCTTCAAGTGGCTGTCCATGCTATCGGAGACAAGGCAAATAACATTCTCCTTGACATTTTTGAAAGGATAATCACTCAGAACGGAGAGAGAGACAGGCGTTGGCGAATCGAGCATGCCCAACATCTTCTTCCCCAGGATATTGAGCGGATAGCAAACCTTGGCATCATTGCTTCTATTCAACCCTATCATGCCATTGATGATGGTCGATGGGCAGAGAGAAAGATTGGCAGAAAGAGATGTCAGTATACGTATGCCTTCAAGTCTCTTGTGGAAAAAGGTGCTGTTCTGGCCTGTGGTTCAGATTGGACAGTCGCTCCGTTAGATCCTATTAGTGGGATTTATGCGGCTGTGACAAGACAGACATTGGATGGGAAGCATCCCGAAGGCTGGTTTCCAGAACAAAAAATTTCCTTGGAGGAAGCCATTAGAGGCTATACTCTAAACGGCGCTTATGCAGAGTTTTCTGAGAATTTAAAGGGTTCTGTGGAAAAAGGAAAGCTGGCTGACCTGGTTGTCCTGAGCAGGAATATTCTTAAGATTCAACCTGAAGAGATTCAAAAAACTGAAGTCAAAATGACTATCTTTAACGGAAAAGTCATTTACAAAAAATAGTTGGTTTAAATGATTTATATTTACTTCGCTGTTTTGATCGTTTCTTTTGCAATCCTGTTCAAGTCTGCAAGCTTTTTTGTCGAAGGAGCCTCGAGCATTGCCAGGGTGCTGAACATTTCCAAAATGGTGGTGGGAATAGTGTTTGTTGGCATGGCAACCACTGCTCCAGAATTTGGCGCTTCAATCATTGCCTCCATTATGGGTCATCCTGAGATTGCTTTGGGCAATGCTATCGGTTCTGTCATTTGCGATGATGGAGTCGCCCTTGCTCTTGCTGCAATTGTTGCTCCCACCGCAATTTTAATCAACTGTAGAGTTTTAAAAACAGCCGGCCTTTTTCTTATCTCTATCGATATCCTGGCCTATATCTTAGCAAGAAATGGAACAATTGGTCGGATGGAGGGAGTTCTTTTCCTCATTATCTTATGCTTTTATTTTATCTTCGTTCTCCGAAAGCAGAGATACAGTATCAGAAAAGATGATAAGGAAAGAGATGGCTTAAGCGAGAAAGAAGAGAATCTCCCTGTATCAAAGCTAGCCTTGTTGAAGAAGCCTATTTTTCTATTTGCCGTCGGTATTACCGGGGTCATCCTTACCTGCTGGGCGATCATCTGGGCATCCGTTCACATCGCTGAATATTTTTCTATTCCAAAAGTAATAATTGGATTGACTATCATAGCTATCGGCACTTCACTTCCCGAAATAAGCATCTGTGTGACTGCAGCGCTCAAAGGAGAAGGGGAGATTGCTGTGGGAAACATAATCGGTGCAGATATTCTCAATGTTCTGTGGATTATAGGCGTTTCCTCCATTGTCAATCCAATAAAGGTTGAATTGAATATTATAAACTTTGCCTTTCCTTTTATGATATTGATAGTGATAACGATGCTTGTAGCCATGAGAATCGGCTGTAGAATAGGAAAGATGAAGGGTTTTATTCTTTTTGGGCTCTATATCCTCTATTTATTTTTAACTCTTAAATTTTTCGCTTAGAAAAAAGGGGGCCAGGCTACTTTTTTTCCGAGGTATAGGCCTGAAAAGAAAAGGAGAGGGTGCTTTTTCCCGAGGAAGGGGGCAATCTCTCTTTAGCGGGCTTGATGAATCAAGCCCCTACATCCAACGGGCATTCCCCGCAGAAAAGTAGCCTGTCCCCAGAAGCATTTCCTATGGTTAAAAAACACGTTGCTTTTGCCCCATTTATTATTCTAAGAGATTGCCACGTCGCTTCGCTCCTCGCAACGCCCTCTCTGCCTTTCTCACGGTTTTTTCACCATACAGCCATCGCCAAGCAGGGAACCCTACAGAGTCGGGCGGCGAGGGGGTCAGGCCTTATCCCGAAGAATGCCATAAGAGCAAGCAGTAAGATAATATCTTAATCCAATGGCAGGGCCTGACCCCGGCCATAACAGCAAGCAGTAAGATAATATCTTCACCCAATGGCAAGGCCTGACCCCGGCGAGTTACGCAGCCGCCGAGAAGACCGGATGGAGAATGGCGTTAAAAATATGAAGGGATCCAGGCTATTTCCAATGCCTTTTCTAATAACGGAAATGGAGATCCTTACACTGTTCTCTATTTTTCGATTATTGTTGTTCGTAAAGAATTTATTTGTTATTATATCTTGCTTCTGAGTAGCTGGAGGAAAGATTGAATATTGGTGTTATAAATGAAAGTTCGAAAATAGAGAACAGGGCCGGTTTAACTCCGAGTAGCGTTTCTTTACTGGTGGAAAAAGGACTCACAGTCTATGTACAGGCTGGAACAGGATTGAAAGCAGGATATACCAATGAGGAATATGTTGCCCAAGGGGCAAAAATTGTCTTTACAAAAGGTGAAGTTTTTGGACGCTCGGATATTGTTCTCAATATCTCGCCCCTGGATGAAGAGGAATGCAAGCTTGTTAAAAAGGACCAGATTTTATTCGGATTTCATCATTTAGCTGTTTCCCGAAAGTTTATTATTGAGGAACTTCTCAAGAAAAAAGTCACCATCATCGGCTATGAGATAGTCCAAGGCGAGAACGAAGTCCTTCCTTTTATCGAGAGTCTAAGTGAGATTGCTGGTCAGATGTGTCTGGCCATATCGGGTCATTATCTGCAAACAAGTCAAGGCGGTCGAGGTGTTATCATCGGTGGCGTCGTAAGCGTTCCGCCTGTAACTGCTGTTGTAGTCGGAAGTGGTGTCCTGGCCAAAAGTGCTATAAAAAGCATGCTCGGAGCCAGAGCGCATACTATTGTTTTGGGCCGATATATGGACAGGTTGAGAGAATTAGAGGAAATAACTTCAGGCAGATTGATCACTCTCTTCGCCAGCAAATACAATCTGGCGCGAATGACAAAAGTTGCAGATATCCTTATAGGAGCGGTGCTTCGTCCTGGAGAGAGAGCTCCTATCATGATAACAAAGGATATGGTCAAGACAATGAAAAAAGGTTCCCTCATCATTGATCTAGCTATTGACCAGGGAGGGTGTATTGAGACTAGCCGTTTAACAACTCTCGAGCAGCCAACTTATGTTGAAGAAGGAATAATTCATTACTGTGTCCCTAATATCACCTCCTCTGTAAGCCGGACCTCAACAAAAGTTTTATCCAATTTAGTTGCGTCCAGTCTGCTTGAGATAGGAGAATCAGGGCTTGAGAAGTGTTTGAGAGAGAATAAATCTCTGGTGAGGGGTGTTTATGTTTTTCGTGGAAAAATAGTCAAGCAGAATATAGCAGAAAGATTTGGCCTGGATTATATAGACATATTTTCATCTTTATAAAGGCCGCTGAAAGTGGAAAAAATCATGAGTGGATTAAATAAAGATCATGGAAAGCTTATTCACATGCTTCATGATACACAGAAAAAGTTCGGGTACATCCCTGCGCATAGCATTTCTCAGATCTCCAGAGAGTTAAAAATCTCAGAGAGTGAGATATTTGGAGTCCTCACATTCTACAAAGCCTTTGCGCTTGAGCCTCGGGGCAGGCACCTAATAACCATCTGCATGGGAACAGCTTGCCACGTAAGAGGTGGTGTCCAGATTGTGGAAGAGATGGAACGCAAACTTAACATAAAAGTTGGTAAGACAACCGCCAACAGGAAGTTTACTCTTGAAACGGTTAACTGCCTTGGTTGCTGCGCTATAGGACCTGTTGTGGTGGTCAACGGAAAATATTATTCCAACATCACCATAAAAAAAGTCGATGCAATTCTCAAAGAATATCAGGAATCTGAGTAAATTATTATGCAAAAGATAAATAATCCAGAACAATTGATTGAGTGGAAACAAAACGTTCTTTCAAAGCGTCCCCTTTACAAAAAAACAATTGTTGTCTCTTCAGGAACATGCGGACAAGCTAGCGGCTCCCTTCAGATTATTGAAGCCTTGAAACACGAACTTGAAAAAAGAAATCTTGAAAAAACGATAGGAATAAAGATAACAGGCTGTCATGGATTTTGTGAACTGGAACCGAACATCATTATTTACCCTGGGGACATCTTTTATAAAAAGCTTGAGTCCAAAAGTATACAAAAAGTTGTAGAGGAGACTATTCTAAAGGATAAGATAATACCCTCGTTCATTTATGAAGATTCAAGGACGGGTAAGAAATTTAGCCAACAAAAAGAAATTCCTTTTTATAAAAAACAGATAAGGGTGCTTACTGAGAACAATCTCAAAGTTGATCCCACAAATATCGAAGATTATTTAGCTTTAGATGGATATCAGGCTTTGGCTAATGTCCTGTTTAATATGACTTCAGAGGAAGTTATCGCTGAGATTAAAGATTCTGGCCTGAGAGGAAGAGGAGGAGCAGGCTTTCCTACAGGGAAAAAATGGGAAATTTGCCGCGATTTTGACTCTGAAACAAAATATATCATCTGTAATGCAGACGAAGGAGACCCGGGAGCCTACATGGATCGAAGTCTGTTAGAGGGGAATCCCCATAGTGTAATAGAAGGGATGATCATCGGAGCTTATGCCATCGGTGCTTCAGAAGGCATTATCTATGTCCGGGGGGAATACCCGCTTGCTGTCAAGCATGTAAGGATAGTTCTAGAACAAGCCAAGAAATTTGGTTTTTTAGGAAAATCTATTATTGGATCTGAATTCCAATTTGATATTCATATGATTCAAGGAGCAGGAGCCTTTGTTTCTGGAGAGGAGACATCTTTGATGGCTTCCATTGAGGGGAGGCGCGCTTTTCCCAGTCAAAGACCTCCTTATCCTGCTCAAGAAGGATTGTGGGGAAAGCCTACCAATATCAACAATGTTGAGACATGGGCCAATGTTCCCCTAATAATAAACAAGGGAGCTGAATGGTATTCTAAGATAGGTACTAAAAATAGCAAAGGGACAAAGATATTCTCTCTGGTGGGTAAAATAAACAATACTGGTTTGGTGGAAGTGCCTATGGGTATCAAGCTGAGAGAGATTATCAACAACATCGGCGGCGGCATAAAAGATAATAAAAAGCTCAAAGCTGTCCAGACTGGAGGACCTTCTGGGGGATGTATCCCGGCTGATAAGCTTGATTTATCCATCGACTTTGAATCATTGACTAAGGTTGGATCAATGATGGGTTCAGGCGGCATGATTGTCATGGATGAAGATACATGCATGATCGATGTTGCCCGGTACTTTCTCAATTTTACTCAGGAGGAATCCTGCGGAAAATGTGTTCCCTGCCGTATCGGAACAAGGCAACTTGTAGATATTTTAACGCGCATCACTAAAGGAAAGGGAGATGAAAAGGATCTAGAGAAGCTTAATGATTTGTCCAAATCCTTAAAGGATGGATCTCTCTGTGCCTTAGGACAGACTGCGCCTAATCCAGTGCTAACAACCATCCGTTATTTCAAGGATGAATATGAAGCCCACATTAAGGAAAAGAGCTGTCCGGCTTTGGTTTGTAAAGATTTGATCATTTACAACATCGAGCCGGAAAAGTGTGTTGGATGTCTTTTGTGTTTAAAGAATTGTCCAGTCGATGCCATAAGCGGCGAGAGGAAAAAAGTCCATGTGATTGACCAGGAATTATGTATTAAGTGCGGAGCTTGCCTTGATGTTTGTCCTCCAAAAGTCAGTGCTGTTTCCAAATATACAGGCAACAAGAGAGATAGAATTCTCAAGAAAGCTTCCAGGCAAAGAGCCAAGAAATGATAATTATTATAGACGGGAAAAAAATTGAAGTTGAGGAAAAAAGAACTGTTTTAGAAGTTGCTCGAGAAAAGGGCATCTTTATTCCGTCTCTCTGTGATCATCCTCAGCTAGCTCCGTTCGGCGGTTGCCGACTCTGCATCGTGGAGATTAAGGAAAAAAGGGGCTACCCTCCATCCTGTAGTACCTATGTCGAAAACGGGATGGAGATAAAGACAAAAACTCCCAGGCTCCGAGAATTAAGAAAAGAAATTCTGGAACTCATTCTCTCAGAACATCCGAATGCTTGCCTTATTTGCAGCGAAAAAGAGAATTGTGATGAATATAAATCAACTATTCGTAAAGTGGGGGAAGTCACTGGCTGTGTCCTTTGTTCTAATAATGGACGCTGCGAGCTTCAGGATGTAGTTGAAACTTTAAAGATAGATAAGGTCAGATTCCCATCTGTGTATCGGAATCTAGAAGTAAAAAAAGGAGATCCTTTCTTTGATCGAGACTACAACCTGTGCATTCTCTGCGGAAGATGCGTAAGGGTATGCCAGGAGGTGAGGGGAGCGTCGGCGGTTTCCTTTGTCTACAGAGGCTCTGAGGCTGTAGTGGGAACTGTACTTGATCTACCTCTTTTAGAGTCAGGCTGTCAGTTCTGTGGAGCCTGTGTGGATGTTTGTCCCACAGGATCTTTAGACGAGAGAGGTATAAGGTATGAAGACTTGCCGGATGAGAGGGCCAAGACGATCTGTCCTCTCTGCAGTATGGGATGTGAGTTAAAAATAGACCTTAAGAAGCAGAAGATATTAAGCTCCAAGCCCTCAGATGAGGGTGCAGTGAACGAAGGGCAGGCATGTGTTAAAGGACGATTCCTGATAAAGGACGTTGTCCACAGCCCGCGCAGGATTCTCAAGCCGCTCATAAGAGTGAATAAAGAGCTTGAAGAAGCCAGCTGGGAGGAAGCTCTCGATTTCGTTGCTCAAAGACTCAAAAAATTCAGAGGGAAAAAGACTGCTTTGATTGCTTCTCCCCAGGCATCTTGCGAAGAATATTTTCTCCTCCATAAGTTTGCAAGCGAAGAATTAAAAACAGAAAATTTGGATAGTTCTTATCGTTTTTCTCCTTTAGCCGTTTTCGATGAAATGGCTAAAGAAAACGGACTCGAGTTAGGTTTAAATTTTGAAATTAAAGATATTTCGAGAGCGAAGACTTTATTTCTCATCGGCGAGGATATTCCTAAATCTCACCCCATTATCTGGCTTGAGGTATTAAAGGCTGTTAAAGGGGGTGCTAAGCTCATAGTTGCCAGTCCGGCAGAGCTTTCTCTGAGTCGCTACTCAGCGTTATGGCTTCAGATAAAACCGGGAACTGAGTTCTATTTACTCAGTTTTCTATCCAAGCTCTTTCTGCAAAAGGAACAGGAAGCGGACCATCCCCGAATTGAAGGACTTGACTCTTTTGAAGATTCGCTTGACAAACTTGATTTATCCAACGTTTTTGAAATGACGGGCATAACTCGAGAGGAATTGAAAGAAGCATCTGAGCTTCTTCTAGATACAGAGAATGCGGCGTTTCTTTTCGGCATGGGAATGACTCAACATTCCTGGGGAAGTCGGAATGTGGCCGCGCTCTGGAATTTGGCCCTTCAAGCCCAGGCTCAGCTCTTCCCCCTCGGATTGGAGAATAACCTGAGAGGTGTGTTCGAGATAGGGCGGAATTCTTCAGATAAAGGGCTAAATTTAAATCAAATCTTCCAGGCGGTTTCATCCGGGGAACTGAAAGCCCTCTATCTGGCAGGTCCGGCGCCTTATCTAAAGAAAGCTAATCTTGAGCTCTTGGTTATTCAGGATAGCTTCGTAAACGAGAATTTTGAGCTTGCTGATGCAGTTTTGCCCGCCTCAACTTTTGCCGAGACTGAAGGGACGTTCATTAATGGAGAAGGTAGGCTTCAAAAATTCAATAAAGTTATCGATCCTCTCGGAGAAGCAAAGCCAGATTGGTGGATAATCTCTCAATTAGCGCGCAGGATGGGGAATAAAGGTTTTCACTTTAAAAATCCATCAGATATCACAAAAGAGATGATTAAGATTGTTCCCAGTTTTTCGAATATTTCCTACGCCGAACTGGAAAAAGGCCAGAAAATCTTTACTCAAGAAGAGACGAAGAAAGAAAGATCATTTATCCCTTTAAAATACAGTGATTCACATTATAAGAAAAGCAAAGAATACCCTTTTCTCATGTTCATGGATTACAGTTTGGACTACTACAGGAGTCTTTCCTTGAGTCAAGAGAGTAGAGGTCTGAAGGCTATCAGAGATTCCCGGTGGATTAAGGTTTCTCTTGAGGATGCAGAAGAATTGAATTTGAAAGAAGGGGAGAACATTGCGGTTGAATCCTCCTCAGGGAAGTTTAAGGGATTCGTCAAGATAGTAAAATCCTTACCCAAGGGAATTTTAGGAGCCAGCTTCCTCTTGAGCGAAGATTCTGACTTTTCTGTGAGTGGCCTTATTCCAAGCGTTTTTCAGAAATCACATTCTTTGGGAATGCTGCCTGTAAAAATAAAAAGAGAAAAATAATGGCGAAAATCTTAAGAAGAGAGCGTTTAGTTCCTAATATTCATCTTATCGAGGTGCATGCGCCTGATATAGCCCAAAAATCGAAGCCGGGCCAGTTTGTCATCATCATGCCGGACGAGAAAGGAGAAAGAATCCCTTTGACAATCGCTGATTGGGACAAGGAAAAAGGTTCTGTTACTTCTATTTTTATGGTAGTAGGCACTTCCACCCATAAGCTTTCACTTTTTGAAGCCGGAAGCGAAGTTCCTGTTTTTGTCGGTCCTTTAGGAAAGCCCTCTGAAATAAAAAAATATGGAACCGTTCTTCTGGCAGGAGGTTGTTTTGGGATTGCGGCCATATATCCGGTAGCCCGTGCCTTGAAAGAAGAAGGGAATAAGATAATTACATTATTAGATGTTAAGGCAAATTATCTTCTTTACTGGGAAGAGAAGCTCCGGGCTGTTAGTGATCAATTTTTGGTTTCAGCCCGGGACAGTTACTACAGCTGTAAGGATTATATACCCAAAACTCTCCAGAATATCATCAAAAAAGGATCTAAAATCCATAAAGTGATCTCGATAGGCTGCACCTACCTGATGTATACCTGTTCTGAGGCGACTAAATCCCACGGAATAGAAACCTCAGTCAGCCTTAATCCCATCATGGTGGATGGAACAGGTATGTGTGGGGCCTGTCGGGTGACAGTAGATGGCAGAACAAAATTTGCTTGTGTGGATGGGCCTGATTTTAACGGTCACTTGGTAGATTGGGAGGAGCTTTTTTCACGGCGAAAATCATATTTCGATGATGAAATCCAGTCTTTGTGTCATTGGGAAAAGAATAATTTTCCACGATAGTTTTAGAAATGTAAGAGTAAGAGATGGCTGAGAAGAAAAAAATGCCCCCTGAGCTAAAAGAAATGCTCAGGGTAGGATTTAACAAAGAATGGCGGAAGGAGTTGCGGAAGTCTATTCCCGCCAAAGAAAGGATGAAGATCTCCTCCCAGAAGATGCCGGAGCGGGGGCCAGAAGAGAGAAACAAAGATTTCAATGAAGTTAACATTGGTTTAGACGCCAAGCTGGCTAAGAAGGAGGCGCAAAGATGCCTGGATTGTGCCAATCCCGGGTGTGTCATGGGCTGTCCCGTTGGAATTGATATTCCCACGTTTATAAAACTTATAGAGATAGGCGATTATGTCCAGAGTGTTCGGAAAATAAGAGAGACCAACAGCCTCCCCGCTATTTGCGGACGTGTATGTCCTCAGGAAGTTCAATGCGAAGAGACCTGCAACATAAAAAAGGCAAAAGGCGAGGGTGTGAAAATAGGAAATTTGGAGAGGTTTGTCTCAGATTATGAGAGCCTGAAAGGAGATGTTTATATCCCTCCAATCCAGCCAGCAACTGGCAAGAAAGTGGCTGTTATCGGAGCTGGACCAGCAGGTTTGACTGTTGCCGGAGAGATGGCGAGAAACGGCCATAAGGTTACGATTTTCGAAGCCCTTCATATTTCTGGTGGAGTCTTAGTCTACGGGATTCCAGAATTCAGGCTGCCCAAAAGTATCCTCAAGTCAGAAGTGGGGTATCTAGAAAAATTAGGCGTAGAGTTGAGGGAAAATTTTGTAGTGGGCTTAACAGCAACGATTGAAGATCTAAAAAATGATGGGTATGACGCTTTTTTCATCGGAACAGGAGCCGGATTGCCGAATTTCATGAGGATTCCTGGAGAAAACCTGGTGGGGATCTACTCGGCCAATGAATATTTGACGCGGGTAAACCTGATGAAGGCTTATGAATTTCCTGATTATGATACTCCTGTGTTTTTGGGGAAGAGAGTTGCTGTCATAGGCGGCGGGAATGTGGCCATGGATTCTGTTCGAACGGCCAAGAGGCTGGGAGCAGAATTGGCGGCCATAATCTACCGCCGTTCAAGAGTTGAAATGCCGGCAAGAGTAGAGGAAGTTCACCATGGGGAAGAGGAAGGCATCGAGTTTCACTTTCTGACAACCCCTATAAGATACATCGCGGATGAAAAGGGCCGGGTTAAGGCTATGGAGTGTTTGAGAATGAAGCTCGGAGAACCTGATTCTTCAGGAAGGCGTCGACCAGTTCCTATCGAAGGCTCAGAATTTATCATGGAAGTGAATATGGTTGTGGTTGCCATTGGCCAGAGCCCCAATCCTTTGATTGCCCAGACTACTCCTCAACTCAATGTAGGAAAATGGGGAAACGTGGAAGTCGATTGGGACACAATGGCTACCAGCATTGAAGGAGTTTATGCGGGAGGAGATATCATCCGGGGTGGAGCTACAGTCATTCTTGCCATGGGCGACGCCCGGATCGCTGCGGCTGAGATGCATAAATTCCTGAGTACAAGAAAGAAAAAACCTAAGGCGCATAGTGCTAAAAGTAAAAAATAAAGGGTAGGGATTTGATTCATCAAACCCATCTTATTATTGTAGGGGCTTGATTTATCAAGCCCACATTTTGATTTTTTTAGATATACTTAAGGATTTAATAGTAGGTGAGAATTAATGAACCTGGATTATTCATGGGTCGAGTTTGCCGCAGATACGAGGCACAGGGTATGCGGCTGTGGTTCTTCACCGCAAATGCCCTGTAACGAAGCAGATGCGGTGAAATCGGCCCGCCCGAAGGGTAAATTATGGAGGCATATAATAAAAAGGAACGCATTTGAGACGGATTGAATGTTCTGCTAGAGGTGAAATCAGCGTAACAAGTAGATATCAATGAAAATAAATATTGGTGCCTGCATAATTTATGAATAAATCAGGTTTATCAAGCCTGGACTAAACCAGCGGTAATGAACAAACATGACAGGTGTGAAAGTAAAAAAAAGTATAATTAAGTATAAATAGGCAAATGAAATTATTTGGCTTAGCTTAAAGAACGAAACAATAAGTAATAATTTATACTATGAAATATATTGATATTTGGGGATCTAAATGAGCTGGGTGGACGACTATAAGAAAAAGTTGGTATCTGCTGAAGAAGCAGCATCTTTGATTAAGAGTGATGACCGGGTTTACATCAGCGGCAATGCAGCTACTCCCTACGTCTTAATGAATTCCTTAGCTCGAAGGAAGAATGAGCTGGAGGGCGTTGAACTTGTTCATGTTCTTCTTTTAGGAGAGGACCCTCTCTCGAAGCCGGAGATGGAAGGTCATTTCCGTCATAATTCCCTGTTTGTCGGTCCTGCAGACAGGAAAGCTATAAACGAGGGAAGGGCCGATTACATTCCTATCTTTTTGCACCAGATTCCTAACCTTATTTATTCCGAACAAATGCCTCTCGATGCTGCTATGCTTCATCTTTCCCCTGCTGATGAGCATGGATTCATGAGTTTTGGAGTTGAAGTGTTGGCTTCCAAGGCTGCTGCGGAGAAGGCAAAAACAATAATAGTACAGGTGAATGAGAAGATGCCTCGTGTTTTAGGGGATTCCTTTATCCATGTATCCCGGGTCCACAAGATCGTTGAAGTGTCCGAGGAATTGCCTGAACTTAAGAGAAAGCCTTTTAGTGAGGTGGAAAGAAAAATAGGTCACTTAATAACTGAGTTGATCGAGGATGGCTCCACCCTGCAGTTAGGAATCGGAGGAATTCCAGATGCTGTCCTTTCTGCTTTAAAAGAAAGACGGGATTTAGGTATCCATACCGAAATGGTTTCTGATGGAGTTATGGAAGCCATCGAAGAAGGAATCATTACTGGAGCCAAAAAGACATTCCATCCAAATAAAGTCATTTTAACCTTTATTTTGGGCTCCAAAAAACTTTATGAGTTTGCTGATAATAATCCTGTTCTTGAAGCCCATCCTACTGATTATACGAATCACCCTTTTAATGTTTCCCGAAATGATAATATGATCGCCATTAATTCTGCAATAGAAGTGGATATAACAGGCCAGGTCTGCTCTGACTCTATCGGCACCTATATCTATAGCGGCTTCGGCGGGCAGGTTGACTTCATTCGAGGAGCGGCTCATTCAAAAGGAGGTAAACCTATAATTGCTCTTAATTCTACAGCAAAGAACGGGGAGGTCTCCAGGATTGTTCCTTTTTTGAAAAAAGGATCAGGGGTGGTCACGACCAGAGCTGATGTCAAATATGTAGTAACAGAATTCGGAATTGCCTATCTCCATGGGAAAAACTTGCAGGAGAGAACGATAGCTTTGATAAACATTGCCGATCCCAAATTCAGGCCGGATTTAATAAAAGAAGCTAAAAGTAGATATCTTCTGCGCTAAAAATTTATACTGGTTCAATGCGACAATCAAAGTTATTTCCACCAGAAAAGGGACATATCGGGACGGATGAATCTGGAAAGGGAGACTATTTCGGTCCTCTCGTGGTTGCAGGAGTTTTCGTTCCGGAGGGGCAGCAGAATGTCCTTACCGAACTGGGTATAAGAGACAGCAAAAAAATCTCTGATAATCGTATCAGAGAATTAGCTACTCTTCTGAAAAAGGGATATAAGCATTCCTTGGTTGCTATCGGCCCTGAAAGGTATAACGAGCTTTATAAAAAGCTGAGAAATCTAAATAAAATCCTTGCCTGGGCTCATTCGCGTGTCATCGAGAATATCCTGGAAGAAGTAAACTGTTCGGTTGCTGTCACTGACCAGTTTGGAGATAAGTCTTTTGTGATAAATGCTCTAATGAAAAAAGGGAGGGAGATTGAGCTCATCCAGAGGCCAAAAGCTGAGGAAGACCTGGCTGTAGCCGCAGCTTCGATTCTGGCGAGAGCTGAATTCCTGAGGCGCCTTTATTTTCTCTCCCAAGATATAGGAATGGACCTTCCTAAAGGTGCATCATCTCTTGTCGACGAAGCCGGGCTGCGGCTTGTCAAACTCCACAAAGTGGAAATTCTGGATAAAATTGCCAAGAAACATTTTAAAATCACTCGCCGTATTATGGCTTCTTTGGAGGAGTGAAAATGAAAGAGGGAACAAAACGGATATATCTTGAAAGTCCTTACAAGGTTGAGTTTGAGGCTCAAGTCGTAGAAAAAGTGATCTGGGAGAAAAAACCTGCCTTAATCCTTGACCAAACCTGTTTTTATCCCGAGTCAGGGGGGCAGCCCTGCGACAAGGGAACGATAAATGAAGTGGAAGTACTCAAGGTTTTGGAAGATGAAGCAAGGATTATACATCTTCTGGATGAGGATATATCCTCCGATAAAATAACGGGAAAAATTGAGTGGCAGACTCGCTTCGACCATATGCAGCAGCACTCGGGCCAGCATATTCTTTCCCAGAGTTTTCATGAGCTCTTGGGTGCAGAGACTCTATCTTTCCATCTGGGAGAAGCTATTTCTTCAGTGGAGATGGATATTAGGAAGATTTCAGAAGAAGAGGTTGAGAATGTAGAAAGACGGGCTAATGAAATTGTGTTTCAGGACAGAGAGATAAAATGCTATTTCATTCCTGAAGAAAAGATCGGGAGTGTTCCGCTTAGAAGACCGCCTAAAAAAAAGGGGCTCATTCGAGTCGTGGAGGTCTCGGATTTTGATTTTTCGGCCTGCGGAGGAACACATGTCCGCAGGGCAGGTGAGATCGGCTTGATAAAAATTCTCAAGCTGGAAAGAATAAGGAACAATGTCCGGTTTGAATTCATCTGCGGCAAAAGGACTTTAGAAGATTATTTATGGAAAAATAGAATTCTTCGTGAGCTTTCCACCAGGTTCACGGTTAATGAAGGGGAGATTCTCAATACTGTTGAGAAACTCTCTTCAGATTTAAAGTCTCAAAAGAGAAAAGGGAAAAAGATGCAGGAGAAAATTGCTCAGTACGAAGCTCAGGAAATCATTCAAGAAACAAAGGAAAAGATAATAAAAGAACTTTTTGTGGATAAAACACTCGAAGAGGTGAGGTTTCTGGTATTAAACATCATAAGAAAAGGTGATTTTGTTGTTCTCTTTGGCCTGAAGGGAGAAGAAAGGGGACATCTCATCCTGGCCTGCTCGGAGAATATCAACATCGATATGAGAGAAATTGTTCCTCTGGTGTCTCCCTTGATAAAAGGAAAAGGGGGAGGGAGATCTTCTTTGGTTGAGATCGCTGGAGAAGAAATCGTGAATCTCGAACAAGCTTTGGAAAGAGCCTTTGAATTCATCAAAAAAAAGATGGGGTCAGACCTTTAAAACCTGAACCCTTTGCTCATTCGTATCTTAAACAAACAATCGGATCCAGGCTGGCTGCTTTTCGGGCAGGGAAAATACCAAAGAAAAGACCTACCGAGATTGAGACAAATAACCCTAAAACAATTGACCAGGTGGTGACAGAAGCCGGTAGAGGAGTCGCAGCTTTAACCAAGAAAGCAATTGCGAATCCGATAATTACGCCCAAAGCCCCTCCTGTGCCAGTCAGAAAAATTGCCTCAATAAGAAACTGCTTCAAAATATCTGCTGAGCGGGCTCCGATTGCTTTTCGTATTCCGATCTCCCTTGTTCTTTCCTTGACGGAAACAAGCATGATGTTCATGACTCCGATTCCACCCACGAGAAGACCTATGGAAGAGATAATAACCATGACCATGTAGACGGCTCCGGTAATCTGGTTATAAAGGTCAACAAAGGTGCCCTGGGTGGAGATAACAAAATCGTTGGGTTTTCCAAACCCGACTTTTCTTCTTTTTCGGAGCACATTGGTTATCTGGTCTATAGTTTCCTCCAGATAGCCATGCTTTCTGGGTACGGCTGTGATCTCAAGTTCTGAAAGGTGATAAGGATAATACTTCATCAGGGTAGTGATCGGGATACCTACAAAATTGTCCTGACTCTGTCCGAAAACGCTGCCCCTTTTTTCAAGAATGCCCACGACGGTGAATTTTTCCGGACCGATCCTTATCTCTTTTCCCAGAGCATTTGTATGGGGAAAGAGAGTATCATTGAGTTCAGAACCGAGAACACAGACTTTGGTGCTATGCGTAATATCTGATTCTATCAAGAATCTTCCTTCTTCCGGGAGATAAACGGAAAGAACCTGAGGGAACTTTTCGTTCATTCCCAATATTATGGAATCCAAACTCTTAATATTCTGGTATTTGATCGGGATGCTCTGCCAAAAATCAGCAGTGATGTCAATAGCCACAGCTTTAACCAATGAACATTCCCTCTCTATGGCCATCGCATCTTCGAGGGTAAGGTCTTTTCTCTTTCTTTCTTCCTCTGAACGGTGGCCCATTTGAATTGGCTCGTGTTTGCCCACGAAGATCAAATCCGAGCCAATTGATTCAAGTTCGCCGATAACGGAACGGTTTAAGCCCTGGATGACAGCAACCATCGCGATAACCGTCATCACACCAATCATGATTCCCAGAAGCGTTAAGAAAGATCGGAGTTTATGGCTCCTAAGGGATTCAAGAGCCATCCGGGTAATCTCTTTAAGGATTCCTAATCTCATTGTTATGCCCTTAAAGCTTCAATGGGATCAAGCTTGGCAGCTTTGTTGGCAGGATAAATGCCGAAAAAGATGCCCACAGAAGCCGAGACAAAAATAGCTACAGCGATAGAGACAGGCTCTATGCTCGAAGGCCAAGAAGTAATAGCCGTGAAGACCTTGGCAATAGCAAACCCTACGAGGATTCCTATCAATCCTCCGGTTGTGGAAATAGCAGCTGCCTCGATTAAAAATTGGATTAATATGTCATTGCGGCGAGCGCCTATTGCCATACGAATGCCTATCTCTTTTGTTCTTTCAGTGACTGCAACGAGCATGATATTCATGACTACAATTCCTCCCACTAAAAGAGCAAGGGAAGAGATGGCAATCATAGCGATATAGATGCTTGATGTCAGTGTTTTGTATATCTGAATAAAAGTCTCTGAACTCGCAAAAGAAAAGTCGTCAGGATCTTTGAATGAAACATGGCGTTTGGATCGAAGGATTGTTCTCACTTCCTCTCGGGCTGTTCCTAACTGTTCCTGTGAAAGGGTATGAATATTGATGTCGATACTTCTTCTTGAGCCGTATATTTTGTGGAAAGTTGTGATGGGGATGCGAACGTAGTTGTCCTGACTAAATCCTATAACTTTTCCTTTCTCCTGGCCAAGGCCGACAACTAAAAAACTGTGGGTGCCAATTTTTATTCTCTTACCCAGAGGGTCCAGATAGGGAAACAATTTCTCTGTTATATCTGCTCCGATGATGCAGACATAGCGGGAGTGCTCTTCGTCCTCTCTTTGAAAATGCCGTCCTCTTTCCAACTCCACAACTGATCCGATTATGTGGTCAAGATGGGTAACTCCTCTTACATTCACGTCTTTAAGGTATTGATTCCTGAATTTTACGGTCCTGGTAGTATTAACAGTTGCTCCTACAAGCTCGCATGATTTGCACTGGTTGCGGACAAGCCTCATGTCATCTAAGGTCAGATCTTTCCGTTTGAGCATTTCTCGCCATTCTTTCAAGGAACCTCCAGTCATAGAGAATTTAGAGACTGAAAAATCGTTGGCACCGTAGAATGCAAATTTTGTATAGACATAGTTATTCAGACCCTGGATGATTGAGACAACCGCAATTATGGAGAGGACGCCGATGATGATGCCCAATAGCGTCAGGAATGTCCTTAATTTATTTGACCAGAGAGAGCTCATGGCCATAGAAACAGATTCATTAAGGTTAATTCTGGCTATCTTCATTATTAATATTTTACATTATATGATACGCAAGAGGAAAGCAAAGGTTTACTGGGGTCAGATCTTCTTCCCCTCTTGACAACTCTTTATGGAGAAAACAGAATAAGCGGAGACGCAATGAAGGATCCTATATTGGAAAGGAGAATTGTCAATGTCAGCACTAAATAAAAGCGATGCATCTGTAGTATCTGGTTCTTGTATTTATTTCAAAAGAACTGGCCGGGAGAATACTGGCAAAACTCTGGAGGTAGCAGCGAAAAAAGCCGAAGAGTTGGGTGTTCAAAATGTGCTTGTGGCGACTACATCGGGAGAGACAGGCTTAAGGGCAACCAATGTTTTCGCCATAAAAAATTTGATTATGGTCACTCACTCCAAGGGTTTTGCGAAACCAGATTACCAGGAATTTCTGCCTGAATTCCGTAAAAAAATAGAAGAAGCTGGAGTCAAAATTCTGACCTGTCAGCATGCTTTCGGAGGAGTAGGTCGGGCAGTCAGGAAAAAACTGGGAACTTATGAGCTGGAAGAGATAATTGCTTATACTTTGCGAATTTTTGGCGAAGGAACAAAGGTTGCTGTTGAAATTGCGCTGATGGCAGCAGATGCAGGCTTCATTCCTACAAGTGAACCTTGTATTTCTGTAGGAGGCACTGACCGAGGGGCTGACACAGCTATCCTTTTGAAGCCAGCTCATGCTCAAAATTTTTTTGACCTCAGGATCATGGAGATTTTTGCCAAACCTCGACTGGAAGAGCTATAAAAACTGAAAATGCAGATCAGACTGAATAAATTCTTGGCTCAAGCAGGAGTTGCTTCAAGAAGAGAAGTGGATAAAATGATTGCGGAGGGAAGAATTAAAGTAAACGGCCAGGTGGTCCAGGTGCTGGGTTATAAGATAGATGACGAAAAAGACAAAGTAGATGTTGAAGGTAGGAGAGTGGAGAAAGAGGAAGAACTGATCTATTTGATGATAAATAAGCCTCCTGGATATCTGGTGACCCTCAAAGATAATTTCCAAAGGCCCACAATTCAGCAGTTGCTTCCTTCCCTGAGAAAGAGAGTCTTTCCGGTCGGAAGGTTGGATTATGACAGCAGTGGCCTTCTGCTCTTGACTAATGATGGAGAACTGGCTTTTCGTTTAACTCATCCTCGCTTTAAAGTCCCCAAAGTTTATTTGGTCAAAGTTAAGGGTGAACCAGTTCCTTCAGAGCTTACGAGACTCGAAAAAGGAATTTATCTTGATGACAAAAAGACAGCTCCAGCTAAAATTGCTCAGATTGGAGGCGATCCAAAAAAGAGTCTCCTTAAGGTTGAAATCTATGAGGGCAGAAAAAGAGAGGTGAAAAGGATGTTCCAGGCTATCGGCCATAAGGTTATTCAACTACAAAGAATCAATTTCGGAGGATTAGGATTGGGAAGTCTTAAAATGGGGAAATGGCGCTTTCTCACCCGCAAAGAGATTGACTCTCTGAAGAAACAAGAAACACCGAAGTAAATGGAGAATTAAGGATCAAACATCTCAGGGAAAAGTCAAATATTGAGACTTAATCTTTATTCTTTTTCTGATTCTTTTTCTTTTCCTTTTTCGGGTGGAGCAGTGAATGTCTTCCAGCTTTGAGCCAGTCTCTGCAGTTCCTGATCAACAAGATAATTCACCGTGCCTTCTTCAAATGTCTCATCTTTCTTTCTTTCCCCAGCTTTGACTTCTGTTAGGATTTCAATTCCCTCATCTATAGATTTAACAGGATAGATGTGAAATTTCGCTTGCTTAACTGCTTCAACCACATCATTGCTAAGCATGAGATTTTTGATGTTTTGATGAGGAATTATAACTCCCTGGTTTCCTGTAATGCCTTTAGCCTTACAGACAGCGAAAAAACCCTCAATTTTTTCGTTTACGCCGCCTATGGGCTGAATCTCTCCCTTCTGGTTGAGCGAGCCTGTGACAGCTATATCCTGTCTTAAAGGCAACTTAGAAAGGCTGGAAAGAATGGCGTAAACCTCGGTAGAAGAAGCGCTGTCTCCATCAACTCCAGAATAGGCCTGTTCAAAAGCGATACTTGCCGATAGGGAAAAGGGTTTTTTCTGGGCATATTTTCCTCTTAAGTATCCTCCTAAAATGAGGACACCTTTATTGTGCGTCTGGCCGCTTAAATCGGCTTCTCTTTCAATGTTTATGACTCCTGCTCTTCCTACGGATGTTCTTGCTGTGATTCGAGTAGGTTTGCCGAAAGCAAATTCTCCCATACTATAGACTGAAAGCCCGTTGATCTGACCCGTGACTTTGCCTTTGGTGTCGATCATGATAGTTCCTTCTTCGATGAACTCTTGTATTTTATCCTCTATCAGGCTTACTCGCTCGAAGCGCTCTTGGATGGCTTTTTCGACATGCTTACTGCCGACCGTCTTTTTATTGTCTTTTTGAGCCCAGTAGCTGGCCTCGCGCAGGACGTCGGCGATGATATGGAAGCGTGTGGAAATTTTTTTCTGCCTTCCGGCAAGGCGTGTTCCGTATTCAATGACAGTGGCAACTCCACTTTTATCAAATGGCTTTAGCTTATCTTCATCAGCTATTTTTTTTATGAAGGTGCCGTATTCTTTGGCAGTTTTGTTGTCCTTCTTCATCTCTGAGTCAAATTCAGCTTTTACCTTGAATATTTTCTTGAAATCTTCATCCATGTAGTACAGAATGTTATAGATATAAGCATCTCCTATCATGGCAACTTTGACATCGCATTTAACGGGCTGAGGTTTGAGCCTGGTCGGGGAGATAAGGAAAAGCGAAGCGTAATTTTGGATTTGCAATGTTTGGTTCCTCAAAGTTCTCTTAAGGGTAGGCCAGACACCGGGTTCAATCAGGGCATCCAGGGCATTTATGATCAAATAGCCGCCGTTGGCTTTGAGAAAAGAGCCAGCTTTGATTTTCGTAAAATCAGTTTGGATGATACCGAATCGGGAAGAGACCATTTCCACAGAGCCAAAGAGATTGATGAAATTCGGGTTTGTTTCCATGATAATAGGGGAACCCTTCACATCTGAATTATCGACAAGGAGATTCACTCTGAATGCTGAGAATGGATCTATGGCTTCCATTTCCTTTGCTTCCTTTTTTTTGCCCTTAAAGAGGTCAATGTTCCTGATTAAGTTATTTTCAATTTCTTCCAGGTATTCAGAAATTTTTGGATAGTCAAATTTTGACTTTATCTCATTGATGGCCCCTCTCATTATGGGAGTTATAGACTCGGCATCCCAGTCTTTCAAGAACTTTCGGGTCTCGTCCTCGATATCTTTCATCAGTTCAAATGTTTCTTCAAGTTTGCCAGTCAATTCTTCATACTTGTTGCTCAGCTCTTCCAATCTCTCTTTTGGAAATTCGCCTTTTTTTACCAGGTCTTCGAGTTTGTTAAAAGGAGTTGGTTGTCCTTTGATCAAAGGGACGAGGTCAGGCTTTACAAAAAGACCCATCTGAACCTGGATAACAGAAAAACCTTCCTTGGCTACGTCCTTTTCAAAATTCTTAAGGATTTCTTTTTGCTTTCTTTGCTGGGAGTCAACTATGCTGTCCCTTTTTTCTGAATAATACTTGCTTTTAAGCATTTCTGGAATGTTTGTTTTTAGCATTTCAATAAGACTCTCTATGGCTTCTTTAAAAAGTTTTCCTTTTCCGGCTGGAAGGGTTATCAACATCGGCTCATCTGGATTTTTGAAATTGTTAACATAAAGAAGATCATCAGGAGTTTTGTCTCCCTTTTCCATTTTTTCCAAGAGTTGCTTAATCGTTGTGGTTCGACCTGTTCCCACCATCCCTGATATAAATATATTGTAGCCGAGGCTTTTGATTTCTAAACCTGTCTGGATGGCCTTGAGCGCTCTTTCTTGACCAATTATTCCTTCGCAAGGTTTGCATTCATTGGTGGTGCTGAAAGGAATCTTTTTAAGATCGCAGCTCCACTTCAACAAGTTTGCGGGAAGTTCTTTAGAATTTGTTGCCTTTTTCATCATAGCCTCCTAAAATTCAACAGAAGTTCCATCTAATTTATAAAAAATTATCATAACACTATTCCAAACACAAACTCAAAGTTTGCGGGAAGTTTTTTAAAATTTATTGCTATTTTCATCATAGCCTTTACAAACTCAATAACGACCAAGAGGCATTAATTTTTCTGTGAAGAGGAAGGAGTAATGGGGTCAGGCCTCCGTCATGGGGTCAGGCCTCCAAAACTTCGAAAACTTTAATAATCTAGATTTTTATTTGCTTCTTAAAAACATAAAATTTCCATTCAACAAAACCAAGATATTCAAATCACTAATAAGGTTTTCGAAGTTTTGGAGGCCTGACCCCGGAGGCCTGATCCCAAGTGTATTTGGGGATGGATGAAGTAGCCTGATATAATACTAGTGCAAAAAATACTATTATCTGTTAAAATAGGTAAAATTTTGGAGGAAGGAACAGGAGTGAAAGCTATCCGGGCTGAAAATGCAAAGAGAAAATCGTAGCTAAAAAACTTTATCCATTTTCCCTGGGAAGTTAATAGGAGAGAGCCCGATTGGACTCCTCCTCAGTTTTGGAAAAGAGAAAAGCTAACTTTTAGGGACATAAAAGGGAGATGAAAATGAAAACATACCAAGGAAAACTTCAGGCAAAAGGTTTAAAGATTGGAATTGTAGTTAGCCGCTTTAACCAATTTATTTCAGAAAGATTACTGGAAGGCGCTCTTGATGCACTCCATAAGTTAGGAGCAGCAGAGCAAGATATATCCGTTTACAGAGTTCCTGGTTCCTTTGAGGTTCCGTTTGTTGTTAAAAAATTGGCCGGGGGAAAAAAAGTGGATGGAATTGTCTGTTTAGGTGCCCTGATTAGAGGAGATACGCCCCATTTTGATTTTTTAAGTGCTGAAATTACCAAAGGATTAGCTCAAATCTCTATGGAAGAGGGGATGCCTGTCTCCTTTGGCATCTTGACAGTTGATACGATTGAGCAGGGAATAGAACGCGCGGGCACAAAAGGAGGTAATAAAGGTTGGGATGCAGTGTTTTCTGTTGTGGAGACACTTAACTTGATAAAAGAATCTGGACTTGAGTAGATTGGAAACTGCCTTATGGGTCGAAGAAGGAAAGCCCGAGAGGATACCCTCCTTATTCTTTTTCGATTAGAATTCGAAAACAAACAAATTGAAAAGACTCTTGATCAGTACTGGAAGAGCAAGAAAGCTTCTGAGGAAATAAAGGAATACAGCACCTGGTTAGTCAATGGTGTTATTTCTGATCAAGCGAAAATCGATAATATCATTCAAAAGGTTTCTGAGCATTGGCGCATCTCCCGTATGGCTCTCGTGGATCGCAATATATTGAGGATGGCTGTTTTTGAGCTTCTCTACGAAGAGAAAATTGCTCCGGCTATTGTAATCAATGAAGCGATTGAAATAGCCAAAAAATACAGTGGAGAAGAGGCTGCGACATTTGTGAATGGAATTTTAGATGCCGTACGAAAAGATCTAAAAGATATAAAGAAATCGTTAGAGGAAAAAAAACATGCCTGAAAAGAAAGCCCAGCAAAGAAAAGAAAGCTTGAATCAAGCCGAAGTCCCAAAAGAAGGAGATCAGGAAATTGCTCGCCAGGCTAAGATGGAAAAACTTGCCCAGGAAAAAATTGAGCTTTTTCCTCACAAAGTAAAAACAACTCATACTATTTTTGAGGTGACGGAAGGTTTCTCTTCGTCTTCGCCAGAAGATCTTGAAAAGAAAAAAGTGAGAGTCATATTAGCCGGTAGAGTTATGTCTATCCGGGGGATGGGTCGAGCCACTTTTTTACACATAGCGGGCAGCCGGTCTAGAATTCAGGCTTACTTGAAAGAAGATAAAGTAGGCAAGAAAAACTACAATCTTTTCTCATTAATAGATATCGGGGATTTCGTCTCGGTCGAAGGAGATGTGTTTAAAACCAGGACTGGAGAGTTGACTGTTTTTGTTGATTCATACACGTTTTTAGCTAAATGCCTTCATCCTCTTCCGGAGAAATGGCACGGATTGCAGAATGTCGAGCTTCGTTACCGAAAAAGATACCTGGACTTAATCATGAATCCTGCGGAAAGAGATGTGTTTAGACTCAGAAGCGCTATGATCTCTCACATAAGAAAATTTTTTGATAAGAAAGAATATATCGAGGTTGAAACGCCTATGATGCACAGCATCCCTGGAGGTGCTTTAGCAAGGCCGTTTAAAACGTTTCACAATGCCCTGGGTCTTGACCTTTATTTGAGAATAGCTCCAGAGCTTTATTTGAAGAGGTTGATCGTGGGAGGCTTTGAAAAAGTATACGAGATTAATCGAAACTTCAGGAATGAAGGAATCTCCTCCGAGCACAATCCAGAGTTCACCATGCTGGAATTTTACGAAGCTTACAGCGATTATAATGATATGATGAAATTGACCGAAGAGCTTATCCATGACCTGAGTCTTTCTCTTCTGGGAACAGAAAAGATCGCTTTTATGGGAAAAAAGATTTCTGTGAAAAGACCCTGGAAAAGGATTAAGTTCAAGGAAGCACTGGTTTATTACAGTGGCCTAGCTCCTGGTCGTTTTGATGATAGGTCCGGCACAATAGAATTGGCTTCGACCTTAGCCCCCGATAAAAAAGCTCCTTCCTATGGGAAGGCGTTGGATATAATTTTTGATAAATATGTCAAGCAAAATCTTATTCAGCCGACTTTTGTGATTGATTTTCCTAAAGAAGTCTCACCTCTGGCCAAAGCCTTGAAGGAAAATCCGGATGAAGCCGAACGTTTCGAACTCGTCATGGGAGGGATAGAGATTGCCAATGCTTTTAGCGAATTATCGGACCCTTCAGAACAGAGAAGGAGGTTTGAGCAGCAAGCAGAAGCGAGAAAAAAGGGAGACGAGGATGCTCACTTGGTTGATTCCGATTATATCCATGCTTTAGAATATGGGCTTCCCCCTACCGGGGGCGAAGGGATTGGGATTGACCGGTTGGTTATGATTTTTGCCAACAGAAAGTCTATAAGGGATGTTATCCTTTTTCCTCTTCTTCGCCCCAAAAAGGAATAATTTGAGTTTTTACCATGAACTTTGAGTCGTTCATTGCCAGGCGATACCTGACAGCAAAGAGAAAGCAGGCTTTTATCTCTGTCATCACCTTCATCTCCATTCTGGGCATTACCATCGGAGTTATGGCTCTTATTATAGCTATAGCTCTAATTACGGGTTTTCAGGATGATGTTCAGGATAAAATCCTTGGAGCTACCTCCCACCTCATGATCTCTGATATGGACCCGGAAGGGTGGAAGGACTATCCTCAACTAATATCGAAAATAGAGAGCTTAAAAGGGGTGAAATCTGTTTCTCCTGTTATTCATGAAGGTGTGTTCCTGATAGGCCCTTCTGAGAATAAAGGCGCCCTGCTTAAGGGTATTGATTTTGATTTAGAGAAAAAACACTCGCAGTGGCTTCGAGAGTTAGAGAGAGGAAATATTCCTGCTCCCGGTTCCAAAAGGGATGGAATCCTTCTCGGTCGTGAAATAGCCGCAAGCATCGGGGTGGGAATTGGAGATGTGGTGACTGTTATTACTTCTTCTTCCCGTTTATCGCCGATCGGACCTATTCCTAAACGAAAAAGATTTATCGTTACCGGCATTTTCAACACGGGTTTGTATGAGTTTGATTCCTCAACGGTTCTTGTCTGGCTGGGATCAGCGCAGAAATTTTTTGGCCTTGGGGAGGAAATAAGCTACATTCAAGTCAGAATAAATAACATTTTCGATGCTCCGAAAATAGGCAATAAGATCACAGAGATTATCCCTCCTTTGGCCTATGTGACGACTTGGATGGAGCTGAATAAATCCCTCTTCTCTGCCTTGAAACTTGAGAAAAACATCATGTTTCTCACAATTACCCTTATTGTTTTTGTCGCGGCCTTGAACATTATCGCCACCCTTATATTGATGGTTATGGAGAAGACAAGAGACATAGGTATTCTCATAGCCATGGGTGCCAGTTCTCAAAGTATAAAAAAAATATTTTTCCTCCAAGGAGCTATGATCGGAATCGTCGGAACAGCTGCTGGAGTAATCCTGGGATTGCTTTGGTGCCTGCTTGCAAATACTTTTGAGCTTATCAAGGTGCCAGTAGATATCTACCAAATCTCTTTCGTTCCTTTTCATATCAAATTTTTTGATTTAATCTTGATTGTGGGAGTTGCTCTTTTAATCAGTTTTCTCTCAACATTATTCCCATCGCATAGAGCATCAAAAGTTGACCCGGTTATTGCCTTGAAATATGAATAGTTTACTCAAAACTGTAAATCTTGGAAAAGATTACCCGTTACCCAAGGGAGTTCTTCGTGTTTTTGGAGGAATAAATTTTGAGCTCCTTGAGGGCGATCTTGTGGCTATAATGGGAGTTTCTGGAGTCGGAAAGACAACTTTCCTTAATCTACTGGGAACTCTGGATAGGCCAAGTGAAGGGAAAATCCTGTTTGAAGGCGACGACCTCCTCTTTCATCGAAGCAAAAAAGAACTGGCAGAGATAAGAAACAGGAAGATTGGCTTTATCTTTCAGTTTTTCCACCTTCTGCCCGAATTTACAGCTTTAGAAAATATTGCCTTCCCTCTTTTGATAAGAGGCGCGGATAGGAAAGAGGCTGAGAGGAAAGCTCATGAAATCCTCAAGGAAGTTTCTTTGGAAGAAAAAGCTCATATAAGACCGGCACTGCTTTCAGGAGGGGAACAGCAGAGAGTAGCAATTGCCAGAGCATTGGTCAACGAGCCCAAATTGCTTTTAGCCGATGAGCCAACAGGAAACATGGATTGGAAAACAGGGCAGATGATTCTGGCTCTCATTCAAAAGCTACACAAGAAAAAAGGATTGTCATCTGTAATTGTTACACATAATGAAAAGGTTGCTCAATTCTGTAACAGTGTGTACGTGATGGAAGGAAGGGAATTGAAACTTTTATCCCGTCGATAGAGTTATTATTAAGGTAGTAAAGCGAGAATTGGTATTAGTAAGATAAAATTAGGGGACGTTCCCATTTTGGGTTTGGTCTCCATTTTGCTGTGTGAAATAGTTAAAATTAACTTAGCTGAAGAGTCACCGATCAACCGTTGGGCCGGGTAAACGAGTCAACGGATATCGTTGAAAAAAAAAGATTAATATGTTATAAGGAAAGAGAAATGAAAAAAGCTCTGTTATGCTTTGTTATCTTGTGCCTTGCGCCCTATCTCTTCGGGCAGGAGATGGTTGAGAAGATTGAAATCGTCGGCAACGAGCGTGTCACGCGGGAGACGGTTCTTTATTATCTTTCTTCAAGAGAAGGGGATTACTACAGCGAGGAGTTGTTGAGAAGAGATTTTAGAACTTTATGGGCAACAGGATTTTTCTCTAATGTCAGAATAGAAAAAGAAGATGGGATAAAAGGGAAAATAGTAAAGATCATTGTCGAGGAGAATCCTATCATCAAGAATATCGTCTATAAAACTGGAAAGAAGCTGAAGGAAAATGATATCATCAATAAACTAAAAGAGAATGATGAATACATCCTCCCTTATTCTTATTACAACGAGTTTAAAATAAAGAGAATCCAGAAGACGATCGAAGATTTACTCATCGAGAAAGGACTTACTTCTGGCAAGGTTAAGGTTAAAGTAAATAAAGAAGGAAAGAATGAGTTAGGGGTCTTGTTTGATATCAACGAAGGGCCAAAAGTTAGAGTTGGTGAGGTCGAATTTGAAGGAAACCCGAAGTTACTAAAGAGTGTTGTTAGGGGAGCGATGAAGCAAAACAAGAAGCACGGATTTTTTTCCTGGATAGCAGGGAAGGATGTCTTTAAGCAGAACAAGATCAGTGAAGATCTATCCAGCATAAAAGAGAGGTACCGCGAACACGGATACATGGAAGCTACAGTTGGTGAACCCAGGATTGAGGAAATCACAAGAAGGACAGTTTTGTTCAAAAAACAGAAGATGAAGAAGATCATTATTCCTGTCAATGCTGGCTACCGTTATACTGTAGGCGAGGTTAAGATCGAAGGGAATAAGATTCTTTCAGCTAAAGGTTTGCGCAGGGTCATTAAATTAAAAGAAGGTGATGTTTATAGCACCAAAATTAGAGAAAAAAGTATTGAAGATATAGGAGAGATTTATAGAAACCTTGGCTACATTCGTTCCTATATATATCCTGTAGAGAAACTGGACCCCAAGAGAAAACGTGTAAATGTGACTTTTAATATCGTTGAAGGAGATGTGGTCTATTTAAACAGGATCGAATTCAAAGGCAATACCTTCACTAAAGACAAAGTTATCAGGCGTGAAATGCTCATCAGAGAGGGAGATAGGTTCAGCTTAGCTATGTTCAAAGACAGCATTTTGAGGATGAGCCAGCTTGGACTGATTGAGCCTGTCGGGGAGCCTGATATAAGGCCTAATCCTGAAGATCCCAATAAAATGGATATCATCCTGAATGTTAAAGAGCTTCAAAGGAACAACATCCAGTTTTCAGCTGGCTATAGTGGTTATGAAGGCACTTTTGTTGCTCTAAGCTACTCCACCGTGAATTTCTTAGGAGCTGGAGAAAAATTAGAACTTTCGGTTCAACATGGAAAAAGAATCAAAAACTATATGTTTGGCTTTTCTGAACCCTATTTTCTTGATTATCCAGTGAGTTTGGGATTTAATGTGTATAATCGTCATATAATATATCCCTTTCTGTTCAATCAAAAAGCCAAAGGGGTTAATTTTACAACAGGAGGAAGGGTTAAAGGATATTGGAGAGCAAATCTTACTTATGCCTATGAATACATCGATATCGATGCCGAAGAAGGTGGCTATTACTACAATTACCGAGGAGGTTATGCTGTAAGCAGTATAACTCCTGTGATATATAGTTCCACCATTAACAGCCCCTTAACTCCATCAAGAGGTTCCTTGTATATGATTTCAACCAAGTTCTCTGGTGGTTTTTTGGGGGGAGATATGACCTTTATCAAGCCCCGCTTTGAATGGAGTTTCTTCCATCCATTAGTCCTGAACCATATTATTGGATTCCATTTAGAGTATCAGTTTATCAAGGTATTTGGAGATTCAAGAATTCCAATCTGGGAAAAATTCTATCTTGGGGGAGAGAGGTCGATCAGGGGTTATGAGATTTATGCCATAAGGGGGGACGAGAATATCGGCGGTGAGAAATCTTTTGTTTTCAACACAGAATATATCATTCCAATCGGCGGTCCCCTGTATGCAATTCTCTTTTATGATATGGGGAATGCTTTTACTCGAGATCAGAAAGTTAAATTTAACAATTTATATTATTCGACAGGGCTGGAGATGAGGATATTTGTTCCTGCCCTCAGAGTTCCTTTCAGGCTCATTTTTGCTTATAATAACCGGAAGATACGTGAGGATGATACAAGTTTCGCCTTTCGTTTTGCGATTGGAACCACTTTTTAAGCGATAAAGAGCCCATTTCAAATTAAAGGAGGCACACGATGTGGAGAAGCAGTAGCAAAATTCTTTTATTAGCCCTACTCTTTACATTTCTGGTTTTTACAGGGTTTGCTCAGGAATCAGGTAAGGTTGGAATCGTTAATTCAAATGAAGTAATTCAAAGATCGACTGAAGGAAAAACGGTTATGGCCCAGCTGCAGGAAAAAGATAAAAGCAATTCGTCTAGAATTTCTTCAATGGATGAAAAAATCCGCGAGTTAGAGACGAAGCTCAATACCCAGAGGCTTACACTTACCCAGGAATCTATTCTTCAATTAACTTCTGAGCTGGAGAGAAAGAGGACAGAAAGAAAGCGGTTTGCAGAAGATTCCTTAAGGGAGTTACAGGAGCTCAGGTTCAGGCTGTTCACTAAAGTCCAGGATGAGGTGATTCCGATTATCGAAGGATTGGGGAAGGAAAGGAACCTGGATATAATTTTTGATCTGGCAAATAGCGGAGCTGTATATGTCAATCCGACGATCGATCTCACAGAAGAAGTCATCAAAAGATACAATGCCTCTAAAGCCACAAAAAAATAAAGGCTTGCTTACTATCGAGAAAATCCTCAAATCCCTTCCCCATCGCTATCCCTTTTTATTGGTGGATAGAGTATTAAAGCTCGAAAAGGGAAAGCGCATTACTGCCATCAAGAATGTTTCCTATAACGAACCTTTCTTCCAGGGACATTTTCCTCATTTAAAGGTAATGCCTGGTGTTTTAGTTATCGAATCTTTGGCTCAGGCGGGCGGCATTCTTCTCTATCATTCCGTTCCCAATCCCGAGACAATTCTTGTTTTTTTAACAACGATTAATAAGGCGAAATTCAGAAAGCCGATTGTTCCTGGTGATCAACTGAAGTTAGAAGTGGAGATTCTAAAGCTCAAGTCAAAATATTCCTATATTTCGGGGAAAGCATTGGTAGACGGAGAACTTGTTGCCGAATGCGAGATTATGGCTTCATTTACAAATCTTGAGGAATTGAATGAGAGAGAATGATATCTTTGTTCATTCCACAGCCACAGTCCATCCCAAAGCCCGATTGGATTCAGGAGCCTGGATAGGGCCATATTCTTTTATCGGGGAAAAAGTTAGCGTCCACAAAAATACAAGAATCGACGCCAATGTCTTCATTGATGGCCAGACTGAAATAGGAGAAGACTGCCATTTTTCTCCATATTCTTCCATCGGAACAGAACCTCAAGATATTACTTATAAAGGGGAAGACACACTGGTTAAGATCGGGGATAGAAATATTTTTAGAGAATTTATAACTGTTAACCGGGGGACAGCCAAGGCTGGAGGGCAGACTGTTGTCGGGAATGATAATTATTTCATGGCTTACTCTCATATTGGCCATGACTGTTTTGTCGGTAATGAAACCATCTTTATAAACGCCGCCACTCTTGGAGGACATGTCACTGTCCAGGATTTTACTACAGTAGGGGCGTTCAGCGGCATTCATCAGTTCTGCCGGGTTGGAAAGCATGCCTTTATAGGTGGTAATACGATCATCACTCAGGATGTTTTCCCCTTCAGCAGGGTTGCTGGAAGTCGTCCCGTTCTCCTTTTCGGGTTGAATGCTGTCGGTTTGCGGCGGAGAGGCTTTTCCAAGGAGAGAATCAAGGTTATTAAGGAAATTTTCAAAAATTTTTTTTATTCCGATTTAAATAGCACTCAAGCTTTGGATAAAATCAAAGAAAAATTTCCTCCGGGGGAAGATAGAGATGAAATTATCAATTTTATTCAGTCCTCCCAAAGAGGAATTATAAAGAAGACAGCGGAAAAATGGGACCTCGAATTGGGATAATCGCAGGCGCAGGAGAATTTCCGTTTTTGTTACTTGCAGAGGCTCAGAAAATGGGCTATTCTTGTGTAGTTGCAGGCATCAAAGACGAAGCCGAAACTGACCTTAGGAATAAGGTTGATATATTTAAATGGGTTGATGTTGGTGATATTTTAAACCTTATAGCTTTTTTTAAAAAAAATGGAGTCAAAGAAGCTGTGTTCGCTGGGAAAGTCGATCACCGGAAAATTTTTAATAAAGAAAAATTCAATGAGGCTTCATGGCGCCTTTTGGCTCAAGGCAAAGACAGAGGTCCTGCTGCAATCTTAAAGATCATTATTGATTTTATGGCTAAAGAAGGAATCCAAATCACGGACCCAACTTCATTCGTTGCTTCCTCTTTTTGTCAGGAGGGTGTCCTGACAAAAACAAAGCCTTCGCCAGCTGTGGAAGAGGATATAGAGTTTGGCTTTAACATTGCCAAAAATATTGCTGACTTAGATATCGGACAGACTGTGATTGTCAAGGATAAGGCTGTTGTTGCCGTGGAAGGAATGGAGGGGACGGATGAGGTAATAAAAAGAGGCGGCCGGTTAGCGGGAGAAGAGACAGTCGTTGTAAAAGTAAGCCGTTCTTTTCAGGATGCAAGGGTGGATTTGCCTGCTGTGGGGCTCAATACTGTAAAAAGTCTTGTCGAGGCGAAAAGCAGAGCTCTTTGTATCGAAGCTCAAAGCATACCTTTTTTTCAAAAAGAGGAGGCTATCTCATTGGCTGACGCCCACAAAATTTCAATAGTTGTTAAGAAACCGTAAGAGAAAAGAAAGAGAGAGAGGCACCAAGAGTATTTTCTGGAGAAAGATTGATGGATAAAGTAAGAGTAGGAATAATCGGAGTAGGGTATTTGGGAACCCAGCATGCCAGGATTTTATCGTATCTGGAAGAAGCGGAGCTTAAAGGAGTTGTGGATATTGATTTTAAGAAAGCAGTTGAGATTGGAAATCGCCATAGAGTTCAGTACTATCAGAATTATGAAAACATGCTTGATGAGATTGATGCAGCTATTGTGGCCACCCCAACATCTGAGCATTTTTCTATTGCCATGAAATTATTGAGCAAAGGGAAGTCTGTGTTGGTTGAAAAACCTATAACAGAGACAGTGGAACAGGCGGAGAAATTGGTAGCCAAGGCTAATAAGAGCGGAACACTCCTTCAGGTTGGTCATTTAGAGCGATTCAATCCAGCTGTGGAAGCTGTGGAAAACGTAATCTCGGAGCCAAAGTTTATAGAAGCACAGAGATTGGGATCTTTCTCGGCTCGATCCTTGGATATTGATGTAGTGCTTGACCTTATGATTCACGATTTGGATATCATTTTGGCTTTGATTAAGGATGATGTGAAAACTATCAGGTCTTCAGGAATACATGTTCTTTCAGAAAAAATTGATATTGCCAATGCCAGGTTAGAATTTAACTCAGGGTGTGTGGCAACCCTTACGGCCAGCCGCGTTCACCAGGGAAAGGTTAGAAAGCTGCGGATATTCGAGCCAACATCTTGTTATTCCATAGATTATATTGACCAGGAAGTTAAAATTTTCCCTTTAAACGGGAGACAGACTGATATTAAAGTATTGAAGATAAAGAAGGAAGAGCCTCTTAAAAAGGAACTCAAAAATTTTTTCCGTTGTATCGGAGATGGAAAGGAAAGCAAAGTAAGCGGCAAAGAAGGACTTCGTGCCCTCCAACTTGCCTACAGCGTCCTGCAAGAGGCAGAAACATAAATTAGGCTATTCCTAACAAGCAGCTTTCAGCTGATTAAAAGAATTATTCATTCATCTTAAACAAAGAATCTTCAAAGCCTGTGTTGAAGGTTATCTCTGTAAAATCAATTTTCAGATATTCCTCGCCGCCTTGAAAAATAATTATAGAGTGGGGGATTGTCATCCCGTTGACTTTTTTGAAATCAGACTCGAAGGTTTCTTGTTCAACCTCAACTCCCATTTGGTCTATAGCAGTAGATTTGGATTTATGGGTAAGATATGTTTTAGGATCAATATAAAGAGTCGCTTTATGACCGTCAGAAAAAGTTTGCTCTAAAACCAAATATTCTTTCTCTTCAATTTTTTCCTTGCCCTTATAAGCAAAAGAAATGCCGTATTTTTCAGGATAGATAAGGGCATCGACCCCTAAGGCATTCCTCTTCATATATTCTGCTTGCTGTTCGGGCATTTCTTCTGTACTTCCGGTCTGAGGATTAATTCCCCATGCTGTTTCTCCGTCATATGCTTGAGTTATTATCATTCCCATTACTTCAATATCCATGCGTACTTTGTTTGGCTCTTTCTTATACATGGTCATTGACCCGGTCATGCCCATCTGTATCAGCTCTAAGGTGCCTGAGGAAGTCGTGTCTTCGATATTCTCGAGGGTTTTTTTTCCTCCTTGGGCTTCAACCATTTTTTTCAGGATGTCGGAAGCTTCCTGACTTTGCCCGGGAGAAGTCACTAAGCTCAAAAGAAAAAGGCTTATAAGACAAGTGTTAAAGGTTCTTTTCATGAATGCCTCCTATTTAATGGAATATAAATTGTAATAAGAAATTAATAAATAGTAAACATAAATATATTTATTTTTTTATAGAAAGACAAGGTGCAGTGAATTATTTTTTGGAGGTTCTTGATTTATTCTTATAATGCCGATAGGAAAAATATTTAATAATTGAAGATAGTACTATATATTGTATAAATAAATAAAAAGGTTACATATATTGATTTTTTCTTCATATCGTGTTAAATTTTTATATACACCTGTATAGGAAAAAGCCAGCAAATGCACAGCGCCTTTATCAAACTCCTGAAGTACATTATTATAATCATTCTTTTTTTGTGTATTTTTTGGGCGGCACCGGCTGAATTTGGAAAAGAGCAGACTTTTTTTCATGGATATCTGATCAAAAAGCCCGTAGTAAAAATAGGGCTCGGCGTAAATCTGCGAAGCATAAACATTTCTTCTTCTTCTGGAATGAAGGTATACGAGGTCAACGCACATTACAAACTTTTGGCTGATGACGCGGATGAGGTCTATATAAAGGGTAGAAGGGAAAAATTAACCGAAAAATTTGTCATCCAGGTTGCCCAGAGTAAGAAAAGGAAAGAGGCAGAGATAATAGCTCAAGATCTAAGGCAAAAGATTGAAGCCAAGGTTTATGTTGTTGAGAATACTGAGAATGAAATTTCTGGAGTTTTTTTAGTCAAGGTTGGAGATTTTTTAACGAGAGGCGATGCATTGAGCTTCATCAAGAAACTGAATGAAATTGGAACTGCGGAAACCTGGATTTTGCGAGAAGAAATCACAGAGGAAGAGTCCAAACTTCTCTGGATTCTTGTAAATGATGAGCTGAAGGGCTTAAGTGATAATGCTGCTCTTTATTTTGTTCCCAGCAATCCCCAGAGTTTCCTCACCTTTAACGGACGGGATTACCGGGGTATATTTGTTCTCAGAGCCTCTCCCAAAGGTATTGTCTTGATCAATACTTTAAATCTTGAGGATTACTTAAAAGGTGTTGTTCCCAGCGAGCTTTCTCCTTATACCTACCGCGAACTTGAAGCCCATAAAGCTCAAGCTGTAGCCGCCAGAACCTATGCAATCAGAGGCTTAGGACTGAATAAAAAACTAGGTTTTGATCTTGTTGCTTCGCCGAAAGCTCAATTTTACCAAGGAATGAGCGCTGAGCATCCTCTGAGCAGCAAGGCTGTAAAGCTAACGTATGGAGAGGTTGCCCTTTACAGAGGGAGAGTAATCAATGCTCTTTATACAAGTACTTGTGGGGGAATGACAGAAGATGTGGAAAACATCTTCACCGGTCCTGCTCTGCCCTATTTGAGAAGTATAGAGTGTGTATACGAAAAGAAGAATGAGTGGTTGCTGAAGAGCAGAAATATAATAGAGCCTATTCAGATAAGCGGAAAAAATATCAGCCCAGAAATTGCCTTCCTCATAAGTTTAAAAGTGATTCCTCCAGAAATTACCCCTGATTATTACAGAGAGGAGGGTTCTTTCACAGAGACGATAGGCTGGATCAGGAATGCTCTGGATTTACTGGGAAGAAAGAATGACAAGTTCAATCCTGAATCTGCTCCCTTGAATTTTGTAACTCTTGGGAATCTTATTATTGATGCCTTTGATTGGCATAGCAGAGTGGAAAATTTGTTATACGACTCAGAAAAAGATTACATTATGAAAGGTTTTAAAAACCTGAAAAGCAAGGAAAGAGATGGTCTGGCTTATCTCATTCAGGCAGGAATATTTCCATCCTCGGAGGCTATCCTAAATTTGGAAAGACTCCTTTTAAGAGGAGAGCTGGCTTTTTGCCTGGGGAAGGTCATCCGGAATTATCAAAATATAGCTCATAAGGGAATATTCAAATCGTTCAACAAAGATACGATTGAATTAGAAGAGGAGAAAGAAAAGAAGCAATTCATACTCTCCCCCGACCTTTTTATATTGAGAAATGACGGAAGCGATTACTTTTTTGCTTCTCATGTTTATATTCTGGCAGGGGATGAGGTAAGGATAATCGAAAAGGAGGGAGAAGCCCGGTTGTTGGAAGTTATCTATCCTTCTCATTCAAATATCATGGACAGGAGTTCGCCTTTCAACCGCTGGAAGTTAAGAATATCACAGGAGGCATTGGAGAAAAGGATAAATCAGTATTATCCGGTTGGCAAGCTTGAGGATATTATTCCTCAAAGGAGAGGAAAATCCCAGAGAGTTGTTGAGGTTTTAATCAAGGGCGGGGAGGCTCAGACAGTTGTCAAAGGCTTAAGAATTCGGAGAGTTTTGGGTCTCAAGGAAACACTTTTTGTAATAGACAGAGAATATGATACGGAGGGCCGTATCACGCATTTTACATTTTATGGAAGAGGATTTGGACACGGAGTTGGCCTCTGTCAGGTAGGGGCTTTTGGAATGGCGCAGGCTGGAGCTGGTTATAAGGAGATATTGAAAAAGTATTACCGGGGTATTAAAATAAACAAAAAATATTAGTCTGGTATGAGGAGCAAGCGATTGGATAAAAAAAATTTGAAAGAAGATCTTATTGAATTGGTCAAAGATAAGTCGTTGACAACAGGTGTTGTGCGCGTTCTTACTTCTGGAAGAACGAGTAATTATTATATCGATGCCAAAATGACAACTCTTGATCCAAATGGAGCCTTACTTACCGCGCGGATGATTCTGGATATACTCAAACCTTTTGATATCGACGCTATCGGCGGTTACACTTTGGGAGCAGATCCTATTGTCAGCGCTGTTGCTGTACTGAGTGCTGAGACAGAAAGGCCTTTGCCCGCCTTTATTGTTCGTAAAGAGCCAAAAAAACACGGAGAGCGGAAAATGATAGAAGGCCCTTTCGAGAAAGGTTGGAGGGTGGCTGTGGTTGATGATGTGGTGACAAGCGGAGGATCAACACTAAAAGCATGTCAAGCAGTGGAAGAAGAAGGAGGGAAGATAGTTTTAACTTTGACTTTAGTTGATCGTCTTGAAGGAGGGAGGAAAAACTTGGAAGAGAAAGGTTACGAGTTTATTTCCCTTCTTACCAGGGATGATCTCCTGAAATAATAGCCGCCAGTAACTCGTCTCTTGGGGATCAGGTCCTATCATGGGGAAGCTCAGATAATCGAGCGCAGCAAATTTTCTCTTCTCAGTGGCAAGCTCTGATCCGGAAGCATCTCCATTTCCGTAATAACTAGTTGCTATGTTCAGGGCAGAGGTTTTGGGAAATAGCTGCAGCGACCATTGAAGATTTAGCCTTCGGAATTCGCTCTTCGAGGGAACCCGACGCAGTAGGGCGTCGAGTATGTCTGAGCGGAGCGAGTTACGCAGACGCCGAGAAGAGCGAATGGAGAATGGCGTTAAAAATCTGAAGGGAGCTAGGCTATTTCCCAAAACCCTCTGCAATCACAGAAATGGAGATGCTTACATCTGATCCCAGCTATTTGCTTTTTGCCGTCTGTTCGTATAAAATTTCATACCTTTTCTAAAGAGTATTAAGGCATGACATATGAAAGGAAGAGAATAAGGCTAGGAATTGCCTTTATTCCTATTGTTTTTTTAATCATTGTTTTAGCCTTGACAATCGGTGTTTTCAAACAACAACCTCACATCCCGTTAATCAGTGCTGCTGCTGTTGCTGCCTGCGTTGCCATTTTCTTAAAACATCCCTGGAAGGAAATACAGGAGGGAATGGTTAATGGGATTACGCTGGCTATGAGCGCAATTCTGATTCTGATGGTTGTCGGCATGATGATCGGCACCTGGATTATGGGAGGGGTTGTCCCATCAATGATTTATTACGGCTTAAAGGTTCTCTCTCCGGGAATTTTTCTAGTAGCTACTCTTATCATCTGTTCAATCGTTTCTCTGGGAACAGGATCTTCCTGGTCGACAGCTGGAACAGTCGGAGTTGCATTAGTCGGTGTGGGTCAAGGCCTGGGAGTTCCGGTTGCTATGGTAGCCGGAGCAATTATTTCAGGAGCTTACTTTGGTGATAAAATGTCACCTCTCTCAGATACAACCAATCTCGCTCCTGCTGTGGCAGGAACGGATCTGTTTTCCCATATAAGACACATGGTCTACACTACTGGTCCAGGATATATTATTTCAATTGTTCTATATGGATTGCTCGGAACTAGATTTTCGGGAGGGGGGATGAAGGCAGAAAATATCGAGGTAATTCTTTCTACCATCAAATCAAATTTTTTCATTCACCCCATTCTTTTGCTTCCTCCCCTTTTGGTTATAGTGATGGTCATAAAAAAGATTCCACCTTTACCTGCCCTGCTGGGAGGAACTGCCTTAGGCGGAATTTTTGCTATAATCGCACAATCAAAGCCTTTAGCCGAAGTAATCCAGACTGCTCAATCTGGGTATGTTTCTCAGTCAGGAGTAAAGATGGTGGATGACTTGCTGACCAGAGGCGGTCTTGAGAGTATGATGCCAACAGTAGCCTTGATAATCTGTGCTCTTTCCTTTGGTGGCATAATGGAGAAAACAGGGATGTTAGAGGTTTTAGCAAGAGCCCTACTTAATAGAGTAAAGAGAACAGGGTCACTTGTGGCAGCTACTCTCTTCAGCTGCATTGGGCTGAATGCAGTTGCCTCGGACCAGTACATAGCGATTGTTGTTCCAGGAAGGATGTACAAAAATGCATTTGACGAGCGAGGCCTTCATCCTAAAAACCTTTCTCGCTGTTTAGAAGATGCAGGAACTCTTTCTTCTCCTCTCATTCCCTGGAATAGCTGTGGTGCTTTTATGCATGCGACCTTAGGAGTAAATCCTCTTCTCTATCTTCCTTTTGCCTTTCTGAATCTATTGACTCCCCTAGTTTCTTTGTTTTATGGCTACACCGGAATTACTATGGAAAAGATAAAAGAATCAGACTGACCCCATCACCGACCCCATCACCTTATCTAACTAATTTCGAACTAAGGAATAACGTTATATTTTTTTCCGACTTTGGTGAAAGCTTCTATGGCTTTATCCAGGTGGTGTTTTTCATGGCCTGCTGAGAGCTGGACTCTTATCCTGGCCTGACCTCGAGGGACAACTGGATGGTAAAACCCAATGACATAAATTCCATCTTCAAGGAGATCTCGGGCCATATCTTGAGAAAGCTTGGCATCATTTTCAAATTTACCGAGCATAACAGGAACAATAGGATGGACTCCTGGTGTTATGTCAAATCCAGCTTCTGTCATTTTTTCCCGGAAGTACTTTGTGTTATCTTCCAGCTTATCCCTAAGCTCTGTAGTTTCAGAAAGGAGGTCAAAGACGGCAATCGACGCACCAACAATAACAGGAGCTAAGGTATTGCTGAAAAGATAGGGTCTTGAACGCTGTCTGTAAAGCTCAATGAGCTCTTTTCTTCCGGAAATAAATCCGCCTGAGGCACCTCCGAGGGCTTTGCCTAGAGTTCCTGTGATGATATCTATTCTGCCCGTTACTCCTCTGTATTCAGGGGTTCCTCTCCCCGTTTTGCCGAGAAATCCAGTTGAATGGGCATCGTCGATCATGACCATGGCGTCGTATTTATCTGTCAGCTCACAGATTTCTTCAAGTTTTGCAATATTGCCATTCATGGAAAATACACCGTCGGTGGCAACCAATCTGTAACGGGCTCCCTGAGTTTCCTTTAATTTCTCTTCGAGATCAGCCATGTCAGCATGCTTATAAATAAGTCTTTGGGCTTTGCAGAGGCGAATACCATCAATAATAGATGCATGGTTGAGCTGATCGGCTATTATGGCGTCTTCGGCTCCAATCAGAGGTTCAAAGGCTCCTCCGTTGGCGTCAAAACAGGCAGCATACAGGATAGTATCTTCTGTCTGGAGAAACGCAGATATCTTCTGTTCTAAAACTTTATGAATGTCTTGAGTCCCGCAGATAAAACGAACTGAACTCATTCCGTATCCCCATTCGTCAAGAGTCTTATGGGCTGCTTCGATGACTTTGGGGTGGCTTGACAGGCCTAAATAGTTATTGGCGCAGAAATTCAGGACTTCTTTACCGCCTTTAACCTCGATTTCTGGTCCCTGGGGAGTCATTATGATTCTTTCCGATTTGTAGAGGCCTGCATCGTTAATAGATTGAATTTCTTTGGTCAAATCATTCTTTATCTTGCCGTACATAAAATACCTCCTTTAAGTTTCTAGAATATAATAAAAATCCAATAACAGGTCTATCTTTTTTAACAATTTGTTCTTTTTATTGCGTTTTACTCTTTATTTTTTACTTGTTATAATCTTTGCCATGCCAGGCGAAGGATCCTATTTTTTTGAGCCGTTCACAGAATCATTTGGCAGACGGTTAAAAGTCGAAAAGTTCTATTATCAAGGGAAGACAAAATATCAGTTCGTCCAGTGTTTTTACAACGAGTTTCTTGGCAAGGTTCTTTTTCTGGATGAAAAGATTCAATCGGCGCAAATAGATGAATATATCTATCATGAATCCTTGGTTCATCCGGCCCTTGTCACTCATCCTTCCCCTAAGAGCATTCTTGTAATCGGCGGGGGAGATGGGGGAGCTCTTAAGGAAATTCTTCGCTACCCGATAGAGCATGCTTGCCTTGTGGAGATCGATCAACAGGTTATCGATGTCTCTAAAGAGCATTTTCCTTGGCTTTTGCCCTCTCTTGAAGATGAAAGGACTGAGCTTATAATCGCTGACGGAATCGAATTCATCGATAAAACAGATAAGAAGTTTGATATTGTTTTTATAGATTCCTCTGATCCTACAGGGCCTTCTGTTTCTCTTCATGAAAAGGATTTTTACAAGAACCTGAAAAGGTGTCTTAACCTCGAAGGCATAGTAGTCTTACAGGCCGGTTCGCCCTTTTATCACCTGGAGTCACTTAAAAAGAAAGATGCTTTCCTTAAGAAACTTTTTAAAAATGTCTGTTTCTACACGAGCCCTGTTCCCACTTATCCTGGAGGAAGTTGGTGCTTTGTTTTTCTATCAGATGAAGTCCAGCCCTTAAAGATAAAAAGAGATCCCTCTCGAGGGCTTAAATATTTTAATCTTGATATTCATCAGGTAGCATTTTCTCTGCCAAATTTCTTGATGGATTTGGGATATAGATGTTATTAATAGTTCAGTTTTCCTTCTGTGTGGCGCCTACTGAGAGCTTCAAGCATATCCTTGGTCATAGCAGCTAAATCGTAGCTAGGCTCCCATCCCCATTCCTCACGGGCTGCAGAGTCGTCAAGAGAATTGGGCCATGAATCTGCGATTTCCTGCCTAAAATCGGGCTTGTACTCACAAGTGAATTCAGGAATATATTTTTTGATTTCAGCCGCTAATTCGCCAGCAGAAAAACTCATAGCAGTCACATTGAAGCCAGCGTGATGTTTCAACCTGGAAAAATCTGCTTCCATCAAATCTACGGCGGCTTTGAGGCAGTCTGGCATGTACATCATCGGGAGTCTTGTGTCTTCTTTCACAAAGCAGGTGTATTTTTTGTTTTTTACGGCTTCAAAATAGATATCTACAGCATAGTCTGTTGTTCCTCCTCCAGGCAGGGTTTCATAACTTATTATACCAGGGTAGCGGCAGCCTCGAATATCAAGGCCGAAGCGCTTGACATAATAATCGCAGAGGAGCTCTCCGGCAACCTTGGTCACTCCATACATCGTTTTTGGTCTTGAAATTGCTTCCTGAGGAGTATTATCAAGGGGAGTTTCTGGGCCAAAAACAGCGAGAGAACTGGGAATAAAGATTCTCGTCATTTCATGTTCCAGGGCTACTTCAAGGATGTTATATGTTCCGTTCATGTTCACATCCCAGCAGAGTACAGGATTTTTTTCTCCTACTGCAGAAAGAATTGCGGACAAATGATAGATGGTGTCGATGTCGTATTTCTTAACGACTTCTTCGATCGTCTCCTTTTTTGTGACATCTATGAATTCAAACGGGCCTGAGTCGCGGAGCTCAGGGTTGGTTTCGGTTCTTAGGTCACTTGCGAGCACATTGTCATTGCCGTATTTCTTTCTTAAAGCCATGGTTAATTCAGAACCAATCTGGCCAACTGAGCCGGTAACCATGATTTTTTTCATTTTTTTTGCCATCTTCCTTCCAAAAACTGGAAATTTCCCTTAGTTTGGGCTAAGGAGATTTTACTTATATATTTCCCTACAAAAGATGTCAATAAAAAAGGGTTGTGGAAACTGAGGGATCAGATTTTCATAAGTTATAGCAAAAATATAGATAAGATCCTTTCCGTGATGATCACATGTCGGGGGATAATAAATAAGAAAGCCAAGGATTTCTCCTTGGCTTCTTAAAGATGGACTTTTCTTTAGATTAAAATGTAAGCCTGAAACCAGCCGTTAATTTATGGTGTTCTTTGAATGATAAATCAGTAACAGGTCCTGCTGCTTCAAAAAGGATAGAGATTTTAGTTCTAGAAATTTTAAAAATGTCGATCCCGATATTAGCTATGGCTTCACCATATGCTTTTGGCAATGTTTCTTTGTGTTCTGTCGTGACACCAGCACCAGCTCCGATGAAAACAGGGCCAAGGTGAAAATTGAAAAGCAGGCTGCCGTTGTAGAATGACTTCCAGGGTGCGCTTTCAGTAGTATAGGCTCCTCCTCCTGAGATAATGATATCTAATGCGCCGGGAAAGATCTGATAGACTATGCCCAGTCGTCCTGCCATATACGCGGAATAAGATGTACCTTGTCCTCGAGCAGCCAGAGCACCTGCATCCATCAGGATGGAAAGTCTCTTTTTGCCTCCCTTTGCTATCACCTTAACTAGGGCTGGTTCGGACACTGCGCCATAATCATCCGTGCCGATAGCTGTTACAGTATATACGCCTTTATCTTCAAATACTTTTTCCCAGGAAAAAGGCATGTCATTATCCGTAAATCTATCGACTAAGTTTCCTTCCTCATCGGCGATCTCAAAGTCTACCCTGATAACCTGCCCATCGAAATCAGCAGAACCTGTTGCATCCAAAGTGATGGGTTTTTGGATTTTAGCTTTACATGGGCTGCACTCCAATCTGCTGACAGGAGGCGAATTGATGTATATTCTTGCTTCACTAATATTTTCAGAAGGCTTGTCCTCTGTGTTGAAAGCTTTTCCCTTAAAAAAATACTCTCCTGGTTCATCAAATCTTGTTTCCCATTTGGGAGAATCTGGAGTTAGCTTCTGGGAGGTGATTTTGATTCCCCTTTTGTCAAAAACCTCTACTTCCATGGACTTAGCATTCTCAGAGCCGCTCATATCCACAAATATCGGATCATTCACGTTAGCCTTCACAGGATTGACCCTTATATCACAAATCGCATCCTCTATTTCTATTTCTATTTTTTCTTCAATAACCTTTTCTTCTTCCGGCCAGAATATTATTCTCAATCCATTCTCAATACTCTCTGTTTTATAAGGGGGAATTTGATCGATCATGTCAAAAACAGTTCTGGCTATACCAGGCTTATATATACCTGTTCTGATTCCACGGACTCCAAGAGCATTCACCCTGAGGAAGCGAGGTGCCTTAATACTTCTTGTGTCAAAACAGTCGATGACAACTCGATTAGGTCCAGACAATTCAAACAGGCGGTAGTAAGAGAAATAGCTTAAAAATATGCTAACCTCAAGGGTTTTTTCAGTCTTAGAAACAACAATTTTTTCTATACTGCCTCTCTGTTGGGAAAAAGAAAATGTCGTAAGAAGAATAATAAATACAAATAAAAAAGGGAAAAAAGAGAGATTTTTCCTAATCATCAGTAGCCTCCCTAAGTGATTTTGGATGAATCACTGTTTGAATAACTCATAACATAAAAAAACACGAATTTCAAATAAAATTAATTCCTTTTATACATATTGAATAGTTTTAAATAGACGAAAATCGACATAAATTCAATGGCGATATTCAACACTAATATTTAGTCGTGAATCTCTATGAAAGGTTGAACGAAAGAAGATATTACAAATAAGAATTTCAAGCCAGTCTGATCTAGTATCCCAATTCTTTAATAATATGCTTTGCGCCTGAAAATTTATCAGTTATAAAAAGAACATAGCGGATATCGACGCTGATAGTTCTCTGCAGCTCTGGAACGATATAGTAATCCCCTATAACGCTCTCATAGGTCATATCGAAAATGATGCCTACCTGTTCTCCTTTTGCGTTGAGAGTAGGAGAGCCTGAATTTCCTCCGGTGACGTTTGTAGTGTTAAGGAAACAGGCCGGGATATCTTTTAGTTTTTTATCTATATAGGGGCCAAAATCTTTTTTCTCATAAAGCTCTTTAAGCTTCTCGGGGACATGAAAGGGGAATTTCCCGGTGTCTTTCTCGATTACACCCTTTAAAGCTGTTTGGGGAAGGTAGTATACAGCGTCTTTAGGATAGTATCCCTCGACAAATCCATAGGTAAAGCGAATTGTAGAGTTAGCGTCAGGAGCAATTCTCCCCTCCTTCAGCTTCATGAGAGAATCCACATAGACTTTTTTCATTTCCAGACGTTCTTGATCGAGGGCCTTCTTTTCTTCCCTTAGAACTTTCATTTCTTTTTCAAGTTCTGCTGCAAAATTGAGGATGGGATCGTTAAGTTTCATGAGCTCGGCCGGCTTCTTGTCGAGAAACTCCAATCTTTTTTTGGGATCGGCAAGGGATGTTTTATCATAGAGACCATCGACATAATCATCCACATCTTTTTCCGAATGTTTCCCTATGATTTCTTTAAAAGCTCTAGGGACCTGGTCTTCAGGGTAATCCAAAAGTTTCTTGAGTGTATACTTTAGAAAACTTCTGTCAGTTTTAAGGTCATAACCTTTCTCCGCAAGCTGGATTCTCATCTTGATGTAGGGCAAATCCCGCTCTTGGTAGGAAGGTTCTCTTTCCATGTCTGGTTTCTGCTTCTCTTCGGCAGTCCTCCAAACTTTGTATCCCTGGGCAAGTACGGTTGAGCCAAGATAAGAACTCACAAGTCCTGAGAGTAAGTTATTTTTCCAGTAATACACGGAATATTTTTGCATAAAATCCTTTACTTTTCCCAGAATTTCTCCATGTTCCTTCTGTCTTTCCCGGTCTTTATTCACCCATTCCAGAAAATCCTTTTCCTGGGATTTTTTCCGGTCAACAACAGATGTTTTCCCCATTCCCTCAATTTTTCCCTGATAATTCTTTAGAGAGTTATTGAGCCCTGTAATCACACGTGCATATTTGATTTGAATCTCTCTCGACTCTTCTCCAGCTCTTTCAAAGAAGGCGATTGTATCTTTATAGATTTCCATTCTTTTCAACATGGCGTCCATATCAAATTGAAGTTCTGAAAGAGTATAATTTCTGTATGTCCTTCCAGGATATCCCATGACAAAAGTAAAATCTCTTTCTTTGAAACCATCGATAGATATCTTCAATACGGATTTTGGCTTATAGGGGACATTGTCTTGACTGAAATCAACGCCAACATTATCCTCTGAAACATAAGCCCTTAAAAATGCAAAATCGCATGTGTGCCGGGGCCACATCCAATTGTCTATGTCCCCGCCAAAAGTTCCGAGATCCTGCGGCGGGGCGTAGGCGAGTCGGACGTCCTTTATTCTTTTAAACCGAAAAAGGTAATATTCGTTTCCGGAGTACATGCCAGCCACAGTACAACGGATGTCTTTTCCTTTCTTTTCTGCTCTGGCAATCAATTTTTTCTTTGCTCTGTCGATGGCATTATATTTCTCTATGTAAGACATTTGAGGGCTTATACTGGATAGGACCTTATTAGTGACCTTTTCATATCCTAAAAGAACATCCGCAATGTATCCTTTGGCAGAGATTTCTTCATCTTTACCCCAGGCAATAAACCCGTTTTTAATGTAATCTTTTTTCTCAGTAGAAGCTCGCTGCAAGGCACCGAAAGCTACATGATGGTTTGTCAGAATAAGGCCCTCACGGCTTACAAATCCTCCAGTCCCGCCACCCAAATTTACAACTGCGCTCATCAGGCCTGTTCCGTCCTTTTTGTAAAGGTCATCTGGGTTCATCTTAAGACCCAAATCCTTGAGGTTGAGGTCTTTCATCTGATGTGGCATCCACATGCCTTCATCAGCGAGGGAACGGGAGGTTACTCCTACAAACAAAAAGGAAATGGCGAAAATTAGCAGAGCTCGTTTAAATCGCATCTTTTTTCTCCTTTTAGACGTTATCATGGTAATATTATTAGGGGTGCAAGCTATTGAATCGGGAATTTTTCCATCAGATAATCAACGGCCTGTTTCAAAGTCATGTGTTTATGGTTGACGTCTCTATCGTAATTGATGACGAAACTGAAAACATCTCCCTTCAATCCTTCACAGAAGCAAAAATATTCTTTTGTCTTAGCGTCGATTAAGAAAGATGCCTCTTGATCGTGAAAAGGACATTTTGCCAGATATTGATTCTTAGTTCCCACTTTATCTCCTGAAATTCCAAACTCTTTCATCAAAGCTTCCATATTGATTGATTTCTCTATGGATTGCATCTTTTGATTGAGCTCAGTATCAGAATCATGGATGAGCTTCAGATGCCTGAGAACTGAGGAAAGGCCTTCCTTGCCGCATTCTTCACAGATAGAAGCTCCTTCCTCGGATTGGATTATTTTCTTGGTTTCGTTCTCGATAGCTTCTTTGTTGAAGGAAATGACAAAAAAGGGAATTTTAGGGTCAATATTTTTGCTGCATATTTTGCATTGACTCATGTTTTCTCCTTTCATTTTTTATCTCCATGGAAGATTTATAGTTTATTCTTTTCTACTAAAAAATCAAGTTGGTGGGGTCAGGTCTTGTTTTTTGCTTTTACTCATATATAAGCAATTCATACTTATGCATTATATCGGGGGCGAACCCGCTCTTTTTATAAATGAGTAGGGACGCGTGGAGATTTCATCCTGAAGATAGGAAATATCTATGTCGCTTTCAGACTTGCAGTGAGGTTTTAATGCGTCTGTATGAGATTTTTAATATAAGCAAAAAACAAGACCTGACCCCATCTGTGATCCCACTCGGTCACTTCAAATAGCGGAGGGTTTTAGGTTTTTTTTCGAGATGAAAAATAATGATATCTTGGAGTGTTTTCTTGATACTCTCAAGTTCTGGGGTGGAAAAAGGCAGAGGTCCTTTTTTTGGAGGAGAGTTTTTTTTGATCCATTGAACAAACGAGCCTAATTCAGGCTTGATTCCTTCTTTTTTTTGGGATGCGCAGTGGTTACAAAAGATCCCGTCTTTTTTAGGAGAGAGCCAACCAGGGTCAGTAAGGATCTTCCTACATTTTTTGCATTTATTTAACTCCGGAAGCACTCCATCTATTTTAAGAAGCCAGGCTTCAAAGTACCGTGTTAAAAAGTTTAAATCTCCTCCGCCTTTGAGCGAGTTCAGGATAGAAATCAACAGGCGGTAGAGAGTATCGTCTTTTGCCCTTGCAGGAGAGAATTCTTCTATAAGTTCAGCAAAATAACTGAGCGTGAAGGATGTTTGAAGGTCGTTCTGGATCTCAAAATAAGATTCAACGAGATCACAGTTGCTTACAGTGACTAAATCTTTTCTTTCTTTTTCATAATAAAATACTTTAACCAGTGACAAAGGTTCTAAACTGCATCCAAAACGACTTCCGAATTTTCGAGCACCTTTAGCAACGCCTCTTATAATTCCTTTATCTCGAGAAAAAAGGACAACGATTTTATCCTGCTCGCCGACAATAAAGCTTCGCAAGACGATGGCTTCAGATTGCTCAAGAGGCATGAGTGGATTAGATGAGTTTGCTCAGGAAGAGGGTTCCCAGCCCAAGAAAAGAGAGTAGACCAATCGTATCAGTGCACATAGTGAGAAGATTAACTGACCCCAGTGCTGGGTCCAACCGGAGTAATTTCAGGAATAAAGGGATGATAGTTCCAAGGAGGGCGGCAACGAAGAGATTAGCAATGATGGCCAATCCCAGGATAAACCCTAAATATGGATTTTTCATTAATAAATAAGAGATGGCAGCTAAGATCAACCCGATGATAATGCCGTTTCCGATACCAACCAGCATTTCTTTAAGTAGCGCTTTTCTTGCCGAAATCCAATCAGCTTGGCCGATGGCAATTTCCCTTACGACGATCGCTATGGTCTGATTTCCTGCAATCCCTCCTAGGGCTGCAACCAGGGGCATGAAAACAGCTAAAGTTACAAAAGCTTTAATAGTATCTTCAAAATAGTGGACAACCAAGGGAGCTAGAGAGGCAGTGATAAGGCTGAACATGAGAAATGGGAGCCTCTTTTTTATGGATTTTATAGGGCTGTCCTGAATTCTATCAGTTGTATCTAAAGAGGCCATTTTATAAATATCTTCAGTGGCCTCCTTATCGATAACATCGATAACATCGTCAACGGTTACTACGCCGATCAGTTTATCTTCAGAATCAATGACAGGGATGGCAACAAAATTGTAATCTGCCACATTTCGTGCTACTTGTTCCTGATCCGTTTCTGGATGAACGCTTATGACATCTTTAGTCATGATATTTTTCAAGGGAGTATTGGGGGGGGCAAAAAGAAGTTGCCTTAAAGAAACAACTCCTACCAAGTGGTTCTGTTCATCTACTGCGTAAAGATAGAAAGCAGATTCCACATCTGCATCAAGCTGCATGGCTGTTACGGCATCTGAAACATTGGTTTTCTGATCCAGGGCATAATAATCCGGTGACATTATCCGGCCTGCTGTTTCTTCCTCGTAAAGGAGAAGTTCCTTTACATCTTCTGAAGGTTTCTCTTCCATGGCGGCCAATATGGATTCTTTCATATCATCGGGAAGGAGATCGAGAATTGGTGCAACATCATCAGGAGGGATAATCTGGAAAAGCTCAGAAATTTGTTCTAATTGAAGCTCTTTTAAAATTTGGGCAGCATCTTCAGGATCCAACTCACTTAATACTTCTCCAGTCTTTTCTTTGTCTTTTTCAAAAAGCACGTTGAAGATAATCAGTTTTTCTCTGAAGACGAGGTGATTCATAAGAGAAGAAATATCAGCAGCATGGAAATTTTTCATTAAGTTCCATAGACGGGAAAGGGCACCCATGTTTACAAACTTACGGGCTGAGCTGATAAGTATCCGCAGAGATTGTGTCCTCATTTTTTCCTCTAAATTTTTCGTCCTAAACGATAGCACAAAAATTGGACAGTGTAAATGCAGAAGGAGATACCGCAAACATCTTCTTTTTTATGACGGAAGGCAAAATAGGCTAGAGTGGGTATCTCTAAAACACGCTGGTTTTGCCCCAGAAAAAATGGCAGAAAAAATGGGGCCAGGCTCCATTTTGTAAGAAAGAGGACATTCTCAACTTGAGGACATAACAGCAGAAAATGGAGCCTGGCCCCATTTATTCTCAAGGCTTCGCTCTCCTCTCTACTTTGGAGAGGAACAATGCCCACCGGGGTCAGGCTTTGTCATCATTGTGTCAGTTGGATTACATTTTGTCCGTTGAGCATCTCTTCACGATAAAGTCTTATCCCAACGGTTTTCTCAATACCCACCCTGACCTTATCATTGAAGATGCTTCCCTAGAGGTCTATTTTTGTCTTTTATAATAATATTTGTTTGTTTCAGATACAATAATTGTGCTAAGGCCGATAAGGCCAACAAGGTTGGGGAAAGCCATAAGGCCATTCATTATATCTGACAATCTCCAGACAGTTTCCAGTTTTAAGAAAGTCCCCACAGCGACGAAAATAACAAAAACAACCCTGTATGTTTTTACCGCTCTTTCTTTAAATAGGTATTCGATAGATTTTTCTCCATAATAACACCAGCCGAGGATGGTGGAATAGGCAAAGAATATAAGAGTCAAGGTAACAATGAATTCTCCTATCCCCCCAGGAAGGAATTCGCCGAAGGCCATGGCAGTAAGTTTAGCTCCTTTGAGTTCAGGGCCATAAGTCCAGAGGCCGCTCAAGATTAGAACAAGGCCGGTCATAGTGCAGACCACAAGAGTGTCGATGAATGTCTGGGTCATGGAAACCAGAGCCTGTTTGACAGGATTTGGAGTTTTAGCTGCAGCTGCGGCAATCGGGGCAGAACCCAGTCCTGATTCATTAGAAAAAACTCCTTTGGATACTCCCATTCTCATCGCATGCATCACTGTTGCCCCGAGAAAACCTCCTACGGCAGCCGTAGGTGTAAACGCATGTTTGAAAATGAGGGTGAAGATTTGGGGAATAACAGAAATTTTCATAAGCAGAATGACTGAAGCTGCCGTGATATAGATAATAATCATAAAAGGAACAAGGATCTGTGTGACTTTGGCAATGCTTTTGATACCCCCAAGGATGACCATAGCTGTAAAGGTTGCCAGAATAATTCCTGTTACCCAATTAGGAATACCGAATGAGGCATTGACACTATCAGCGACTGAATTGGATTGAACCATATTCCCTATGCCAAAAGCAGCGATGAAGGCAAAGACTGCAAAAAGTGTCCCCAGCCATTTCCAGCCTAATCCTTTAGAGATGTAGTACATGGGACCTCCGCTCATGGTCCCAAACTTATCGACCTCTCTGTATTTTATGGCCAGAACAGCTTCAGAGTATTTTGTTGCCATCCCAAAGATGCCAGTAATCCACATCCAGAAGAGAGCTCCAGGGCCTCCTGTGGAGATGGCAATGCCCACACCGACAATATTTCCGGTTCCCACTGTAGCCGCCAGTGCTGTCATCAGAGCCTGGAAATGAGAAATGTCGCCTTTTTGCTCATCGTCCTCTTTTCTTTTGAAAAAGGCTAAATAAAGAGAATAAAAAAGACCTCTTATTTGAAGACCTCTTAATCTTATGGTTAGGAAAATCCCTGTGCCTACCAAGAGAACAATGAGGGGAAGACCCCAGATGAAATCTCTTATAGCGGTTAATATTTCGAGTATTTGTGCTTCCACGTTCTCCAGGCCAAAAAAAATTTTCCCTATTATAACAGTGAAGAACAATCAGGTCTATAAATTAATGTAGGGGCTTGATTCATCAAGCCCGCACTTTTAATCAACAAAACGAACAATAAGGTTTTATTTATCAAATCCACCTTTTGAATAAAGCTTTGGGGTCAGGCCTCCAAAACTTCGAAAACTTTAGTTATTTGAATATTTTGGTTTAATTGGATGAAAAATTTAGTTTTTGAGAGCATGATAAAAATCTAGATTATTAAGGTTTTCGAAGTTTTGGAGGCCTGACCCCGAATTGTTTTAACAGAGGAAGGTTATGCCCAGCTTTTTTATTTTTTTGCTGAGGCGGTCTCTATCTACTTTCAGGTCAGAGGCTGTTTCGGAGAGATCCCAATTATGCCTCCTTAAAGCCTGATGGATATATTCTTTCTCAAATTGCTTAGCTGCTTGTTTCAAAGGTCGATTCTTGTTGAAGTCAGGAGCATGTTGTGATTCCCTGGGCTCGACAAGAAGGGAGAGATGAGAAGCCTTGATTTCTTCATCCTGAACCATAATCACAAATCTTTCAATCACGTTAATGAGTTCGCTGACGTTGCTTGGCCAGGAATAATTGAGGAAAGCTGTCATGGCCTTTTTACTCATGGATTTTTTCTTTTTGCCGTACTCAATCGAAAAATGTTTCAGAAAATATTCTATCAAGAGAGGAATATCTTCTTTTCTTTCTCGTAAAGGAGGAATGACCATGGGGATGACGTTCAGCTTAAAGAATAAGTCCTCTCTGAATTTTCCCTTGGTGATGAGCTTTCTTATGTTTTTGCTTGTTGCCGCGATAAGCCTGGTATCCGCAGTTATAGATTCATTTGATCCTATGGGTTCAAACTTTTGTTCCTTGATGATTCTTACCATCTTGGCCTGGGTCTTTAAGCTCATATCGCTAATCTCATCGAAGAATAGAGTCCCTCCATCTGCGAGCTGCAATTTCCCCTTTTTATCCTTATTGGCATTAGCAAGAGCTCCTTTGACATGACCAAATAGCTCGCCTTCAATCAAATCCTCAGGGATAGCTGCAAAGTTTATCTGAACAAATCTTTTGTTTTTTCTTGGGCTTTCTTGATGGATCAAGCGGGCAATGAGTAATTTTCCTGTCCCGCTTTCTCCATAAATGAGTACCCTTCCGTTCGTTGGAGCTGTTTTCTTTACCTCATCCCTCAATTTATTAATCGAGGGACTTTTTCCGATAAGATGGAGCTTTACCTTGATTTTTTGGCGAAGCTGAATGTTTTCTTCTTCTAACCTTTTTTGTTTTAATGCATTTTTTACGGTTAAAACAACCTTTTCTAGAGAAAGAGGCTTTTCTAAAAAGTCATACGCCCCGAGTTTTGTAGCCTTTACAGCTGTTTCGACTGTTCCGTGACCCGAGATCATTACTATCTGAGGATTTTCATCCCTCTTCTTTATCTTTTTCAGAACTTCAATCCCGTCCATTTCAGGGAGCCATATATCAAGAAGAATAAGGTCGAAATTTTGCCATTCGATCAGCTTTAAACAATCCTCTCCAGTATTGGCGGTTTTAATACTATAGCCTTCATCTTCCAGGATTCCTTTTAGCGAAGACCTGATGCCTTTTTCATCGTCAATAATGAGAATTTTATCTTTGATCATGCTGGAATTTGAATGATAAATTTTGTTCCCTGAGGATGGTTGTTTTCAACATTAATGGAACCATTGTGTTCGTTAATAACCTGATTAACAATGGCTAACCCCAGGCCAGTCCCTTTCTTTTTAGTTGAAAAATGAGGGAGAAAGAGTTTGCTTTTATCTTTTAAAGAAATGCCATGACCAGAGTCTGCAATCTCAATTTTCACCCTCTGCTCCTTTTTTACAAAAGAAGTCTGAATTTTGATTTCCCCTTTTTTATTCATGGCATGAACGGCATTATCAAGGATGTTGATGAACACCCTCTTCATCTGTTCAGGGTCAGTTTGGATAGGAGAAGGCACTCTGAATGAATACAGCGCCTTGAATTCAATATCTTTAAATAGTCCCCTAAACAGAGAAACAGCTTGTTCGATGATGTTATGAATATCTGTAGATTGCATGTGGACTTTAGGCATACGAGCAAAATTTGAAAATTCATCTACGAGAGCTTTTATTGTTCTGGCTTCTTGGACTATGGTCTTGGCTCCATCATCGATAATTTCATCGGATTTTTCCTTTTTTTTCTTTAAATGTTTAATGATTCTTTCAGCGGAGAGTTGAATTGGAGTTAAAGGATTTTTAATTTCATGGGCTACTCGCTGGGCTACTTCTTTCCAGGCTGCGATTTTTTGAGCTTCTATTAGCTGAGTTAAGTTGTCAAGCACCACGATCATACCTGAAAATTTATTGCTGGATTGTCTCAACGGAGATAGTGATAGAGCGAGGGCTGTGTCCTGGGCGCCAGAGTTAATATTTATTTCTTTGGCAGAGAGTCTGTATTTTTTCTGAATTCCCAGCTCAATGCTCTTAGATATTTCTCCATACTTGGAGAGGCTCAGGATATCTTTATAGCTTTTCCCGATGATATTTTTTCCTGGTAAGGCCAGCATTTCTCGAGCCGAGGGATTTATGGTTGTGATGATTCCTTGGGCGTCAAGGGTGATAACTCCTGTTGTTATGTTACTCAAAATGGTCTCAATGTACTTTTTTCGAGCTTCAAGCTCCGATGTTTTTTGGGCAATGTTGAGATGGCTTTCTTTGAGGTCGAAAATCATTTGATTGAAGGAATCTATGAGAATTCCAAGCTCGCCGGAGGCAGGATCATCCACCTTGATATCTAAGTTTCCTTTTGAAACATCTTTTGTTGCCTGGGCCAACTTTTCAATAGGCACCGTGATTGCCTTGGCCAGGTGAAAGCCAATCCAACTGGCTGCAAAGATAATCAATAGAGTGATAAAACTCAGCGTGATAATATAAAAAGTTTTCACTGGATTTTTTTGAACTTTCAGTTGGCGGTATCTTTGAACATAGGAAGTTATGTTGTTGATTCTTTGAGTATAATTCTGGGGAAGGAATTTCCCGGTAACAACCAGCACTCTTCCCATATCAGGAATATCGAAAGAGAGGCCGCGGCGGATTATTTTCCCGTTTCCCATGGATTCGATACTTGTTATTGTTTCCTTCAGCTTTGCCTGTTTTACAATATCTGGCGCGAGATCTCGGTAATCATGGAGAGGAAGATTCGAGTTGAGATAGGCAAACAATTCTTCATCATCCAAGTAGATGCTTATTTCATCCAGTTTGAATTCCCTTAATTTATCTCTGGCAAATTCTCTTAAAGGCAGTTGGCTTTCAGGATTTAAAAGCTTTTGCTTTCTAATGCCTTTGCTCAATTGCCTGGCATAGTGGAGAGTGGTTTCTTCACTTTCTATAAGAAGGCTATCCGCCAGGCTTTTTGTATCATCCATTATTTTATTCAAAGGTGTTTTAAACCATTGTTCAATGTTCCGGCTGATCAAGTCACTGGCAAAAAAGAAGAGAAGAAGGGTAGGAATAAGCGACAGGGCGGTAAAGAACAAGACCAATCTTGTTTTAAAGTAAGCGCCGACGATCTTCCTTTTTCTTTCCAAATAGAGTTTTACCAAATTTCTGATTAAGACAAAAAGAAGTATGATAAAGAGGAGAAGCACGATAAGCTGGAGAGATGCAAGGAGAATATTTGTTACTGAAGTTGAGGAAAATTCCTGTGCTTCGCGTATGAAATATTCGATAGTAAAAAAAAGAATAATTAAGAAAATGATAATTGCCCCTATAACTCGAGGCCCTTTTTTCCTTTTATCATCCATTTTTATATCCGGTTTATAATATTTCATTTCCCGTTTCAGTTATCCAGATCAGTTATTGTTTCCTCTTCTTGAGCGAGGAAACGCTGGTAGTTTTCCAGGTTTATTCTTAAATTTTTTATGACAGCACCAGAAGGACCAAGCTGTTTTCCCGGCTTGTTTTTTAATGTGTATGATATTCCTCCCGCATTTCCTAGGTGGATGAGAAATCCTTTATTAGCTTTGACCATGAGTTTTCCTCCTGGCTGTTTAAGGCCATCCACTTTTAACACTCCATCTGCCCAAACCTGGAGCCAAGTTTCTTCAAGAAAGGAGATTTCAATGGTTATGTTTACTTCTTCAGGCATAAATTCCACCAAGGATTCAGCCCGAGAGGGTGGTAACGTCGTTTCTTGCTGTAGATGTGTTGAGGCTCTGGATTCTTCGGTAGGAGATGATGTCTGTTTTTTCAGGAAAAATAAATAATAAAGGAAGAAAAGAAATAGCAAGAGAATAATAATCAGAGCGAGGGAGTAGATCAATTTTTTTATATTTTTTGTTACTACTGGACGAGTTTTTCTTTTTATTTGCTTAGGTTCCAGGGACTGCTCCAGTTCGAGGGAAGTCTCATAATACTTGTTTAAAACATAATCTTCTTCCAGCCCGATACATTTAGCATAGGTTCTGAGGATGGCCTTGATAAAAAAATTGCCGGGAAGGATATCTAACCTGTCTTCTTCTAAGGCTTGGAGAAATCTCAGGCTGATCTTGGTCGAGCTAGAAATTTCTTTTAGAGAGATACCCCTTAATTCTCGTTCCCTCTTGAGATCTTGCCCTAGAGATGCCATGTTTTTAAATTTTAGGCAAAGAAGCATACCATGTCAATAAACATATAACATGGCAAGCATCTCCATTTCCTTTATTAGGAAGGTTTTGGGAAATAGCTTCGCTCCCCTTCAGATTTTTAACGCCATTCTCTATTCGCTCTTCTCGGCGGCTGCGTAACTCGCCGGGGTCAGGTCTTGTCACTGGGTGAAGATATTTTCTTACTGCTTGCTCTTATGGCTTGGGGTCAGGCCTTGCCATCATGAGAAGATGTTTTCTTACTGCTCGCCCTTATGGCATTCTTCAGGATA
>Ga0255055_10000099_pt1 | contig 62438 bp, 76 predicted proteins | sample JV7_2_27_MG_FD_188633 | JGI IMG/M metagenome (GOLD analysis project Ga0255055, IMG submission 188633) | Seawater microbial communities from Jervis Inlet, British Columbia, Canada - JV7_2_27 | ecosystem: Environmental > Aquatic > Marine > Inlet | place: Canada: British Columbia | collected... | reverse complement strand
AGATCTCGGTAGTTGACTTTGTAGGCATCGTTCTGGCCATCGGTCCGCAGCATCCCGCTATCGGCTTTGATCAGATTCGCCTCGGTGTCGTCATCGGTGAAACCTGACAACCCGCCCCAAGTGGTGCCGCCGTAGACGGTGATGGTCCCGCCTGCGTTACGAATCAAATCCCCTTCAACCGACACGCTATGCAGGTGCATGTCTGCGGCACTTCCCACACGCACATCACCGAGCGCCGCAGTTCCACCACCAGCCTCGGAGAAACAATTGTGAAGGTGAACGACTCCGCCTGTCTGATCAAAGTTGCGGGCGAACGTGAAGCGCGATGTGGTGTCAATAATGCGGAAATGGCAACCCCAGAAATGCGTGTTGACGGTGGACCATGCAAATACCCCAGCAATCGTCGCACCCGTTGCACTAGCTCCCGCAATCGGTTGAATCACGCAGTTGTGAAATACCTTGTGACCAGACGAACTGCCGATGTCGATCCCGGTGTAGCTACCGGAATTATCGATCCGTGGCCGAATGTCGATATTAGACATGTAGAAGGCAAGATTGCCGTCCAGCTCGACGCAGATGTCCCCTGTGGTCGTCATATCCGGGTTGATTACAACTATGCCTTCGTCCGGTCCTCCAAACTCTGACTGTTGGGCTCCACCACCCATTCCTATGATGGCGATGTGCTTGACTCCGCCGCCTTCGCCATCGATGAGAAGTTTCTCTAGGTACTCTCCGGGGCTAACATGGATCGCATCACCACTGCTCGCAGCATCGATGGCAGCCTGGATTGTTGTGAACATCGCCGAACCATCTAAAGCGACGGTAAGCACATTGCCGGTCACCAAATCCGGTGGATAATCTGTCTCAACACCGGTATGTGCAGCTACAATGGCATCGAGGATTGTAGAATCACCTCCACCCAAGGCAATAGCAACACGAAATTCACAAGTGTCAGTATCTTCATCAATCCAGATATTCTGTAGTGGTTCTGTGATTGCGCTATCTGCCCACTGTTGCGTAAGGATAGATGCATCTGGTATATCTGCAACCAGTGCAACAAAATCGGTAGATATGGTATAACTTTCAACGGCCATTACGTACCCGGCTCTTTAGAAAATTCAAGACGAGCTTGAGAGATACCTACAGTAACAGCACCACCACCTGAGAGATCATTAAAGTCAAGATCAAATGTATGTGATGCAGCTGTGAGTGTCACAATACGAAAACCACTAGCTGGATTTCGTTGATTCGTACTTACATCCTGAGGCTCTATCTCCATTGCCCAAATTTCTGTAGTGTCATCTTGTTCCACTCGAAAACGACAGTCTCCTGCTGTGCTCGAGCGACGCCATGTAAATGACCAACCAACCCTATAATCACCTGCTGGCACACTAGGTGTTGTTAGCCGTAATTTTTGTTGTGGCGTTGTCGCAGTAGTTGTTGATTCTCCATTAGACTCTACAGCCGTATAGAAATCATACCCAGCACCAGTTGCACCGGTAGGTCCTGTGGGACCAGTAGGTCCTGTTTGACCTGTAGCACCCGTGGGGCCGGTTGGACCTGTTGGACCAGTAACGCCCGTGGGTCCAGTAAGTCCTGTCTGACCAGTTTGTCCTGTTTGTCCTGTTTGCCCAGTAACACCTGTAGGTCCTGTCGTGCCAGTTGGACCAGTCACACCAGTGAGACCAGTAAGTCCTGTCTGACCAGTAGTACCTGTCGGGCCTGTTACACCAGTGGGACCAGTAAGCCCAGTTTGCCCAGTTTGCCCAGTTTGCCCAGTCAAACCTGTTGGGCCTGTTACACCAGTGGGACCAGTAAGCCCAGTTTGCCCAGTTTGCCCAGTTAAACCTGTTGGGCCTGTTACACCAGTGGGACCAGTAAGCCCAGTTTGCCCAGTCAAACCTGTTGGGCCTGTTACACCAGTGAGTCCAGTTTGCCCAGTTAAACCAGTTAAACCTGTTGGGCCTGTTACACCAGTTACCCCAGTCTGTCCTGTAAGTCCTGTTGGTCCAGTTGAGCCAGTCTCACCTGTCTGTCCTGTTACTCCAGTTTGTCCGGTAGGACCTGTAATCCCTGTGGGGCCTGTTAAACCAGTAAGACCAGTTTGTCCGGTTACACCAGTAGGACCTGTAATTCCTGTAATTCCTGTAATTCCTGTAAGACCAGTAGGTCCTGTGGTCCCTGTTGGGCCGGTGAGTCCTGTTGGACCAGTAGCCCCTGTAGCAGAAGCCACACCTGGAGGACCAGATGGTCCAGATGGTCCAGTTGGTCCGGTAACACCGGTCGGTCCAGTTGGTCCAGTACCATCAGAAGGACCAGATGGGCCTGTCGTTCCTGTTGGGCCTGTCGTTCCTGTTGGGCCTGTCGTTCCTGTTGGGCCTGTAATGCCAGTCGGTCCTGTAACTCCAGTGATACCAGTTTGACCTGTGGTTCCGGTCTGACCAGTTTGACCTGTTATTCCTGTTGGACCAGTCGGGCCAGTAACACCAGTAGGTCCTGTGGGGCCTGTTACACCAGTAGTTCCAGTAAGACCGGTTTGTCCAGTCTGCCCCGTAGGACCGGTTGGTCCAGTTACTCCCGTGGGACCAGTAAGACCGGTTTGTCCAGTTGTACCTGTTGGCCCTGTAGTTCCTGTAAGTCCAGTTTGTCCAGTTTGTCCGGTAAGACCTGTTAATCCAGTAGCGCCTGTAGAACCTGTCGGACCAGTCGGACCAGTTAATCCTGTTTGACCTGTCTGTCCAGTGGGGCCTGTCTGTCCTGTTATACCAGTAGGTCCCGTTGGTCCAGTCGAACCAGTAGGTCCCGTTGGTCCAGTCGAGCCAGTCTGCCCAGTCTGTCCTGTTAATCCAGTAGGACCAGTCATACCAGTAGGACCTGTAATACCAGTCTGGCCCGTTTGACCAGTCTGGCCCGTTAAACCAGTGGGACCGGTGAGACCAGTTGGACCAGTAGGACCAGTTACACCAGTGAGCCCAGTTTGTCCAGTGAGCCCAGTTTGCCCAGTGAGTCCAGTTTGTCCTGTGGAGCCCGTAGGTCCAGTGGGACCTGTAATAATACTGTCTGCCCCAGTAGGACCAGTAAGACCAGTTTGCCCAGTTTGCCCAGTTTGCCCAGTTAGGCCTGTCAAACCGGTAGGTCCAGTGGGACCTGTAATAGTACTATCTGCTCCAGTAGGACCAGTGGGGCCAGTTTGACCTGTAGGGCCTGTTGGTCCGGTTGGACCTGTAACAGTACTATCTGCTCCAGTAGGACCTGTCTGTCCAGTGGGTCCGGTAGGACCTGTAATCCCTGTTTGACCAGTAGATCCAGTAAGACCAGTCTGTCCTGTCGCTCCAGTTGGCCCAGTTGGACCTGTCGTGCCAGTGAGCCCTGTCTGTCCAGTAGGTCCGGTAGGACCAGTAGATCCTGTTGATCCGGTAGGACCAGTGAACCCTGTTTGACCTGTTGATCCCGTTGGACCAGTGAACCCTGTTTGACCTGTTGATCCCGTTGGACCAGTTGGACCAGTGAGTCCTGTTTGACCTGTTGGGCCAGTTATTCCAGTTATACCTGTAGACCCAGTAGGACCAGTCGTTCCAGTTATACCTGTAGACCCAGTAGGACCAGTCGTTCCAGTTGCACCCGTTACGCCAGTTGCGCCTTCAGCGCCAGCTTGTCCACTGAGTAAGGCCATTTATGCTTCCATAATTCTAGAAAGCGAGTGATTATTGTTTCTAAAAATGATAATAAGGCGATATTCATTACCATTACTTGCAGTTGTATCTGTACCAATACTCCATACTAATATTGAGCCTGAGGAACTTCCATCATTTCTAGCGCCAATAGAATTCGCCCTAGAATCGCCTGTACCAGTACCATTATTATCACCGATAGAGCGTCCAAAATCGAAATATTTATCGTCAGTCGTGAGATGAAGAAGAACATTTAAATCACCAGTACCATATGAATCTATATCTGTATAATTTATGCCTGTGAGTGTAAGAGCACCAACTGAAGAGGTAGCCTTAGCAATAAATCGCTGATATTCCTGGTCACCTGAAGCTCCTGGATAATCTCCTGAGTCCGGAAATTGAAGTACTCCGTTATGTCGCTGTTGTGCGTTCCCATTAACAAGAGATATTGTTGAATTAAATGGTGTCGCAGTCCCTGAACTAGTACCGCTATCAATAATAATTCGGCGTACTTCATCAAAGAAATCATCTATCTTGGTAGTAGAAATAGTACTATAAGTATTTACAGGAGCAGCTAAATTATCTGCTGAAATTGTATTATCGCCATTAGGCTTTCTAATTGTAGCGGTCAAAGATGGAGTTAATGATGCTTGATTAGCATTATCTAATGTTAAAGTTCTACTTACAGCAAAAATATCAGCAACTGCTGGTGTAGCACCTGGATTATCATTAGTTGTGTTATGTCCAGTACCAGAAACCGACCCCACTGCTGATGGATGATAGGCTTTTTCAAAGATACCAGAGGCCGCAGTATAACTTATATCTATAGTAGTACCAAAACCCCAAGCTAAAATACCAGATAACCATTTATTAGAAATAGTATTTAATACGGCAGCCATGGCCACACTAAATGATGGTGTAGTATTTACATCATCAAAATAAAACTCAATAGTAGAAGTTATTCCTGCTTCTGTATGCTCTAGAGCATGAAGAATTCTACCCTCTGCTACTTGAGCATATGTTATGAATCCAGTTGCTTTTAACCAGAAGGTGTTATATGTGTCTAAATTATCTACTGTGACTGTACCAGTAGTACCAACCCCTGAAACTCCAATATTATGAGCACTAACACTTGCACCATTCAGTATATGGGTAAGAATACCAGCGGTAGTTGGATCTGAATCTTTACCTGCTCTAAACCTATTAGATTGGTCGGGGGATGTTAAAACATAAGTTCCATCAACAATAAGATTGGTAATCGTATCACCAGGACTTAATGGGCTCCATGCTGCCACTAATCCAGATGGTATCTTTGCAGAATATTGGGCAGTACCAGATAAAACAAGCGCTTGACCAACGAGAGTACCAGCCTTTGCAGGAGCTAAATCAAGAAAGGATTCACCAACATCCTGGAAGGCATCAGATATTAATGTAGTCGAGATCCACTCATCAAAAAAACCAGTAGTATAATCACCAACAGTAGGGTCACCAATTTGACCAGCAATAGTACCACCATTTAATAGCTCTACATTGATTGCATCGATCGCATCAGGTAATTTGTCTGTGGACACAAGAGGCAATTTACCATCACTATAATCTCCATCAGTCGGAATACCAATAGGAATAGTACCAGTAGTATCTGTAAAGAACGGTGCTGCTTCTATAGCATCTCTAATTTCTGGATCTTCTAATAATTGATAACTAATACTACCTCTTGTTTTTAAAGTCTCTAGTTCTTCATATAACGCCTTAGCAATTGGAATAGCATCTGTCTGAACAGATAATACACGACCTCTACCCTTAGGAACTGTACCTATAGTAGTAGAGATTTGCTGGGCAAGATTATTTGTAATTTCTATAATAGCCATAGTTATGCCCTAAAGAAAACATTTCTAAATAGAGCGCCACTAGGTGCAGCAGTTACTAATGCAGCCAAGCGGAAGTTTGGCCCAGCTTCAATATGCAGACTTCCACTACTCACAAAGTTGAGCTTGAGTTGTGGAATCATCTTATCAAGTCTAGTAGATAACCAGTTCAAATAGGCTACTAGTTGAGGCTGATGTTGAATAACAAATGCATTACCCTGATCATTCCAACTCGGAATGTCAGTATCAATAGCAAAAACCTGCTGGCTCATAACGCCAACCATTAATGCTGACTCGAGAAGTGTGAATTCAAAACAACTATATGGATAATTCTCAAAACCAAAACAGCCGGATGGCTGATATGCATTAATAACTTGTAAACCACCCTCTAAAAAGGTAATTAACTGTCCATTACTATACCCAAGATAGCAACTTTCTTCAGGATCACCAGAGGGGGTAACTAATTTAACTGCCTTATCAATCTGTAGTCTAAGCTTACCAATTAAAGAACACATCTTATGAGTAATAACTCTGACGTTTATACAGACTGTCTCTTCTTCTGTGCCATCAGAGCCACCGGTAAATAAAGTTTCTGCTACACTAGCTACTAAGTCTGTACCTAGACTACCAGCGCTTAATGCAACAGTAACTATTTCTGCAGAATCTTCACTAGCAACTACTGCTAGCTCGGCAATAATATTATTCGCAATAGTGGTAATTACAGAACCACCATCCGTTGCCAAATTAACTTGAACTTTTGCTCCATCTCTAACTATTGATAGGGTTTGATTTGGCGTAAGTGGGTCAATATACTCAATAGATATAAAATTACCGGGAGTACCAGCAATAGCAGCAGTCCAATCCAATACAGAATGAATACCAGTACCAGGATCAATAGTTCTAGATGCAGCTACTGAAGCTACAGACTTAGCACGCCATGTAAATAATAGGTCTTGTCTAGTTAATGTTTTATTCTTTTTAGAGGCAGTAGATACAAAAGCATTATCAAGTCCTAGAGGAAATTCATATCTACCAATGCTACTATTAAGAATTCGCGGTGGATTTGGATCTCTATCTGTTGATGGAGAATATGTATCTTCTAATATAAGAGTACCGCAGACATCAGTAATCTCTAATGACAAATCTTCTGGATCAGACAGTACACCATTAGCATTTTTGAATGATATACCTATATTCTTGGTAGATTCAACAACTACCAATTCAGCATCTTGTTGCCCAACATCCGGAAGTAAAGTCATTAGCCTGTATTCCCTACTGGTATTACCATACCAGATTCAGCATCAATTTCAACGTTTTTGATGCTTAATCCGTGCTCGCTAAGTGTTTTATCGTAATTGTTCTTCCATGTCTCCATATGAAATTTTACTAACTCAGCACTTGCTTGCGCTTCAGCAATCATGGCTTTATGTTTTTCAACTCTTTCTTGCTCCACGCTCAACTTTAACATCAAGTTTTGCAACTTAAGTTGCTCGAGCTCTTCTAACTTAAAGTGCTGGGGTGCTTCTTCTTTCTCTTCTGAGGCCATAATAAGGCTCCTACTGTTAGCCCTCCTGGTATTGTAATATACCAGGGTATGTGTATTGAAATAGTCAAATCAAGAATTAATGTTAGCACTACTAGACTACCCAAGACAATATATCGCCACCAACTAAAAGTGATCTTCTTAAATAGATTTATACCACAGTGACCTAATATTATAGCTGTATAAAATGGAAGTATCCAAAGCTCATCTATCCAAACAAGATCTGTATAATACTCACTTATGGTATATCCAAGTATCTCAAAAATAATATCTGTAACCACGATCACTATAAACGTGGTTATTGTAAACCATTTTACTACCTTTTTGATCATTTGTTCTCTTGTGCCTTATCTAATACCCAGGCAGAACCTATGACCAATCCCGCACCAGATAACACCCCATACATATACATGGCAGTTCTACCTTCATACCATGAATATTTTGGTAGATTCAGCTTTGGGAAAGCCTCGAGTGCAGTATTCAGACTCTGTTGATAAAAATTAGCTGTGTCTTTATATGAGGTGGCTGCTTCTTTATATGAGGATATTGCAGCACCAAGAGCCTTAATTTGTATATCTTGGTTATCTATAATATCTAGAGCTAGAGGAAGTTTTTCATCAAGTATACCTAATATTCCTTCGGCTTCTTCTTCAGAAAACCATATACCATTTTTACCCTGATGTTTTACTTTAACAGGATGAAGGTTTTCTAATACTTTATTAAGTTCTGATCGATTTAATTTCTCAGCGCTAGCATCGATACTAAACGCTAAGATTCCCCATACGATTAGCAATCTCATCAGCATCTAACCCTCTCTTTTCTAGACCCTCTTGCAGGATCTTCTTTTGCTTAGAGATTGCCTCCTCTGCTGCCTTCGCTTCTGTCTCTGCCTCTTCTGCACTAATTGTGTTGGCCTCTGCTTTTGCTTTAGCAGCCGCAGCCTTTTCTTTAGTGTCCGCGATTTTGTTCTTAACTTGTCTTTCCAGCAACAGAGCAGTTAATTTCTGTCGGAGATTTTTATTAGCTCCAACGAGTACCAATAGGGCAATTACCACAATTGCTACTACGCCGAAGACAATCCATCTCCAGTATTTCTTCACGTAGGTTTACCATTCTTCCAAGCTGAGGCAAAACCTTGTATCATTTCAGAGGTAATCTTAACACCAGCATAGCCAAGTAGTGCAAAGAGAACATAAAGTTCGCTCTGACTAACATCGGCAAACTTAATAACACTTTCAGCTACTTCTACAACCCGTTCTGTGACGCCGGTCTCAGTAGCAGCTGTTGCAGCCGCAGCTGCAGTATCTTCAACTGGCTCAAGTACCGTTTTGGTCACGTCACCAACTTTGTTCCAGATAAACATGCAGTGGGAAAACACAAACCAAAAAGCAACACGACCAAGAGAGAGTTCCCAACCGCCATCTTTCTTTTCACAGATGAGGCCACGAAAGCTCTTTAGAAAAGCTAAACTTGCCTTTTTCCATCCTGCAGCTACTATTTCTTTAGCGGACATTATGCGCCTCCTGGTGTGGCAGCTGCAATCATCCAAACATCTACAACTGCAGGAACTGCCGCACTATTAGTTATTTGAAGTTCACTCTTAAGAACTATAGGTGGTGACATATCATCTGGATGTTTTTGAATATTATTGGTAGGAGGTCTGATTTCTTCAATTGGTACCTGGATAACCTTATTTGGTGGTGCAGTATTAACTACTACCGCAGCGCCATCATTTTGACCACCAAATAGGGGTTGGACACTAACATTGATAGTAGTAGCATAAACCTTTACCCACGCCATGTAGTGTCTATATGGAGTACCAGATTCTACTGCTACAGTCACAATGTCTGCGCCACCAGTTGCCTCTAAAACTACTCTTCTAGCTACTAATAGATGTTCAACGTTCATATTATGCACCACCTATAGTAGCTGTTGCCATCATATATACAGTTAATTGTACTTCTATGGTAAGATGACTATTAGTAATTTCAAGTTCAGACTTAAGAGGAAGAGGAGGGGATGCGTCATTGGGATGCTTAACGTATCCCCTCGTAGGAGGTCTAATCTCTTCCACTATTACCTGAAAAACTTTAGTTGGAACTCTATCAGTAACGTTAACGACAGCACCATCGACTTCGCCACCGAATTTTGGTTGAACATCTACATCTGGTGTATCAGTAGTAAGACCAAAAGCATCAACAACTAGCCACGCACAATAATGGCGGTATGGTGTTCCAGCCTCTAATGCAAGAGTGGCTGTACCACCATTTGCAGCTAATACTAGTTTCCTAGCTACTAATAGATGTTCAACGTTCATTCATTTAGTCCTGTGCGATAGACGCCTCTTCAGCTTCATCATCCATCTCATGAGAGACCAACTCTGCCGCTTGCTTTTGGGCCCACTTCTTTACAGTCTTGTAATACGCATGAGCTCGAATATGCTCAAAATCATCAAGACCCAGATCAGGAATGTCCTGCAGCGATTCTAACAGTTCAGCAGCAGGCATACGCTCAGATTCTTCAATCTCAGCCTTAACCTGATTACAGAAGTGAAGCACTCGAGGATTAATAACCTCATCCTCACCAACAACGTCATTATGCGCTACGCGATTTCTTTCACCAAAACGAGCAGCACCACCAGGACCAGAACCCTTCTCAATAACCTCATGAATGGGTTCTGGGGCACTAGCAGCAACTGGCTCCCGCATGTTTCTATCAGAGGTACGACGACGACGCTCCTCAGAAGCATCAATAGCTGCATCAACATCCGGCTTACCATCAGTATCCATCATATTGGAATTTTTTGCCTTACCGGCAAAATATGCATTGTACTCTTCTTCAGTAAGAAGTTGGAGTGCCGGCGGGCGGCGACTCAACATCTTTCTGAAGTCCATGGATGCTTTGATGGCGTCAAAGGGTATGAACTGTGTGAGGTTTACCGGATCTCTGTTATTTGAAAACAGAAACCCTTCATTCCGATTTGGAGCTATCGGAAATTCGCACGAGACTTGTGCATTTGCGAGATTCTGTACGTAAATGTCTCGCTCTTCTTTGAAGAATTCAGTGAAGTTTCTAGGAATTGGCATAACTTTTCTTCTCCTGATTGAGGAGGCCGATACTGTCTTGAAGAGCATAATTGCAAAGGGTCGCCTCGAGTGAATTTTGGCTTTCTTCTCTCTTAACAGCCTTCGCGCCCTTCCAGGATGGATGTACTCCAAGAATCTCTTCTCGGAATCTACTACCAATACCACATCCTGAGATGGCTTGCCCATACACAGAGCAGTCCCTCAATCCATTTGCATCCTTGCCGAGGATGCGGGAATTTAACCCACCATGTTCTGTTCTAACACCATGTTAGAAGGAACAGTTTATTTGCCGCATTTGCGACCTCTCTGTTAAACAGAGGTAAATCTGTTAAACAGAGGTAAAGCCCGGTAGACCAGTGGTGGAACTGATCTACCGGGCTAGATGCCTAGAAGGCTAGTTACTACTTCCGGCCCTTGGCTGCCGCTCTCGGGTTCGGAATACCGAAGCCGATGATCTCGCCAAATGCCCATCCCTTGACCAGGCGACGATGGCTGAACATGTTGAAGGGCTCACTGAAGAGCTCAACACGTACGCCCATCTCGCCGAGGTACTCACTGCCGGTGACGGCGTAGAAGGTACCCGCAGGTACGACTTCCTCAACACCGGTACCAGCCGCAGTGATGATCTGAGCATTGAGGATGTTGCCGATATAACCGGCGAGGATTAACTCGCGCTCGGTTACCGGATCAACAGCCGCACTCATCGTCTTCACGACATCAGAAAGCTCGGCACGGTTGATAAAGAACTTCTCAACCATGAGGCGATGACGCTCAACCTGGAAGCGAACATCCTCAAACGCCGAGATGCCCAGCGTAGTGAAGATGGTTTCCGCATTGACAGTCTGCGCCGCTCTATCCAGAAGCGCGAGGCCACGCTTGTCCTCTTCGAGCTCAATCTCCTGCCGAGCAGTGTCCTGAGCGCGATCGAGAACATCGTAGTTCATCTGATAGATGTCCTCGATGTCCACGGTGGGGAATGCGGTTACCTTGAACTCCGAAGGCTGAATGAACCGACCATGGAGTCTGGACTCAATGGACTGACCATCCTGACCGACTACCCATGCGGTAGCGCGGACGTCCTTCGCGATGCGGAAAAGCTCACCCTGAGCCAAGGGACGTACGCGGTAAAGCTTACGAGCCCAGCCCTCGTAATCCACGATGTCCTTGATCGGAAGCAAGAGCTCCTGGCCAACAATCGCGAAACCTTCACCAGTAGGATCGGTCATCGCCGCAGCGAGAACCTTGCGGCGATCTTCCGCATCCATCTGATTCGAAGCTTCACGATAGAAGGTGCCCGGAGACGCCTTACGAGTGACATTTTGAAGCAGATACGCTACCTGCTGCAAAGCATCCTTGTCGTCATAGGCGTTGACTTCGCCGGTCTTATCGAACATACGATTCGACAGATTGGTGTTACCCACTGCCTGACGTACGCCGTCACGAGTAACCTCACCAGCATATGCGGTGGGGTTAAACTTACCATCAGCATCAAAGTGCTGCTCATCTTGCTTGCTAGCATGACGCTCGATGGTTGGGGTTTCCACGCCCTTAGGCGGAGGCGTCTCGGCCCCAGCCGCAGCAAGGCGCTTATAAGGGTTGACTACGCTCATTCTTTTCTCCTAATTTAACGTTTCTTTTATCTACCTTAAAGAGGGGCGAGTTTCCCCGCCCCTCATTGCTGGGCTATCAGGTTACGGCAACAGGATCGCCACCAAGACGTACGCCGAGGAACGGGTCATCAGCGGTTGGCAGCTGCATCACGTGACCGACAAAATCACCCTCGCCACTATCGGTAGTGAAAAGACCTGCGAGCGCTGCGGTGTTACCACCACAATACAGGTTCTTACCAGTACCAGTAAGAGCGTAATTGTTTTGGGAAGTGTCATACATCGACGTAAACAGAATCGAGGCGTCGGTAACAACCGTGATTCTGCCATCGGCGATACTAACATCATCCGTGAAATTGAAGAAGTTACGACCCTGGAAATCCAGATCTCTGGTAGCCAGATCGTAGGTGTAAGAAACATAGGTGGCCGCGCCAACTATGAGACCACCACCACCGGGATCAACACGCGTCATCGTACCATTGGTAGCGTTCAGCGTATAATCAGTGGTTACTGCTAACGCAGAACCACCCTGATCGGCAGCGGTATTAGCCTTGAGATTACTTACCGTCGCGTGAGCAAGTTCTACAGTGGCAGTAACCGTGGGGAAGCTGATAACTTCATCAACCACCGCAGCAGTATAGACACTAGTCTTGTTCCACTTAGCAACGCCAAGTACATGCTTACTTACAGCCTTGATCAAGTTACCAGTTGCATCCTGTGCCACCAACATGCCCTGCTCAAAATCGGCAGCATCAGCTGCACGATAGACGCCGACATCTTGAAGAATAACACAACGACCGAGATCCATTCCTCGCGGAAAAACATCCGACTGGAACGCCCCAAGACGGGGGCTATCTAAACCTACAGAACCCATTTTCTACCTCCAATTGGTAGTTTGTTGTGGGGGGGAACGCCCCCGTCCCTATCTCCCAAGATTGGCTAAACCAGCCACCTTCGTTACACCTACAGCATCTCTGATGGCTGTTCGTTTATCACCAGCAGCCTCAGTCTTTGGCCCAGCATCTTCAGTCGGATTCAACTGAAGATTACCATTGGCCATAGCCTGCCGAAGTTGCACATTACCAGTAGTTTCTACTGCGATAGCGGACTCATCCAAAGGAACCGCAGCAGTCTTAATATTACCTAAGTCTGCCTCAACCTGCATTAAGGTCTCATCATTCCACTCCATAACCGAACCAGCACGTTCGATAAGACCATCAACAAAAGCTTCCCAAGCTGGCTTATCAGTACCCTCGATAATTGGACTAGTAAATGCGGCCTCTACAACAGAAACTGCAGTTTTCTGATCCATGGGTGCGTATTCATAACCCTCACCAAGTGGCATAGGATTACAGAGAGCAATACCCATCGCAGTCTTCATCGGAGAATACTCGAGATTGAGAGCTTGCCGCTTAGCTACGAGCTTGATGGCTCTGGCGAACCTGTCAGCCATATTACTAACGAACTGCTTCTTCTCATCCTCAAGCTCTGCAACCTTCTGAGCTAATCGACCCTTATAGAGAGTTTCGATTCTAGAAGCATGCTGCTTGATATCGTAAGCTTCAGCCTTCTTCTCTTTATCACACTTGCAAGGATCACACTTGCATTTCTTACAATCCTTGTCCTTCTTGTCCTTCTTGTCCTTAGCAGCATTCTTCATATCGGTACTGACATCATCAACAGCGCTCTGACTCAAACTCCAGTCCTTACGCTTTTCTTTCATGTCAGAATCCTCATCATCACCAGTAGACAGACTATTAGGATCTCGATCGTTTTGCTCATCTTCAAGATCGGAGTCACGATCACTTAGTGCATCGTCCTTGAGCGTGACAGTATTATCATATTCATCTTTACGATCAGAGTCAGCACCACCAGCAGTAACTGAATCGTCAGGCGATGCAGGCTTATCCTTAGCATCTGTATCGCCGTCACCAGAAACTGGTGCGGTGGGCTCACCACGATCAACACCGGTCATATCGTCATGATAATACTGTAAGACTTGAGCAAGACGCGGACCAACAATAGCCCTGGTCATATTGATAGCGGTACCAACACCATACTGAGCGATTGTGGTAAGAACGTTCTTAGCCAGATCCTCTGGCTCAACACTGGCAACCTTGCTAGTATCAACACTATCGGGCTTAACAACAAATAAGGTACCGTCAGCATCAAAAACGCGAACATTACCAGCGCTAGTAATCTCCGCCTTTAAATGCTTGTATGACTCTGCAAAACGAAGCATCGGGGAACCTCCAGAGGTTTCTTTATTTCCAAGTTTAGGCGGAACAGCCTTAGGACCCTCTTCAAGCCCCATAGCAGCTGGTGACATCATCTCACCAACACCAGCAGGTGTGGCGTTCACATCTTCCGGCAGTAAGTCATCAATAGACTTATTATCAAGTGCTGTTTCTTCAAGCTGGGGAGATTCGACTTCTACACCTTCTGGCCCAGCATTTATAATGACGGTTACTCCACCCTCACTCTTATCTTCTTCAGGTGGAGGACCCTCTAAGCCTAACGTTGGATCCTCTAAACCTGGCGCAACGGGACCTGGTGCAGCAGAACCTGGACCAGGTAAGCCAGGCGGTGGGGGAGGCATGGCAGGTATTTCAGGCGTAGCCTGAGCTACCTTGCTTAGTTTCTCCCCCACCCGCCTCTCGAGATCGGCTACCTTTTGACTAAGTATTAGTATGTCAGATTCATTTTGCAGCTGATCTTCGCTAGTTAACTGAGCAACCTTCGCACTTAGCTGAAGAATTTCATATTGCTCAGCTTTTGTATCTGCTGGGTCATGTACACGACTATATTCGTCGTAGATGACACCTTCACACCACTCATAGGCTTTGGCGATCTTCTTAGCTACCTTAGCAGTTTTGTCTTTCCCATACTCAATTACAAAGGCAATAGGATTGAATCCAGGTTCGGATTCATCGTAAGCTTTACCTTTATTTTTAATATGATCACAAAATTCGTTTCTACTATAGGCAACTTTATTACAAACATTACATCTCGTACGTAGGCATGAACAGCCCATAGATCCATGTTTAAGGATCCCAGCCTGTACGCCTCGAGCGAATGTCGGATCTTTCTTAGTATCTATTGCAACAAGAAGCTCAACGAATTCATCTTTAACTACCTCACCACACTTTCTGCAGTGAATGCCAGTTTCAGGATCTCGTTCCTCTTCAGAAGCAGTTTTATTGCCACAATTTGGATTTGAACATTCATCGAGTGCAGGAGTTGAGTCATTATAATGAGCATCAACAATAAAACCCCTAGCATTCTTGGGGTTTTCCGCTCTATGGTTAATGTGGTGGGGCTTGTTTTCGTAGGTACGATAGACTTGCTTACCTAAACGACCATCAAATCTTAATAATTCATGTTTATGGAAAGCGTCTTTATTTTCATTAGGTACATTAGCTGTGTTCCCTCTAATTGCTTCAAAAATATAATCTGAGGGATTACTTGAGATATCGTATTCAGAAGCTACGATCTCTAACGCGGCTTTAATATCAATGGGTTTACGTTCATTAAGAAACTCACTAGTGCTATCTTCGTCATAGGCAGCAGACTTTGTTAGTCTGTTGTCCTCAAACACAGCGACAGCAATAGTCTGGACTGCTGCAGTCTTAATAAACGTCATTGTTTTACTTGATCTTTCTTATCTTTATTATCAGTTTTATCTTTTGGCTTTTTATCAGTTTTATCTTTGTCTTTGTCTTTTTTCAATACCCCTAAGGTAGTGGTTTTACCTGTTTTATGAAACATATTTACTACCTCACATGCTTAAATACTCATAGTTAAGGTTTTGTCAGTAATAGCTTAAGGTTAACAACGAACATTGTACCTGTTTACAATATATCCTATTTATCTAGAATACCACTAATATCACCGTTTAATGCACTCTCACCACTCTCATTACCATGACCTACCAGTAGATTACTTGACTTGTTTAATGTTACTATTTCAGGCGTACTGCCATCGATGTAAGAAGACATTCTATCCATCATGGTAGCATCGTTAAGCGAACCAGTATCATCAGGCATCTGCTCTTCTATTTTAATTAAAGCAGTATCACCTGTAGCTATTTGAGCAAATATTCCCTCCTTTTCCAATGCTTTTTCTAAAAGTTTAATATCAGACATAACATAGCCATAGTCCATTGCATGTCTAGCTATGATTTCCATTACCTCATCTGTATCAGAGGCTGCAATGGCAGAACTTAATTCCGGACCATTTATTTCTTCCCAGAATGGTGATTTAGTGTTACCATTTAATAATAATTCTTTTAATTCTTCAATTTCTGATGCACCCCAAATAGGTTGTGTTCCTTTATTAAGTCTTCCCTTTTGATCATAAATATCAGAGTCGGCATCTATAATTGCTGGATCTTTCCTACCAGATGGTCCTGTACCACCACCATCAGCATCCTTATCAGAATTTCCCATCATTCCACCACCAGGAGGTGGTGTACCCATACCACCAGGCCCACCGGGGGTTGGACCTGTGTTGCCAGGAGTAGTACCAGGCATACCACCGCCACCAGGCATACCAGCAGGCGGAGATCTTGGTGCAGTCGGTTTTACACCCATCCCACCACCACCAGGTATGGGTGGTTTTGCTCCACCTGCCTCATCACCAGAAGGTGGTTCATCTTTAACATAATGCTTCATTGTATTTTCTAATTCTTGCTCTTCAGCAATCTTATTAATCTCATCTTCAAATTTTTTACCAACAGCAGCATACTTAGTTGTCTTAGAGAACTTAATTCCCATTTGCTCGAGCGACTGCATGGCAGTTACTAGCTCTGAGTTAATAGTATGGTCTAATTGTTTTTCCCACTCAATCTTAGGAATAATCCAACGATTCTCTGCTTCTATCTGCTTCTGGGATCTCTTAATTCTATATCTATGATTAATTTCACCCTTATCTCGTTTTACCCAACCATTAATCTGAGCGATCGGTTTAAAGAATTTAGGTAATAACCAGGTATTAACAAAGAAATCACGCATAGCCCGCAGTCTTTGTAAGAAGACTGAAAGACCGGTAACTGAAGATGCATAAGTAACTTCACCATGAAGGAAAGATTTGCTAATTCCCATGGCTACAAGTTTAATACGTTCAATTACATCATGATGCTGGGCTATATTCATAATCCGGTCAGTAGTACCAACCATCTCAAAATTAATACCATAGTGGTATACTAACCATGCATTGACATCGAGCTCAGCCTGAGCAAGAAGTTGGAGTAAGCGGCGTTCATGTTCCTGTGAAGGAATCCAACCAGTCTGGGGGTTACCAAGTTTGGCTACCTTGATTGGTCCAGCATGCCGACGAGCAGTAGCTATGCTGGCATTATAAATTCCATCCTCATACATTAAGATGCGCCACATACGACTAATAATAGATGTGCCTCTGGTATCATATGGATGGAGCCTTCGTGGAATGAAGGTCATATTTATGGGACTAAGTGGAATATTTTGACGTGCAACTAGCCTCGAGATTAACTCTGGAGGCATCTGGTCACGAACACGTCTTAATAGGCTATTATTTGACGTTAATACAGACCGTAGCCTATCATCGGGGATAAATTCAACTACTGGGTCCATTTTTATAAATGGGGCATCTATTACTTCTAATTGATCAGGATTATGCAGAGCAATATAAGACCAGATACCCTTAGTTTCATCAAAGAAGCAATGTGGTACAGCCTCTCCAATGACCAAAAACTCACGTACCATATACTCAAGAATACGCAAGACTTGCGTTTCTTGGCACATCGTTTCAAACGCCTCTTTGATCTCGCCTGATACCCCCTCTCCTGTAAGCTGGAAATTAGACCAGGGCATTGTAGCGAACATATCAGTACAATTACCAATTACAGGATCGAGTTTATAAAATAATCTCCAATATCTATTAGCGAGGATTCTGTGTACAGGATACTGTTGCCTATCTGGTGATTCAAATTCAGGTTGATAGGGACGCTGTGGCGTCATCTGCGTATTTTGATTATTAGAAAATCCTGGGAAAGTTGTACCTGTAGGACAGTTAGCTTGCTTAGTAATATTGGCAGTTCTCTGTAATCGCGGATCTAATTCAGCCCCATCTGGCAATAGACCATTAAAGAATTGACTAGATGCTTGCCCCTGACTACTTGATAGACCAGGAAGGAATTCTTCCATCCTGTCACCAAGTGCCTCAATGGTATTAACTGTGAGACCATGAGGCATATCAGCTTGTTTCCTCACATCACCATATTTTTTACCAGGTACGATGGCCATTTATTTCCCCTAATACTTCGCTTTTTCTGTTTCTGGTGGACGAGGTATATCTCTATTTTCTCTATCCTCAGTCCCATCAGTAAATTCATTCTCCATAGGATCGTCTTCAGGCCATGTCTTAGTAGCTATTTGTTCGAATTCTTCTGGACTTACAAGAGGCATTTCTTCTTCTTTTTTCTGTTGATTTTTAAGTTCAAGTGATCTTTCTTCTAATAATTGTATTTCTTCTGCTGGTGAAGAAAATAATCTTTGCTCATTAAAAGTTAAATCTGATTTGGGATGGACACTCATAGTAATACCTGGATCTGATCCAACAATTGATTCTATCTTCTCTTCAAATTCTGGATCAGCAACCATTGTACTTGAGATACCATCAATTAAACTTTGCACCTCTTCAGGACCCTTATCCATTTTGGTTATGTCAATTTTTACATATTGTGGATCACTTAATAGTAAAACCATCTCAGGATTATTAAGAGAATTTATTGCTTTCCATGCTAAATTTTGTTGTGCAGATTCTTTATCACTATCAGCTTCAATATCTCCTGCTGGCCCACCACCTAAACCTATACCACCACTCTGAGAACTTTGTGGGCCAACATAATCAGATTTAGTCTTAACTGTTTTCTTTTTCTTGCGCCTTTTAGCTTTATCTTCAGCAGTCTTTTCTTCACTAGGCACTATATCATCTTGACCGCGACGATCTTCAGGCTCTCCATATAAGGCATTGTATAATGTTTCAATTGGAACAGCACGTATTTCACCTAGCATATAGGCTGGCATATGTTGTAAAAACATCTCAGTCGCATCCTCTTCAGATGCGAAACCAAGCATTACTTTATCTTCGTCGTATGAACCATCATCTTTCATCTGCTCAATAACATAGGCAATTTCGGTATCTTCAGGACCTAGATAAATATCAAGTTCTTCACCATCGCTACCTTCAACACCGGCAGCATAACCATAGTCGCATTTCATATGGGTAGCATAGGTATCACTACCCTCATATGACCGAATTGAACCTTTCGGCCACTCCACATCCATCTTTATACCTTGATAATCTTTAATCGCCTTAGTAGGATCATTAGCAGTCTTTTCTAATTGGTCTCGTATGGTGTCCATTACCATACCCCAATCACCAGTAAAAGAGACTCCCTTATCATCAATAAAATAATGAGCTGGTGGTTTTTTACCGACATAAACATCGGTAAACGGAATTTCATGCTCATCTAACGTATTTTGAACAGCTTCAATTAGCTTATTTTCTTTATCATCACCATCAGCAAAATATTGTCTAGCAGTATAAATTGATATTACTGCACCACTATCAACCATTTCTTGTAGTGCCTCTCTAGCACCATCAATTGGTTGACCAAATACGTGTTCACCAGTTTCTGACTCATACTGATTATCTGGTGGTGGCTCTAAAATAGTGCCATCAAGATCTACCGCGATCCAGATATAATCAGGTCCCGCATTTGGGTCGATTTTTTCTTCTTCGGAAGCATGTAACACAATGTCAAATCGCTTCTTGTCTGTGTCTTCGTATCTGGGATTGGGCTGTCCAATTCCGTCAGTGTATGGTGGGTATACATCTTCTGAGAGGGTACCATGATCTTCATCTGAGTCACCTAATTTACCATCTGCATCTTCAAATCTATTTTCATCAGTATATGACTGATTCCAGCGTGCAGGTTCAGTTAAATTTAAATTTGGTTTACCATGCTCACGTTCAGTTGTCAACTGTGTAAGCCCTTGACCTAATTCTGCTGTTTTATTCTTTTCAAAATATTCTATAAATTGTGGATTACCATATAATACTTTATCTATCTGAAGTAATGCATCATTTAATATACTTAATATCTGTTCATCACTAATATGATCAACATTCTGTACAGTACGTCTTATGACATCTACAGCATGTGGCATCGAACCCTTAAGATAATAAGAATATAATCCACCAGTTATAAAACCAGATGGTAAATCAAAAAGTTTATCTACTTCATATACAGTAGTAAGAGCTAAATCTTTAGAAAGTTCACGAAATCTACTAGCTTGTCTTGATTCACTTTCTTTAGTTGCATGTTTACCATAAAAATTATCATCTTGATATGTTTCATCTTCTCCTGCTAATTCTAAATTTCTGTCTTCTACTCTATAAAATTCATTATTAAATACTACTTGCCAGTATGTATTATTTTCGTCGCCACGAGGCAAATATTTAGTAATAAAACCCACACCCATTTCAGGAGTATCTTTAATTTTTACTAGATCACCACGTATAAACCAAACTTTGGCTTGTCGTGGGCGTTTATATAAAGTTTCAGCAGCAGCTTCTTCTGCGTCAGGTAATTCACCAGCAGGAAACTCTGATGGGAAAGATACTTGATCACGACCACCAACGTCGCCATCCTCAGGATGGTCGACGACATTTACAGCAGAATCTTTAGCCATGTATCACCAGCGTCTCTTGCTATTATTACCGATTGCTCTATTCGGATTAAAAAGTCTACCCTGACCACCCATTTGATACTGCTGTCCACCAACCTCTTCACGTTTTAGTCTTGCTTCTCTAGAACGTAATTTAACACCTGTGGGCATAATTTGTGAATCTTGACACATCTTATGTAAGTGTACTAAGACAACCGCAACATCGTCCGAATTATAGCCGCGTCTTTTACCCTTTTGCGGATTATATACTTTCTTATCGTCAATAGACCTCTCGAGACGTTCAATTTCATATATGCCTACACCTTGAGCGGATTTAAAGGGCGGGTCAAGACTATCATCGTCAGGTTCCTTAGGTAGTAATCGCACTCTACCCATAAGAGAATCCGAAACAAACTTAATATAATCTTCCGCTTTAATGGTCTTTTGTTCTGCTCTTACTCCAAGATTTCTGATTTGCTGAATAAGAGTAACACTATTCCATCTATCAAATTCAACCTGTGCTATTTTTTGGTATGATTTTTGATAATCAATAATATCGATACAAGAATCAAACCAAACATCCATATCTTTTGATGGTAAAACACGCATTACCCAATCTACTATAGTTACATACTCCATCTTATCATCAGGTAATTGTCTAATTTCTAAATGACCACATGCACCAGCAAATGAATCGAAATTTTGACCAGCATCAAAACAAATATACCGTGGCATATCTCTTTTCAGCTGACATTCAACCATATGGGCTCGATGATAGCGCTGATTAGTTTTATCTATAAATGGAATAATTTCTAATCTAGCAGTTGGTTCCAACGAGTCCATTACTGCAACATTTTCAAATCGAGTAGGATCAATAATTAGTGGATTAGCAGATAATGGCGGCTTAGCACCAAAGTCACGTTCTGTACCTACTGGATCCTTTTCGTAAGCCTCATCATAATATTCACGCTTCTCCATGGGATTAAATTCCCAGGTAGCATAATGGAATGAGTACATACTTTTAATGTTAGTAGACGTATAAAGTAATTCCATTCCCTTATCATCAATCGATATGGGAGATGAAATTGATACCATCAAGCCAAACCACTCAAGCAAGGTCTTATTTAAGACTGCTGAGCGAACAGTACGTAAAGAGTTCTCCATAACACGATAGGACTCTTCAGCACCCATAGACGAATCAGTTTGCTTAAAGCGACTTAATTCATCAATAAATGATCCAATACGAGTACGACCAGCAAGACCAGATGAGTTAGAGTTCTTTGAGTTGAACTTTACACCCATATGACCATTTTCAATTTCTCTAATTGTCTCCTGATATTTCCATCTTTCCATACCAACTGGAGTATCTTGTTCTTTCTCTTGAGTTTTTACCCAGACCACATAGCGTTTAAACCAAGGTGAATCTGATCTAAAATTCTTATAATAAGCCCAAATAGTATCATTAGACTGGACTTCAGTTGATGCAATATATGTTACTTCAAAGGGCTGCTTGGGTAACAGACCAAAATAAGAAGACAATCTTCTATCTGGTTGATTAAGAGAAATAGTAATAAGTCGATGCTCTAAATATGCTCCCATAAGACCAACAGTTGCGGTCTTACCAGAACGCATTCCTACAATACCATGAAGCTGATTATATCTCTCAATTGCTTTATCTGTTAACATCTCTGTCCTAGTTAAACCACACTTAGGACAGACATCTTCATTATACTTCTTTGACCATATTAATAATACTTCATCTTCTAAGTATGAACGTGGTTTATCCCAACAATCAATAGCTTCTGGTTTAAGTGGATTACAGATAGGACATCGATATTGAAAGAAATCTCTTAGTACCTGATACTGTCTAGTATATTCATAGACAGATGGAACATTTAAAAATTGTGGAGAGGCTACAAACTCAATGATATTAGGAGCAGGTTGAACTAAATAATCTCTATCAATATCTTTCTTGTTTTTCTTATGGGTAGTAGTTAGGGGCGAAACTAGTGCCTCCATCGAATTTCTAAGGCTACTAGCCCCACTATTTACCCCTGATGTCAACCGATTACCTGTGGAGTTGGCATTTGCCCAACCACCTCTATATTTGTATTTCTTTTAGCTCTGATACGCTCAACAAACTGATCATAGCTACTAGAAAGATCTTCATCTGCAATAAATTTAGTAGTCCACTTAATTTCTTTCTCTGTTACTTCAAAAGTATGAAAAATAGGAGAGATACTTAAATGCACAGACTTATTAGTCTGATCCACTACTTCCTTAAGTATCAATGGGTTCTTAACTTTAATTATAGGTAAAGCAGTATCAGATATAGCTTCACCAATAATTCTGCGGCCTACGTAATCAACGAGTACGACAATGAATCTGTTAGACATGTTAAGCCCTTGGCCTCCTCTTTCGAGGGTAATGAGTGAGGAGGGTGTGACCCCTCCTCATCTCAGTTTACTTACTCACCAGTATTGTAAAACACGTGCATGAGCTTGGAACCATCATAGGTTCCACCATTGGCGTCAACACCACTTAACGAGGCACCAACAGCAATGGCATCCGGCGTAACAAGCACGCCACCAAGATAGGTGTGCTTAACAGCGGTAGTAGCAACAATATCGGACGGAAGACCAATAACATCACCAACACCAACTACGATAGCATCGCCGCCAGCTTCACCAGAAAGACCAGAAACAGTAATACTAGTGACAGAGGCGAAGATCTTAGTACCGACAAAAGCCTTACCAGTACCAAGCGCGATGTTTTGAATCTCAGTAACTGCTCTACCAGCCGGGTCTACACCAATATAGGTGATAGTAGCAGTTACCGAATCGTCACCATCGGTCAACGTACAGGTAAGGTTACGTGGTACATCTGGCTGAGCAGCAATGGTCTGCGCAATAGCTGCAATATCAATCGTGGTGACAATACGATCAACATCAGCAAGAATCGGCGCACCAAGAATTACCGATTGCATGAGCTTGATAGACTCAGCAACGTCAACAGCCTCAGCCTGCGAAGCAACAGAAATAGTGCCAGCAGCGACCAATGCCTGAATCTCAGGACTCTGATTCAACTCATCGACAGTGATCTTATCACCAACATCGATAGTCTCACCGATATCGAAATTCTCACGTACAGTGACCTCACCTACAGTGACGTCTAACGACAGCTTCCCACTTCCTAAATTGGTAATGTTTACCTGCATTTTACACTCCTAGTTATAACTTGCTTAGTGCCTCATTGGCGTGTTCTGGGTAATGCTCTTTGATTGCAGCTTTTATATCTACTGTCTGGTATCCCTCCCTTAACATTTCTTGTACGAGATGATCTACTTGCTCTTGTACTACAGCAGCCTTTTTCTTTGATTTTTTACCTGGTTTTAAACATTTCTTTGGAACTACGTCCATTAATCCTAATGCCGGAAATTCAACATAAAGACAAAGGCCATCAGCTTTTTCGTCTCTAACAACACGACCCTGTTCACCACTAGGTACTATGATGGTAGAACCACCACGATCGCGTACTTCATAGTCCTTAATGAGTTTAACATTGGAACCTACACCAAATGTATCACGTTCACGTTCAGCTGGGTCTAAATACTGTTGTGGCTCATCTTCCCATACTTCAGGAATTTCAGTGGGAACGTCTATATTAGTACGTTTACGCTGGTCCTTAGCTGCTTTTGTGCCCCTAGAAAATAATTCTTTACTTATATTGCGCGCATCTGCAACAGCATCCCAAGCACCACTAGCATCAATTGGAGCTACTCCATTCCCACCAGCCCCGAGTTCATCTGATCTTTCTTGAGCATCTAGTCTTAATGCTTCTAAATCTTCATCAGAAAATTGTTTAAGATTAACATCTTCAATACCAGCAGCAACCTCAGCACTAGAAGGAGGAACAGGACCTGCCTGAGCTTGTTTTTGGCCCCAATTAATAAGAGATTCAATATTTGGTTTTACACTTGCTGCTGCTGGATTCTCCATTACTTGTTGAAGTATAGTAATGGCTGTACCCACATCACCATTATAACTAACAGTATCATATGCTTGCTGTAATTGACTAACTACAGTATTTATTCCTTGCGTACTTTGTTCTATCATACCCCTAACACGATCAATTCCTTCTAAAAAGGGCATAAATTGTTCTGCTTGTGCTTGTTTCTTTTCAGAATGACGTCTCATAGTCCAGGGATTTCTTGGACCAATGTTATACATGTGTTGCGTATTGCTTACTGGTACTCTAGGTAAGTCAGCACCAGATACCTTCTCATCAGATGGCGGAGATAACATTTGACGATGCTGCATGTCCTTCATTAAGGTACCACGTTTAATAAGATCATCAAGCGCTGGCCCGCACATTACATAGGGCGCACCATCAAAGAAAAATAGTGCTGGTTCTAACAAAGACTTTTCTCTAACAATAACAGGAATATCAATGTTGGCCCTGTGACCCATGAGAGTACGAAATTGGGCACCTATTTTAATAATACCATCGGCAATAACGCCATTTTTATCTGATGCATTCTTTATAACACCATGATATTGTAAAACAGGTTTCGAAGGTAGAGTAAAATTAGAAAGTAGAGTAGCTACTAACTCAAGTGCCTTAACAGTTGCATTCTTATTAGTATCTAACTTAGTTTCACGCTTTTCACTCAAATCAAATTTTAGTTGAGCAGTCCTAGGGCTTAAATTACTAAGAGCTCCAGATACTTTCTGATTAACTTCTTTTCGTTCTTCAGCGCGTACTTTAGCAAATTTATTGTAGCTGCTCATTTATCTCTCCTACCGGTAGATCAAAAGGTCAGAGTCAAATAGCTTGAAATCTTTTATTAATCCTTGATCTTGTAATTCTTCACCTAAATCGGATTTATAGCTATCAGTAAACATAACCTGCTGAAGAGCCTCAGCATTTCTTTCTTCAAATCCAAGCGCGTCAATCCAATTTTGTATAGTATCTGCTGTAATTACAGCCATCTCTTCGTGCACAGCCTCTGCTGTAATTCCGCCATTTTCTTCTTCTTTAACCCAGTCTGGTGTATGGTCTTTATATAATTGTACTGATCCATCTATCAACTTCTTAGGATCAATTTTAATACCCATTTTCGCCGCAGCAGGTCTAATGGGGGCCAATAACCCATCAGATCTTGGAGAAATAGGTGTAACACTTTTTCTTTCTGGTTCTGCTAGTGAGGGATCAAACCCTCGAGTATAATCGAAATGTTTACTACTAAATCCACCACCGCCATCACTACCATTGGGATTACCCATGCCAGTAAAGGGATCTACATCTGCACTATCCCCATCACCAAATGGACTAGATTCATCTGGAAGAGTATTATGTTCAAATCGTACTAGTGGACTAGTTCTAACAGTCTGATCGTTATCAACACCACCAGGTAAACGATTTTCTTTAGCTTGTCGTAAAAAGGGGAACGTTTGTAACAATTCCTCTTCAAAGTTATCTTCGGTTTCTGCCTCAGTTATACCTCTTAAAGGTTCATACGTATGCTTATTGCCAGCCTTATTTAGTGGGGTTTGTAACTCATCGCCCACCATAATATCATTTTCTCTACACCATCCAGCATTAGCTTCAATAACATCAGTACAAATAGAAGACCATGTACCAAATCTACCTGGTGTCACATTTGCGATAATCTTATTTATCCGTCCATCATTCGCAAAGATGATATCGATAGGAAATTTAACATCACCCATATGGAATGCTGCTACACGACTGCCATTTTGTGGAAACCACAATCCTCTATCTTTAGGAAGAACAGCATACGCCTGAAGGCCACTAGCCTGCTGTCTAGGTGTAGCAGCTACATCACAGATTATGGCGATCTTATTATTGAATAAGATTTTAGCATCAGCTTTTTCAGACCTTACCCATCTTGAGCTTTGCATGGTCATTACCTGCGTGCTCATATTCTGCTGATTCTGCTGATTCTGTTGAATCATCTTATTCATAACATCAGTATCTTTTTGACGTGCTAGCTCTTCTTGTTCTGCCTCTTCTTGACGATTAAGATCGTCAAATTGATCTTCATTTTGCTTGATGGGTGTTAATTGTGCCTGTAACATCTGTAATTTGTCACGCATTAAACGCATCTGCTGATTTAATACGCGCTTTTCTTGTTGTCTAAGCTGCTTATCTTTTTCTTCTTTTTGAGATAAGTCCTCAGTAGTAGGCGTATCCGTCACATTAGGCTCTGGTGCCGGTGTAGTCGAAGTCGGGATACCATATTGCGCAATTATTTTAGGCATTTTAGTTCGGTAACCTAAATTCTTGTCTGGTTCTACCCATTGCAACTTCGGCTTCATTGACTAAGATATTAGCCAATTTCATACCCACAAGATCTTCAATAGCCTCAATAATATCTCTATCAACATCTTGACGCTTCATTACTGAAACTAAGGATGAAAATTCCTCAGATAACTTGGCAACAATACTCTTTGTAAACGTTTCAATAATGTATTGAGTGGCTACAGTAATGAGCTTATTACCTTGACGCATTTTAGCTATCTCTGCTAAGATTCCCTTCTGAGTATTAATCATAGAGGTAAATGTCTGGATCTTATTTTGTGACCAGACATCACCATTAGCACTATTTAAAGCCTTAAGAGAGTCTGCTAATTCATAAATCTGATCGTGCACCTCTCTAAATTTTACATACAATTTACAGAGCTCTTCATGCTCGTCAAAAGTACCTTCTCTAACCTGTTTAATCTCTTCTAAAGCAGATTCAGAAATTAACTTATTATTGGGATTCTTAATAAACTTATCTTTTGCACTTTGTATCTCGACACCATCTTTTGGATTAGTATGCTTATTAAAATGATTCCAGATACTTTTCTTAGTTGGTGCCTTTAAATCTAAATCTGGATATTTAGTAGGTATGTAGTCAATTAGCATAGAGGCTATCCTACCAGGCGGATAGCCATCTAGTGCATGCTTACAAACCCAGTTATACAACTCTGGGTGCTCTTTTGACCAGATGCAAAGTTTACACTGATACTGAAATTCAGGTTTCAGTAAAAGCTCAAAACTCTCTGCTGCAGTTTCTTCTTCAGACATAACTACTTCTTACTAGTCTTAGATTTCTTGCTTTTCTTCTTCTTGCTCTTAGAATCCTCTTCTTCCATCTCAACTGGAGCAGCCGCCTCAGCCTCATGATGATCAACTGCTGCCAATAAAGCACCCTCACCCATATCTGGCTTAGTCTCATCACCAAGACGAGATTTTTCAGCAGGTCTAGACTCTGGAACTGCTTCTGGTTTTTCAGGAATTTTACCAAGTAGGGCATCTACGTCGATTTCATTACTATCGTCATCACATACCAGAACAATCAACCTATCTGGACGTAAAAGACGCAAAACATCACGACTATGCTTTACACATTCGTGAGTCTTTTCAAGAGAGCCACCAAAATGGGGGAGAAGGTCAGTACTAGTCCCCTTCTTAAGGTTAAGTGAGACTACAGGTGCCATCCTATGAAGGTTTCGGTTCTTATAGGTCGTAGTAGGACTAAACAAATCGACCTGTAAATTGCCCTGGCTCTGATTCATTAATAAATACTTCATTAGTTTCTCCTATCTAATACCTGTAAGTGGTAAAACGTCATCTTTCAGTTCACCACCATAGGTCAAGGTCATAATTCCTCGAGACTCGCTACAACGTACTTTAATCTGGGCAACCCCAGCATCTTCATCAAAGTCAATAATCTTCGGTTTACCCATGATACCGAAATCATGGAAGTACTTATCACTCTCAAGTCCCTTGATAAAGGAGATAATCTGATGTTGAATATTCTGTGGGCTCATATTCTTGAATAGCTCTGGATCCCACCCAATATCCATCATCACATAACCGTTATCATCTGACGAAGTGGTCGAGAACATACGATTAATGATAAACTTATTATGACTACGAGCAGGTTGCTTATTCATTTCCTGATGGTCATAATCCTTTTTATCATCTTTACCAGGAGCGTTGTAAGATTGCGGTCCTGGACCGGCATCACTATGCTTTTGCATAACCGCTCCCTTTTTCTCTAAGTCTTTTAATATTCTGTTAAGGTCTTCTTGGCGTTCTTTAGCCTTTTGTATCTTATCTACAGATGGCTCTTTCTGTTCGTATACCTTACCAGGTACTTCCTCAGCCTTCCCAGGAGTTTTAGTTTCTACTTCTTCCTCTTCCATTCTCTTCTTAGCTTTTTCGATCTCTTCAGGAGACTTTAACTCTTCACGTTCTTTCTGTATCTTCTCTTCAGCCTTTTCTTCTTCTGTACGTTTTTCACCAGCTTCTTCTTCCTTACGTGTTCTGGCTTCTTCTTCCTCTCTCTTCTCTTCTCCACTTATCCATTTTTGATAAGTAGCTAATTGTATTGGATACCATCTCTGTAGAATATTAAAAAAGGATACTCTTTTATCTTCCGGCCAATTTACAGATGCATTAAATGCTTCATCTATCCCCATAGCTCCTTCATGTTCTTCACTCTTAAACCAGGGAGAGCCAGGAGGTCCTTGTGTTATTTGTACTTCAGTTGGATGCTTTCTCTTAACTAACTGTCTCTTTTCTTCTTCTGTCTTTGTTTTCTCTTCAGTACTAATTCCCTTAGTTCTTAAATAGTCATTAGCAACAGCTAATTTTTCTTCAGCATCCTCACCCTTAGCCTGCTTAAGAGAATGCATTAAGTAGGATAATACACCAGGCTCATCATTTTCTTTAAAATCAAGTGCAATATCAATTGCATCTTGAATTAATAATGGTTTATCTTCGGCATTTATCTTCTTCAATAGCTCCATACCACGTAAATATTCATCTGTTTTTAGGTTCATACTAAAGACAGCTTTAACATCTTCTTTAGCCATTGCCTGTAAATCTTGGATAAAGGCTCGTTCACTTCTTGCAGCCTCTGGACCCAATCTATGCTCTATAATCTGGGCCCAAACTCCACCAGACTTTAGTCTCATTATATTTTGTAAATCTAAAAATTCATCGCCTTCAGCCTTTTGTAAGGCATTAATAATCATCTCGCCTTTGTATGCGCCTTCTGGAACTTCATGCATCCAAAAAGCGTCTACAACAGGTATATTTTGGGCTTCTTCTTTACTAGGCTTTTTAACAAGGGTAACATCGCGCTTACCCATTGGAGCACCAGGATGTGGTTCAACTTTTTTCTTCTTATCCTTTAATGGAATGTCAGCCATTGGCTCGCCTAAGAAAGTACCCTCAGGCTTAACAGTCTTTAAATCTCTTCTTGTCTTTCTTCTCTTTTCCTTTTCAACTTCAAAAATATCAGTATCATGCGCCTTTAATGCAAAGTAAGCTAACTTAGCATTTCCCTTAGTAAGGGTTGGCGTTAAAGCTTGAATTGCCTGATGTCCCCATTGTTTATTATTAATTATCTCTTTGATTGGAGCTCCAGCAAAAGCCTTTGCCAAAGCATGATTAACAGGATCTTTAGATACTTTCCCCCACGTTGTAGGAACCCAATTTAAGAATTTATCATATGCCACTCTAACATCAGATTGGGGATCTAAGAAATCAAGTGCTAATTGTAAATCAAATTCAGATACCTTATTTTTCCATTTTCTTGGATCAATATCGCCATATTGTCCGGTGATATAATCATTAATTAAATCAGCCTGAAGGTCAGGCTCTATCATCCCAAATTGTTCTTTATCTATACCTTCTTGAGTTAATAAATCTTGAAATTGTTTTTCAGTTAAAAAGCCTATTAGACTATTAGCATCATCATATACTGATAGTTTTTGATCGAGTTCTATCTTTCTATTTTCTTCAACCTGCTTATTAGTTATTCCACATTCTGGACACCCGCCAACCAAAGTCTCAATTTGCTTGCCACAATTTGGACATGGCCCACCAGCAACATCTACATCTTCTTCTGGTAGATCAGCTGTCTCTTCTGAGTCTACTTCATATTCCATCTCTGGCTCATCAGCAATCTTTTGTGATTTTTTAGGCAGAGTAGTTCTTTGTATTGGGTCTTCTCCACCAGAAGGAAGTGCTGGACGTCCACGCCCACCCGGTGATTCTTCCCATATAGTGGGAGGACCTCTTAAAACACCAGGCGCTGCTCCAGGATCTCCCTTTTCCATATGCTTGTTAATTGCACCTTCTAAATAAGAAATTTGCTCTTCTTTACTTAATCGTTCCCAAAGTTCCGGACGTAAACCATGACGTTTTAAGAGATCGTCTAAACTTTCATAGTTTTCCAAAATTCTAATTAATTCTTCCATTTCATCAACCTCAGGTATTTCTCCTGAAGGTCTCTTATATTTAGTACTCTCAATATATTCTTCCATACTAGGCTCTTTAACAACCTTAGGTTCAGATTTTAAAGGTTGTTGTTTTCTCGCAAGCTCTTGTACCCTTTCTCGTAATAATGAGGTTTGTTTTTTTATGGGCAAATTAGCAAATTGATCATTAGTGATACTCATCTCACTTAAATAAGCTTCAAATCCACCTTCCATGTTTTTATTTAGATAATCAGTTAATATCTTAAGATACTCATCATCCAAAGCTGCTTGAGGATCATGTTCTCTTTTGACTTTTTTCATAAATAGATCAACTAATTCAGGATCTACTTGTCTTGTTTTTTCTTTATATTCTCTATCCAACTTCTCTAATGCGTCTGGCTGTGCAATGGGATTTGGTGGCGTTTCATCTAAAGGAAACCCCTCAATAGGTTTAACCTTTCTACCTAAAGATTTTTCAATATTATCATGTATTTCTAACGCTTCATCAGACCGTGTACCCAGGGTTTGATATTTATATGTAATAAATAATTCAGGATGATATTCCTTTAAAATATCTTGGTATTGTTTATATTTTTCAGGACCTTCTTTACCTGATAAAAACAACGCAAGCCATAATTCTGCACCAGCATACTCATTAATTGCTTCTAAATCGTCACCTTCTTTTATCTGATCTGGATTAATAATAGGAATTTTGTCTTTAAGAATACCAATACTAGGAAATTTAATCTCTACTTTTTCTTCTAATATTCTTAATATGTCCTTCATCTGCTCCATGGTTTTAACATAGTTCATTTCAGGAGGAGCATAATCTGGTCCTCGAGTAGGACCATATGGCTCTGGAATATTAGGAGTAGTTAATCTAGACTCTGGTCTTTCAGGTTCAACTTCCCAAGAAGTGAAATCTACACCCCTCGGAGCTTTATGTACCTTTGCCCCCTCAGGAATAGTATATTCGGGTTCTTCTTCCCCCTTTGCCTTCTCGAGCTCACTAGTTTCTTGCTTTAATTGCTCAAGAGCCTGTGAAGCCTCTTCTTTACCTTTTAATTTTTTAGTTAATTCTTTCCATTCTAAATCAGTTAGATCAGCTAAACCCGCAGCTGTCTTTGCCACTGGTCTAAACGGTGGTTTATATTGTTGACCATATTGCATTGATTCTTCAATCTGCTCAGGAGTTGGTTGTGGCGGTTGTGGCGGTTGTATACGATATTGTTGTGCGACATCTTCCTTTGGGGCTTTCCCCATCTCTACTGGTCCTTCCTCTTGTATCTGGGGAGTTGCACCCCCCATTTCTATCGGACCACCTTTTTCCTTCTTTTCTTTATCTTTTTGCTGTTCCCAGGTTTCTTTTTCTTTTTTAGGATCAACACCACGTAATTTATCTAATTTCTCTTGTTTTCGTTGTTTACCTAATTCTTTATGTTCCCAATTAGTACGCCTCTTATCCCAATCCTTTAAAAATTTGACTATAAGATTATAACTCTTCTCATTATCTCTTAATTCATAGGCGTATGCTTCACCGATAGTACTATCATTAATACTGTCAAAATACCCTGGATTATCATTAATCCACTTTGTGCCTAATCTAATAATTATATCTTTTAAAGCATAATCTTTTTCGTCTAAGGCTTGTTCCAATGACCACTTAACAACATTGGTTACTGAACTTAAATCTGGCCCCTGTTTCGGATAATCTTTTCTCTTATCTTTAGGTCTTCTACTCTTTGGTCTTTTTCTATTCCACCAGGCTGCACTTTTATCAGTAAAAGCAGAAGTAGCAAGATCAATCCAATCAACTTCGCTAATATTTTCTAAATACTTACTACCATCTTTCATGTGCTTGAACATCTCTACTTCACCGAGACGTTCTTCAGCCTTAGACTTACTCTTATATGTACCACCAGACCATTTTGGATTTTTCTTGCTCTTTACTTCATATCCACCATCTACCTTATCAACATAGGCAGTATAATCACTATCTGCTTTCTTCTTTTTAATCTTACGCGGAATATCACGCGTAAGCATCTTACCATAATCTTTAAAATAGCCAGACCAATAGCTTTTAGCGCTTGGATCAACTGCAAGTTTAGTTAAACGAGCCTCAAAATCAGCCTGTGCCTTTGCAGAATAACCACCATGCTCTGATAATACAGTATCTGCAAGACAAGCACAAACATCTGCTGTTATTTGTCTTGCAGCAGTCATAGTTTCTATTTCATCGTCAGAATATTCCATAGTAGCAGTGAAATTAAAACTATACTTTTGTGCAGACTCCATACCATGTGGAGTAGATAACATTACAATAGGAAGATTGGCATCAGAGTCTACCTGTACATAGCCATTTACAGGTTCAAAACCTTCTTCTGCTTCTTCTGCTGTTACAATTATACCCTTATTATCAAAATAAAGATTGCCTAATTCTTCGTTCTTACCCTTTTTCTTTAAAGAGAAAAATAATTGTAAAATTTGCTCACCACCAGAACCAATCATCCCAATTTCTTGTGGTGCGGCATAATATCCAGGATTACTATCATTAAATCTACCAAGAGTCCATTCAGCTGCCTTATGAAGCTCTTGATATCTTAATGATCTATCAGATTCAGTTAAATTCTCAATCTTTTCTTCTGCTTGAGCTTGTTTAGGAGTAACATCAACAAGACTAATTACACTAGGGACTGTTATGTCCTTTAGAGCAAATTTCTTATTATGATGTTTTTCCATCTTTTCTAATTTATTATAATAATCAGGATCTTCTGCTAAGTGATCAACAGCGATTTGTCTAGCTAATTCCTCATCCTCAGTATGCTCTTTTTCTACTTCTATACCCTTATCAATATCTGCATCCTCAATGCCAGTAAGAGGACTGGCTTCCCCAATAACACCAGTACCATCAATTTCCTGACTCATAAGACCAGGAGCACGAGTAAAGCTATCGCCACCTTGAGGTTTCACATCCTCAGCAGCTTGAACCTCAAAAATCAAATCAATACGTCTAGCTTTTCTTTGAATAGCATCTACTAACTTAAGATCAGGAAAGTGCTCGAGTGACCACTTAATAATCTGATTGTCAGAAGGATATCTATCTTTAAATTCTACTGTGGCAACATGATTACCGTTTTTAGAAATCTCAGATTGGAGCTCAAGACGAGGCATAAGCTCATGCTTAAGAACCTCTGCTATTTTACTAGCGTTATCAATCTTAGCTAATCTGCCAGGAGGAACAAGACATGATTCCCCTTCATTAATCTGAACAACATATTCATTACCACATTTAGAAGCTACTACTCCACACCGAATTTCATTAGAATTCGGCATACTGAACTCAACACGAGTTCCTGCAGGTAGCGGATCATCTTCTGCCGGTGTTTCACGAGAGCCAATAAGTTCAGCTACCTTTTCGATAGACCACTTATTAGGATCTGCAATACCCGTAAAAGCATGATCATCCAGATTGGATATGGGCGTTTCTTGCCCTATAAATTTATTATCGGTAATGCCCATAGCAAAACCTCTTTACTTGGATCGCAGTGCAGATGGTGCAGCCTTACTCATTTGGTCCATCTTACGAGTAAGCTTGTTCTCCTGATGATCAGAATCCTTGCCAAGATCGGTATCAGACAGACCAGTACCTTGCTGATCAGTCGCTGGATGCTGAGTTTTCGGCTTCCCAGCACCAAAGTCGCCAGGATCTCTATTATCAGAATCTGGTTCAGTACTCGTATCAGAGAAATTTCCCTGTGGTTTTGACTGAGACTTTATACTTGGGGTTTTAAGGTCACCATGGGTTTCGGAGTCCGGGCCAAGTACCTTATTCCCTTTCCCTTGAGCCACTGCATCTGGCTGTTGCTGATTTACAGTAGCGGCCGGAAGATCACCAGCCAACTTCTCTAATGCACCTGCTATTTCCATAGGGGAACCACCAAAAATTCTTTGCGCAATATCAACTACAGCCTGTGGATCAATTTGTGGTGGTTCAGTTTCTAATTCTTTAGAATAATCAGTTTTAAATTGAGTAATTGCATCAAGGATACTCATATCGCCTTTTTCATTATAATGCTGCATCGCATTATCAATTTTTGCATCCCCCTCACCGCCAAGAGGTTGCATTTCCATTGGCAGTCCTTCTTCTTCAAGACCGCCTTCTGGAATTTCAATATCTTCCATATCTAAGGCGATTGGCTTAAAGCCCGCTTCTACCATCATGTCCCAAACTTCAGCTTTACGCTCAACAGGAACATTAAATGCATAGGCTTCAGCGTTATTCCCTTCAACCCCAACTTCCTGAGCGCCCAGCTTCTCTGCAGCTTTACCAAAAGCATCACCAAACGTCTCAAGATGAGCATCAGCAACAAAAGCGGTCAACGTGGTCTCTTCAGCAGCACCACCAACCTCGAGGGCAGAAGCAATGGCCTTAGAGGGAATAATACCACTACAGCGACCACAGCTTAAGTCAGAAGCAGTTTTTGGCATCTCATAACTATTAGATTCGCCACAGCCCGGACAATTGAGTCTAAGACCTTCTCTAATAGTAAATACTGGCGGAGGTGGACCACCAGCAGGATGCTTAGCAGTACTAGCGAGATAGATGAAGTCATCAATAGCGGCATCAACCTCTAACAATGGATAACTCTTACTTCCTCGTTTACTCTGAATAGCAACCTGGTCGCCATTTATAGCAATGGCATATCCACTTGCTCTATAGGTCTTATCATTCAGTAATATATGCTCGATTTCACTCTTCTTTTTCTTCAAATTCTCTGGGAACTTTCCATCATCTTTCTTATCATCGTCCTTATCGTCATCCTTATCGTCATCCTTATCGTCATCCTTCCCCTTGCCCTTTACATGCTTTTCGAACTGAGGAGGAATTTTACCTGCCTTAATTGCTTCTCTTAAGTTAGACTTTAACTCAGCTACACTACCAAGCCACCAAGAAGGTGAAGCTTGAAGAGCATTAACATAATCAAGAGAAGCATGAGCAGCCTTGTTATTATAAATAGGAAGGTGATGTTTACCATCATCTACCATAGGATTATCAGATAAGATAGCAGCTTTTAAGGACTGCGGAGGAGTAATCTGACCTGGCTGCTGTTCATTAATCTTAGGATTAAAAGTCTTAGTCGACTTTTCCTTCTTTTTCGTCTTCTTCTTCTTTTTCTTGGCAGCAGCCATTTCCATAGCCTCTTCGCCTTCGCCTTCACCGCTCATGTAACTTTCTAATTCCTGACCCATCTGCTGGAAGAAATCTTGCCCTTCTTGGCTATCAACGTACTCTTGCATCTCTTCCTGGGCTACTCTTACAGATGCGGCAACCTGCTGTGACTCTTCTCTTTGTACAGTCTTACCAACAAGTTGAGTAATCTTCTCTAAGATTTGCATCGTTTCTGGATTAGTCGCCACTATCTGCTCAATCTGGGCTGCCGCATCTGGCATATTTGGATCAACACCCAGTTGATTTAACAAGTTAGCAATAGTAGGATCACTCATAGCATATTGAACTGCATCGGCTGCCATCGATCGCACTTCTGGATCTGTGGCGATGCCAGGAATCTGCATATATGGTGTTTCCTCTTCCTCATATACCTGAGCAACAGTAGATAAAACACCAGTACCATCAATACCTAGATCTTGCTTTGGTGTCTCTGCTGTGGTATCAGAATCTGCTACTAAACCACCTTGTTCCTTAGCCTGTTGTTCCTTAGCCTGTTGCAACTTATTAGTAATATCTTCTACTGAAGTTCCACTTTGTTGTAATTTATCAAATTTATCTGTTAGGCCTTCAACAGCAACTGCAGTATCCTTAATTGACTGCTGAGCCTTCTTATTAATTCTATTAGCTACACGAGTAGCGACATCGCTACCTCTACTGGCCATGAGAGGAGGCTTGACGTCATTGATTTCCTTCATCTCGTCAAATTGGCCCTCCTCCTTTTTATGCGACTCGTCAAGATGCTCTTCCATCGTCTCGGCAGCATCTTTTCTATTTAATAGAGCGCGAATGAAGGTACGAGCCCTAACATTAACCGGCGTGTCACTCTGAAGGCCATTACGAACTACAGCGATATCGTAGTCTTCCTGACTCTTAATCTCAGAGGCGATACGTACAAGCTTCACAACGGGAAGCGTATTATATGCTACACTGGGAATAATAGTATCAATAACCTCAGCAACCTTAGAGTGAGGATTGGTATACTGATAGTGATCGCGTAAGCGAGTCAGCGTACCAGCAGAAATAGACCCCAAAGGCTCTTGATGCCAAAGCCGCTCAAGATGGGTCGTAAATCGCTTAAGACCATTGTCATCAGCGATGTGTTTCGATGCATCCTTCATAATACTAAAGGCATCAAAACGAGAGACAATGGGGGTATCATCTGGTAAGACACGCTCACCAACTATCTTATCAATCTTCGCTCGAGCGGCCTGTAGAACCGGCATTGCGGCAGCAAAATCATGACGACCCTGCTCAGCCTTAATACCAGCCTGACGATTCTCGTGAGACTGCAATAGCTTATCTGCATGACCCGCAAGAGGTCCTGTAGCATTCATAGTGTTATAATCAACGTCACCCTTGCTCAGTGCTTTAAGCGCTTTACGAGTCTGCATTGTTTGTCTCCAAAATCCTAGAGATTTTTATCTCTTTAACAAGCTTTTTATATCTTTTAGCCTGCTGTTTGGCCCACTCTTCTGCTTCTTCTTTTGTAGTGGCTACTACTTTGAACCTGCGTTCGCTGTCTTCGAATATTATTAAAACCCAGAACATTGGTGTCCTTTGGGGATTTAAAACCAGTACAAGATACTGTTATACATAAACCAACAATATCACTCCATTTAGTACAATCTTTACATTGTAAGGAACCAGATTCATGAAAGACCCTATTACATTCCTGCTCATCTTTCAATGAATCAATAATTTGTTCTACTGTTGCATCTTTTATAGTGTCATGTGCTTTTTGTAGCTCTATAAATTTTGCTTGATCGCCACCCTTATCTGGATGATGAATAGCAGCTAATTTCTTATATTTATTCTTGCATATAGCCTTTAAATTATTAATAGGCTTATTGTTGACGGTATTAGATACAGACCACACCTCAGCCCTTGCCTTCACAACGGGCCAAATATCTAATACCTCACATGCAAGATATATATTCATTACGCAACGCGATTACAAATAAATTCGCTAATCTTGCCTTCTGCATTAAAGCTAGCAGTAACCAGAATCTTACCACTCTGATCACCTATCTTACCAACAAAGGAAGCTTCAACAGAAAGCGTTCCCTCGTTGACATTGCCGGCGATAGGAGCGAATTCGCCTTCAATTTCTGCCTTTAATTGTCGAGCGGCAGCCTGCTTGATTCGACGTGGAATATCTCTTACCCACATCTGGCCATACTCTTTAAAGTAATCACCCCAGTAGCTCTTAGCTGCTTGATCGAGTGCGGTCTTCTGCATTTTGTTCTCCATTAACGAGTCTTGTTAGACAAGTGTAAATTTTCTGTAGACCAAACTTCTTCTTTGTTGTTCTTAGAATTTATAACCTTAATCTTGTCTTCTGACAAGATTTCCTTAATTTGACCTTCAGAACCTTCATCTCTACTATATACGAAAGATCCAACACTTGCGGGTTCCTTAATGTTACCCTGTGTTGGCTTAACCATTATCTTTTCAACAGGTCTTCTAGGTGACTCTTGTTTGGGTGCTACCGTCGTCTTTTCCTCTACGTCCATATCTTCTGGTAAAGGACCCATCTGTTCAACATTTTTCCAAATATCTTCAAAACCTACTTGTTCTTCTTCCTCATATATGGGGCCTGAATCAAGATATGAATGTCTTGCTTCTTCGTATGCGTACTTCCAATCACGATCATCCATAGTTTTTAGTATTTCATAGTACCATTTTAATTCTTCAAGGTTATATCTTCTTGAATCATCACCTGATTTATATGCTTCATATAATGGTACTATATCTCTTTCTATTACTGCCTTAATATATTCTTTTGCTTCACTATACTCAGGATCTTCTTCACTCTCAGGATAATTTTCTAATACAACTTTCACATAATCAATAAAGTCTCTACCTGTTTGAGCAATTCTACTCATTAAAGGCCGAGTCTTTCTCTCGTCCATTTGTCTAGTTCTTTTGATTGCTGTAACTCTGCCATAGAAGGCTCACCAAGTGGTTTATTAATTTCTTCTTCTTCTACAAATCCCATTCCCTCACATTCAGAACATGGAGTGTGGTAGGGATCTTCTTCAACAAGAGATGGGCTAGCACTTGGTACGTATTCCACTGCTTCTAAATCGTCCTCTGGAAATCTTTTTTCATATTCTTCTTTAATCTTATCTTCTTGAATACCTTCTTCTCTTAATTCATGAAATCGTATTTCTCTAGTATCTTCTATGTTTAAATTTTCTCCTCTTTCCATTCTTTCTCTAATATTTGTTACTACATCGTCTGTAGTTTTTTCATCTGTAGGAAATTCTTTTTGTAGAACCTCATCAAGATCTTCTGGTTTAACGCCTCTCTCCAATAGCTGCTGACTTCGTTCTTGTACAACATCTTCGTGTTCTGGTTCATCTGCTAATGGATCGGTATAATCTTCTGGAGCCGCTGGCTTAGAAGGATCAGTTTCAATTCCTGGATCATGTACAGTATAAACACCACCACCAGGACCAAATCCACCTTCTTCAGGATCATCAGGATCAGGATCTCTTGGTGGACCAGCATAGCCATAACCCTTGCAGCTAGGACAAGTGGCAGCATTTTTAGGTATAGGAAGCTGAGTAGCAGCAGTGGCAAGTATAAAGGAGACTGTATTAAACGCCTCAGTACCAATCATCTCTACAGCAGCATCGAAACTTGCCCTTCGATTTTCAGGCTCTAATTTATCGTCAAGACCTTCACTAAAAGCGACTAGTGCATCTGTCATCAACTTAGCCCACATATCACTAGTATAGTTGGGCTGCTTTTGAGCATCTTTTAATACTGGTAACGCATCGCGTCTAGCATTCTCATCTACCCCATTAATAAAATACCAAGCAGTGATTTTATTTAATAAACCAGCTGCCTGCTTTTCAGTTAACATATTTAATCTCCGGAGGGATACACGTATGCGCGCTTAATAGTCACAGTAAACACGTTTCTAGTAACCCCTTAGGGGATAGTTGATGCTATCAATATTTGTATTATAATATTAATAGTGGACCCTTAGCTCAGTTGGTTAGAGCTATCGGCTCATAACCGATTGGTCGTAGGTTCGACTCCTACAGGGTCCACCATTAAACTATGTTTACTTTTAATTCTTTAAGGAATTCAACCGCGAGGTTAGCTTCAATCTCATAACCACGTTCTTTTAAATTTTTAATTGCTTTATTCAAGAAGCCGGTATCAATAGTATAGTTACCAATAATGTCATCAACCAATCTAATAGTTCTGGTTTTCATTTTATCTTTTGTACTTGATTTAGTTATATAACCTTTTGACCTCAAATTATTAAGATGAATCACAACAGAATTAGATGACCTGTAATTAAATTCCCCCTGGATCTCCCTAATTGTTGGCCCAAAGCCATTTTCTCTAATGAATGCAACAACAAATTTAAAAATTGCTTGTTGCCCGTCTGTTAGTGGTGATCTATTTGCCATATTAAACACCTTAACACATAATAAACAGACAGTCAATTATTCTTATAAATAAATATGCACGTCCATAAGTTAGTACTACTCAAAGAGCCATCAGAGGGCTATAAAATATACTGGTGTCATGAATGTGGTGTAGTGTGCGAATTTCTGACTGCTGGCATGGCAGAAATGATACCATCCTGGACAAAGGCTCGATTATTTAATGAGAATCCCAAAAATGAGAACGAGAATTATGAATTTAAGTATGAATTCATTAGTAAGAACTCTGATGACTTTATGTACAAAGGAAATAAGAGATTAGGTAAGGGGCTAAAAGATATAAAATCGCCTGCCCCTGTATTTTTAGAGAAGTTGCTCAAAAAAAGCGATAAGTAGTATGACCTTAAAAGCATGGCTAGCAGTATTTGTACTTTTAACTTCATTTTTTGCATATAGTACCTTCTCCTATCAGGCTCAATTAATTGAGTTATATGCAGAACAGAATAAGCTCTTAATGAAGCTATCGTCTGAACAAGATACCTGGTGCGAGGGACTCGCTAAAGTAAATAAAATATGTGAAGAGTCATTTATTGATATAATGTCTAGATTAGGATTAGATAAAGACGCATACCCATTAATTAACACGGTATTGTGGCAACGAGTCACGCATGATATGCCTATAGATAGAGCACGAAGAATTATGAATGCTGAAAACCATGAATACCTTACAGATGAAAATCTATCTGACGTAGCTATGGGTGGTGGTGACCAATGATAGACCAGCCGGGATGGCGGAATTGGTAGACGCAAGGGACTTAAAATCCCTTATCTATTTGGGTGTGCGGGTTCGACTCCCGCTCCCGGCACCATAGCCCCTGTCATCTAGTGGTTAGGATACCGGATTTTCGATCCGGGAACAGGAGTTCGATCCTCCTCAGGGGCACCATTTCTATAATATATTATATTATTGATTATTAAATATAGGAGAGATACATGCCACCACCGCCAAAAGTAACAGTAACTGTTGACAGTGATGATGAAGCCAAACCATTAACTACATGGCAAAAACTTAAACAATTAAGCGGATTACTTGCCGCCATTGCTGCTCTTCTCACTGCAGCAGGTGGCACATTTGCTTCATTAAATAATCAAAGTAAGCAGGGTAAAGTACAAGAATCTGTCTATAATATGCTTACCCAAAGATTTGAAGAATTTGCTGTAGACATTGCTGTTTTACAGACAGAATTAAAATATACAAGAGAGCAAAATAAAGAATTAAGAGATGACATGTATAGATTACATAGTCGTCACCCAACTATTAAAGGTAAACCAAAACGAGTAGAAATTAAGAGTTCAGAAATTAGAGACAAAATCATAAATAGTGCATCTTCTTCTAGTTCAACTGCTGTTATGGTAATGACAGATATAGATATAGAAGGCATACCAGCAGAAATTGAATATAAGGGAATTGCTAGATTACCTGAGTTCGATAATATACAACGAGTCGTTGATGATAGTGACTTTGGTGATGGTGACGGCGTAATCGAAAAACATGAGATTAAATGAAAAACTTATTAACTATACTTATCTCATTACCTGCTCTATTTATTTTTACTCTTGTAATGATATTATATATGAGAAGCAATTAAATAAACGTACTACTATAATAATATTATTATAAAGCTTTTGGTATAACTTTATATTCCACCGAGTTTAATTAATAAACGTGTGTAGACCAGGAGGGGTAGGGGGGGGAGGGATTCTGACCCCTCCTGGCCACACGGGTAGACTAGCTACCACACTGTATATAATTTCCATAATCAGGTAGATTAATTATAAAGTAATAGCTACTATCTTAGCAGTATTTACTATTGAAAAAGGACTACCTATTGAAATTCCACCGAACATTTCTTGTGCTCTATTAAAATTATCAAAGTTTAAATTTGTTTTAGCAGCAGGAAAATATGGATAATTAGATATGTCAGTATTTACACCTTTAAGAAGTCGTTGAATCCCAACAATATGATCACCTAAAAGTGGAAATAACCAATGTTTTAGTTTATCAGTGTCAACATGTAGATGTATACCATTATTTAAAGCACTTTGTAGCATATTATATATCATATCTTTAAGTTCAATATCCTTGTAATCTTTATAACGCAACTCAATATCATCAACATTATGGCCTTCTTCTGTAACTACTTGAAGACCAGAAACTTCTAATACATTATTAAGCATAATATGGTATTGAATAAAATCTCTGGTTGCGTCCATAAACCTACCAGCATTCATCACTTCACAAGCTTTTTCAGTATCATTAATTATAATATGTATATTATCGTCAGCATCATAAAGAAAGAAATAGTCAAAGTAGCTAGTTACAGCCATATCTACCCAAGGATCAGGTAGTAAAAACAAACCATGATTTGTAGGCCAGGTGAACTCAATAACAGAAGGCTGAACTAATTGTTCTTCTTTTTCAACAATCTTCTTAGTAAACAAATCATAGTAATATATTTGAGGAAAATCCGGTATCGCCATTATCATTTTATATATAGCTGAATCTTTAATATTAATTTCAACTATATTATGCGTGTAAGTTTTCGAGGCTTCTTTCATTATATCTGAAAGGTTCACTGGACTCATTAATATTCGTTCTATTTCAAATTTATGAGTCTTAATATTAGAAATCCAGCTACAAACTTCCTGCTGTACAGACACGCCAGGATCTACAAGCATGTTTTGAGTATAGTATATTCGCGCACCGACATCAATTATAGACAGGGTATGGAAATAAAAGATCCCGATCTTACACCGGAACAAAAAGAGGCACTTGAAAGATATGCAAGACTTACTGTAGACCTACATGTCTCCAAAATTAAATTAGCTACTTTTATTGCAGAACATCCTATTGAACTATTAATAGGTATTTGTTTACTTATGGTAGGAATGTGGTCATTTGGTTTTCTCTTCGGCATAACTGCGAGGCAATAGATGGCAAGACATGCTCACGAATTTTATTGTACCAATTGTCAATGGTGGAATTATCCTATGTTGTCAGATGCAATGAGTGGCAACTACGAAATCAAATGCGGGAACTGTGGACATATTCACTATCGCGTTATTAAAGATGGTGTTGTTATTGATGATAGAGCTCAACCAGACATAAAACACGATCAATCACGTTGGAGTAAAGGCGTTGATAATTGGGCGGGAGATACCATTCACGTTATGAAGAGCGCATGTTCTGAAAAGAAACGTGAAAAGAAACTAGGTATGGTGGCTAGAATCAGAGAGATGGCAGCTGCTGGACTTATGAAATGAGTTGGCTCTTTGGCACGTATACCTACGAATTTGTTAGTTATGATCCTGAAAAAGAACTATTAACTTTACAAAAACAACTTACACCGGGAATTATTGATCGATTATTTGGTAAAGATTATGAAACTAAAATTGTTCAATTTATTGGTTCTGGTACAGTATGGCATTCATATCCAGATTTTGTAAGACAAAGTTCTTTTAGAGAGCTTGTATTTAGTGCATATTTAAAACGTTGGAGATGGGAGAAAGAACATGGGCGAAGTAAAAGACACAGTTAAAGGCGATCCACCTAAGAAGCGTAAAGAGCGTATGAAGAGTGACTCAAATTTGGTTGATCAGATGCAGACACTTCGTGATGAAGTTAGTGACCTTATCACAATCAAAGACAAAGATGCAGAATCTGAAGGTAAAAAGGTCTACGCAGAAAATGTAAGAAAAGCTGCCGCACTTCGTGCAGTTCATAGCCTACTTACTTCTTCACAGCGACTGCTCGAGGACTATGATGTCTAGTAGTGTAACTGAGATTACACTAACTGGAGATCATAATCTCTGTGCCAAGTGTGGAAAATATCGACGGGCACATGATATCATAGGTAAGTGTCCAGGTAATAAGTATGGATATTTCCAATCCAAATATGACCACGATGGAAAACTTGAAGTAGAAGATACTAGTGACCCTGTTTGCCCCTATTGTGGTGAAAAAGAACCAGAATGGTGGGATTTTGGTGCAGGCAATTTAAATTCTGATGGAGATACCATTAGAATTACTTGTCGTGATTGTGAAAAAGAATTCGAGATAGAAATCAATATTACCTATAGTTTTGACACTCGTAAAATTGATCATGAAAAAGAGGAAGAGGAAGAGGAAGAAAGAAAAGAACGTCATAAAGAATTAATGACTAAGAAAAAAGCATTGATGGCCAAATTCATACCAGGAATGAGAATACGAGTAAATGACTCTTCTTATACTATTTACAAAGGTAGAGAAGGGGTTGTAGATAACAAGGAACAAAATCGTCATTGTTTTGTAAATGTGATATTAGATCCTAATGAAGAAGGTAAAAAAGCTTTTAAAGACTTCTTTGACCCAGAAGAATTGGAGATTATCTAATGCCATTGCAGATGGGTGGACTCGAAACCGCTAGGGCTCAGACAGTAACCTGGGACCCATATGTTTATGAACAGACGTCCGAAGCTAGAAAGCGTATCGGCATTCTCACAAAACAAGGTTTTACTCTACAATATGAAAATGATGGAGAGGCACGATTGCTTCCCCCACCAAAAGATGTTAATATTGGCTGCTTCCGCATTCTATCAGATAATGGTGATGAAAGAGTAATTTGGGATAGACGAATCAAAGAACAGGTGAAGGAAGCATTTTCAAAGTTTAAAGAGCTTATGAAAAAGGGATACACAGCCTATGCCTCAACGAACGATGGCCAAAAAGGTCACAAAATCACCGAATTCGACCCGGGGCTAGAAGAAATTATTCTAGGTGCAAAAGAAGCCATATTAGTACCAAAAACTGTACCAGGATAATTGTCTAGTTTGAGACAGTATGGTATACTCAAATCATGAAAACTAAATACTGTCACAGATGTAAAAAACGAAAACCATTAAGTAAATTTGGTAAGAATAAACATAGAAGTGGTGGTTACAATACTTATTGTGGCCCATGTAAGAAATTATACGATGCTGAATATCAAAAAAAGAATAAAATAAGAGTTAATGCTATTAGGGCTAAAAATAAGAAAAAACTACGTAATGAGGCAAGAAAAATTTTAGATAAAAAGAAACAAGTACCATGCGCAGATTGCAAAAAGGAATATATTCCATTTGCCATGGACTTTGATCATGTTCGTGGTAAAAAGGAATTTAATATTTCTAGTATTACAAATAAAACTACCTCTATTAAAAGAATAGAAAAAGAATTGGCTAAATGTGATGTAGTTTGTGCAATCTGTCATAGATATAGAACCTATAACAGAAAGAAACAGCATGGCTAATACCACTGCTTTAAAAAAGCCCTCTAAACCTGTCCAGGCTAGGAAACTTAAAGAAGAAGCTACACCGCTAGAAAATACGATGGCCTTCCCATTGGCCAATATAGATGGTCATCAAAGGACCATGGTTGCTGGTGTAGAAGACATAGCTATTAGACAACCAGAAGTGCTCAACATAGAGACTAATGGTCCTGGTCCTCATTTTGTTATTCCTCCTCGTCAACAATTTCCTACAATAAATCAATATCATAATTTCAATTGGCCTGCTGGGGGTAATACAGGTCGCATCCATATTGCCGATGATAGTACTAGTGTTACTAATTTTGTAACTCATGATGTTACATTTAATAAAGTTCGATTTACTAAACCTGTAGTTGTCACACATGAAGATCTATATAATACCACCGATGCTATAGATAATATAATCATCAAGGCACATACTGAATCTGTAATCAAGTTTAATGATTGCTTCTTTGATAATAATAGCACTTCTAACGCAATAAGTTTCAATGTTAATACTGGAACTACTGCTAATGTTGATATTAATTTCAACGGTATTAATGCTGGAACTACTGCTAGTACCAATCTACATTTCTATGATAATAATGGTAACCTCATCACACACCGTGATGGAATTATCGAACATCTACAATATACGCCAGAAGAACGACGTAGACTCAAATTTAAGGAACAACTTAGATTAAAACAAGCTCCAGCGATCATGAATCATCGTGGTCAAACACCTCGTTCTTATGGTAAAGAGAAGCGCTTTGATAATGCTCGACCAGAAGAGATTGTAGCACTCCATCTTCTAAAGAGCATGTTGAACGATGATCGTGACAAGTTCAAGAGATACTTAAAACATGGTTTTGTCACTATCCAGGGTCCAAGTGGGTTAGTCTATCAAATTAAGCGTAAGTCACATATTATCGATGTATGGAACAAGGGGAAGAAACTCTGTACACTCTGTGTCTATTTACAGGATCATACCATTCCACCCACAGATGAAGTTATCGCCAAGATGATTATCTGTGAGCTTGACGAAATTGATATTTGGCGACGTGCTAATATCGGATGGACTCAGGCACTTGGTATGTTTAATATGATAAACAAGAAGAATATTCTCGAGGAACACTTAGTAGAATTAAGAAAGGCAGCGTAATGATTGAAGCCGATTTATATGGTAAGTATGAAGAATTACAAGTGGTTGGTGGTGGTAAAGTTCACGAATTAACTCTACAAGGTTGGAAACTTATTGCTATAATGGGTGATGAATGCACAGAACCCGCATATATAGAACATGTTCAATTTGTGCCTAGTCACGAAGATCAATATGGTTCTCAAAAACCAGAAGAATGGAAATCTATAACCGCACAACGAGATACTGTGGTACGTACTTTGCTCTTTTTAATGGGCCTAGATCGTGATGTTGCTACTGAACGTCTTCGTGAGAAGGTTAGAGAATTAAAATTACAATCTATTGAATCTGATGTTAAATTTAAAGAACTAGAAAAAGATATGAGTAAAGATAGACATGAATTAGGTAGGCTAGGATCCTCAAATGGTCACTTGGCAGAAACGAATAGCAATCTTCATACAGAATTAGATGCTAAAAGTGAAGTCCTTAATCGCATGGAAGAAGATATGGCCAAAATTAGAAAAGCAGTTGGTGAGCTAGAGTTCAATAAGATATTGCAGGGTCTGAATGAAAAAGGATGAATACTGTATTGAGGTCTATCAGGCAATACATGAATGTCCTGATATGCCAACTGTTATCACTACTGTAGCTTTAATGGGATATAGAATCGTCGGAGGAATGAAACCTCATAGCCATAAATATGGTCTGGGGCACATTTCCATAGCCCATCCAGACCATGATTCAAAGGATAACCCACTCTGGATTTCGGGCTATATAGTCCTAAATAAGCGAAGTTCATGGGTCGTCAGGTGACTCACTAAACAATGCGACTCGTTCATGTATGCCTAAAGTTATTGTAGCAAATTTTTCACCATCATTCTTTATATACTTAAATTCTAACATTGTGCCCTTCATTAAATAACCTTCAAAAAATAACACCATATCTTTTTGAAGATCTTCTAGTTTCATTGGTAATTGGTCAAACAATACATTACATGTAAATGTTTCTGTTTTACGACCAGGAACAGGAGTTGAAACTCCTCCCAAAGATACGTGTGATATTGCACGTTCTGTAACCCAATTTGCATCATAAACATCACAAAATGTATCGCCTATCTTAAGACGAGTGCCTTCTTGTTGTTTTGCTATTGATTCAAATTTGAAATTCATCATGGTCTAATTTTTGATTTTGCCTTTTTAGGTAATGCAGGGAAACGTTTACTTATTGTCCAAGTTTTTACTACCCCTATGGGTTGTGGTCCCGTAATTTTACCAAACGTAGGTAGCGTTGAGGGGCCTTGTGAAGTCACATGGGAATATGAATCAAACCAAACCGATGCTCTGCCTTTTAAATGACCTACACTAGTGGCATGACCTACACTAGTGGCCCTAACGGCAAAATTACTAAAATCACATATAACTATCCATTTTGCGTCTTCAGCAATAGATGATATTTTAATCATTATACGTATATGATTATTAAAGGAAGCCCCATCCTCGATGGGCATATTTATAATGTTTCGATATTCTGCTCCATCAATAATTAAATCCTTTACTATACCGTTAATGAAATTAAACGTACCTCGAATAATTTCTTTTTCGGTGTCTATGTTAAAGTGAACTAGTTTCATTTATAAAGCTTTACTCGTAAAAACCAGTTGGGCCAATACCTATTCCACCAACCAGTCAAAGGAATAATAGGGAACAATATAGCCCACCCTACAGTCTTTTCAGTTTCATCATCAAGATGTTGCTCAAGCCTCATAAAAAGGAATTGCAGAAGTAAAAAGTTTAATCGACCTAACCAACTTCTGAATGGATTCATAGGTCTGTCAACTTAGTAAGATAACTTCTATTATTCTTTTTGTCTATAACTTCTACGCATGTAACTACATTTACTGTAACACCACATGATTTACAGAGTAAACTGAAATTCTCTCTAGTTACAGCAAACATAGGCTTTTGCATTAACTCAGCAATAGAGATAGTCTTAGGAATAAAATATATATCTGGCAATGGGGGAGCTTCTAGAATTCCCTCTTTACATTCAGGACATCTAGCTTGAAATTTAGTAACTTCCACACCAGTAGGAGTAAAAGCTTGTACTTCACTCATTTTTCAATTTCGCCTTTCATCATGTAAACTAACAAAAATTCTTTACTAAGACTATAATAGTCAGTTCCAATAGTCAATAATCCGGTTTCTGCAACAACACCTTTTACTATATATGTAACTTCATCCCACAAAGCATTCCCAGCGGTCACCATGCTCCTCATAGTGTTTGGATCATTTAATCTATTATTAACATAATTTAAAAATATCTCCTTAATATCATCACTATAACCACCATTTGGATGCATAAAATGAGCTCGAGGATCTAATTTTATTTGTACGGTATTAGATATTGTATCAGGATATACAATCAATCTTTCAATTGGACCAAGAGTAAATTTCATACCAGCTTTTCTAAGAATACAGTCCCCTCATATATAGCATAGGAATCGCGAATTTTCTCATCAATAAGACCAAGATTGATTATAGCAGATTCTTGTACAAAATATAATTCATCATTTAACATTTTAACTTCTTGAGGAAGCACCCCATCTTTTCTTTTAACAGCGATCGCCCAGAATTTTGTACCTGGTGAATCTCCCTCAATCATCCTTGGGCTTGACATTTACTTCTCTCTTTCCAGCATTAATATGCCAGTCACATTCACCATCTATTTGGCAATCTTCTGGATCACATGGCGCTTTATGTCCAGCCTCACATTGATCTGTTTCATCTTCACAAGGAAACAGGTCATCTACTAGACATGCGCAATATCTATTTCCATGTACAAGACCATCGTAACCTTCTTTTTCAAGGTACGCCTTGACTATTGATTTTACAGTTTCAAAACTCACGTTGACCTCTAAGCATTAGTTCTGTAAACAACCATTCCCTATCTAGCATAAAACCAGTCCCTGTTTTGAATATAACACCTCTATGAATAAGGTCTAGTATATAGCCATAGAGTTCTTGTTCTATCCTTTTTTCTAATAAACCGCCAGTAAAACTTCTCCTATTGCTATGTACCATTGTATCATTTAATTTTTTAATTGCATCATAAAATACAAAGTTGGTGATATTCTCACTAGGTTGCATAGTTTCTGGATTAGTAAGTAAAAATTTAAATCTTATATTGAAAGTTTGATTTTCATCATCGAGTACAACATCAAAAAATTCTGTTTTAATCACAATATTTGGCCTTTCACTAACATCAATACGATTAACAATAAATCCATGTTTTACAAGAGTACGAGCAGTTTCTTCACCAACAGGAACATAAACTTCTGCATATCCACCATCAGTATCAAGGGTCATACCCTTAATACCCTTAAGATGCTCCCCATCATGTTCAACTTTAGTTGTTGATATTGTATCATCTTCTCTTTTATCAATTGTGATGTGAATCATCTACTATGTCTTCTCTTTTTGCAGAGTTTTACAACTCTTTGACACATAGTCTTATCAAACATACCAATATGACAATGTTCTTCTGGTATATTTAATTTTTCTGCCAACCAGATATATGCCTGCGATCGAGTTAGCCTACCAGTTTTCCATTTGGGATCAAAAGCTGCATGTGCTGCCATCTTAGCTTTTCTTAACTCCTCGTCAGCTAAACGACCTAATGGAGTAATTCCATCCCTATGACACCCAACATAAGCTTTGCAAGGTGCACAATACCAAATCTTCTTTTTAGCTAAATCTGGCCTATGTGGGTAAATTACTTTACCAGTAACTAATACAGCTGGCTCTTCACAATATTCACATATTTTAACTGGTTTTTGGTCATCATGTACCCAACAATATCCATTAGTATTAGCGTTATTAAAACATGGACCCCCACCAGTACGTTTACCTTTGCAATTATTTTTCATTATCTTTTACAAATCTTTCCCATTTAGTTGGGACGTGCCTCTTTGCATGACGAATATCATCAATCGCTTCTTTGAAATACTTTAATAACGTTTTAAAATTTGGTTTCAATATTTGTTCTACATGCATCTCTAATTCAGTATGACTATCTTTAACTGCAGTAATTTCTAATTCATAACGTTTAGTAGTTTGCTGTGCAGGCGTCCCCGTCCATCCAAGCACATTAGCAAGAGCATCAATCATTTCTTGTCTACCCTTATGAGAATCATAAAGAGCATTATGTAAATCAAGTGTAGTACACTTGCAATCTTTTATCCAGTCACTACATCTTTGACAACAGTTATTAGAGACGTTTGTTTGGCTGGTTGGTTCTGCTAGATTAAGCGCGGGGGACGAAATTCTTTCCGATGCGACGTTCATCGGCTCGCCTAGCTGTTCTGTTAGACCGGTCGCCCCAGAATCAGCACCCGTCCCCGCAACGGGCCCATGGTCCTTACAACTTTGACACCACGAATTTATATCACTCGGATAAATCTCAGGACAATTATATTTAACTTGTTGATCACATTCATCTTCAACTGGCTCACCATGTAATTCAATTAAGTATTCTTCAATTGCACGAATTGCATGTACTAACTGGACTACTTTGCCATGTGTTGACTCTGCAGTGTCAGCACCTCTAAGAAAATCCCTAGCTCTGCCTAAACTCATGTTTGTCCCCTATAGAGGGGATATAATAGAACAGATTGTAAGGTTTACTAGAGTGTATGATCTTTTAGATGGTACCAACCTCTTCTAGCCATTGAATTATTGCTATCAATACGAATATTGATATTGTCGTCTAATAATTTTAATTTTCTAAGATATTTATATAATTCATTACGTATCCACCTTGCAATTTCATGACTACCTGCCACTATTACTATGTTAGTTTCACCTTCTGCAATGGCTTTAATCGCCTTCATAACCTCGAGTGTAGTACGTCCATATTGCAGTCATCGGTTCACCAGTCATATAGTGAACAAACCAAGGTGGCCACGTCCAATCAAGATCACATGCTTTAACTATATCAGCTAGTTCCACGTTTCTTCTTTTTTCTTTTAATCGGTTTTGGCTGTGTATCGGCATCACGATCGACATCATCATAGTCATCAGCATCTTCCATCTCAATCTGTTGCTGCTTACCTGTCAATCTCTGCAATTCACCTGTTACTTGATCAAGATGTTTATGCGTACTTATCGTGCGTGACTGCAAACCACGTGCTACATGTTCAGCTTTTATTGCTCGCCGATTTATGTCTTTTGTAAGTAATACAACCACAGCTAATAGAACGAAATTAAGGACAGATAGGATCATTACCCATCCATGTCCTTCTATGAACCATTCGCCCATATTAGTGGATATAATATACTGAGCTAGAGAATTTACTTCTTTTCAAGCTTCTTGTGAAGCTCTTCATTTCTTTGATAGAGCTTATATATAACATAACCCTCAATAACCATAATGGCATAGGGGCCACCTACTTTAAGTAGATTCATAATCTTTTCAGCTATTTCAATTGCACCATCCACCATATTAAATATTCATCTGAGTACTAAGATCAGAAATAGTTATCTAGTTCTGCATTTTGGCTCTATAGTAGAGCGTCTACGTAGAGACTGATAATAAGATGCAGATTGACATTCATCTACTACATCAGCCCAATCGTTGTCTACCACAGTTTCAGGACCTTTTGGCACAGCATTCATACATTCAAGGAAAATTTTCCTTCGTAGACACTGATCAGGCATAGTAGCATCAATAAAATCATCACAACCACTACATAATATCAATAAAATGATTATTTTCTTCATAAACACCCCTTACAAGTGGATTGCCATAGATAGCAATTATGTCTAGCACATCGTGAACAGGTATAATCCCGTGGTATACCTAATATTCTGAATATTCTATGTATTAACTTCATCTCAATGTGCTTCATTTAAATACCTATCGTTCAAATATTTAGCTAAATTCATGAAGGTATGAAAATTTTCAGCTTCATGATCTGGTATTTCAAAACCAAATTCATCTTCTAGGCTCATTATTATTTCAATACCATCCAAAGAATCTCCACCCAAATCACTGATGGTAGATTCATCTTTTATTTGTTCTTCTTTAACTTCTAAATGCCTTGCAATAATACCTTTAATTACTTTTATTATCTCTTCTTTAGTTTTAGTCATACTTCATACCCTCACGATTTATTCTTCCATACTGTTAAGTATTTTTTGTGCAAGGCGTGCACGCCAATCAGGAATCCTAAGCAATCTCTCAAGCAAAGTAGGCTTTGCTAATTTAATTAATCCCTCTCGTATCTTAAGATAGTTGGCACGTACCTTCTCATCGTTACAATCAGGACAAGCATTACTACCACAATCACACATTACAATTTCCTTAGTGGCTGGGACCGCTTAGGTGGACACACACCTGTCATCGAGAATAGTGGTACCAAAGTGCTCGGAAACCGATACGCCACTCCCAGCAGTCCCAGCCGAAGGAGATTCATCTCTTCAGAAAGGCAAAGCAGACGAAGTGGTACCACCATAGAAATAATATAATAGGAGGACCTGATAGCATTAATGGTATAAGGTATGCATTTCTAAATACATAATATTAGGTATAACAATATCAGAAGAAGATCTTTAATATCGCTCAACTATATATTTTAATTGACTTTTAAAAATTTATGGTATGATTTTAATATGTGTCAGAAATTATTATAAGTAAATTGATCACGCTTTACTATAATATTATAAACTGAGCTCCCCCGATCAGGAAGCTTATTATACTGGTGGTGGTCCTTCTAGAACTGGTGAAAGCACTTTTGCCTCTTCAGATCTCCAACTGAGCTCTATTAAGTCTTTCTCAGATAATGGTGTTGCATGATTATCATTTTCATCGTCACATACTTTAAGAACATTAGCCTCAACATTATTTGGTATAGGGACACCCTCTCCCTTAAGTAATTGAATTAATTCTTTGATAGAAACACATATGGTACTACTGCTAACAATTTTAACATCGACATCTAGTGACATTTTACTCTCCGATTAAATTCATCCCCAGGACCCAGCACCATGGGCATTCAATAAACGAAAGACATCGGCATCTTCCCTGGCCTGTATGTCTTCAACTGCTTTAGCATGGGCTGAATCAACAACATCCCAAGGTATACCATATACCCGCTTTACCGGTTCAACCAATTTAGCTACAGTAGCTATAGGTGATGCTAGCACTACAGCCGCCAAAGCACCCTTTAAAAAGTCTCGTCTATGCATTATTTTCTACAGAGGCCCTGAAACAATGCAATAGGACCTTGAGGATAGGTTTCATCTTTGGGTAGTGGACAGATATGCCATCCAAAGATAATAAGATGCCAGTGGTAGTTCAAGTTTTCAGGCCCACCAGTCACTCTTTTCTCGAACTTGATGATAGGTCGTTTACCTAATTTAATAATTCGCATGTCTACCTCAGAATATATGGGGAAGGAGGTCGTTTCGGTCGTTAGTTATTTCTACTGACTTTGTACTACAGTTATCCATACCACAGACATCATATAATGTATAGTCTTTGCAGCTAGGACACCAATACATACCCAGAACATAAGCTCGTTTGTGCATATTGAGAGCTCTCAGAGCTCGAGCAAGATTCTCACACTCTTTATGATCATTATCAATAGCCTGCATTATACAAAAATCGACGTCAGTATCTCTTATGTTTCCATCATCTAAGGTTATATGGAGACAACAACCAACTGCATTCCTACCATATAATGCTTTAATTGCTGCTCCAATATAAGTATCTTTTAATTTTCTTACCATCTATTCCTTTGGGGTGTGGGATCGGATTCAGTACCGACACTTCTCCAGCAAAGACCGAAGCGTGCTAATTACGTGAATTAGTCGAATAAAGAGACAACCTTCACAATCATCAGCACAACCATCTGAGAATGGTTCTGGACCATATGTTTTATTATCTTTTGATTTATGATGAGGTTCAAATTCTTTTAATGCAGTAATGCGATTAGTAAGAGCTGTAATCTTACCTCCATCACTCCTATCTTCATCACGACAATCACCACAGGTTTCACAATGATCACACCACATAGAAAGATCATGTCCACATTCAAGTGGTTGCTCTAACCCCTCACAGATATTATGGAGACGTGTAATTGGATCACCACCACGTCGGTTAATCTCTGCTTCTAACTCGGCAATACGAGTACGAAGCATTTCTTCTATTGTAGGCTCTACAGGCGAAAAACCTCCATAAGATAAAGAATGATTACCACCGGCTGTCATTTCTATACCAGGGGTACAATCTTCTTTATAATGTGGACATGCTGAAAAATGTTTTGGAAAAACCCAACCACACTTACCACATTGCCATGGACCAGTTTTTATTTCAGCGACACAAGCTTCGGCTTTGGTGAGCTTGTTGACGACACAACGGGCAATCTCATCTAAGCCATGACCATCAAGACAGTCTTCCTCTGTTGTTCCATCTGCCAAGATGTTTTCGAGCTCAATATTGAACTCATTTTCATAGGAAGCATTGCGGCTCTTCTCTTTAGAAGCCTCAGTACGGGCTTCGTCGCGTACTCTACCAGTTTCGGCACTCAATCTCATACTATGTTCGTTATCGCGCTCGCGGGTGAGGGTGGCGATTTGGTGGAGCGGGTGGGCCTGTTGCTCTGTGGCGCGCGCCTCAAGCTCAGCGATACGAGTATCACGTTTTGCCACGGCAAACCGCAAGTCAATCTCTACCTCAGTTTCTGGTTTCTCTAGCTCGACAATGCGGGCGCGAAGTTGTCGTACTGTATGGTTGATAATAGGTCCACAGAAATTACCTTCAGGACCAAGTAATTCATGTGTAGTATCATTAATAATGACAGGTAGCGGATCGTTTGTGAATCTACCACAGCAACAACGGCCAACTTCCTCATTCACTGGATATAATCCAGCGGCACAACATTCGGCCTCTTCTTCGTTATGATCGTCACAAGGCTTGCCACATTCGCAGATGTCTTTACTCTCCGCACTTCTTTTAACATTCTCGATATCTTGAGCCAAAGGAGCTACCTCATATCCTTCCAAGTCATCATCAGCCATCTAAAATCTCCTAAGGAGTCGATGGTGGATTATTCTCTAGAACTTACCACCGTCTGGGTTTAGTGTTACCTAGGCCACGCCCAGCCAGGTCATTATCCTGTCCGCATCGCTTAGCGGAACGCATCGACTCACCCAGGATATAATAGAAGGGGGCTGCTGATTTACTGAGTTTTCTCGAGGAACTTAGTATGGGCTTGCTTGATGTGGCTACTTACAGTCGTATAGATGAAGTCGGCCAAAATTGCTGGGTCGTCTTCCTTGAAGACATCTTTGGCAAAATTGAACGGAATAGAGACAACAGTGCTCTGATGGGTGTCGCCAGACTGTGGCTCATACGCCATAGCTGGTACTAGTATATCACCATATACCCCACCACTGACAGCTGCTTCAACCATACTCTCAATAGTGATACTCAAGAATACTGTGAAGTCATATCTAATATTTTCATCTATCTGACCGGCCACAGAGATAGCCCCATTTGGGCTCGCCTCTACCTGCGCACCCGCAAACTTGCCTATCAAGGCATCGGCAACTGCTTGGACATATTCGGCTTCGACGGATACTTCTGCTCTTCTAGGTCCTAGGTCGGCAAATGGGGCAATAATCTTTGTCATATGTCTCTCCTATCTAGATAGTCACATCAACACCCCATCTAGAAATGCAACGAGGATGCCTGGGGAGGTTATGTTCAACTACGACGACGTGTGGTCCCTTCGATGGCTTCGTCCCGCTCGCGGGTGAGGGTGGCGATTTGGTTTGCTTCCTGCTCTACAACCTTCGCGCCAACGTCGCACTCTCGGTTGAGGACAACCAACTCCGCCTCCAACTCGGCGATGCGGGCGCGGGCTCTCTGCAACCGCACGTCCCAAGCCTCGTGCTCTGTGTCTGCCAATCGCGACTGCCGCAGCTCGGCGACGAGGGTGCGGACGTCACGCAGACGAAACACCCGCGTCTCGCTGTCCTCGGCGGCACCCATGCCGTCATCAAGGCGCGACATCAGATGCTCAATCGGCTCCTCCTCGCTCACCGGCTCCGGGTCGGGCGGGGCGGGGCACGTGGGGCAACCAGACTCGTACATGTGCCCGTCTGGGTGGTCGGGACAGGGCGAAGTGCCCATCATGGCTCCTCCGTCGAATTGGATGAAAGGTGTTCGCCCCTCAGGCTCCGCACCTCGGCAATGAGCGAACGCACGAAATTCTCAAACGCGGTCGGCTGTCGCTCCATCCACGCACAGAAGTGTGGATCGTTCTCCCACTCCTGTAGCCACTGGTCGCTGATGATGGGCTTCTTTGCCGAGAGATCTGTGGCCCACCGCTTCATGCTGTCACATGTATGCGTGGCGCTATTGCCCATGCATCCACGACACGGCCCTTCACTCATTGGTATCCCCTTTTTGGTTGAACGGTTTTAGCTGGGTGCGTTCGGCCGGCTCTTCCACGGCTCCCGGGTGTTTCCGCTGCAACCATCGGGGGCGAATGAGCAAGATTTCTGTCTTGTCGGGCCGTGTGGCCCCGGGGTGATTCTCGGTTCCCGTCTCGGTCCTGATGTGCAGCGTCCAGCCAAACAGCAGCTTAACGATATCCCAGAGACCCACCTTCGTTGTGGTGATCGCAATCACCCCGTCTGTAAATTCAGTCATTGTCTGCCTCGTTCACCTTTGGTTGGTAGTGCGGGCACCCTGCGCAACAGACGGGACAGGGCGAAGTGCCCCCGGCCGGCTTCTTGTCTTTACTTGTCATCAGATGCCTTTCCCCTCTCGCGCAATTCGCGCGCAACCGCCAGCTTAGTCTTTACGTTCACCCACTCTGCTAGTGCCCTCTCATACATAGCCTCATAGCTCTTAACCCTGTTCTCTAGCAGAGTCGCCTCAAACTCCAGCTCCTGCAACCCCATGGGCTGACTTTCATCAACCCTGGGGCGGGGAGAAGGCCGACACACCAAGCCCCCTAGTCAGTATGTCGCTGACCAACCACTTAGGATATAACAGCCGGCTGGGGTCCATTAATACAACGGCTAAAGAGCTCGGATTATAAAGGATTCGAGAGATTTAGATTATCTCCCGCGACACACCTGGGTATCTGGTGTGGCCGATGGGATATAATATAAGGAGGTTGTTTACTGATCCGCCTGATCTAATTATACCAGGCTACTATCCACATATTGTCAAATCCAATATTTGGCTCTGTCCCTGAGGCAATCTGATCAGAATCTTTCAACTGATTATATAGTTGACGTGCTTCTTCTTCACTACTAAATGTTTGTGCACTAATACCTGGTCCTCTTTCATTCAGACTTGGTTTCTTAGCTGTTACCTGTTCATGTTGAGTCTGCTCTTTATTTTTATCTAAGTACTCTTGAATGGCTTCACCAGCAGGTGGTATACCCATTGCCATTGGTATAGCAGCCATAGGTATTACATCTTTTAATCCAGCATCAGCTTGTTTACTCTGCCAAAATTGTTTAATTATCTCTTGATCACTAGCTTTAATTGTTATAGTTAAAGCTTTATCATCAGGAGCACCATGATTTACATGAACATCATATAATATAGCATTTTGCTGTAACATAGGTTGCATTTTAGCAAATTCATCTTCTGATAATTCTAAATTGATTTTTTCATCAGCAGCCTGTTTATGTTCCGCGACACGCCTCATAGCCTGTCTGGCTCCTCCTACAGCATCTGGTACTAACCCAGCACCCTTACAGTCAGGGCAGTCTGCTGGAATACCAGTACCAGGATCGATAGTACCATTACCACCACAAGTAGCACACTGGATAGTAACAGCAGCCTGTTTGGCTCGAGCTTTATCGTATTTCTTATATGCATCTTCTTGTTCTTGCTGCTGATCATCTAATTCCTCAGTAGACATCTCCCAATCTTCTTTATGCTCCTCTGGCATTTCAATCTCTTCACCACTTCCGTCACACCTGGTACACGGAGTGCCATGAACCCCTACATACTTCCTACCTTTGCAGCTAGGGCAAGTCTTAGCCCTCTTCTGTCGCTCCGCGACACGCCTCTTAGCCTCATTGTGTAGTATGTGGGCAGCTTTATTGGCACTCATGAAATACCTCAGTGGTCTAGTACTCATCCCACTTTGCTCTAATTGCGTTAGCTAAATCAATTCCATTAGGATTAAGTGGTATTGCTGGATACCCTGATACTCGAAAAGAACCCACACCTTCATTATGTAATTGCTCAACTATATTATTGGCTTCTGCCTCTGATGTACATGCGGCAATTGGTTTTGGTTCATAATCATCAACTTCTATTATATATACTGCTGCATTTTGAGCTACCTTACGTTGGGCTATACGACTCTCGGTCTGGTTGTGTAGCCGCCTAGCATCTTTATTAGCACCCATAACCCTTATATGCCCTTATATTGGTTATATGCATCTATATCTTGCTGTCGTGCATCTTGCTGTGGTTCTTCAACTTGCTGCTGCTGATGTTGTTGTAATATAGCCATAAAATCTTCAACAGACATATCTAGACTTTCAAATTTGTCTACTAATGTAGACACTTCTTGCTGTAATTGCTCAATTTGAGATTTTTTGATGTGTCTATTCGCGACACGCTTCTCAGTTCTGTTGTGCAGTCGTCTGGCATCATCATTAGCATTCATGGTAGAACCTCCATAAAAATACTCGGATGGGACCCATGCACAGTAATAAAACGGACTTTAACGACCTACCCACCTGTTAAAATCAGACCCCCTCCGACTATAACATATATCAAGTGATATCATGTCTAGACATCCGTTGTTTATAATATATAGAGATTAAAAGACCCAGCATAGCAACCCACCTAGATGGGACCCATATATCAAAAAGGAGGAGATTCAGAATAGTATACCCTATACTATATCGATGGGACCCATTAAGGCCGAACATATCAAGCTCGAGTATATATTATTTATAATACCTACCCAGATGGGACCCATGAGTTTGTGCAGGTGATCAATTATAGGTATGTCTCGAGAATATATTATATGTCTAAAAGTGATAGCAGTGTAATAGGTCGTGAGAGTACCGCGAACTTAGAGCGTGTGAAGAACTCCAACCAGGGCTCACAGCCCTCCACACCACCGGGGCGGGTGTTTCTCACCCGTCAGAACGCTGATGGGTGTTCACCATAGATGGCTGCAAATTTTCTTTTTACCAACACCTAGGAGGTGTACCATCAAACTCACCGCAGCCCAGAAGAATGCCATGATCGCCGATCTGAAGAAGTGCGCAGGCGCTTCGAAGACCGGTAGCACCAAGACCCCGGACTTTCTGGTTACCACTGAGATGGCCAAGGACATGACCATCGTGGAACTGGCCCACTTCTGCGAGGACAAGAAGATGTTGTCCTCGTACAGCGTGGCAAAGGCATGCGCGTACCGCGTGCCGGAGCTTCGTGATGCGTTCAAGGACGCTCCCCCGAAGTTCAGTCAGTTCAAGGACACGGGCATCGTCTGCCGCATGTTCGTCGCTCTTCTCGGGAAAGGTGGCGACGCCTTGCTGTGCAATAAGCAGGGTGTCGTGACCAACAGCGAGAAGAATGTCGAGCACGAGGCCACCCTCCGCAAGAAGGGTGGATTCAACGCGGTGTTTGACCATCGCAAGGCTGTCGCCCTTCAGCGCATCGAAGATCTGAAGGCCGAAGTCGCCGCCAGCGAGTCCTAGCACATCTGTGCACACCCTCTCCCCGTCCTGGGGAGAGGGTTTCCCCGCGCCCGGAGCGTGGGGTTATTCCCAGCAGGTCCTCCGCCTGCATATTCTCGCGCATGGAGCGTGAGGGTTTTCCTTAGGTAGGTTCACCGCCTACCAACGCGTCCTGATAACCCCTAACAGGGGTAACAAAAAGGTAGAGGTTTGCACTCTGAGTAGGTAGATTCATGCCCAGATAATTGGGTGTCTATCTTGGCCGAGAGACTGTATTATCCTCTCCTCCTTAAAAGGGGGTCACTGGGCTACACGCAACCGGAGTAGATTTGCCAAGGCCTGGCATTCGAAAAGGATTGACGTGCCTATACCCCAATTCAAAGTCCACCCTAACAGGGTGTTTCATGTTGAGAGGACTGAGTGTTCCCTGAAGTATGGGAAACATATGCCTCTCTCCTATAGACCAGGGGGCTTAGGCATCCGGGCTTGTTTGCACATGCATTGATGGCAGGGTGCCTATCCCCCAAATTCAAAGTTGCCCCGCCTCGAGCGGGGTTCTTGATAGTCCCCAAGGAACTGGTGTAATTTCAACAGGAGGCCAACAATGGCGAACACCAACCGGTCGCGTATGCACAACACCGGCAAGAAGAGTGGACCGAAACAGCACGCCACTCTCCGCACCGATGAGCTCGCCCCGATCATCCGGGGAGGCAATCCGGTGGCCTGGAACAAGCGCAACCGCGACTCCGCGCAGAAGGAGAGGGTGGGCTAGACCCTCTGTGGTGGTATGAGGCACTCTAGATGTTAGGAGGGTGCCTCATACCACACCCCTCTGTTCGTGTTCAAAATCCCCTACTGGGGGTGGCTTATAATACCCAGGTATTCAAGTTCAGTTGCGTCTTCATATGTAATTTGTGTGGGCTCTCGAGCTCGAAGAATTTGATATACCTGAGATTTTCGCCTCATGCCGAAATGCATATGAAGTGTCCTTGTTCATAACAGCTTTAGACCGACATATGTACCAGGGGTCTCGTAGTCCTCCGGATAACTGTCTAAAACGCGTTCAGGGGCACTTCATATCACTTCAAAATGGGGTAAGCACCTTAATAGCAGGAACTCAGGTTAAGGTGCTTAATTAGGGGTGGAAACGTTTCCACTTAACTTGTCTTGTATATGCTCTAGATATTCCTTAAGGTGTACAGGTGTGCTAAGGTCGAATGTCTTGAGATGCAGACACCCTGAGGACAATATGTCTAGATCTGTAGACAGTGGGTAGTTAGAGAGGGATAGTGTCTTGAAATGTAGACACCCCTCTGATGCCAGTGTCTAGAAATCCAGACACCCAAAAGGCGTTACCTCTAAACAGGAGTAGAGACAGTGGCGAACATCTGCACGATAGTCACTGGGTCCGGGATGGATCGGTACTTGGGCGATGACAGATGCGAGAAGTGCAAGCATGTCATGGCTGGTGAACCTGCTGTAGCGGTTCACACAGAGACCGACACCTTTGGACCTGTTGGCTGGATGGCTGTCTGTCAGGCCTGTCACACTGAGAGCCAGGAGTCTCTGAGCTTCGACCCCTGCCACGACTGCAAACAGAAAGTCCCCGAGAAGGACTTGCGGCAGTGGCGGTGGTATGACTTCTATGCCCCTCAAGGTGATGAGCCTCTGTACATCTGTGGAAAGTGTTGGGGAGAGCCTAGACACCAGAAGCGGATAGCGCGGGACAGGCAGGAAGAAGAGGATGAGTTTGGCGGGAGAGATGACCCAAACGACTCATTGTGGAACTACTAACCTGTTGGGTGAGCTCTGGCTGGTAAAACAGTCAGGGCTCTACCTACAG
>Ga0255055_10000098_pt1 | contig 62444 bp, 61 predicted proteins | sample JV7_2_27_MG_FD_188633 | JGI IMG/M metagenome (GOLD analysis project Ga0255055, IMG submission 188633) | Seawater microbial communities from Jervis Inlet, British Columbia, Canada - JV7_2_27 | ecosystem: Environmental > Aquatic > Marine > Inlet | place: Canada: British Columbia | collected... | reverse complement strand
AACCAATCATCCGAGAGGCTGTAGATCGGATCGAGCAAGCCGGCGATCCTGAAGCGTACTTGTCGCGCGTTGCCGACGCAGTGCGCAACCAAGCGGAACGTGACAGTGGAGCCATGTTCAAGAAGAAACCTGGCTTGATCACTCGGTTACCGAAGCCAACCAAGCTGGCAATCGAGATGGCCGTGCACGAGGAGTCGGAGCGGCGCGCATTGGCCGGGGAGCTGTTGATGCTAGAGATTGCCTGGCGTGAGGCGGAGGAGATTGCGAACATCGCCGACAACATGTTCGTGCCCAAGGAGACAGAGGAGTTCATCGAGAAGCACCGGGTTGCGCGGTGAGCCGGCAAGCCGGTGTCCCTCTGCCCCCTTTGTCCCTTCTGTCCCTCCTGCCCTCTACCTCGGCTGCCCCGTAACAAACGGCCCATAGCGGTAGGTCTGCAACACCCAACAAATGATCAGAGCCGCTCCTACCCAGCTACCTCGCAAAGGGTTTCTTGGGACGGGGCAACGCGGACGTGACGGACTCGTTGCGATCCGAGCGCAACGAGTATACGATGACGGTGCTGACAGACCGTGTATCACAGACATCTGGAGAGCCAATGAACGAGGAGAAGTTCAATATCACGCTACGGCAATTCCTGAAGGTTTTTGGGATTGCGGGTCAACGGGAAATCGAGAAGGCGGTCGACGCAGCCCTGCAGGATGGTACGATCAAGGGAACAGAGACGCTGCGTGCCAAGGCGACCCTCGAGATCGAGGGGCTCCCGCTGCGGAAGGTCGTTGAGGGAGACATCGAACTCGAATAGTCCGTGCCGTCCCACGAATCCTATGAACGCATATACGAGGTCGTACGTCGAATTCCCAAGGGCCGTGTAGCTACCTATGGTCAGGTGGCCGCGCTTGCGGGGTTGCCTGGCCACGCGCGTCAGGTAGGGTACGCTCTGCACAACTTGCCAGACAACAGCAACGTTCCCTGGCACCGGGTGATCAACGCGAAGGGTGAAGTGAGTAGGCGTTCGGAGCCCGGTTATGATTTCATCCAGCGTGACCTGCTCGCAGGAGAAGGTGTGACGTTCGACCAGGCTGGGCGCGTCGCACTCGCCAGATTCCGTTGGAGACGGCACGCGAGGGCAGGGCAGTAACCGCGTGATCTTCTGATTCGTAAGCAAGGTAGATACTCCGTACCGAACCGACCGCGGTGTCGTATCGAATCAAAGGGGACATCATGTTTGTGGTGGAGCTTCCTGTAGCCCGGTAACCCGGTAACCCGGCATCCCGTTGCCCCGGTGTCCCGTGTCCTGTTCCTTTTGCTACCCCATCGTCAAGAAGGCTCAGGTGATCGATCCGGGAAACCGGGAAAGCGGTACGCCGGGTGACCGAGAACAGTCAGTTCCCTATTGTGCGACGCATCAATTCATACCATCCGTCCAGCCCCTCTCCTGTCGTTGCCGACACCAGCAGGACCTCGAGTACCGGATTCACCACACGCGCGTTTGCCAGGGCGATATCGACGTCGAATTGGAGGTGTGGCAGTAGGTCGATCTTGTTCAGCACCGCGTAGCGCGATTCACGGAACATCTTGGGATATTTGAGTGGCTTGTCCTCGCCCTCAGTAACCGAGAACAGCACAATCTTGGCGTATTCACCCAAATCCCAGCTAGCGGGGCACACCAGGTTGCCGACGTTCTCGATGAAGAGGAGGTCGGTGTTCTCCAGGTCGATCCGATCCAATGCCGTGAGGATCTGACGCGCGTCCAAGTGGCAGGCCCCTCCTGTCACTACCGCCTGAACTAGCTTGTCGGTGTGTTTTGCGAGTCGGTCGGCGTCGTTCTGTGTCTGGACGTCACCAGTGACAACGGCGATCTGGATTTCGCCCCCAAGGTGGGCCAGCGTGCGTTCGAGTAGCGCAGTCTTGCCCGATCCCGGAGACGATACCAGGTTGAACGCCGTAACAGCATTGTCGGCGAGCCGCTCACGTACTATGGTGGCGAGTTCGTCGTTCTTGGCCATCACCCGTTCGCGGATCTCAATCGTGCGGACGGTCATCTCGTATCTCTACCTGGCTCACCCGCAGCACATCACCGGGGACCCGGAGAATCTTCGCCTTGGTGTCTGCGAATGGCGGGCTGGTCAACACCACATCGAGGCTCAGCTGGAGGTTAGCGAACTCCACTCCGGCCTCATACCCCACCTCAACACATACAGTGACGAGATCGGGCAGGCGGGCCGGTCCGATTCGGTCCTCGACAATCCTGCCGACCTCGAGGGCGATGCTCATCTCATGCATTGGTACTCGAACCCTCCCTGTTGTCGGCTCGATCTCTACAGAATACTCGGTTGCCCGGGGGCCGTCACCATCGGGTGAACCAATCTTGCCGGCCGATTTGCGGAGCCGAACGGACATGGCCGGCCTGAACTCTGGAACCATGACACGTATCGGCGTGGTGTCTTGTCCCGTTCTTAATGAAACACACAGGGTCAGCGTAGCTGCGTAATCGCCCGTAAGTATTTGTAACAGTTGAGTTTAGACGGCCATCGGGCCGGAGGTATTTTTGGTTTGTGTTCGGGTCGTTCCTTAACAGTACATTCATGTTCGGCTTACACGGTCGTGGTGATATTGCCCCATCGGTACTTCCGTTCGAGGTGCCGCAGTACTCCGTAATTCTCCTGACCAGGTACGTGACCGAGGATTCGCATCCTCTGTGCAGGGTTGGGCGATGCTATTCAAGACAGGCGCTCACCACGAGCGGGGTGCCGAGGGGAGGAAGCATATGATGCGAGCGAGCAAGCTACTATCGGGTGCGATCGCGTTAGCGTTCATCATGGGGTTGTCTGCCTGCGATGATGAGCCCGCTGTCGTGGAACCGGGGGAGGATGCAGCTCCGGAGATCCAGCTGAGTACACCGCTTGGGGGAGAGGCTGTCCAGCCCGGAGCCGACCTGGAGATCACTTGGACGGCGACTGACGACAACGAAGTTGTAGGCGTCGACTTGAGCTACAGCCACGGTGGTAGTTCCGGGACCGTAATCGCGACAGGAGTCACCGAGTCCAGCTACACATGGAGCGTCCCGGACAATCAACTGGTCAATCTCCGGGTGAAGGCAACCGCGGTGGACGACGCCGGTCAGACAGGCGACGACGAAAGCGACATCTTCGCGATAGTCGAACACTCTGCCAGGGGATACGTAACCAGCGACGTGTGCAGGAACTGTCACATCGACTACTACAACGACATGATCAACTCGGGTCACCCGTACAAGCTGAACGCTGTGGTAAACGGGCAGCCGCCTGAGTATCCCAACTCCACCGTACCGGACACACCCCAGGGTGTTACCTGGGATGATATTGCGTATGTGATCGGAGGCTACGCTTGGAAGGCTCGCTACATCACTGCCGATTCCGGCTTTATCATGACCAACGGCATGGATGGCGTGGACGTACAGTACAACCTGCCTCGCGACGATCTGGGTGTCGGAGCCGAGTGGACGTCCTACCATGCCACGGACACGGAGCGGAAGCCCTATGACTGCGGCGCCTGTCATACCACGGGTTGGCAGACGCTTGCGGAGAACGGCGGGGTGAATCAAGACGGCCTCGTAGGCATCGTTGGCACCTGGGAAGAGACCGGTATCACGTGTGAGGAGTGCCACGGGGCGGGTGCCGACCATGTCGCTAGCCAGTCCTCGTCGGACATCACTGTGGACGACGCGTCTGCTGCCTGTGGTACCTGCCATAGGCGCGGTGACGACGACGACTTCATCGAGGCGAGTGGCGGGTTCATCAGGCACCACGAGCAATATCAGGAGTGGAAAGCCGGTGCGCATTGGGCGTTTGCTCAGTGCAACGAGTGTCACGATCCCCACATCGGAACCAAGTACGGCAACGCTGATGCCGGCGGTATCCTCAAGACGTGTGAGGACTGCCATACCCGCGCGTTGAACCACCCGCCGGTATCGTGCGAGTCCTGCCACATGGCGCGGGTAACCAAGTCGGCCAGGGCAATCCACAGCTTCGAGGGTGACGTACGTACGCACCTGTTCAGGATCAATTCGGACGGTACCAAGACCAAGGACGACATGTTCTTCACTCCAGCCGGTAGCACCAAGCTCGGAACAAATCCTTGGGTGACGTTGGACTTTGCATGCTATTCATGCCACACCGATCCAATCACAACGGAAGGTGGTGGCGGCAGTCAGAAGACTATGGCGGAGTTGGCAGCGAGAGCTGCGGTGATTCACCCGTAGTGAGGCCCAAGGACATCCTTGAGCTGACGGGATTGCAGTTGTTGTTGCGGGACCGGCCGAGACGGCCGGTCCCTCGGCGTTCCCAGTCATGGCGGATTAGGTCATGAACCGATGGGTTCCCCAGCGGCTTGTTCGAATTGCCGGGTTCACCGTGGCCGTCTTTGGCAGTGTGATCTCATGCTCGGCGAATCGAGTGAGCCTGGGAGAAACGGAAGAACGGGGCGGTATCCGGTTCATGAAGGGGTCGATCGAACCGCTGGATGCAATTGGGTACACGCTACACGATGGTACAGATCGAGTGTTCGAGGAGGCCAGTTACCGGCGAGGACGCCGCCACGGCCGCGCGCGGGAATACTACGCTGACGGGCAAATGGCGGTTGAAGAGAGATACGCTAACGGCCTTATGGAGGGTGAGCGCCGGGAGTGGCATGAGAACGGCCAACTCAAGCGCGAAGAGACCTTTGTGAACGGATTGAACGAGGGGGCCATCAGGGAGTGGTTGCCGGGTGGGGAATTGGTTCTGGAGCGGACGATGGCGGCTGGCCAGCGGGACGGGACCGACATTTCATCGTACCCCAACGGCCAGATGGAACGAGCGGCGACTTACGAGATGGGGACTTTGCAGGGATTGCGAACCGTCTGGTACGAGAACGGTCAAAAGAGGCTAGAGCGTACGTTCGTGAATGGCCGGGCCGAGGGGCCTAGCGCCGAGTGGTACGATGACGGAACCTGTTGGCGTGAGACCACGTGGAAGGTGGGCAAGCCCCACGGTCCTTACACGGAGTGGTATCAGAGTGGCGAGAAGAAGGTCGAGGGCGTTTATGAGCTGGGGAAACTAGTGGCAATCCAGCGCTGGGACGAAAGTGGCAGGCCGGTGGGTGAGCCGACCGACACCATTCCGTCCGAAGTTACGTCGAATAGCATTTAATGATTTCTTAAGATACCTTCATTTTACAATTCTCTATTGCGACAAATCTTAATGAAGCTGTAGTTTGTTGTCCGTAGAAGTACGGATATCTGCCGGAAAGGGGTAAGCTGTGCACACAAAATTGTTGGTGAATCTGAAGTGGCCGGTCTTTGCCATGATCACGTTGATGCTGGCCGGTGCGTGTTCTGAAGACAACGTGGTTTACCAGGATCGGGAGCCGTTCAACCCGCCGGCGGACTCGGTGTCTGGCATGCTCGGGTATTACAGCATCGAGGACCATCAGACGACGTGCGGCAACTGCCACGCCGACACACAGGTCGAGTGGGCGGAAACCGCACACGCTCATGCATGGGAAGGCCTACAGTCCAGTGGTGGTGCCCAGGAATTTTGCGAGGGGTGCCACACGGTGAGCGAGCTAGGTAACGCCCTGACCGCCGCGTCCGGCTGGAACGCCGTCAAGGACTCCACCTATTTGGACGTGCAGTGTGAGAGTTGCCACGGACCCGGAAACGACCACGCTGGTGCACCCGACATGACCCAACCGCTGGCTTCGATAGCCGTCGATACGGGTGCGACCAACGGATGCGGCGAGTGCCATTATGACACCCACCACCCGTTCGTCGAGCAGTGGAAGCAGTCGAAGCACGGCTCCGGAACGAGCTTCAGCCGTGGTGGTAGCTCGGGCTGCGACGAGTGCCACAGTGCCCAGGGTGCGCTCGAGCAGCAGTTCAACTCGAACGCCGACTACGTGGAGAAAGACGGCGATCCGCTGCCGATAGTGTGTGCCGTGTGCCACGATCCACACGGCGGTCCGCTGGACGGCCAGCTGCGTGCTCCTGTTGGAGAAGGGACGTCACGGAGCCTCTGTCTTCTTTGTCACAACCGCAAGACGGTTCCTGCGTCGGGCACCCGTGGTCCGCATGCGGCTCAGGGCCCACTCGTGCTGGGTGACAACATTGCCTGGTGGCCTGACGGATTCGAGTGGCTGGACGGGTTGACCGGAAGCCATGGCGACACGGATGTGAACGAGGACCTCTGCGCGACATGCCACGTGGTGATGTTCTCGGTAACCGACGCGGCTACCGGCGATTTCGTGTTCAACAGCGTGGGCCACACGTTCGAGGCCATCTCGTGTCTCGATGCGCAGGGCATACCGACGACGGCTTCTTGCACCGACGACGAGCGCGATTTCAGCGCGTGCGCTAGTTGCCATGGCACGGAAGCGGCTTCTCAGGCCATCTATGAGGCGTTCAAGGACACCTTGAACGCTCTGCTGGACCAGATCTGGGTCGACACGGACGGCAACGAGATCCTCGATCCGGCCCCGACGGACGCCGGCGTGTTGCCATTGATTCTCCAGGTTACCGGAGACGACAAGCAGATCGATAGGTCGGACACGCTGTTCACCTCCGCAGAGGGTATTCTCTATAACGCACAGGTGGCTGCGACTCACGATCGGGATCTGTTCCTCGATGGGGCCACGATCGTGATCGATCAGGGCACGGGTGACCCCGACACAGTGAGCTTCTCCGGCCACCGGTCAAGCGGTAACGGCGTTCACAATCCGCCGTTCCTGGAGGCGCTGCTCAAGGCATCGATCCAGCACGCGATCGATTTCTATGGAATACCGGCACCGGCACCGGGTTTTGACCTCACGATCCGGGCAGACCGGAGTCAGTTCAGGCGTTAGCACAACGCCGGCTGGCTAACAGTTGGTATGCGTATCACCGGCTCCGGCCTCGTCTGAGACCGGGGCCGGTTGTGTGTTCAGTTGGCAAGGTGAAGACTCGGTTTGTGTTTTGGCGGCCGTGGTGCCAACGTATCGCTTCCAGTGAGCTTGATCTCTACGGAGGAAGGCAACTTGACCGACATTGGCAAAGCCGCTGATCAAACTGGCCAGCAGTCACGGTTGGGCTTCAACGACCTGCTGCTTGGAGCCGTGATCCTCTTGATGAGCACGGGGATCCTGATGGCGTTGGCTTTCTACGTGCTTCCCGGCGAACACTTGGAGATCCCGGAGATCCAGCCTGGCGTGAGGGTTACCAGGGAGGCCGACTTTCCGATCGGAGCGAGCCGTCTGGTGAGCTGGGGTGAGCGGACAATCCTGGTTGTCAGAAGCGGGGAGCAATCGTATGCGGCGTTGCAAGGGACGTCGCCGCGCGATGGCTGTATCCTGCGCTGGGATGAGGAATCGATGCGAGTCGTTTCGCCCTGCAACCACGTCGTGTTTGACCTCCAGGGCAACGTAGTCACGGGTCTCAGCACCATACCTTTGCAACGCTATTCTGTCTTTCTCCGGGGTGGCGTCGTCTACGTGGGGCGTCCCTCATGATCAAGCAATGGTTGGCCCAGTTCTGGGACGATATCAAGTCCAGCACCGATGCCGGTCTGCTCAGCGTGGCTCGATTCGTCGGCCTGCTGTATGGGCCGATCGGTCGTAACTTGCGGATCGACGAGGCGTGGCGCAAAGCGCTGCGGTATCGCCTCGCGGCACACGTCGGTTGGCGCCACGCGTTGGGCGGAATCACCTACCTGCTCCTGATAGTGCTCGTGGTCACGGGGGTCCTCCTTTCGTTCTACTACAGACCGTCGGTCGAAGAGGCATATCCCAGCGTCCAGCACATAGTGTCGGAGGTCTCGTTCGGGTGGCTGATCAGGGATCTCCATGTGTGGTGTGCCAACCTCGTCGTCATCGTGGCGTTGGCCCATATGGCGAGGGTCTTTTTCGAGGCTTCGTACAAACCACCGCGCGAGATGAACTGGATCGTAGGGCTGGCGTTGCTGGGAGTAGTACTTGCCTTCGGCGCCACAGGTTACCTGCTGCCCTGGGACCAGTGGGCCTATTGGACCGTGACGGAAGTGCTCGACGCCGTTGCCATGATACCGCTGGTCGGTGGGTTGATGGCGGATGCCATTGTGGGTGACGCAATCGTTTCGGGGGCTACCTTGAGCCGTTTCTTTGGGCTCCACGTGATAGTCCTTCCGTGGATCACGCTGGCTCTTCTGTCCTACCACTTCACGTTGATTCGGCGCCGGGGAATCGCGCCGCCAGTGTCAACTGACAGTGGAGCCCGCAAGTGGCGACTGAGTGGCGTGTGGCCCGAGGAGAAGCAAGAGACAGGTCGGCCGTTCTTCCCCAACCACCTTTTGCGCTCCTTCGCTGTGGCCGTTTTGACCCTTGCGATCGCAATAACGCTTGCAATCCTGTTCCCGCGGCCGCTGGGCGATCCGGCGAATCCCTATCTGTTGCCGAACGAGCTGGTATCCACGTGGGTCCCTGTTGATGTGTCGTTGGCGCTGATCCGGTTCACGGGCCTATGGGGACTGACCGTTTTCTCGATTCTCGGTCTGAGCCTTGTCTTACTTCCGGTGTTCGATAGGCGACCTGAGCGCGGTCTGCGTCAGCGGCCTGTGGCTGTGGCATTCGGCCTGATATTCTATGTCGGGTTCGCTGCCGCCTGGATTGCGGGTCAGCAGATCAGATCGGTTCCGCCCTCAGCCAGGCCACAGCCCGAACTGGTGGGTGAAGAGCGCTCACCGGGTGCGGAACTGCCGCTACCCGAGCTGGGACCAACACCACCGGTGCCCAACCCAGAGGATGCTGGGAGGGAGCCATGAGAACGCCCTCATTGGTGGTGACCTGCGCCGCTCTGGGAGTGCTTCTGGGGATGCCTGCGGATGTCACCGCGACGAACAGCTGGCCAGTTGCCGAACAGCAACAGGTCTCCGATACAACCTACGGTTGTCTCATATGCCACGCCGAGAAGCGGCGCTCCTTCACCATGGGGATCCACTCGGAGCGGGGTATTCAATGTCACGACTGCCATGGTGGCAATCCCGCTTCTTTCGAGAGGGATGCGGCGCATAGGGGGCGGTTCCTGGGCAGCCCAGACAAGCTCGAGACGGTCCAGCTGTGCTCCACGTGCCACGCCGATGCAGGGCAGATGCGCCAGTATGGCCTCCCCGCCGACCAACTGGCTGAGTTTAGAACGAGTCGCCACGGTCAGTTGCTGTTGGAGAGGGGTGATGACAACGCTCCAACCTGCACCGACTGTCATGACGCGCACACGATCCTTCCCCCGGAGGACGCGCGCAGCAACGTGCACCCCACCCACATCGCCGCGACCTGTGCGCGCTGCCATGAAGATGAAACCCTGATGGGTGGTTACGGCATACCAGTGAATCAGTTCAGCGAGTACAGGGAGAGTGCCCATGGGAAGGCCGTGTTTGAGCAGGCGAATTTCGCCGCGCCTACCTGCACCGGTTGTCATGGCTCGCACGCGGCCCTTCCACCGGGCGTGACCGAGATCGTCAACGTATGCGACAGGTGTCATGTGCTGATCGGGAGGGCGTTCAGCCAGGGTCCCCACGCCAGCACAACGTCGGAAGGCACGTTACCCGGATGTCTGGGCTGTCACTCGAATCACGGGACCGAACGCGTCTCTCCAGACGCCATTGCCTCTCTGTGCGCCAACTGTCATGAGGCCGACAGCGGACCTGCGCTGACTGCAATGGAGTTGCAGGAGGAGGTGGTGTTTGCGGTTCAGGAGTTGGCCGCAGCAGAGACCGCAATAGCTGAGATGCAAGAAGCGGGGCATCTGGTTTCCGACGAGCGTTTACGCTATCAGACTGCCCTCACGAGTTTTCTCGAGATGGCGCAGGTGCATCACAGTCTCGACATGAATCGACTCGAGGACCTCGGGCTGGAACTGCGCTCCAACGCGGAACTCATAAGGGCTACCGCGGAGAACCTGGCTGAGGAACGGTGGGAACGCAAACTCATTCTTGCGCCTGTCTGGTTCCTGACGCTGTCCGCCATCGTGTTCGCATGGTTCAAGCTGCGCGAGCTTGAGCGTTAGGCGGTACTGTGCCTCGAGTATCTCAACAGCTAAGGCGGTTCTCCCGCCCGGTAAAGATCCTGATTCAAGTAGGCGTGCTGTTCGTCATCCTCGCAGCGGTCGGCACGGTGGGCTTCATCGAATACAGTGCCCAGCCCAGCTTCTGCAAGAACTGCCACATCATGATCCCGTACTACGATTCCTGGGCCGGTTCTTCGCACAACGACGTTCGTTGCATCGAATGCCACTACGCTCCCGGGATCAAGGCTGAAGCGATGGGGAAACTCCAGGCTGCCAATCAGGTCGTCAAGTACGTCACCGGCACCTACGGAATGAAACCTTGGGCCGAGATTGAGGACGCTGCCTGTCTGCGGTCGGGTTGTCACGAGCAACGGAAACTCGAAGGCGTCGTTGCTTTCAGGGGAGTGCGGTTCGATCACTCACAGCACTTGGGGCAGCTCAGAAGAGGGAAGCAGTTGCGCTGTACCAGCTGTCACTCGCAGATGGTACAGGGAGACCATCTTAGGGTCACCGAGTCCACATGCTACCTGTGTCACTTCAAGGAAACAGAGCAGGGCGAGCCGATTGCCGGGTGTACCGGATGTCACGCATCTCTCCCTCGTGTGGAATCGGCGGACGGATTCGTGGTCGACCATCCGCAATACGTTGAAGACCTCGTGTCATGCGTGTCATGTCATGACGAGGTAATTCACGGTTCGGGCCTGGCAGAGCAAGCGCGCTGCTACAATTGCCACAACGAACCCGAGCGCGTGGAACAGTTTGCCAACACCGAGTTGGTACACCGGACCCATATTTCTCTTCACAACGTCGAGTGCACCCAGTGCCACGTTCCGATGGAACACCGGCTGATCTCGCTCAAACCCACATTCGACCTCGACTGCCGCTCGTGTCACCAGGGTACCCACGAGGCTCAGCAGCGTTTGTACGCCGGATTGGGCGGACACGGTACTGAGGAGATGCCCAGTTCGATGTTCCTCGCGCGTGTTTCGTGTCAGGGCTGCCATGGTCTGCCGACCGAAGTGAAGGGACACGAACAGGTGCAGGCTGCCGGTGAAGCGACGTGCCTCTCATGTCACGGGATCCAGTACGCTAACATCTTGCCAGCGTGGCAACAGGAAATGGATCGCAAGCTCGATCGGGTTGCTCAGGTCGTGAGGGCCGCCCGATCGGTGATGGGTTCTGCTCGAGTGAGAACGCGTGCGGCGACCGACAGCCTCCTCAACCAGGCAGAGGAGAACGTGGAGTTCGTCAGGGTGGGAAAAGGTGCACACAACGTTGCGTTTGCCGACGAGCTACTCAGGTCTTCGCTGGACATGGCACGCGAGGCGGTCACGGTCGGACAACTACCCTATGTGGTCCCCGATGTGGACTTGGGACCACGGCTGAGCGAGAACCTATGTCTGAACTGCCACGTCGGTATCGAGCGCCAGACGGTGCGCTTCGTTGGCAGGGATTTCGATCATGAACGACATGTGCTGGTGGCGGGCCTCGACTGTACCGACTGTCATACGTCGCTCGAGGAACATGGAGGCACCAGTTTGGAGGGTGTCGCGAGCTGTAACGCGTGTCATCACCGACGCATTGGGCCAATGAACTGTGCGCGCTGTCATCCGGGAGCCGGCGGAGCGCCGGAGGAACCTCGAGCACACCCAACCGGAGACTTTCCTCACACGCCCCACATGGAGGTGGGTTTCGATTGCTCCATGTGTCATGAACCACCCGCCATGAGTGCGACCGAGGTGCGGTGTGAGACCTGTCACGAGTTGCACCACCAACCGGATGCGTCGTGCATATCGTGCCACGGTGACCGCGCCAAGCCAAAGCACGCGCTGGCGTTCGCCCATCTGCAGTGCACTCAGTGTCACGGAGACAAAGCAGCCGGTCTCACCCGTTGGACGCGGCAAGTGTGTACCGTATGTCACACCGACAAGGTCGAGCACAATGCACCTGCCGTTTGTCATCTTTGCCACGAGATGGTGCCGCTCGGCGGGTCGGCTCAAGCGGATACCACAGTATCAGAGATGAAGGGCTGGGAAGCCGACCGTCAGAAGATCCCTGATCTGCTCTCCCACTCAGTGGGGCGGCTCTAAATTCGGGTGGCGGGAAGGAATCCGATTCACGGGCGCTCGCGAGGGTTGATGCGGACGGTTCTCACTACGGTCTTTGGACTCGTCGTTGGTATCCCAGTGATGGGATCGGATCTCGCGTTCACGCAGGATTCTCCCGCCTGCCTGATGTGCCACTCCAATCCGTTGCTCTTCCAGGGTGCCGAGAACCCGTCGCGGCTGGTAATCACTGAGGAGATGCATGCCGGCTCTGCGCATGGTGCGGCCGGCATGGAATGCACCACTTGCCACATGGGGCTGGAGTTCCCCCACCCGGAAGAACGGGTCGAGGTCGAGTGTTCCTGGTGTCACCCTGACCAAGGAAGGCAGCACTCAGCATCGCTGCATGGCCAGGCGGCAGCTCGCGGAGACCCGCTAGCGCCGAGTTGCCAGGACTGTCACGGGGTCCACGACGTACGGCCGGATTCCGATCCGCGGGCTCCAACGCGGACGATGAACATCCCGTTCCTGTGTGGCGAATGCCACCGAGAGGGATCGCCCGTTTCCCGGACCCACAACATCCACCAGGACAGCATTCTCCAGAACTACTCGCTTTCGATACATGGTGAAGGCCTGTTCCGCCAGGGCTTGACGGTCACTGCGGTCTGCACGTCCTGCCACACATCACACCAGATTCTACCGCACACCGATCCGGCGTCCAGCATTCACCGCGACAACATCGGTGAGACCTGCGAGCAATGCCATGCGCAAATAGAGCAGGTGCACCGGCAAGTGATCGAGGGCCGCCTGTGGCGTGAGCAACCGGACGTGATACCGGCCTGCGTCGACTGTCATCAGCCGCACACCATCAGGGGGGTTCTGTATGAGGCCGGAGCGGCCAACCAGGACTGCTTTAGGTGTCACGCCGATCCCGATCTCGTCGGTGTCGCCCAGGCCGATACGTTCTCGCTCTACGTGGACGAGGAGGCTTACAGTGTGTCGGAGCACTCCGGCACGGCCTGCGCACAGTGCCACACCGATGTCACATCATCGTTGATTCGACCGTGCGAGACGGCGACTTCACGGGTGGATTGCGGCGTCTGCCACGCCGAGGCTGTCCTGGAGCACAGCACGGGGATTCACGGCAGACTTGCCGCGGAAGGTGATCCGGACGCGCCTACTTGTATGGACTGCCATAGCGCTCATGCCACGCTCGATCGGCTGAACCCGACGGCGCCGACATTTGCCCGTAACGTTCCGGAACTCTGCGCGCGCTGCCACCGGAAAGGTGAACCTGCCGCGATACGGATCGAGGAGGGGCAGGTGATGCAGGAGCTGCTCGAGTTCGCGCGCCAAGAGGGCGCGGATCTCACGGACCTTACGGAGCCCGTTGAGAGCTACGGGATGAGTATTCACGGTCAGGGCCTGTATCAGAGTGGCTTAGTGGTCACCGCCACCTGCTCTAGTTGTCACACCGCTCATAGGCCCTTGCCTCCGGATGATCCGGCATCATCGGTCCACCGCGACAACATAGCCAGCACATGCGGCACATGTCACTACGGCATCGAGGAACGGTTCCGCTCGAGTATCCATGCGCTCGGTGTTGCCAACGTGGAAGATGAGGTGGAGCTACCTACCTGCGAGGATTGCCACACCTCCCACACGATCAGCAGGACCGACCGCTCGGATTTCCGGCTGATGATGATGGACCAGTGCGGCCGGTGTCATGTGGAGGAATCGGAGACTTTCTTCGAAACCTTCCACGGTAAGGTCTCGCGTCTGGGTGATGCGACAGCGGCAAAGTGCTACGATTGCCACGGGACTCATAACATCCTGCCAACCTCGGAGCCACGGTCAACGCTGAGCCGCCGCAACATCGTGGAGACCTGTTCGGGGTGTCACCCCGGAGCCAACCGGCGGTTCACAGGCTACCTGACCCACGCGACACACCACGATCAGGAGAAGTACCCGTTCCTGTTCTGGGCCTTCTGGGGGATGACGGCGTTGTTGGTAGGTACACTGGCCTTCGCAACACTTCACACCCTTGCCTGGCTCTACCGGCTGTGGCGCTCACCCGGCGAATGGAAGCGGCACAAGCCAGTACCGGGCCAGAGACTGTACCGTCGGTTCACGACCTTCCATCGCTCGTTGCACCTGATAATGCTGCTCAGCTTCTTCACCCTGGCGCTTACCGGCATGATCCTGAAGTTCTCCAATATGGGTTGGGCTCAGACCCTATCCTGGTTGCTGGGTGGTTTCTCGACTACGGGCTTCCTGCACCGGGTTGGCGCCGTGACCCTGATTGGCGTCTTCGTCGTCCACCTCTGGGACGTGGTGAAACAGAAGAAGGCATCAGGCCAAGGGTGGCTGAAGTTCATCAGTACGGACAGCTCACTGCTGTTCACCAAGACCGATCTCAAGGAGTTTCTCGGGTCCATCAGGTGGTTCCTGGGTCGTGGCCCCCGACCCCGATACGGACGCTACACGTACTGGGAGAAGTTTGACTACTTCGCTGTTTTCTGGGGAATGGTGGTGATCGGTTTGACCGGCCTGCTACTGTGGTTCCCGGAGGTCTTCACGCTCGTAATCCCGGGCTGGTCGGTGAATGTGGCCACGATCATCCACAGTGACGAGGCGTTGTTGGCGGTTGGCTTCATATTCACGATCCACTTCTTCAACACCCACTTCAGGCCGGATAAATTCCCGATGGACCCGGTGATATTCACCGGTTGTGTGCCGGTTGACGAGCTGGAGGCTGACAAACCACGCGAATACGAGGAAATGAAGTCGAGTGGGGAGCTGGAGCAGTTCTTGGTGGATCCCTATCCACGCAAGCTGGAAACCGCGTTCAAGATCTTTGGTTTTGCCGCCCTGTTCGTCGGTCTCACGTTGATAACGCTGATTGTGTACTCGATGGTGTTTGGCTACTTCTAAAGGACAAACATCTAAACTTACCCCTTTTTGTGAAGACCTCTTCATGCGATATCTTGTCGACTCGGTATATATACCTATCTTTGCTGCGGAGTCACCGCCGAAAGGGTTGCCAAGTCCAGATCGAACATCCACCGGCATCCTGTCCAGGCTTGCCTGGTACTCCGGCAGAATTCTAAATCCTCAGGGGGGCTCATGAAGCCAGCCAAGTTGTTGACCCTTCTTGCATTGGGAGCAGCGGTTGTCTGGACCGTCCCTGCTCACGGTCAAGGGTATCGCGTTCGGGTGGACACGCGCTATCAATCGGCCGCGTATCGTGGTGTACAACTCGATTCTGTCCTGGCCAGCGAGGTGCTGCCGGGTGATACGACCGCGAGCGGATACGCTACTTACTGCCCAACCGGGGCAGTGTATTGCACCTATTACGGTGCCGGTGGCGTCCAGCGGGGCAATCCTCTTTTCGCGAGCATTGATGGAGTGCTATGGGGATTCGGTGTCGAAGGCCTCAGGGTGGTGGCACAGGCTCGTATTGGGGGAGATCTGTCCAATCCGAACCGGTGGCCCGGCACGAAGCCGGCGGCTCAGCTGGTGGAAGGCTACGCCGAGTATGCCAATCGGTGGGTAACGGCGGAGTTGGGGCGGACCAACGTTGCCACACGTCTGGGTTATTGGGGCTTCGACGGACTGAAGGCCAACTTCAGGCTGCTGGACCAGCGGCTGTTTGTCCAAGGCTATGGAGGTTGGGGGTTGGCTCGGGGAGCGGTTCTACCGGTCACTAGTCCCGAGTTGAACCCGCTGGACGACCTTCAACCGCGCAAGCGTCAGACGATTTGGGGTGCCACCGTCGGCTGGACTCAACGGGGTATCGACGCACGGCTGATCTACCAGCGTCAACTCGAGGGCGAATCGAACAACATCGGGAGCGAGTTTGTAGCATTGGACGCCACTTTCCGACCGATCCGGAGCTTCTCTATCGTGGGTGGTGCCGACTACAACGTTGCAGAGGGCATTTGGGGCACAGCCGATCTGGCGGTGAACTACACATCGGCGAGGGGTCAACTATACGCGACCTTGGGTGGGCGGCGCTATCGTCCCAACTTCCCTCTGTGGACCATCTGGGCTGCATTCAGCCCGGTGGCCTACAATGCGGGCTATGCCTCTGTGACCTACGCACCGATCTGGGGCGTGGAACTGTGGGGCAGGGGCGAGGCCTACAAGTACGAAGACACCGAGGCCGAATCGCCTAATGCCAGATTTGAGAACGACGGATACAGGGCCACGTTGGGCGCTGCATATAAGCGGCTCTCAGGATTCACGTTCAGAGCCGACTACCTGATCGACAAAGGACCGGGATCGCGCTCGACGGGGTTCGATGTCATGGCAACCTGGCGTCCCATCGAGACGCTGCACATAACTGGAGACCTGCAACAGTTGGTCAGGCCGCTGGAGTATCGCTGGGACAATTCTGAGGTCTGGTCCTACGGGCTGCGGGCGGACTACTTGACCATCCGGGGAATGCGTCTGAACGGCGAGGTTCGCTACTACGACGAAGCCCGCAGACGGCCTGATGCTGCTGCGTTCAGCTGGCACCACGTGAGGGTGAGTCTCGGTGCGATGATCAACTTCGGCTCACCCACCGCCGGTACTCTCCACCCGGCCATCTTGCGCATTCCGGAAGTGAGGGGAACACGATGAAAACGATCATGACGCTGTCTATGCCGGCTGTCGCAGCCGTCGTGGGCCTAGCCTGGACGCCGACGACACCGATGCCGTACCAGCCCACAACGTCGGTCACCGAGTTTCCGCACGCGAGTCACGTTGCCCTCATGCCCAGCTGCAGCGTTTGCCACTCCGGCGTGAGCCAGGGTAACATGTACCCTGACGCCTCATTCTGCGGTACCTGTCACAACGGCTCGATTCAACCCGCAATCGACTGGAGTCCTCCAGCGGCGAGCCAGCAGGGGAATCCGCGCTTCAGCCACGGTACGCACATCGCTGCAGTCGGAAACGAGTGCACGGATTGTCATGTGGAGGGCGGGTCCACCGACAACTTCGTGCAACGAGCGGTCGTGGAGCAGTGCCGGGAGTGTCACAGCAACTCGCCGGAACTCAAGACAACTAAGGTCTGGCATGGTGATAACTGGACCGCGCAACACCAGCTGCAAGCTGCGGCCTCGCCCGAAACATGCGCGGGCTGCCACGTGAGGGCCGATTGCCTGGAATGCCATCGTCCGAACCCGGCGACCAGCTCGCCGGCGTACCACGGACCCAACTTCCTGCAGGGTCATCCGACCTGGGCTTACAATCGCGAGGCGAGCTGCAGCGACTGTCACAACTCGAACCAGTTCTGTGTTACCTGCCACGCTGACGCCGGTCTGACCTCTACCGACGGCATAGGCGACACTCGGTACCACGATGCCAAGGCGAATTTCACGACTAGCCATGGTCAAGCGGCACGGCAGAGTCTGGAGTCGTGCGTAGCCTGCCACAGCCAGACAGACTGTCTCGCATGTCACACTGCGACAGGGCCCGGCAGGTACAATCCGCACGGCCCGGGGTGGGATGCTGCGAAAATGAGGTCCAAAAACCCGTCAATGTGCGCGGTCTGCCATCCGGGGTAATTTGTTGAAGGACCGGCACCCAAAGCCAGGGTCAGGGTAATAAGAGGCAGCCCTCAGCGGCGCAGCCATCCGCTGTGGGCCGATGCCCGGGTGCAATCCGGGCTATGTTCGTGTTTGAGTATACATGAGGCTGGGCTCGCGCTGTGATGCGCGTTGGCCTATCTTCGGCCGACAGTACCGTAACCCAAATGGGGAGTGTTCAGCTATGAACAGTAGTCGTTTCCTAGCTATCGTCGCATTGACGGCCGGCGTCGGGGCCGTCTCGGCCTTCTACCAAGGCACCAAGCCGACAGTGATGGGTCATGAACCGGAGGGGCGCGAGCAGTGCATGATGTGCCACAAGGCTGGCGCCATGGAAGCAGTGCCAGATGCGCCGGTGGATCACGCTGATAGAGTGGTCGAGACCTGCCTCATGTGCCATGCCGCAGATTCGCCGATCCAGACCGCTGATCCCAAGGTCATTTCCCACAGCCTCGAGGGACGCGACAACTGCACGATGTGTCATGCGCCGGGCGCCATGGAGCCCGTGCCGGACACCCCGGCGAGCCACGAGGGCTGGGATGTGAAGTACTGTACCTTGTGCCACGAGACGGCCGGGTAGACGCGTTTCTCGGAATTCTGAGCAGTGGACGGGCGGGCTCGACCCCGCCCGTTCTATTATGTGACTAATGTCCCCCAATACAGGGAAGATGCAAGCCGGTAGCTGCCACACCACCGCAACGCCGTCCCTCAAGCTCTGAACCAACCTTCCGAAACTAAGAGGTATCCTCTTCGCCAATCCGATTTTGCGAGGCGAATAACCTAGAACCCTTCTGCGGTTTCGAGATGCCGGCAATCACACGAGTGAGTCGCTGTGTGTGGATCCTGTTTGGGCTTGCGCTGCCCCTCGATGCTGGTGCCCGTCCCGGCTAGCTCGGTCCTTGCCCAAGGGCCTCTGCCTTGAATCCTTCGATGAGATTCTCGTGCAGCGCGTATTCGGGCCTTGCCTGGGCCATCTCCTTGTCGTAACGCCGCAGAAACTGACTGACGGCTTCTTGAATGCTCTCAGAATCACCATCGGCACGATAGACATGGTATCGCAGCAGTGCGGCGAACAAATGGGTGGGGAATGCGATCTCGATCGTGTCCGCTTGAGCAAGGATGGCGTCGTAGTCGCCGGATATCTGATGCAGCAGGCCAACGTGGAATCGAGCATCAGGGTCGAGGCTGTCCAGCATTGCGTACGCTTCCAGTGCAAGCCGCCCGGAGAATGCGGCTTGTGCCGAGTCGCCGCTCTCGTAAGCTCTCATAGCACGGTCGAAGAACTGATCCGCCTCTTGTAGTGGACGATACGGTTGTGCAGTGGCCGCCGTACGTGGCGGCAGAATAGGAACAGTCGGATGGGTGGAGATAGGTTCGGAGCCCATCCTCAGGGCCGCCACGATGAGAACAACACCCGTCACGGCCGACGCGGTGATCAGCAGCCAGTATAGTTTCGTACTGCGCCTGGCCCGAAGGTCGTGCGAGCAGCTATGACAGTAGAGAGCGCCCGGCTTGAGTTGCGCGTTGCACTCCGGACACGGGGCCCCCTTCAGGGCCGCTCCACATGAGCGGCAGAAGTTACCGCTGGCCTTGTGGCCGCAGTTTGAGCAAGTGGTGCTGCGCCGGGTCATACGTCGACCTCAGCCCCCGACCGCCCGGATTGCTTCGTCTCGGAAGGTCTCGATCAACGAGCGGTGAGCCTGGTATTCCTGCCGAGCGGTCGCTATTTCGGCCTCGTACAACGCCAGAAAGTCACGGTAGGTGGTCAGCAACGCTTCGCGGTCGTTCGTTTGCTGGTAAACGCGGCCACGCAGGAGTCTGGCGAGCAGGTGGTTCGGGATCGTGCCTTCGATCGAGTCCGCCTGCGCCAGGATCGCATCGTAGTCCTTGCTGATCTGATACAGCAGTCCAATGTGGAATCTCTGGTCAGCGGTGCGAGCAGGGAGGGCAAGGTACGCGTTCAGAGCCAACTGTCCTGAGAACCGGGCGCGCTCCACATCGCCGCTCTCGTGGGCACGCATCGCCTGATCGAAGGAGCGATCCGCTTCACCTTCCGGAGTACTTGCGAATTCCGGAGTCGTTATCGGCTGCGGTGACTGGATGCTGCTCGGGGGCTGGGGACCCCAGGGGCCAATGGTCATCAACGCGACGATCAGCAGGACCACTGCAGCTGCGGCTGCGACTGCCCAGGGGACCAACGAACTTGCCTGCCTAGTGGCGCCAATCTGGTGACCGCACTTATTGCAGAATTTGGAACCCGCAGGGAGCTGGCGGTTGCACTGGGGGCACGTGGCGTCCTCAAGGGAGGTGCCGCAGTGCAGGCAGAAATTACCCGTGGCCGGTTGACGGCAGTTGGGACACGTGGTCTTGCGTTGTGTCGGAGTCATGTTTGTGCCACTCGTAGTCCTCAGATGTCAGTGATGTACGAAAGCGGTTGTAGCATTAAGAATCAGTGAAGCCGTGGTTAGTCGCCGTAGGAACTAGCCGGCTGGAGCGGTACCGGTTTCCTCCGTTCACGAGGTCTAGGCGTGTCCTTCCCCGACAATCATTCCCAAACCACCAACTAGAAACGCCGCCAGTCTCGCTATCCCGAGCCCCTTGCTTCACTCATTTCTACGGTTAATGTTCGCCCTTTGGCACGGCTGCCAAGTGGCTAGCAGGAGGCCTGGCTGGCGACGCTCGCAATCCTGGAATGGCATTTCTTCTTCGTGATCATTCACCCCGACGCCTACCCGATGAATTGGGCCTGGGTAACCGGCAAGCTTTCCAGGGAGGAGGTCAGAAAGCACCACGCAAGGTGGTACGAAGAGGAGCTGGCTCCTGGAGTGAAACTGCGCGAACCAGGCTCAGCGCAAGGACAGCGGTGAGTTGGCCCCCACATGCGCGGGAGGTCAGGGTGTGGTTCGCGAGACGGTCTCGAGATACCGTACTATCTTCGAGTACTCCTCTCGAGTCAGAGCGTCTCCGAGCATAGACTCCATTAGCTCCGCCATACGCTGTACGACAGCGATCCAGTCTTCGTAGGCATATTGCTTTGGGTCGGGAAGCTCGTGGCAGCGACCGCAGGTTGCCGCGAAAGAAGCACGCTCTGGTCCGGGTGGCAGGGCGACTCTGCTTACTTTGATCGCGTTGTCAATCAAATACCGCAACATCACGACTCGTTCGGCAGACGTCGGGATTGCCACGTCATAGTCCCCTGCGAGACCGTCCATTCGCAGCCACATTCGGCGCACAACACGCGGCCAGTCCGTGGCCGAGTGAATCAGTGGAGTCGGCAGCTCGTGACACGCAGTGCAGTATAGCTGCGCCAAATTCGCCCCCTCGGACTCGGGATCGGGGAGATCGGTCGGCGATACCCCGATTGGCGGAAGTGCTACCTTCGCGGCTGCCAGGAACAGTTGCTCTTGTTCCGTGGCTTGCAATGGCAATTCGCGGTCTACTTCCGCTGGCGGAGTCTCACGGCAACACAACACCGACACGAGAGCGAGCGGTAGCAATGCGCTGCCATTGTCCGCAATCAACGAGATCAAACGGTTCGTCATGTTGAATACCGACAAACAGATGGGTAAAGTCAGCTAAGATTGAAGTACGGGTTAACCGTAGTCAAGGTATACCATGCCGGACAGTGTGACGTGCTTGAACTGGGATGGTGGAAGGAGGATCGCGACTAGTGACGACGTCTGAGGGTGGGGGAGTCCTACAGATCGTACTTTTGCATCCTGTAGCGGAGTGTGTCACGAGTGAGCCCAAGTAGTCCAGCGGCCTGTGTGACATTGCCGTTGGTACGGGCAAGCGCTTGGCGAACCAGGGCGGCCTCCACGTCCGTCACGCGGATTCCCTCGACAGGAAGCTGAATTGGCCAACCCTTAGCGTTGGGAGCGGCGCTGCCGGTGCGGATTTCCGCAGGCAAGTGCTCGGGTCGGATCTCTTCCGTGTCTTCGAGGATGAGCGCTCGCTCGAGTACGTTGCGGAGTTCACGAACATTGCCCGGCCATGAGTAGGCTTCGAGCACGCCGAGGGCTCCGGTGGTTAGCCTAGGTGGCTCGCGTTTGAGATCTCGCGCGAGCCGCTTGACGAAATAATCAGCTAGCGGGGCGATGTCTTCTGGGTGCTCCCTGATGGGTGGGATGTAGACCGGGACGACGTTGAGGCGATAATACAGGTCATTCCGAAATGTGTGGTCCTCGATAGCCTTCTCGAGATCGCGGTTTGTTGCCGCGATCACGCGGACGTCCACCTTCACGTCACTGGTCCCACCAACACGCCTGAACTTCGAATCTTCGAGAAAACGCAGCAGCTTGGCCTGTGCGGCGGTCGGCATGTCACCGATCTCGTCTAGGAACAGAGTGCCGCCATCAGCGAGCTCGGCAAGCCCTTTCTTGCGCTCACGTGCGTCGGTGAACGCACCTCTCTCGTGGCCGAAGAGTTCCGATTCGACAAGATGTTCGGGCAGCGCGGTACAGTTGATCTGGAGGAATGGGAGATCGCTTCGATTGCTCCTGGCATGAATGGCACGCGCTACGAGGTCTTTGCCCGTGCCGCTCTCTCCCCGCAAGAGAACCGTGGCGGAGTCCGCGCGTGCCAGTTTTTCTACGGTCTGAGCCAGTTCACGTAGCGTTGCGGAGCGGCCCACGAGCTTCACGTCGGCGAATTGCCAGCTGTGCTCTTCCTGCAACACTGCCACCCTCTGGCGCAGGCGACGGGCTTCGAGCCCCTTCTCGATGGTTATTAGCAGATCGTCGAGATCTGGCGGCTTTTGAAGGAAGTGAAAGGCACCCGCCTTCACTGCCTGAACCGCCGTTTCGATCTCGCCGTACGCCGTGACGATGACGATCGCCAAGTCGCGGTCGATTTCGCGGAAGCGCTCGATGAGTGCGAGGCCGTTAGCATCGGGCAACCGCAAGTCCAGCAGCATCAGAGCCGGGCCTACCTCCTGGACGAGGTCAAGCGCTGCTTTGCCGGTGGCGGCACCTTTGACCGCGTAACCCGCCGTCATTAGGTGCTCACTCAGCCAAGTGCGAGTGAGCTCGTCATCCTCTACTACTGCGATCAGAGGACCTACGTTCACTATGTCACCAACTCCCCTTGCGGAGCTGAGAAAACCAGAGTGAAGGTTGACCCCGTACCCACTTCACTCTCCACCTCTAGGCGGCCTCCGTGACGTTCGACTATTCCCCGGGTTATAGCCAGACCAAGTCCGGTGCCTTGGTGTTTGGTCGTATAGAATGGTCGGAAGATCGTCTCGAGCTGCTCACCCGGTATTCCGGTTCCTGTATCCGAGATGGCGATATGGACCTCATCGTTCACATGGTCTGTTAAGATGGTAAGCACCCCGCCGGGTCCCATTACTTGAATCCCGTTCAGGGCAAGATTGACGAGGGCTTGAGCCACGAGTTCGGGATCAACCCTGATCTTGGGGACTGCCTTGCGTACACCCTTCTCGATCCGCACGCCGGCCGCTATTGTCTGAGGAGTGATCAGCTGTACAACCCGATCCACCAACAGTCTGGGCTTGTTCCAAGTCAGGCGTGGTTCCCTGGGGCGCGCGTAGCTCAGAAGGTCGCGGATGGCCGATTCGATGCGGTAAAGCTGCGCGCGCATCTGTCTCACGAAGCCTTCCGCCTTCGGATTCTTTCCGATCTGTCCGGCGAGGAGATCGAGACCGCTGGCGACCCCCACCAGCGGGTTCTTGATCTCGTGCGCTATCCCTGACGCCAATTCGCCCACAGATGCCAATTGCGCTGCACGGCGCATCTCCTGATCGTGGAGTTCCTGAATTCGGTGAGCCGAATCGCGAAGCTCCTGGGACATGTGATTGAAAGTTCTACCGAGGTCACCTAACTCATCGGGGCGATCGATCTGCACCTCGATACCCAACTCACCTCGTCGGATCCGCTCGGCTGCGGCGACCAATCGGCGCAGTGGTGCCACGATTGACCGTGCCACCACCCATACCACGGCCACCAATAACAGCGCAAACACGGCTTCGAGCACAGCCGCGAGCAATGCCAGCCCACGGAGTTGTCCGAATACACTGGAGACTGACGCTTCGGCAATGTAGCGCCACGATCTCTGCGGCACAGGTACGGAGGTTCCCAGCACCTCAACACCCTCGTAGTTCACATACCGTACAACCGCCCCATCTGGTTGCCCCAACAGCGGTGAAGGTAGTGTCTCGCCGTAGTCGAGTCCGGCATGCGGGTGCGACGCGAACAAGGGACGCCCTTTGCGGTCCACGATGAAAGTGTGCATATCTCCGGCGAGATGTGGCGGAATGCGCAGAAAACCCTGCACGCGCTCGAAGCCGACTGCCGCCGCGAGCAATCCGACGGATGCACCTTCGCCGTCAGCAATCGGTACAGCCAGTCGGTAGACCGGTCCGACGAGTCCACCGAGTGCCTCCAAGTCGTCAGCAAAATACCGACCCTGCCTACCGATCCGAAACAGTTCAGTGTGAGACCAGTCCGCACCCACTCTACTGTGAACGGTCGAAGCGACCACCGTTCCTCCCGTGTCGATGACGAACAGCTCAGACAGTGGTGTCAGTTCAGCCAGTTTCCGGTCGAGGTGTTCGTGTAGCCCGGTAACGGCCTGGGATTGCCGGTCGCCAGCCCGAACCGCCACAGCTGCGTGCGGAACAGCACTGGTTAGAAAGCTGTTCCCGGCCACGACAGCATCGAGATAGAGTAGGTGGCGCTCCACTTCGGTCGCTACGTGCTGCGCCTCAATCTCCGTCAGGGCGAGGAGATACCGTTGTATCTGACCCTCGATGATGCGGCTTGTGACCAAGTAGCCAACCATGTTAGACAGAAGCAGCGGCACCAGCGACAACACGAGGAGCCACACCAGGATGCGTCGTCGGAGACCCCTTTTCACCGGAAGCGCCTGCAGTGGATCGCTCATCGTCTTACTCAGAGTTGCCAATACCCTCCGATCCCACTTGCAGGGCTTCCAGCAGCGCTTCGTGTCCCGCAGCCTTGGACACCCAAAGCACTCCGCTCATACTCTCAGCCAACTGGTCTACAGGTGGTGACGCGCTGTAGATGACCATGCGCGGTATCCGTGCAATGTCTTGCTTCAGGCGTCTGAGAAGTGACACCCCATCCATCCCAGGCATCCTAAAATCCGCCACGACCACGTCGGGTTTTATTCGCCCTGCGAGTTCGACGGCCTTCTCTCCGGAGTCAGTGGTCCAAACCTGGAACCCCGCCCCTTCGAGAGCAGCGGCGACGCTGCCCAACACCAGGCTGTCATCATCCACCACTAGAATCTTCTTTTCCCCAGGCATCACGTCTCCAGGAGGTGCTGTTAACATACCTTGTCCTCCCGCGGACGGTCGAGAAGGGAAGCCGTCCACGGCCGCGTGGGCCATTTCCCCCTGTTGAGGTTTAGCAAGAACGGTACCCCACAGCAAGTGGCTGCACCCCACGGACTTCCATGGCAGACTCACGCGACTGGCCCCCGTGATGTGGTGAAATGCCCCAGCTTGACCGGGATATTTCACCCATAGCGGGTCACCGCCGCGAACAGGCTGCAGTCCTAACATTATCTAGGACAACCACTTAGGTACGTTCAGTGCAGGTGGCACACCGCCTGCCTTCTTGTCCGTGCGTCACAAGAGTTTGCGGCCAATGAATTCGGCCCTCTCAATACTGCAGCCAGCTCTAACGGCAGGGATACCTATGCGAAGGTTTGTGACGGGAAGTGTTCTGACATTTGTGCTCGTGGTGGCCGTGATACCGGTGTTCGCCCAGGGCGATGCAGAGGCGATTTTCACCCAGCAGTGCGCAATGTGTCACGGGGCGTCAGGGGCCGGGGATGGTCCCGCGGCAGCTGCTATGAATCTAGAGCCCAGCAGCTTTGCCGATTCGGCCTACCAAGAGTCGCGGACCGATGAGCAGCTTGCCGAGGCGATTAGCAGTGGGAAGGGAGCCATGTCCGGGTACGGGGAAAAGCTCTCGCTCGAAGAGATCAGAGCGTTGGTCTCCTACATCAGGAAACTGGGTAAGCAGGACCGGTAGCGCGAGTGGGTCGTCAGACTAGTACGGCGCCACAGGGTGGCCGGCGTGATCAGAACCTGGATTCGGGGCGGATCCACAGGCGGTACCTGTGGATTGTGCTGCTGCTTGTGATTCTGGTAGCGGTGGGCTCGCCCTTGGTTGCGGGTCGAGGCTCACGCGTACTGCAGCCCGTCGCGTTCAACCACAAGAAGCACACCCAAGAACTCGAGTTGAACTGTGAGTTCTGTCATGAATACGTCCGCACCGGCGCTCATTCCGGGCTGCCCGACGTCGAAACTTGCTCTGTATGCCACCAGGTGCGGCAAGGCACGTCTACGGAAGCAGCGAAGGTCACCGAGCTCATCGCTGAGGGGAATCCGCTCCGTTTCAACAAACTGTTTCGATTGCCATCGCACGTGTTCTACACTCATCGACGCCATGTCGGGATCGCCGAACTCGAGTGTGACAACTGTCATGGCGCAGTCGCCGAGACGGAGCGTCCACCCGATCGTCCGTTGATGAGGATCACCATGGAGTTCTGTATGGACTGTCATCGCGAGCAGGGCCAGACTCTGGACTGCAATGCGTGCCACCGGTAGCGCGGAGAAAACGCCATGAGGCCAACGCGGCGAGAATTCCTCTGGACCATGGGCGGGGCTGCCACAGCGTATGGGCTGTGGCAGGTGCCGGATCTGGTTCGGGAAGTCGATTCGTCCGCCGAGATAGGATGGAGCCCTGGCCTCGAGGACCGGATGAACTCGACATGCCTGATCTGTCCATCGCGCTGTGGAATCCGTGGCAGACTGGTGGACGGGCACCTCGTCGGAATCACCGGCAACCCGTTGCACCCGATGAGTCGCGGGGGCGTGTGCCCGCGGGGAGTGGCGGGGGTCCAGATGCTGTACCACCCGGACAGAGTCGCATCTCCGTTAGTGCGAGTCGGCCCTCGTGGGGCCGGCCAGTGGCAACCGGTCTCGCAAGAGGAGGCTATCGGCCAAATCGCTGAGCGTCTCCAGGCACTTCGGGTGGAAGGCCGGCCCGAGACCGTGGCCCTATTGGCAGGCTACTGCGCCGGTACGATGCAGGATCTATGGCGGCAGTTCCTTCGATCGTTTGGGTCACCCAACTACGTGGCCGACGAATATAACGATGGAACCGACACGATCATGGCCCTGATGCACGGGATTCCGCGTCGTCCGAGCTATGACCTGGAACAGGCCGATTTCGTTCTCTCGTTTGGGGCCTCATTGTTCGAGTCGTGGTGGTCACCGTTGCAGGCCTTCGTTGCCTTTTCGAATCCAGGGGAACGTAGCGGGCAACGTCGCCGGTTCGTCCAGATCGACACCCGTTTTTCGCGAACGGCCGCGCGCGCACACGACTGGATTGGCATTCGGCCAGGTACGCACGCTGTGTTTGCACTGGGCGTAGCCTATGTGCTCATCAGGGATGAGCTGTTCGATGCCGACTTCGTCTCCCGGCACGTCTCCGGGTTCGATGATTTCGTCGACGACCGAGGCCGCACGGTGGAAGGCTACCGATCGCGTGTGGTCGGCAACTATCGAACCGAGGAGGTCTCGGCGATCACGGGTGTCCCGGTCGAGCGCATCACGTCGTTAGCCAGAGCTCTGGCAGAGGGTGGTAGGCCGGTCTCAGTCTGCGGAGCGGAAGTGATGTTGTCGCGGAACGGACTCTTCGCTGGTCTGGCCGTCCACAGCCTCAACGTGCTGCTGGGCAGTGTCAATCGTCCTGGCGGCGTACTGGTAGGGGACGATCCGCCAGTCGATCCGCTGGTCGAACCCCTGTTGGACAGCACAAGCCAAGCTGGACTTAGGCACGCGCCTGTTGCCGGTGCGCCACCGTTCGGTGCCGGGGACCAAGCCAGCCGTTTTGCCGAGGTAATGGCCGAGGGCGAGTCGCCGATGGCAGAGGCCCTCCTACTGTACTACGCGAATCCTCTGAGTTCATCCGCGCGGCGAGAGCAGTGGACGAGAGTGTTGGAGAAAGTCCCATTTGTCGTCAGCTTCTCGCCGTTTCTCGACGAGACGGCGCGCCAAGCTGATCTGGTTCTTCCCGATCTGCTGCCGTATGAGCGCTGGCAGGACGCGCCGGTGCCCATCTCGTATCCGTATCCGGTGTGGGGTTTGGCGCGGCCGCTCGTACAACCGCGCGGTGGCGGGATGCACACGGGAGATGCTGTCCTTGCTCTCGCAAAGAGTTTGGGCGGCGCTGTCGCTCAGAGCCTACCGTACCAGAACTTCGAGGAGCTGTTGAAGGTGCGTGCGAGAGGTCTCTTCTCGGCAGGCCGTGGGATGATACTGGGAAGTGAATTCGAGCGACAGTACCATCGCGAGATGGAGCAACGTGGCTGGTGGCTCAGGGAGCACAACGAGTTCGAATCCTTCTGGGAAGATCTTGTCGAGAGCGGTGGGTGGACGGATCTCTTTTACGACGATACCGACCTGCTACGGATGTCTCGCACGCCTAACGGCCGCATCGATCTCATGCCGGCGGCGCTACTGCGTGTGTTGGACACGCAGGAAGGGGAGCGACAGCTCTACGTGGATGTGCGATCGGATGATGATGGCGCCCCGGACGAATTTCCGTTGCGGCTCATACCCTATCGCGTATCGACGCTTGCCTCCGGAACCCTGGCACTCGAGAAGTGGCTTGTCGAACAACCCGTGGTCTTTCCGGATGTCCATTGGGTGCCGTGGGTGGAAGTGTCGCCGGTCACAGCCCGGGCCTTGGGATTCGGTGACGGCAGCATGGTATCGGTGGTCTCGCCTCGGGGCCGGTATCGAGCTCGTCTCAAGATGTTTGCGGGCACTGCGCCGGAGAACGTGTGTGCGCCATACGGGCTGCGGCATCCAGACGGTGAGCAGGCGAACCCACTCCGGTTGCTCGATGGTTCTGTCGATGAGTTGACCGGGCTGCCCTCGTGGTCTTCCACCTTCGTGCGGCTCGAACGGGCCTGATCGGACGACATCGATGACGCGCTGGGGCATGGTGATCGATCTCGACAAGTGCACAGGATGCGCGGCTTGTGAGGTGGCGTGCAAGAGCGAGAACAACATCGCGCCGGTTTCCCCCGAACAGGCGGAGATGGGACGAGCCATGAGCTGGATGAAGGTAATGGCCCACGTGGAAGGGGATTTCCCCAACACCGTGATGGACTCTTACCCGCGTCCCTGCATGCATTGTGATAATCCGCCGTGCATCAGGGTGTGCCCCGTGCGCGCAACGTATATCAATGACGAGGGCACCGTAGGCCAGATCTACGCGCGCTGCATCGGCTGTAGGTACTGCGCCAACGCCTGTCCTTATACGGCAAAGTACTTCAACTGGTACGGGCCCGAGTGGGCCGAGTCCGAACGTCGGTACCTTAATCCGGACGTTTCGGTGCGACCCAAGGGCGTCATTGAGAAATGCACATTCTGTCATCACCGCTTGCAGCAAGCCCGGGAGGACGCCCGCGCCGATAGGCGGGAGTTGCGAGAGGAAGATTACCAGCCGGCGTGCGTAGATGTCTGCCCCACGAGAGCCATTACGTTTGGCGACCTTGACAATCCAAGCCACCACGTGGCCGAGCTAAGAGAGGATCCAAGAGCAATGCGGCTGTTGGAGGAGCTGGGGACGCAACCGAAAGTCTACTACCTCCGACGGGGGCACTGAGAATGCGTCGCGATGTGGCCGAGAAGCTCGCTCGGATGGACGCCGACGAACAGGCGCTTCTGAGACCGCTCGTCGATACCTCTCGCGGGTTCTACGTCGCGGCAGCATTCCTCGCGGCGGTCGTGGTCTGGGGTCTTTTTTCCTACTACTTGCAGGTCCGCTACGGCCTGGGTCGTACCGGATTGAATCGACCGGGGTACTGGGGCATCTACATCATCTGTTTCGTATTCTTCATCGGGATCAGTCATGCCGGTACCCTGATTTCTGCGATCCTCCGCGTGAGTCAGGCGGAATGGAGGCGTTCCATAACCCGGTCGGCGGAATTGATCACTGTGCTGGTCATCGGCTTCGGCGCGATCCAGCCGATCATTGACCTCGGGCGCCCCGACCGGCTGCTCAACGTGATCTTCCACGCCCAGCCACGGTCACCGTTGCTGTGGGATGTGGTCAGCATCGGACTCTATTTCCTTTCCTGCACGATCTACCTGTACGTCCCATTGCTACCGGATCTGGCCATAATCCGTGACTCGGGAATCAAGGCGCCCCGCCTCTACAGGTTTCTGGCGGCGGGCTACCGCGATACACCGTATCAACACGTGGTTCTCGAGCGCGTCATCAAGGTTCTGGCTATTGTGGTAATCCCCATAGCTGTGTCCGTGCATACCATCATTGGCTGGATCTTCGCAATGACACTGCGGCCCATGTGGCACAGCACCATCTTCGGGCCCTATTTTGTGGTAGGAGCAATCTACTCCGGTATTGCTGCGATTCTTATCGCGATGGTGATTCTGCGACGGGCGTATCGGTTGGAAGAATACTTCAGGGACGTTCATTTCGACTACTTGGGCCGCATGCTGCTGCTAATGGCCTGCCTGTGGTTCTACTTCACTTTCGCGGAACATTTGACGGTGTTCTACGGTGCGGAACCGGCCGAGATGCGGACCTTTTGGTCGAAGATAACGGGCCAGTACGCCGTGCCATTCTGGATGATGACCTTCGGGTGCTTCGTCATTCCTTTTGCGCTCATGGCACGGAGCGCAACTCGCACTCCCCGTGGAACACTGATTGCCGGAATCGCAGTGGTGATCGGCATGTGGCTGGAACGGTACAACATCGTGGTACCGACCTCTGTGAACCCGATCTGGGAGATCGAGTCCATCGGTCGCTACACGCCATCGTGGGTCGAACTCTCGATCATGGCTGGGGCGAGCGCCGGGTTCATCTTGCTGTACATGGTCTCCACGAAGTTCATCCCAATCGTCTCGATCTGGGAGATAAAGGAGGGGCGGGCAGTAGTCCATGAGGTTGCGGCGCGGGTGGCAAGGTACTCGGGGGCACACGTTAGCTCAGCTCCACGGGAGGGCGCATGACGTCTGCCTCACTCTCGTTAAAGCTGCGGCGACTCAACACGCTAGGACCGTTCCTGGTGTTGTGCGTGATTGGAGCCCCGGTCGCTGAGGCACAGCCCGCTCAATCGTTCACCGGAGACGCGGCGTCCGGTAGCCGGATTTTTCTCGAGCGGGGCTGTGTGCGCTGCCATTCGATTTGGGGCAACGGCGGCACCCTCGGCCCAGACTTCGCAGTCGTCGGTGCTGGTCGCAGCCTGCAACAGCTCGCTGGCGTGTTCTGGAACCACACACCCCGGATGATCGAGACTCTGCGGGACCGGGGGGTGGAGTGGCCGACGTTCTCCGAGATGGAGCTTGCTGACCTGATCAGCTACGTCTACTACGTGAAACTCTTCGACGAACCGGGCGATCCAGATCTCGGCGAGCGGTGGTTTCGCGACAAGCGCTGCGAGCAGTGCCATGCGCTCGGTGGGAAGGGTGGCAGGATCGGCCCACCGCTCGACGATTACGCTCGCTACATCGCACCCATCACACTCGCCCAGGGTATGTGGAACCACGGACCGGTCATGCAAGCACAGCAGTCTTCGCGAGGGGTTCCGGCGCCGACGTATGTCGGCAAGGAGATTGCGGACATGCAGGCATACATCAGACGGGTCTCGACGATGCGGGGTCGTGATGTCGTGCTTCTCCAACCCCCGAACCCCAACACGGGCCAGCGGCTGTTCAACGAAAACGGGTGTGTACGGTGCCATGGGAGCAACGGCCGTGGGACCGCGTATGGTCCGGATCTACGCGCAGCGACTCAGCAACTTCGGGTTTCAGAGATCGCCGGGGAACTGTTGAATCATTCGTCACGAATGGCCGCAGCAATGCTGGCCAGGGGTGTGGCGTTCCCGCGTTTCCAGGGCACCGAGATGGCCGACGTGATAGCCTTTCTCTACTACCTCCGTTTTTACGATACGGAAGGTGACGCAGAGACGGGACAGCTACTCTTCGCGCAGAAAGGTTGCGTGGGTTGCCATCCATGGGACGGCCAGTCCTCTATTGGGCCCGACTTGACTGAGTCGCAAGCAGTGCTTACACCACTCGGACTGGCAACGGCTATGTGGGACCACGCACCAGCCATGTATGACCGGATCCAGCTGGCGGAATCGGATTGGCCACGTTTTGAGGACGACGAAATGAGGGATCTCTCGGTTTATCTGAGAACTCTGGCTTCCAAAGGACGATAGCGGTCGGTCAGTCGTCGCAAGGCTGTGGGACGGCCAGCGTCCCGACTGATTGACGCTCTTAGATATTATCGCGAATCAACATCCCTTTGGGAGGGCCGCAGCATGAGAATCAACTTCTCGACGGGGCTCCAGGGTAGCAATCGAGCCACAGCCGCAATAGTCTGTCTCCTCGCCATTCTCTGCACACCTCTGGCCCCGCTACTCGGACAAGTGGTTCGGTCGCAACCGACGCAAAACGCTTTGGCAGGCGCTCAAGTGTTCGGGTCCGAGGGCTGCGTCAAGTGCCACGCGATCAACGGTCTCGGGGGCACTGAGGGCCCCGACCTCGCGCGCTTTCCGCGCGCCCGAACGTTCTACGATCTTGCGGCCGCCATGTGGAATCACCGCCCGAGCATGGTCCAGCGGATGCGTGAGTTCGGAATCGAGCAGCCTCACCTGACCGGGCGGGAGACAGGCGATCTCATCGCCTTCCTGTATACTCTCGACTACTTCGATCCGGCCGGAGACAGGGGTAAGGGCGAAGGGCTCTTTGCCGACAGGCAATGTATTGTCTGCCACCAGGTTGGTGGTGTCGGTGGGGTGGTCGGTCCGGACCTCGCTTCCCGGGGTCAGTTCGTGGCACCCATCCAAGTGGCAGCGGCGATGTGGAACCATGGGCCGGCCATGAGCGAGGCGATGCAGGCCAGAGGTATCGGACGCCCGCGCTTCACAGGCGACGAACTGAACGACCTCATTGCCTATCTCGAATCTGACTCGTTGAAGATGCCGTCGGGGCCACTTTATGTAGTGCCCGGTCTGGTGGGTGACGGGCGGCGGGTGTTCACCGAGAAAGGTTGCATCGGATGCCACGCTGTGCAGGGCGGCGGCGGCGGCGGCGGGGTGGGGCCCGATCTGGCTGAGCGCGGCGTCCACCTCAGCCTGCTCGCATTCGCAGCGGCAATGTGGAACAAGGCACCGGAGATGATCCAGGCGATGAGGCAACGAGGGATCTCGGTGCCGCAGCTCAGGCCCGAAGAGATGGCCGACCTGGTCGGCTACCTCTACTCTGTCAAGTACTTCGCTCAGTCAGGGGATCCGGAGAGGGGACGACGGCGTGTGCGGGACAAGGGATGTATGGATTGCCACTCCCTCAACGGTAGGGGCGGAACGGCCGCAGGAGACATCGCCGAGGCGAGGGGTCTCAGTTCGCCCGCGGCAGTGATCGCAGCGCTGTGGAACCACACTCTGCTGAACGACGAAGTGGGTGGCCCGGTAGTATCCTGGCCCGTGTTCCAGTCTGGCGAGATGGCTGATTTGGCGGCATTCCTGCAGTCGTTGGAGAGGTCACCCGATGGCGTAATACGAGACGGCAGCGGTTGGTGAAATACCCCAGTCCGACTGGGTGATTTGCCCATTACTCTAGTGGCGCACCAGTATCGGCCGCCATAAAGCGTTGCAGGGTAATGAATTAGAGCTTGTTCGCAGCGGCACGTTACGTGCTTTCTCGTGTACCCAACCAGTCGGTCCTCGACGGAGAAGAGCGGCATAACCCAAGGACACCGCCTGCGGTGGAACCCGATTTCCCCTGGCCTGGAGCGGAGGGGACTAACTGCAAACTGGGAGACGACCCAATGAGCTTGAAGCGACTATTCGGACTGCTTTATCTAGCTTGCTTTGCCGTTGTTATGGCGACCGGCTGTTCCGGCGCGGACGGCGTCAATGGCACCGACGGTGATGACGGCATTGACGGCACCGACGGCACCGACGGCACTGACGGCATTGACGGCACTGACGGCACAGGCTTTCCCGGTCCGATTCCCGCGGGGTACACCGCCGCGGACGGCATCCTCGGTGGTGCAGCCTACGCCAAGTGGTGGACCTCGGACGCTGGGGGCAGCGGCACGCAGCCGACCACGACAGCCGAAGCTGATTTCTATCGCTGCAAGGCATGTCACGCGTGGGACGGCATGGGCAACGCAGCGTCGTACGCCAATCGCACCGGCCAGAGCACGCTCAACGCGTCGCGTCCGGATGTTGCGTCGGTCAGTCTGCGGAGCACTCGTGCAAACCAGACGTATCAGGGTCTGTTTGATCTGGTGGTTCATACAGGGGCGCGCGACATAGATGCGCGGGACAACACGCACCCGGACTACACTCCACACCTCACCCCGGAGCAGGGGTGGAACATCGTCAAGTTCATGCGCGAGGAGTGGGTCGCCCCGAACTTGCTCTATGACATTGCAGTGACTGGGCCGGCCATGTACGTAGACCGTTCGGCCACCCCGGACAGCGTAGTAGCACCGACAATTACTTATAGCAATGTCGGCGCGCTTGGCATCGAGGCAGCCGGACAGGCGCTGTACACCAGTACGTGCGGCGGGTGTCACGGAGTAGATGGGACCACCCACGACCTGGGCGGCAGAAGCCTCGGCCAGTTCGTGCGCGAGAAGCCCAACGAGGCGTGGTTCAAAGCGAAGTTCGGTGAGGCGGGAGCTATGGTTCCCGGCCTGGTAACGGCGACGTCGGATTTACAGGACCTTTACGCGGCGTTGGCGAACGCCACTAACTTCCCAGATCTCCCATAGGTCGTAGTAAGGGCGCATGAGAAGGCCCCCGGCTCTTGCCGGGGGCCTTTATTCTGTGTGCCCAGCATGAACGATGACTAGGGGGTGAGAGTCCCCCGGGGAGTTGGTCGTAGCGACCCAAGCGAACCGCAAGGCGGCGACCGTGAGGGGACCGCTGAAAGAAGCGGGGAGCGAATCTGCGAGTCGACGAACAGGAACCGGATAGGAGGCACAGTCGAGCAGGGCGAGCGGGCAGGAAGCCGCGAAGCTCTCACGACCAAGGCTCAGACGGTGTAGATCCGGCGGCTGTGCGGAGAAGGCCATCGTTCTTACCTGGGGAGATCTCGCCTTACGCCTGAAAGGGCGACGCAACGCTTCGGTGAGCGTCGCGACGTCGTGCAGCGGCAACCGGACGAAGGTGCCGTCGGGCCGGAACCCACCGTCGGTCACAAGCATGTGGAGGTGGGGATGCCAGTTGGCCAGGGAGCCGTGGGTTTGGATCGATGAGACGATCCCGACCGAGAGATCACGCTCGCCCACGGTGGCGCGGATGAACGCGGTGACGGTGCGGGCCGCCACCCGCGAGAGATCGCCCAGCAGGAAGCGATGGTATAGGAAGTAGGGTCTGAGCCGCTTGGGTACGGTAAGCACTACCTGGCGGTGCGGCACCGCGGCCAGCAGGGTGTCTTCCAGCCAGATGCCCCACAGCGCCAGGCGCTTGGCGTGACAAGTCGGGCAGAAGTAGCGGCACTTGCAGGAGAACGCGAGCAGGAATTCGTGCTTGCATGAGCCGCAGCGCACTCGGGCGAAGCCGTGCTCGAGGATTCCGCAAGCCACGTACTTCTCCACCACCTGGGCCACGACCGGTCGCCAGTAGCCCCAGCGCCGCGCGAACCGCTCGTCGTAGACGGTGGCAAATTCCTCGAAATGATCCTCGATGAGGCGAACAGCGGCGAGGCCCGGGGACGGCGCGGCCTGTAGACACCGGCCGGCGTGGCGGTACGTCGCGACCTGGCTTAAAAAGAAGGGCGTGTATTCGGTGACGGGTCGACTGACGATCTCTTCCTGCGGGTCAGGCTTTTTACGAGATTTGAAGGATAGTCCCGATGAACGACACAACGGCCCGGGGGTTGGGAAACCCCATAGTGACGGCCGCGTCTCATACGATCAGCCGTGCGAGGTCGGCTTCGTTGGTTTCGGGTGGAGCGGCCGACTCAAAGAACTCTGCACCGTGGATGGGGAATCCACTGCACGCTTTTAAGGCGTCGTCGCGCAACGACCTCCAAGGCGGTGTGCCTTGAGTGTGCCTTCGTACGCGCGCTGGGTCAGCGCGTGTACGATTCTCGTGAGTTTCTGCGTGGGCGCAGCCTATCCAGCTTCAAGATCCAACTCGGCTGGGGTCTGGTGTACAGAGCTCTGCATATGTCAGTTTTCCTAAGTTGCAACTGTTAGCTGACAGGGCCTTCGGGTTAGCCGTACTTATGTGAAGGCTCCGTAGGCAGATGGTGACGGATAGCCGGAACTCAGCTGCCCAAGGCACCACTATGATCCTGACGCCTCTGGGTGGCCTCACCTGACTTGATTAGAAGATGCATGGGATCTTCGTAACACCTGTCGCAGGGCTTGAGCTCACGGAAGCCGTACGCCACGAGTTTCGTGTGAACCGAGTGCTCTTTGTATCCGCCACGAAACTGCCAAGGATCCGGAATAGGTTCCGGATTCCAGAGACACTTGCCTCATACCGAAGTCGTTCCCCAGCTATTTCATCCATCCTTGACGCCTCGGCGACTCTCGCAGTGGTCAGGCACTCGGGCGAGTCTGGCGAAGTTCAGCAAGAGTCGTTCAGACTGGTCCAAGAGGAACTCGCAATCCTAGCGCTTTCCCAGCTCGGTTTCTCCAAGCGGCGTTCCCTATCCCACCCACGAATACTGGATGTCGCCCCCAGGAGAACTCTCCGCTACGTGCTATTTGATGAAGGAGGTGTATCGAGTGTTGCTGGTGTCCGCGTGATCGGCGCGATTCTGCCCCTTCGGCTCGATCAGCCATGGCTGGAGTTTCAAGAAGACGTCCTTTTCCTACCGTTACTCAAGATTCTTCAGGGGACGAAGTCTGTCAGCCGTGGCTGGCGGTCACTTCTGCGGCGGACTGCTGTGATTGTTGGCAGAGGTATGGTATCAAGCCACACACCGACCGCATTTCTATCCAATATGATCGCCCTTGAAATGCTATTGACTGAACAGGGCGAGCGGCACATAGACGTTCTCCCAAAAAGGATCGAAGCATTTCTGGGTTGGGCTGGATACTGGGAAAAGAGAGGCTTCTCGGACAAGATCAAGCGCATCTACGCACTCCGCTGCAAGTATGTGCATCAGGGCGAGAGTGACGAGATAACGAAGAAGGACCTGCTGTTCGCAGATGATCTGGTGTTGAACATACTGACGAACATCGTGCACCATCCCCGAGAGTTCTATTCTAAGGAATCAGTGATTCGGTTTGCCGAACTCGTTCGATGTGAACAGCAGCTTGGGGTCCGGCCAAAGGTGAGGCCGCGTACGCTTAGAATGTTGGCTCCACGGTACACCAAGAAGGATCTGGAGCAAATCTGGGAGTGAGCACGCCTCTCCGGTTGGCACGCACTTGCCTAACGCATGCCCCGACTCGCCAACTTGGCAGACGGCGGCCATGCCGCCGCTACCGAGTTCTCGCTCGATTTGGTGGCGGTCACCATAGGAGTTTGCTTTCACTCATCCCAAGTATGCCGCACGGAATTGGAGCTGTCCGACCGCTCGGCCTAGCATTGCGACGTCCCCCCTGTCGACTCGAACGTCTAAAGAGGACGGGATTTGCTGCAAGACCCGGGCGAACAGTGATATCGCAACGCTGATTGGCGCACCCGGGCAACCCAACGATCCCCCGAGCGTTGATCGTGCGGGTATGACGGCGCTGTCCTAGGCCGAGACAGTCGTAGCGCTGGACTTCCAGCGTCTGGGCGGAGCGCGCGGGCGTCGGCGAGTTGGCGCGGTGCGTCGCAGGTGCTCGAGGATGCCGTCGATCTGTTGGGGCTCGGTGATGAAAGCGACTATGCGCATCTGTTCACCGCAGCGGGGACATGCTAGCGGATCGACCTCGAAGATGCGTCGCAGCAACTCGGCCCAACGTCTGCGTGCCTCGCTCAGCGCCTCGGGCTCGGGGTCGCCGCCTCTGTGCGAAATGACCCGGATCTCTAGGGTCTTTTCACCCACCAGTGCGCTTCAACTGCTCGTACCTGATGCGCAAGCCGTTGCCACGCATGCCCTACGGGTCCAATGAGGATTGGTGCACCTTTTGCATGTCATTAGTAGTACGCGGGTTTATGTCCCTTCGAAGGGCGTGGGCTCCGCGTGCAGGCATACCAGACCTCATGGGACACTTCAGATGCTAGGATAGTGCACACGAAGGAGATCTGACAATGACGAGTAAGGAGACCAACTTGTGAGACGATCGCTCTCAAAACTCACCGCACTGGCGACCGCACTGCTCTTCGGCGTCTTGATGGCTTCGGCGTGCGAAGGCCCCGCGGGCCCCGCAGGCGTGGACGGTCAAGACGGCACTGACGGCCTAGACGGCGTTGACGGCGGTGACGGCGTTGACGGCCAAGACGCCAACGTGAACTGTACCCAGTGCCACGTGAATGACGTGAAGCTCGTTTCGAAGATGCAGCAGTTCGCGATGGCGAGGCACGGCCCCGGCGTGTACACGCGGGACACTGGGCTTTGCGTCAATTGTCACAGCCACCAGGGCTTCCTGGCAAGGATCGCAACAGGTGTGTGGGCAGAACCCACAGAGCCCATCGAGAATGTGGCCTCGATGAACTGCCGCACATGCCACCAGATCCACACGACCTACACGGACGCCGATTTTGCGTTCACCCGTTCAGGAGCGGTCGAATTCGCGGTGGCTGGAGTAACGGTAGATATGGCGACTACTCTCTCGTCTGCCCCGAACTTATGCATAGGGTGCCATCAGGCGAGGCCCAGTGGGTATGAGATGCCCGTGATTGACGGCTCCCCGATAACGCTCACGAGCAGTAGCTTCGGTCCACACTACGGTGGGCAGGGTGACATGTTGGCCGGCATAGGACTCTTCGACTTCGATAGTGGCAGCACCCTCGGCGGCAAGCACTCTCACATGACGAGTCGTGTGACCAAGGGATGCCCGACATGCCATATGGCTCCAGGCGTGTACAACGGTGGGCACACGTGGGCGATGAGGGACGTGCGAGAAGGACGTACCAGCGCCAACACGACAGGCTGCGAGACCTGCCACGTAGGCTTGAGCACCTTCGACAGGAACGGCGTGCAGACACTGGTCCAGACTTTGGAAGACTCATTAGGCACCATCATGCTGGATTTGGGTGCCATGACTTGGGATTCAACGAGGGCGAGGTATCGGGCGGTCACTACCGATCCTGTCCCGGCGAACATTGCAGCAGCGATCTGGAACCTCCAGTCGGTCCATTATGATAAGAGCAAGGGAATTCACAACCCGCCCTACATCATAGGAATCCTCCAAGGCACTATCGCCGAGATGATCCCGCTGTTGCCTTAGGTCGATAGCTTGAGTTTGGCCTCGAGGGGTCAGTGAGACAGGAGGGCACCGGCTTCCGATCAAGGGAGGCCAGTGTCCTCGCTCATTCGGGTCTTTTCGCAAGAGGCTGTCAGCCTGCGACCGCGCGGGGACGGCAGACAGTGTCAGTGGTCGCGGAAGGCCAGGTTAGTCGTTACGACGGTAGTGATCGGCTCGTGGCGCCTGGAGATGAGCTAGATCGAGCACATAAGGAGAGGTTATGTGAGGTGGGAACGGCGGTACGTCGAGCGTGTTGCTCTGATGATAAGCCTTCTGGTGTCTGGGTGTGGAGGCGCGGGAGAGTCTGATGCTTCCGGTGGGACGGACGGACTTGGGGAAGGGAATCCCGAATATCCGCAGCCGTATCTGGCGGCGTCTCCTGGTCCTGGTGGCCCCGTGGGCACCGTGCTGGAGACGATGAACGCCGGAATGTACACCTATGCCCGGATCGGCACGGAGAACGCAGAGATCTGGGTTGCGGCACCGATGGCTGAGCTCACCGTCGGTGATACGGTGTCGCTTGCAGGCGCCGACAACATGGGCCTGTTCACGAGTCCCACCCTCGATAGGACGTTTGAGGAGATCTACTTCATCGATCAGTTCCGCGCAGCCGGTTCGACAGTCGACACGTTTCAGGGCACCGTCACCGAGACGATGACCGTCGCCGGGTATACCTACGCTCTGGTGAACGTGGGCGAGGAGTTCAGATGGATGGCAGCGTCGGATACTGAGGAGCCTCTGGTCTGGCTCGCAGGTCCCGAAACGGTGTTGGGCGTCGGCGATGTGGTCAGTTGGCAGGGGGGCTCGCTCATGAGACAATTCCACAGCGGAACGCTCGATCGCACGTTTACCGAGATCGTGTTCGTTGGCTCATTGACCAGGGTGTTGGCTGTGCGCTGAGCTGAGCGCGTCGGCTACTTCGCGGGCGATTTGTAGCGCGTCCTCAAGTGGGAGCTGCTTTTCGCGTTTTAGCCGCTCGAGCAGCGACTCCCCTTCCACAAACGGCATCACATAGTGGCTTTGGTGCATGGCTCCGGATTTCAACGCATCATTTTAGTGATGCCCTGATCCGGAGTCGCCACCGATGAAGTATCCGAAACGGAGCCAGTACAAGTACGCTAAATCTCCATACCGGATTCGCAATTGGCCTGAGTACGAAGCGGGCCTACGCAGACGCGGCGACCTCACCATCTGGTTCTCCGGCGACGCCATCAAATCCTGGCGGGCACCAACCAGTGGTAAACCCGGCAGCCAACGCATCTACGCGAACATTGCGATTGAGGCGGCTTTGGCGATCCGCATGGTCTTTCACCTTCCGCTCCGACAGACCGAAGGCTTCCTGCGATCGCTGGCAGACATGCTTGAGGTGGAGATCCCCATTCCCGACCACACGACCCTGTCGCGGCGGGTCAAGACGCTCGGTGAGATCCCGTATTATGCGGTCGCGGGCAATCGACCTATCCACCTGCTCATCACGATAGGAACTTGAATCCACCCAACCCGAGTATCTGATCCCACCCTAACAGAGACCGCAATTCCGTGGATGACACGAGTGAGCGGTGACGACCGGCAGAGTAATTACGCGCTCGCCGTGCCAATGAACGAAATGGAATACACGAGAATCGCGGTTCTGCGGTCGAACGATCGCTATGGGCGCGTCGGGACGGGTGAATTCAAAGACGCCATGAAACGGCTGGGATCTCCCATCCTGTTCGAGCTGCGCTTCGCCCTACTTCGTCTTACATCGCTCTAAACCCTTCCCCTGTGGTCACTTACGCCAAAAAAGTGCAACCCCCCTTCGTCTATAAGAGTAGGGGCACGCGCGGCCGGGCTGCCCGAACTGAAGCACACGACGCAGGTGCGTCACGGAGAGGAGTCGCGTCATGAGCGTCAACGTCGACCGGAGTCTGCCTAACTGGCACATCGACCGGTGCCCCCGTGGCCGGGAGGGGGTTCACGCGCCGCCAAGAATAGGCCCCAACTCCGGCCATTCTAGCATAAGTCCTTGGTATATAACGTTTTATATGGACAGAACGCCGCCCCAGATCGTCGATTTGAAGCTTCAAAACGCCGATTCGAGGCTTCAAATCGTCGATTCGGAGCTTCGAAACTCGGATTCGAAGCTGCAAACCCTCGATTCGGAGCTTCAAACCCTCGATTCGGAGCTTCAAACCCTCGATTCGGAGCTTCAAACCCTCGATTCGGAGCTTCAAACCCTCGATTCGGAGCTTCAAACCCTCGATTCGGAGCTTCAAAACGTCGATTCGAAGCTTCAAAACATCGATTCGAAGCTTCAAAATCGTGCCAAAATGGCGGAAAACAGCCGTCACCAAGGATCCGCAACGGCCGAGCGGAATAGTCACCAACACACCACAACTCCAAAAAGGAGGTTAGCACTATGGCTAGATTCCCAAGCCGAGAGGCCGACGTAGCCGCACTGGCAGGCAACGTGATCGTCGGCCTCACCGAGTCCGCCGACGACTTCCCGGCACCACCGGTGCCGGCGGCCTTTCTTCTGTTTGCCCAGCATAACGATGACTTGGGGGTGGAAGTCACAAAGTGGAACCGCCCATACACTCATTGGGGATGACGAACCGGGTGCAGCGGGTGCCACGAACCCGTGAACCCCATTCGGCTCAGGATACATAGCAATTACGACATCATGCCGGTTTTCCTGGGCTTGCGAGTGTTGGCAACGACATTCTGCCGTACTTCATGCCGTACTCTTCCGGGAGAAACGGGAATCCCAACGGGAACTCGGCTGACCTACCTCTTCGCCCTCATCGACTCCCGAAATGGCGGATGGCAAGCTCTAGGACCTCGGCCCCTCTCTGAGAAGAACGAGGCAAACTGGAGCACCCCACTCGGTATGCCGGAGACCATCCGCCAATCCACCGACCGGTAACACGTTCTCAGCTCCTCTTGTCAATCTGCTTCAGCAAATTCACGAAGATTAAGTGGTGGAACGGCAGGAAGTTGTACCAGTAGATCTTGCCGGGAAGACCTTGCGGCTCGAAGTAGGCGCTCGCGGTCAGGCGATTTCCCTTCCACTCGGGTGAGATCCCGAACTCTAGCCATGCCATGCCTGGTAGCCTCATCTCGGCCCGCAGAAGCAGTTTCTCGTCGGGCTTGAGGTCTTCCACCCTCCAGAAATCCACAACGTCGTTGACCCGCAAGCGCGATGAACTTCGCCTCCCCCGGGACGTTCCGACACCCATGAGGATGCGATCCAACCTGCCTCTGAGCCTCCACATCCAGTTGCTGTGGAACCATCCCTCATCCCCTCCGATCCCGCAGAAGGATCGGAAGAGGGAAGGCGCATCCTTCTCAGAGTAGAGGGAGTAAGAACTTATGTAGTGGGGCGGTTCCTCGAGTTCGTGCAATTTGATCGCCAGCTCGTGGGTCGGTGGATAGGCGTCCGACCACCGGGTATGCACCTCGTCCTGCTCTTCCCGCGTCATTGCTCTCAAGATCGCCTCTCGATAGCTCAGTCGCTGATAGGGAAGGTACTCCTCAATACTGTTGTTTTGACAAACAACAGTGTCTTTGATGCCACCCATGAGGGAGGAACAGATGGCGGCAGGCACCGGAGTCACATGGCTGATGAAGTACGCGTAAAGGGCGACGCTTGAGATCGGGCTCGGTACAAAGAGCCGCCTCTTCCCAAGCACACTCGCCAGGCTCCTGAGCATCATCTCGTAGGTCAGCACTTCCGGGCCGCCGATGTCGAAGTCTTCTCCCAACGTGTCGTCGCTCTCCAGTACCCCCACCAGGGTCTTGATAACGTCCCGAATACTGATCGGTTGGCACTCAGTTCGCGCCCAGCTGGGGAGCGGAATGACCGGGGTGTTTCTCACCAAGTGATTGATTATCTCGTAGGAGGCGCTTCCAGAACCGATGATGATGGCGGCACGAAGAATGGTGACCGGCACTGGACCGCACTTGAGTTCTTGCGCCACCCGGATCCTGCTCAAGAGGTGCGGCGAGAGTGAGGAGTGGATGTCGCCGAGTCCTCCGAGGTAGATGATTCTGCGTACTCCCTTTTGCTCCGCGGCTCGCCGCACATTCCTGGCCGCCTCGATGTCTACCGATTCGAACTTCGTCGGACCGAGGAGGAGAGAATGGATGAGGTAGTAGACTGTGTCGACTCCCTCTAGGGCTCTCACCAGGCTGTCGAATTCGAGTGCGTCCGCCACCACGATCTCGGCGTTCGGCCAGAGTTCCTTGTGCTCCTGGGAGGCGACCCTCACCATCACACGGACCTGATATCCCCTGGCCAGTAGCTCTGGAACTAGCCGTCCGCCAATGTACCCTGTCGCACCGGTCACCAGGATTCTTCCCATGTCGGGCCGGCGCCTGGTGACCAGATCGCTGCATAAGAGGTCGGTGTCGTACATGCCCACTACGATCTGCGGTGGGACCAACGCGACCTGCGACGGGGTCTCCCAGAACGGTCATTCGCGGTGCCGGAAAGACGGAGTAGAGTTCCAGGAATCCCTGACATCGTGAGGGCGCCAGTCGCATCGCGAGGGACCCTCGCGTCCCTCTTGCTGGATGCCCACCTTAAGTGGAGCATGAGAGAGCCTTTAGCCTGACAAACTGAGTGCGGTACGCCACCAGACTGTGCCCTGGTGAGGTGGCCGAACGGCAATGATCAGTAAGGATGAAGATGCTAGAGCGAGTCCTCCTCATCGCATGACTGCCTCCGGATTCAGACCGTTGGATCGACCGTGTAGCCTAGATAGGTTAGGAAGATGATATAGACGATGATCCCGATCCCTATCCACGTGAACAAGGGACTGGCCTCGCCTCGCGCGGAACGGCGGTCGAGGAATGGGATCAAGAGTAGCAGCACGGCTGCCAGCCCAAAGCCGAGGACACCCACGACCTCGCCTTCGATGCCGAGTATGTGTGCCGGCAGGTACTTGAGCGTCTGGAACGTGAACATGAAGTACCACTCCGGCTTGATGCCGACCGGAGCTGCGGCAAACGGGTCGGCCTTTTCACCGAGGTGGGCGGGGAAGTAGGCTGCGAGCGCCGCCAACACAGCCAGCGCAGTGAGCCACCCTACCAGGTCGCGCAGCAAGAAGTCGGGGAGGAACGGCATTGCCTTTTTGTCACTGCCCTCTCTCTCGACCGGGGTCGGAACGCTCATTCCCTGCTTCTGCACGAGGAACAGGTGAAGACCTAGGATCGCGGTCGTGAGCGCCGGCAGAACGGCTACGTGAAATGCGTAAAAACGAGTGAGCGTGGCACCCGTGACATCGTCTCCACCACGCGCTACACGGAGCAGAAACTCGCCGACCACCGGCACCACGCCGACGATCTCCGTCCCGACTCGGGTCGCGAAGTACGCCAGCTCATTCCACGGCAGCAGGTACCCGGTGAACCCGAAGGCCATGGCGAGGCCCATGAGCCCAACGCCCGAGAACCACGTGATTTCCCTGGGTTTGCGGTATGCCTTGAGCAGCAATACGCTGAAGAGGTGTAGAAACAGCGTGAATATCATCAGGTTTGCGGCCCACGCGTGGATCGATCGAACCAGCCAGCCGAACTCCACCTCGGCCATGATGAACTGGATCGACTCGAAGGCCTCTTCGGCGCTGGGACGGTAGTAGAAGAGCAGCAGTATGCCGGTGGCAACCTGTATTGTGAAAAGGAAAAGCGTCATCCCGCCCAGGTAGTACCAGATCGTGTGTCTGTGAACTGGCACTTCCTTCTTCATGGCCAGGGTCCTGATCCCCTCCAGGCCGACGCGATCGTCGATCCACTTGACCGAGGTGTCCAGCCACTGGCGAATGCGCCCCATATCAGGTTCTCCGGCTCACGACGATTTGGTCACCGCGCACGTTGACCACGTAGGTCTCGAGCGGAGTCGGTGGCGGGCCCTCGATGTTCTGCCCGTTCAAGTCGAAGTGACCGTTGTGGCAGGCACACCAAATGTGGCCGATATCGTCCCGGTACTGGAGGTTGCAGCCAAGGTGCGTGCACACACCCGAATAGGCGCGCAGCTCACCGGACGCGGTCTTGACCAACAATCCCGCGCGGCTGCCGAATCTGAAGATCTCCCCGCTGTTGGGCGGAATGTCGTCCGGCTTCATCGGCAGCGTCACCGATGTTGCGGCCGACTCGCCGGCTGCCGGCGGCACGAGATACCGGCCGGTCGGATACACAACAGCCAATACCAAACCGCCCAGGCTAGTGCTCAAGAGCCAGGTAGTGAGCGTTCTGCTCAGAATCCAATCGATGAACTTCCTGCGGGAGGTGCCCGGAGCCCGCACTTCGTCAGCCATTCAAGTCCCCCGTGTCAAATCGTCTGTCGCTTGTGTTCCAACTGCCGGATTCTGAGTACTAATCCCACTATGAGTACCACGATGATCGTGACCGAGATCGCGAGACCTGTTCGGCGGAATTGAAGTTCAGCCAGCGCATCCTGGCCGCGTTGGTGGGCCTCTAACGTGATTCCAAGTCCCTCCTCTACATCCTCTCTCACCGCCTCAACGCTGAAAGCATGCATGGAGGCTCGGGCCTGAACCGCAGCGTTATTCGCGTTCCCCAACTCGAACAGTGCCTCGCTCACCTCCATCCCGGCTTGTTCCGCCAAACCGAGTATCGAATCTGCAGCTCCAAAGGAGGAGCCGAGAGAGTCGATCAACGACCGCATCGTGGTGGCTGCCTCACCGCCGGTGTCGCCTTCGGAGTGACATCTGGCGCAGACCGCACCCTCGCCTAGTCCCAGCATCTCATCGCTGGCCCGCACGATGTCGTGATTCTGATGACAGGTGGCGCACCCGGGCACGCCCAGCATCGCGAACGTCTGTGCATGACGGCTTTCCGAAAAGTTGTCGGCCATGACAGAGTGGCACTGGCCACATACGTTCCCAACCCAAGAGATCCCCGGTGGGGCTGCTCCGTGGTTGCCGTGGCAATCGTTGCACGTGGGAGCGGAGAGATCTCGCTCGACCGACATCATCTCCCAGTGGACGCTGCGCTGGTACCGCTCCAACTGATCGGTCGGAATCGGGTACTCGGCCATGTACTCCGCACTCGCGTGGCAGGTACCACAGGTCTCGGCCACATTGAGCGGGTTTACACTGGACAACGGGTCCGTGGGTGGTCTAATCGAGTGTGCCGGGTGACAACTGGTGCAAGTCGCGACGGCAGTGTCGCGCAACTCGCTCAGCCGGCGGCCGTGCACGGAGGTGACGTATTCAGTCACCTGGTCGACCCGGATTGACGGGTTGTACTGCCGCATGAATTGCGCATCGGAGTGACAGCGACCGCAGAACTGGGCTGTGCCCTGCACGCTGGGTTTCCCGACAAAGCCCCTGGCCGGATCCATGCCTGCGAGGCCGGCGGCGGTCGCGTCGCCCCCATGGCACGAAACACAGGTCAGTCCCCTTTCCGAGTGGATGTCCGTGGCGAAGGCCGCCACCGGGGCCGAGAGCCTCTCGTCCAGTGCGCTGTGGCAACTCGAGCAGAGGTCTACTGGTGACTCTTGAGCTTCGACTGGTGCCGGCATGTGGGCCGCTGCCGCGACAAGCAAACCAAAGGCCGCCAAAACACCACTATTGCACAGCTCGGTCTTCACCGGACCCTCCCGATGGTCTGTAGGTATGCAGCAACATCTGCCATCTCGTCCGCTTTGAACGTCGGCCAGGCAACCGTGCCGCGTCCCGGTTCGTCAGAGATCATTACGTGGTTCCACAATGCGGCTATGACACCGGCCTGGGATGTGAGACCCCGGGCCTGCGTCAGGTCACCGGCCGCGTCGCCACCGCTGCCGGATACCGAGTGGCAACCTAGGCAGCCTTTGTCTCTGACCAGTTGCGGACCCCGGTCCGAGTCTCCCGCCTCCGTGGAGTACTGTACGAGGTACAGGTAGGCTACAAGGTCAGCCATCTCGCCGGCACCGAGCTGTGGCACCGAAATACCGGTTTGTCTCATCGCCGCCGTCATTGCGGGTGCCTTGTTCCACATGGCTGCTGCGAAATCGACGAGACTGCGCCGGCCAGTAAGCTGAGACAGGTCAGGGCCAACCTTTCCACTCACTACCTGAATACCGTGGCACTCTATGCAGCTTCTCTCCTCGAACAGACTGCGTCCTTCCTCTGCACGGCCGGGCATAGCATACATCGACCCTTCGGGTAACCGTCCGGAAGTGGATTTCAAGAACGCGATCAGGTCTATCAGCTCCGAACTGGAGAATGTCGGTCGACGGATGCCTCGCTCGCTCATGGCGGCGGACATGGAGGGACCGTGATTCCACAGCGCCGTCGCGATTTGGATTGGCGAGCCGTACTGATTCAAGAAGTCCAGACTCGGGCCTGCGACGCCCCCCAACCCACCCACCTGGTGACACACGATGCACGATTTCCCGGAAAAGATCTCTCTACCGGTTGCGGTGTCGCCGGGAGGCTCGAAGTAATCCAACCAGAGGAGGAACGCAATGAGATCGCCGGTTTCCCACGGGGTCAGGCGCGGTCGGTGGATGCCCATCTCCCGCATCTGAGCCACCATGGTGGGAAGATGGTTCCACATGGCGGCGGCAAAGCCATAGAACGATTCGGGACGCTCCGAGCTGCCCAGATCTGGCCCCAACCCACCACCGAGGCCGTTGATTGCGTGACAGGCACTACAACCGCGGGTACCGAAGACCCGGGAACCCGCAAGAACACTCTGGGTCTGTCCGGTTGGCACCTGTGCCCACCCTGACTGGGGCGGAACCGGGAGTGCAATTGCCACTAACCCGCCTGCCAGCGCGAGCATCCGCAACATCTTGGAGGATCTGATCATGGATACGGCCACAAGGATAGCCCGTGAGCGTCCGTCAGTGCCAGTGCACACGGGCGCTACTTTGCTGGTCCCGACGATCCGACTGCCTGGTCGGACCGCCCCCCCACGACCAGTCCCACGAGGCCTACCAGGAATGCCAAGCTGCCCAAAGCGACACCGGCCCAACGCACCCACGGGAGCCATGTAGGCAGATCGGTGAACCTCTCCATGACATAGGTCAGGAGCAAGATCGTCAGTAACACCACGCCCGTCGTAAACAGCCTCATCCACTTGACCCGTTTGGCGTAGCGATCCAGTGGGAAGCTGCACTTGGGGCAGACCTTTCCTGAGGGTTCCCTCCATACGAACGACCAGCGTTTCCCTGGGACTGTCTGTTCTCCCGCGGTCGTGTCACTGGGGATCACGAAGGTAGGGACTACATACTGATTGCAGCCCGGGCACTTGACACCTGCTACCACGGCACTGATGCGGGCACCAATACGGTTCATGTAGCGCTCCTTGTCAACTACTTATGTAGTGGCTTGCGACGTGGTACCAGTATCTTGATCAGTCCATGGCGGAAGGATCTTCACCAGCACCCACAGGATCACCAACGGCAACAACAGCAAGCCCATGGTCATCGCGAGCCCTTCGATGCCGAGGAGTTCGACTTTGTATACGGTCAGACCTCTAAGGCTCTTGGAGAACAGTTGACCACCGATTACCACGTTCCAGCGGATGCTGAAGATCCCGATCTGGATCATCACAGCCGACACCAGGTAGATGAGCTGTTTCAACTCGGGGGCAACCCTTAGAAAACCTCCCTTGTGCAGAGCCGGCGACGTCAACCCGAGCATGATCAGCGGGATAACCGTTCCCATTACCACTTGGAGCACGATCAGACTGATGAACAGCCGGCCCTCGATCATCTGCGAGAGGATCTCGATCGACTCCTCCGCCTCGTAAAGGCGGTGGATGAAGTCAAGGGACTCCAGGGACGCGTCGACGATCAATGCGTAAAACAGGAACTGAGCCAGCTTGTTGAGACAGGCCATGTCTATCTTACGCCAGCGGAACATGGTCGTGAGCATGTAGAGAACGAGTACCAACGCGATGCCCGACACGATTGCCGAGAACAGGAACACGACCGGCATGAGTACGCTGCTCCACCACGGGTTCGCCTTGATCGATCCGAAGATGAAGCCGACGTATCCGTGGAGCAGGAATGCCGAAGGGATGCCGATGATCGTTATCCATCGGCCCCATTTGTCGTCGAACTTGAGTGCGTCCGCTGACGTGTCCGTTGCACCTAACGTGAGGGCGTAGTAGAACCAGCGTTTGAGTCCCGCCGACTCCCGGTACCACTCCACCATGTCTTTGCGGTAGTCGAACCAGATCTCCACCAACAGCACGACCATCAGATACCATGCGTACACAAACCCGAACATGGCCATGGCCGATTTGCTGTTGGGTGTCATGAAGATCTCGTACGACCGCTCGGGGTGGCCCAGATGCGCGAGAAGGGGCAGAGTGGCGACGAGCAAGAACGCCAACGCGGTGAGCAACGAGAGCCTATAAGTCGGCAGTACTTCCTTCACGTTGAAAACGCGCTCGAGCGAGGCAAGGATGAACGCACCGGCCACTAGTCCTGTTATGTACGGATAAAGGACTATGAGCAAGCTCCACTGCAACTCGAATTCGTTGGGATATATGTAGCCCTGCATCCGCTACCTCACCTCCCCATCCAGGTTCGCGTAGAACACCTTTGGCTGAGTGTTGAGATGCGGTTTCAGGACCTGCAGGGTGTTGAACCGCATGAACTCGGCAAGTGGCGTTGGTCGCCCCTCCACTTCCCCGAAAAGGCGAGCCCCACTGGGACACACTTCAACGCACGCCGGTACGAGACCCTCGACCAATCGGTGATAGCAGAAAGTGCACTTGCCTGCAACGTGTTTTTCGGGGTGGAGGTAACGCGCTCCATAGGGGCACGCCTGGATACAGTAGCGGCAACCGATGCAGTACTCTTCGTCCACGAGTACGACACCGTCTTCTGTAGTGAACGTGGCACCCACCGGGCACACCTGGACGCAGGGAGCCTCCTCGCAGTGGTTGCACAGTTTCGGCACGAAGAACGTTTTGAGAATTGCCCCTTCGTCCCCGGTGCGCGGGAAGCCGTGCATTCCAGCATCAGGACTGTCCACCAGCACTTCGCCGTCGGTTTGGATGATGTAACGTTCTACCCATGTGTTGGTGAAGTGCGGATCTTCGGGCACGTCGTTCTCGATCGTGCAGGCTTGCACGCAACGGCCGCATCCGATGCACTTTTTCGTGTCGATGCCCATGCCGTAGTTGTGCTCGCTAGCGTCATACTCATCCGCTTGGGCTGGGACCCGGACAACGCCGAAGAACACCGGAGCCGCGGTGCCGCACACAGCGAGCATCCCATTCAGAAACTCACGCCGGTCCAGATCTCGGTTCTGGGCACCCTCGGAATGCGGTGCGTTGTGGTTGCTTGCTTCCGTCATTCTTGGGTCTCGGGGAAATGAGGGTAGTGGCACTGCCAGCACTGATACGTAGCGTTGTGCGTGCGCAGGTCGATCTGTGGAATGTTAGGGATTGCCTGTGCGTGGCAGCCGCCGCAGAAACTGCGATCCTGGGGCTTGGACGGACGTACGGACCGCGGATCTACCTTGTGTTGCTCCGGTGCTTGGTGACACGTGGTGCACTCGACTGTGGCGTGGTGCGATACCGCCTTCTGCCGTGCGATCTGGCCGTGGCAAGCGCTACACTCACCGGGTACAGTGGGCGGTTCCGGAGCGTGAGGATCGTGGCACGACATGCAAGGCGTCAGCGGGTTGTGGGATACTGGCTCTATCTGCGGGAAACCAGTTGGTCGGCTCGGGTTGTACTCGTGACACAGAACGCAGAACCCGCGCTCACGGGGGGCATCGGGCTTGACGTTCATGGGAGCTGCCACGTGATCGGCAGCCGGGCCGTGACAAACCTCGCACCGCACCCCGCGGTGATTGGAGGCGAGGCGTTCTTCCGCGATCGAAGAATGGCACAGAGCGCACTCTTGATGTCCCGCGTATTTCTTCTCGTGAGCGATCACGGAATCGATGGCCGCTGCGCGATAGTGTCCCACGTCGCCGAACGTCTCCGGAACTAGAATACTACGCGCGATAATGAGCCCAACCACGGCCAATACGAATACCGCCAGCAGGCGGGGAACTTGTTGTGGCATTCGTGTACGTCCCCTCAGGCTTCTTATGTCTATCAAGAACACTGTCTCCGGTCGCGGCCCGCGGGCGCCGGATGGGGTGACCCGTCGTTGAAGTCTCTGGTCACGGCGTCCGCAGGTGGTCCCGACTCGGTGCGGCCACGCCCTGCGGGCCGAAACGAGCCAATATCAGACAAACCCTACCTGTGGTACCATGAAGAAAACATGAAGAGACAATGACGACTCCGAAGTCGTATTCGGGTAATCTGCGGTAACGGGAGGTGCACATGGACAGACCCAGTCGTGACCGAGATATCGCCGGAGCGAGAACTCTACCGGTCTGAGGAAGGCCACTAGCGATATTTCGAGAAGGGCCGCTGACAAACCTGGATCTGAGGCAAGCCAGGGCATAACCAATGTTATTTACTAGGGAAGGCACTATGGACGATTCCAATATGCTAGCCAATGCCGCAGCACTCACCGATCTGGTGGACTATCAGGATGGAACGGTGGTGAGCAAGACACTGGTCAAGAAAAAGACCGGGACCGTCACCCTTTTCGCGTTCGACCGGGGAGAGGGGCTGAGCGAGCACACGACACCGTTCGACGCGCTGGTCCTGGTGGCCGATGGAAACGTCGAAATCACGATATCCGGGCAACCAAACGTGGTGAAGCAGGGCCAGATGCTGTTGTTGCCGGCGAATGAGCCGCACGCCCTCAAGGCAATGACCCGGTTCAAGATGCTGCTGATAATGATCCGGTCGTAGATCGAGTGGTGTAGCGAGTTCCGGCGAGACATGGCATCTTCCTGTTCATGGGGTCCTTGCTCAATGCCAATTGACGTATGATGGGAGTCGTGGAATGGTTCTTCTGATCACCAACTTTGGAAAGATCACAATCGATCTGTACGCCGACGAAGCTCCGGTCACGGTCGAGAATTTCCTTGCCTATGTGGATGACGGTTTCTACGATGGCACCATAATCCACCGGGTGATTCCGGGATTCGTGATTCAGGGTGGTGGATTCACCCAGACTATGGAGCAGAAGCCAACTAAGCCTTCCATAGCCAATGAAGCCGCTAATGGACTGAAGAACGTACGTGGATCGCTCTCCATGGCTCGGACCCAGGACATCAACAGCGCAACGTCACAGTTCTTCGTGAGCCTGCAGGATAACACGATCTTGGATCACGGGACCAGGGACTTCGGTTATGCTGTGTTCGCCAAGGTGTCAGAGGGAATCGATGTGGTCGACAGAATAGCAGCTGTCCCCACAGGCAACCATGGGCATCACCAGAACGTTCCTGTCGAGCCGGTCGTAATAGAATCTGCATACCAGACGAAGTAATCCGAAGTTCGGCGTTTCACTACCGCGTAATCACTCGACCACCGGCGCTTGCGTTGGGAGCTAGAGTTGGAACGCAATGAGGTTCTGATCGATGGCACACAAGAAGTTAGCCGCCACCCTCGAGAAGCTGTTTCACCGGGTCGGTAAGGCGCACCACCGAGCGTTTCGCGATTCCGCAGGGGAGGATCCGGAGTGGCCCATGTGGTATGCCGAGCATCTTCACGGTGAGTTGGTGAATCTGCTGGATCCGGAACTGAGCAAGAGCAAGCTCATCTATCTCCTCGTTGTAGCCGAGAAGAAGCAGTCGAAGAAGAAACCCAAGGGTGATTGGCCCAAATACTACGCGAATTTCATGCTGAAACGACTGGGATAGCAGTCGGCGGCACGATCCGGAGTCAACTGGAGGCTGGCAGCCCTGCCATACGGGCTCGTGGGAAGAACTGCTGACTGCGTTGAGATAACCGCTTCCACCCCCCTCCCTCGAGGGCCTTTACGGAGGTTTTCATGCTAGAACTTGAGGCTGCTCCCGCGGTAGACCCGTTGTGTCCCCATTGCTCAAAGGATCTGACAAAGGTGTTGTTTCGAGAACTGAGCGGAATGATGGGACGCCGGTTCATATACTTCTGTTACCACTGTCATAAGGTGCTTGGGATTTCGCATCGCAAGGGATTCTGGATGGGGTGATGCGCAGGCATTTCCCCCTCGACCTCGACGCCGGATTCCTGGTGGCGGCCTCCGCAGCCGTGTTCGCCGCCGTGGTCGGTGTCTTTCGTGGTTTGTCTCCTGGATTGGTCTCCAAGTTCTCGTTAGGTGTCTTGGTGGGGATCTTCGCGATTGCGGGTCTCATAGTCGGCAGTGTTATTGCAGGTCGGCCGGATTTCGGACCCAACAAGCGGGCCGCGCTGGTCCGAGGGTTCGTGGCCACGATACCGCTCTACGCTTGTGGCGGCCTACTCTTTCTCCCCGCGGACAAGTGGTTTTCCCTGATTCCGCTACTCAGCGTCGTTGCGGCAGCCCTGGTCGGACCTCCGATCGGGATCTTCATGTATCGGCTGCACCGTCGTGTGGACCCCCGCGATTCGGATACCGATGACAGTGGTCAGCTTGCATGGCTCAAGGGGGAGCTGCTCGGGAGTTGGATACCGCTTCTCATCAGTGTCGCTCTGCTTGCTGCCCTCGGTGTGGGGATGCGAGTGGTTCCGGAAGTTGATCCGACTGAGATACAGCCCCCTCACGTTCCGGTTACCAGAGTCATCCCGAGTCTGTACAGGGCCGTGGATGCAGACTCGCTCGATCCTACGGCTCACTTCGAGTTGGGTGAGGCTCTAACGTTGATCGGCAGGTACGAGGAGGCGCTGTACCACCTCTCGATTGCGGTAGCAATTGACTCGCTCGATGCAGATTACTGGAGAGCCCTCGCCCGAGCCGCGTTCTACGGTGGTGAGGTAAACCGGCCCGCCGAGGCGTATTGGAATGCCGTCAGACTCGACCCTGCAGCGTTGGGTCGGGCAGGGATTGACCGTGAGGTGTTCAAGGCAGTAATAGCCAAAGCCATTGGGATGGATGGTCCGTCGAATTGAACAATACTAATGACGATCCAATCCTGCATTGCCATATCACTTGATCCATTTTCCTATAATGAACTGCGACCATATCGGTTGGACTGAAGAAGGCCATTTTCGTTACCTGGATCAAACACGCTTGCCGCAGGAAGAGAAGTTCTGCGAAGCCAGGACGGTCGAGGACGTGGTCGAAGCCATGCAAACGCTGAGGGTTCGGGGTGCTCCACTCATCGGGATCTCGGCGGCCATGGGGCTGACATCGGCGGCGAGAAACCTGGCGGATGGTGCATTCACGCGTGACTGGTTCGAGAGTGCCGTAGACCGCATAGGTGCGGCGCGTCCCACCGCGATCAATCTCCTCTGGGCGCTGGAGCGGATGCGCGATGCCTACGAAAGTGCTGCTCGAGCCGGTGGCGACGGAGGAGCCCTGATCGCAGCACTGCATCAAGAGGCACAGGACATATGGGACGAGGACGCTGCCATGTGCCTCGCAATCGGTGAAGCCGGGGCACGTCTGATCCCGGACGGGGCTACGGTCATGACTCACTGCAACGCCGGTGCGCTGGCGACCGGCGGCATCGGTACCGCGCTGGCGCCGGTGTATGAGTTGCACAAGCAGAAACGACGGGTCCAGGTGATCGCGAACGAAACCCGACCCCTCCGTCAGGGATCGAGGTTGACTGCGTGGGAGCTTGCCAAGGCCGGTATACCGGTGACCACGATTGTCGACGGCGCTGCCGGAGCCATGATGGCCCAGGGCAAAGTGGATCTGGTGATAACAGGGGCCGATAGGATAGCCGCAAACGGTGACACTGCTAACAAGATCGGGACCTACGGGGTCGCGGTACTGGCACGTGCCCACGGGATTCCCTTCTATGTCGCGGCACCGTGCAGCACTTTCGATCTTGCGGTGACGTCGGGCGAGGCAATACCCATTGAGCTGCGAAGTCCGGAGGAAATCGACGCAGCTCCTGGGGCCGTTGGCTACAATCCCGCATTCGATGTCACCCCGGCCGAGTACATAGCGGCATTGATTACCGACCGCGGGATCATCGAGCCACCCTACACTGAGAGGATCTCGCAACTCATCCCGAAGGGAGCCTCATCAAGTGGCTAGTGTTCTTGCCCTCGATCAGGGGACCACGGGTTCGACCGCGCTGGTGTTCTCGCATGACGCCAGCGTCCTGGGGCGAGGGTATCGTGAATTCACGCAGCACTTTCCGAAGCCCGGGTGGGTCGAGCATGACCCGCTGGAGATCTGGAGGGTGACTGTTGAAGCGGCCCGGGAGGCGATCGAACACGCCGGCGCGACACCGACGGCCATCGGAATCACGAATCAGCGAGAGACCGTGGTCGTGTGGGACAGGCACACCGGTAAGCCCCTCCACCGAGCGCTCGTGTGGCAGGACCGGCGCACGGCGCAGCGTTGTCGCGCGCTGTCCGAGGAGTACGGGGCGGGCTACGTGGCCACCCGAACGGGATTGGTTTGGGATCCGTATTTCTCGGCGACAAAAATCGAATGGCTTCTGGAACAAGTGCCGGGACTGAGGTCCCGGGCCGAAGCGGGAGATGCCGTTTTTGGCACGATCGATTCGTGGCTCGTGTTTAAGCTCACCTCGGGACGTGCCTTCGTCACAGACCACAGCAACGCCTCTCGGACCCTTCTCTACGGGATTAGCCGGTTCGACTGGGACGATGAACTGCTCGGGCTGTTCGGCGTACCTAGGATCAGCCTGCCCGAGATCCGCAAGTCGAGCGAGGTCGTTGGGTTCTCCGATCCGGAGCATTTGGGGATCGAAGTTCCCATAGCCGGGATCGCGGGCGATCAGCAGGCTGCCCTGTTTGGCCAGGCGTGTTGGGAACCGGGGGAGGCCAAATGTACGTACGGAACAGGCGCCTTCTTGCTGATGCATGTGGGAGGAGATCGGGAAACTCAGGAATCTGATACGGGAGTCCTGACAACAGTGGCCTGTGATGCTACAGGAGCTCCGACCTACGCCCTGGAGGGATCGGTGTTCGTTGCCGGGGCCGCGGTGCAATGGCTCAGAGATGGGCTAGGACTGATCGAGAGCGCAGCAGAAACGGAGGACTTGGCCAGAAGCATTGCGGACAACGGTGGGGTCTACTTCGTCCCGGCTTTGGTGGGTCTTGGTTCGCCGCATTGGGAACCCGAAGCTCGAGGTACAATAGTAGGTCTGACTCGAGGGGCAACAAGGGCACATCTGGCTCGGGCCGCTCTGGAGTCCATGGCGTACAGTGTCAAGGACGTCGCGCTGGCCATGGAGCGAGCCTCCGGCGTTCGCCTCAGTGAGCTGAATGTGGATGGTGGGGCGGCCGCAAACGGTTGGTTGATGCAGTTCCAGGCCGACGTGATGGGGGTGAGAGTAGTCCGGCCGCAGTTGGTAGAGACAACCGCGCTGGGCGCCGCCGGTTTGGCGGGATTGGCGACTGGTGTGTGGCGAAACTCGGCCGATTTCGCCCAGAGCCGAGATTTGAGCTGGTTCGAGCCGGGAGCGCAGCAGGAAGCCCTGTTCGGGAGCTGGCAGCGAGCAGTGGAAACTGCGCTGTATTGGGCCAGGGGATCCTAAAGGTTCCTTAAGAGGCGGAAAACCCCATTCTCAGGCACCCGGTGCAACCTTTCATGGTATCGGGCTGTACTCTATATTCATCAGTTCTGAAGGTCGGGACCACTGGAGAGAGGTACCATGCGAGCGAGAACCAAGTTCATTATGGGGGCCGCCTTGATTACCGGCAGCGTCGGTTATTTGATGGCCTCCGGGATCAAGGACACGGGAGTCTACTTCGTCACACCGGCTGAACTGGCGGAGAAAGTCGAGGCAGACCCCTCAATTTACGACGTCGGTGTCCGCATGGGCGCCCGTGTGGTCACGGGTAGTATCACCCGTGACGTTGCGTCACAGACCATCACCTTCGAAGTGACCGACGGTGTCCAGACATACGCGGTTGTATACCGGGGAATAGCTCCGGACACATTCGATGATGAGGTCGATGTCGTAGTGGAAGGCCGCCTGTTACCGGATGGGACATTCAGGGCCACAACGCTCCTGGCTAAGTGTGGATCCCGTTATGAGGCCCAGCCGGCAGCGTAGCTCTCATGACAATCCTGGGACAAATTGCACTGTGGCTAGCGCTGCTACTCGCGGCGTGGGGCTCTGCTGTCGGGATCTTGGGAGGGATTCGGCAGCGACCCGCGCTCATGCAAAGTGCACGGCGCACCTCCTACTCTCTCTTCGGGGTTCTGTCCGTAGCCTCCATAGCCCTGCTGGTGGCGTTGCTGCGACATGACTTCAATGTCCAGTACGTCTGGGCATACACCAGCCGTAACCTACCTATCCCCTACACCCTCTCGGCATTTTACGGAGGTCAGGCTGGCAGCCTGCTGTTCTGGGCTTTCGTACTGACCGTGTTTGCGGCTGCGGCCCAGTGGCTTACACCGAAGCGTTATGACCACCTGATGCCCTACGTGGCGGCGGTCACCTCGATGGTGACGCTGTTCTTCGTGGCCGTGGTGCTGTTCGCCTCGAATCCGTTCGAGCGATTGGCTTTCACGCCGCCCGACGGTAATGGGCTCAACCCCCAGCTGCAGAATCCCGGCATGGTGATTCACCCACCCATGCTCTACCTGGGGTATATCAGCATCACGATTCCGTTTGCCTTCGCTGTAGCCGCCCTGATCACCAAGCGGCTGGATACCGGCTGGCTCCATGCGATCCGTCGCTGGACCATCGTTTCCTGGATCTTCCTGACTACAGGAATCGTACTCGGCATGTGGTGGGCGTATGTGGAATTGGGCTGGGGCGGGTACTGGGCGTGGGACCCGGTGGAAAACGCCAGTTTCCTCCCGTGGCTCACGATGACGGCGTTCCTGCATTCCGTAATGATCCAAGAAAAACGCGGCATGCTGAAGAAGTGGAACATGATTCTCATCGTGTTGAGTTTCATGCTGTCCATCTTCGGGACGTTCATCACTCGTAGCGGAATCATCTCCAGTGTACACTCGTTCGCGCAGTCGTCGGTTGGCTACTTCTTCCTTGTTTTCCTGATAACGTCAGGGATCGCTCTCATCTGGCTGCTTGTTACCCGACTGCCCGACCTCAAAGCGGAGTCACAACTCGAGAGCATGGTCTCGCGTGAGGCGAGCTTCTTGTTCAACAACCTGCTGTTGGTTGGAATGGCGTTCTCGGTGCTTTGGGGCACGTTGTTCCCGATCATCTCAGAGTTGGTGCGCGGAACGCAGGTTACGGTAGGACCGCCCTTCTTCAATCAAGTGAACATTCCCATCGGGCTCGGGCTGCTGGCTCTGACGGGGATAGGTCCGCTCATCGCTTGGCGGAAGGCCAGCACCAGGAATCTGAGGCGGCAGTTCACGGGACCGGCCATCACCATGCTCGTGGTAGCAGCTGTCTTCATCGCGATCGGAGTCGGGGACTTTTACGCTCTGATGGCCTTTGCCCTGTCCGGTTTTGTGGTGGGAGCGATAGGCCAAGAATTCATTCGTGGCGTGGGCGCACGCCACCGACTGCACGGCGAGAACTACGCGCTTGCGTTCGCCCGTCTCGTGGGCCGTAACCGCCGTCGCTACGGTGGCTACATCGTTCATCTGGGGGTGGTGGTCCTCTTTGTGGCTTTTGCCGGCAATGCGTTCAAGAAGGAGATGGAGGCGTCACTCGAGCCGGGCGAATCGGTTACCATGCGTTCGCCTTTTGGCTATGAATACACATTCACTCACGTGGGTGTGTCGCAGTACGAGCAGCTGAACCGGTTCGTATCTGCCGCGAGTCTCGATGTTACACGTGGTGACAAGCCCATGGGCATCATGACTAGCGAGAAACGGCAATACTGGAATTCGTTCAAGGAGGCTCAGTTCCAGCCGTCGACAGAGGCCGCCATAGAGAGTGGCCTTCGAGAGGATGTCTACGTCGTATTCGCCGGTTCCGTTGAGGGAACCGAAGAAGCGGTGTACAGCATCACCCTGAATCCGCTCGTGTGGTGGCTGTGGTTTGGCGGGCTCGTGATGGTGATCGGAGGTGCTATTACGGTGTGGCCGGGTGGTGGTGGACCGACCCGCGCATCGTTGCGTCGAGCAATGGCTGGGTACCAGGTGCAAATGGTCGACGACAAGAAGGAGGCTGCAGTTGTCCAGTAGCGTTATCCTGTCCCGACGGGAGGCGGTCCATGTGTCCCTCGCTGCTCTGCTACCGGTATCGTTCATGCAGGAGCAGGGTGGGGACCAGGATGCTCGATCGGAGCGGCTTCCCTATCCCGGAATGGCGGGTGCGTCCAAGGAGCGGATCACCGACTATGAGAACGATCCGTTCATAATCGGCATCGAAGAGCAGTTGCGGTGCACATGCGGGTGCAATCTCGACGTGTATACTTGCAGGACTACAGACTTCACCTGTGCGACTTCACCGGCCATGCACAGACAGGTCGTGCAGCTCATCGAATCGGGCAGTACGGCTCAGGAAGTCATCGACGCGTTTGTGGCAGAATACGGAGAACTGGTACTGATGGCACCCAAGAAGGAGGGATTCAACATCGTGGGTTATGTTCTGCCCGGGGTGGTGATCACCGCGGTTGGAGCGATGATGCTTTGGATCCTTTCACGCAAGAACAGGGTTGTTTTGGTCGAGAATTCGGTTGCAGGTGGTACGCTGGTTGCGGACTCGGACATGTCGGATGAGGATATCAGACGACTCGAGGCGGAACTGGCTGGCTTGGAGCGATAGATAGAATGGAACTCTTGGCTGGTATCGTCGTCGCTGTGGCGGCGCTAGCCCTCGTACTCGAGCCGCTGGTTCGCGGTGACATAGATCAGGGCGCATCTACATCTCCCGCAGACGAACTCGACTTCACCGATATCCAGGAGTCTGAGTCGCCCAAGATTCAGGCTCTGCTGGCTTTGAAGGAGATCGAGTTCGATAGGGCAACCGGGAAGCTATCGGACGAGGACTACGGTGCGCTCAAGAAACGATATGCCCATGCAGCGTTGGCAGCGATCGAGGCTGAGGATGCTGAGGTGGAGGAAGCAGAGAAGGCAGGGGGTGACCCGGCCGAGGCTGCGATTCAGCGAGCGCGTGCAGGTGCTCGCAAGGCATGTCCTACTTGCGGGCCCCGTCCTGAGGCAGACTCCGCGTTCTGCTCGAGCTGTGGTAAGCCACTTGTTACTCCCGGTGGACCCGACCATTGTACGTCGTGCGGCGAAGCGGTTCCTGCCGGAGGGAAGTTCTGCGCGAATTGTGGCACGGCGGTAGGGGTGCTGGTGGGAGACTAGGAGGGGCACAGGGGGAAGGTGGGGAAGGGGACGCAGAGTGGATAACTCACCATCTTCTTCCCCTTCCACCCCTCCTGATCTTCTACCACCCCGTGATCCCAGACACGTCGTACGTTTGCCCACCATCACCGACCCCACCAACCGAAACCATTAGACTCTCCAACAGACTCGCCATTGCAGATTATCGCGGGCACGTGATCTGGATCACGTCGTTAATGCATCATCTCCGAACGCGTCTAGTCTGCAGCGGGATGGCGAACCGATTCACAAATGGAGGGGACATGTTGAGCAAACGCGTAGCCGCTTTCCTACTGGCCGGCGCTCTGGGATTGACTGCTTGTGAAGAGAGCTTCGGGCCCGAGGGAAACGCGTCACAGGAGGATCGAGATGAGATCCTGACGTTGTTGGACGAATCCGGATTCTTCGCAGACGAGTTCGGTGTCGACGGAGCATATGATAATGCCCAACCGGCGGCACTGGCCCTAGCGCCGGCAGCGGAGATGGCCGAAGTCGTGGCACCGCGAGTATGGGGTCGCCGTCGTGGCTTTCCGGTCAGACGCCTCATAACGGTGGACGTGGACCCGCAGGAGGGGACAGCCACGGTCTCCAAGGAGTTGTTCTTCGAAGGCAAATTCTTGCTGGATATCAGCCGGGATGAGCAGTTAAATCCCACCTCCAAGCCACTGGAAGAGAAGCTGGTACAGTACGCGACGTTCCGTCGCAGACCGGTGGAAGAGGCTGATGCTAAAGGTCGACGTTGGCAGCTGGTGCACGTATCGCCTGCGGAGTGGATGATGACTGCCGAAGACAAGCGGACAGTCAACATTACCAAGGTGCAGGTGTGGGTGAACGAGGAGCTGAAGGCAGAGATCGTCGACCCAAGTGAGATGCTCGATGTGGACAGCCGGATCCCCAGACTGCATCCGGAAGACTTGGTAACGGTCAAGGCCTGGGTGGAAAACAGCCTCGACAACGAAAATGTTCCGGACACGTTTGTGTTCCTGCATCTGTTCCATGCCACGCCGAGCAGCAGAGCATGGGTGCGACTGCCGATGGAGCAGGTCACCACCGATGTCGATTCATACTACGTACGCAGCTGGTATGTGCGTCACACCGGTAGGGCCCGCATGGCGGTCGACGCGATCGACGCCGAGACGTTCACAACAGAGACTGAAGACGATTACCGCGCCAACATCTGGGGCGTGCCGTATCGCATAGTCCCAGTCGAAGCGGCTCCGTAGCTGTAGCTTGATCACGGGACACAAGAAGAGCCGGGGTGCAGATATCTGCACCCCGGCATCTTTCCAGTGACCTGGCCACTTGGCTAGAATTCAAATTGCTCCATCTTCTTCAATCCCACCTTCAATGGGATCACTGTTGCCAGGAAACAGATCAACGCAACCACACCGAAAGCGGTGATCATCCGAGCATCAATGGATACGGGTTCACCAGCGAGTGCGGCCCGGAGGTATCCAGATACCGGCACGGCTTCCACGACGATCACTGCCGCCAAGAGCACGATCGTCGACATCATGAATACTAGGCCTCCGTAGGAGGTCGGGATCTGCGCTGCGTTCTCGGTTTCGAACTGTGGGTAAAGGGCACCAAAGCCCAACGCCATGGCAGCAATTGCCAGGGTGAGCAGCACGATCGTGGCCACGCTAACCACCATCATGAATGGAGTAACCTTGAGTAGCAGGTTGGTGAGGATCGTTATGGCGAGCGCTAGCACGAGCAGGGGTATCGTACCTATCCAATACTTGGACCAGAGCAGGGCTCTCAAGTCCAGGGGGCTCGAGCGAAGTAGCCACATCTGGCGCCCCTCGAGCGAGATAGCTGGGAATATGAACCGTGCAGCAATCGAAGCCAGTACGAAACCAGCCAGACCTAGGTTCAGAAAGGAAATGACCGTAACCACCATGAAGGGAACGCGTTCGCCGGAAAACAACGGCAGCGCTCGGATGTTGAACACGTAGATGACCATGAGCACTGCCAGCAAGATCAGCTGACTCCATTGCGTGGTGTCCCTGAAAAAGAGCTTGAGATCCTTGATTATGAACTCACGCTTGGCGACGGCCAACGGACGGAACAGCGGATCGAAGATCACCCTCCAGATCCAACCCTTCACGAACCGTTCGGCACCTTCTTGAGCCCGCGTGAATCCCCGCGTGTAGGCCTTTCGGTGCAGCAGGGCAC
>Ga0255055_10000097_pt1 | contig 62643 bp, 68 predicted proteins | sample JV7_2_27_MG_FD_188633 | JGI IMG/M metagenome (GOLD analysis project Ga0255055, IMG submission 188633) | Seawater microbial communities from Jervis Inlet, British Columbia, Canada - JV7_2_27 | ecosystem: Environmental > Aquatic > Marine > Inlet | place: Canada: British Columbia | collected... | reverse complement strand
CCATCCGACCCAACCACGGAGACTGGATGGCGGGCCGCACCCCGAACCAGCTCCTCAACAACAAGCGATAATCAACATGACACCACACCACCTGTCACCACCACCCCTGGCCAGTGAGCCCTAGACCGGCCTGGGAGGCCCGGGCGTTTCGAGACGTTCAGTGTGCGTCGCGGGAGATCCCGAGGATTGTGACGTCGTCCTCCTGCTCGGCTCCATCGGGAGTGAATGAGATCAGCGCCTCCTTCACTGCGTTCACCGCCGTCTCCCCGGCAGATGCCTCCACGAGGTCGACTACTCGCTCGAAGCCGAACATCTCGCCGTCCTCTCCGTGTGCCTCGGTGACTCCATCGCTGAGTAGCAACACCGATTCCCCCGGCGCGATCGTCGCAGTGATCTCCTCGTACTCCATGTCCGGCATGAGGCCGAGGGGTAACCCGGTCGCCCGCACCTCGCGGACACCGCCACGTCCGCGGAGGTATGGCAAGTTGTGCCCCGCGTTGGCGACAACGATGTCACCGGTCGCTCGGTCGAGGGCCATGAACAGGCACGTGACGAACATCACGGGCGGCAGATCTGGAACCAGGATCTCGTTGGTTCGCGCCAGCACCTCTCCGGGAGTGGCAGCGGCATCATTGGCAGCGCCGCGAAGGGCCGTGCGGCACGTCGCCATCACCATCGCCGCCGGGACACCCTTCCCGGAGACGTCTCCGGTGATGATGCCGATGCGACCGTCGCCAAGTTCGATGAAGTCGTAGAAGTCGCCTCCAACCTCGCGCGCCGCCTCGTAGAAGACGTCGATCAGCCAGCCGTCGTACCTCGGGATCGACTTGGGCAACAGATCGAGCTGGATGCGTCGCGCCAGAGCGAGCTCCTGGGCGACTCGCTCGCGCTCTGCGGCCTGCTCTTCCTGACGACGCACGAGTTCCGCGGTTCGGATGGCCGGACCGCCGATCGCTGCAAGGCGTGTGAGTGTCCTGCGATCGATGGTCGTATACGGGGACTGACTGAGGCGATCCCCCAGCAACAGCGCCCCGACCAACTCCCCTCTGGCGTGAAGCGGAACCGCCAGCGAGAACCCCGACAATCGCCGTTCATCCGCTGCGGTGATGCCGGACAAGCGATCCAGATCAACCGGATCGTCGGTCGCCGTGAGCACGGATCGCAAGGAATGACCAGGGTCCATGGCATCGCTTCCGCCACTCGCAGTCCACACCACGATCCGAGTCGAACGGATTGTGCTCTCAACGACGCGAGCGAGATCCGCCGTCAGCAGGTCGATGTCGACCGAGTCCCGGGCCCGCACCGCAAAGGCCTCCACCGCCTGCTCACCGTCGTACTTCTCACGATAGAAACGGCGATCGATCCCCCGCTGGACCACGTTGCGCAGCGGCTGGAAGGCCGCGACCAGGACCACAGCAGTCACCACACCGGCGCCCCTACTCAGGGCACTCAGGCTCCCCGAGGTCGTCTGATCGAGGATCAGGCCGACGGAAGCTGCAACCGCCAACGCCGTTGCGGCCACGACGAAGGTCAGGGTCGCGTAGACAAGAGCCTGGTTGATCACAAGATCGACATCCCAGAGTCGGTGACGCAATACCGACACGAGGATCGACACCGGGAAGAGGAAGACCGTGATCGTGAGGAGCACCAGGAGGTTCACATCATTGATGGCGTGCATCCGCGGAGTTGCCAGCACCAGATCACCGGACACACCGATCTCCGGCTGCAACGTCCACAGCGCCAGGTAGACGACAAGCGCGCCGACAAGCGCGACGACCACGAGGCGCGTGCGCCGCTGCTCGTCTGCCGATCGGCCGAGGTAGCGCACCACCTGAGCCACTGCCACGGAGGTCGGAAGAGCGACGGCCAGCAAGGCTGCCGCTGCGCCGGGCCATCGAGCCGGGTCGAACGGCGAGCCCGGAGCCATGGCCCATCCAACAATGAGAACCAGATAGAGGGCGAAGAAGGGCATCGTCCACACCGGGGCGAAGCGACCGTTGGGGAAGGTGAAGCCGAACGCCACCAGAAGCACGCCGCCGACGGACATCCAGAACTCCGGCGTGTCCGGTCGCAACACGCCCACGAACTCGGCAGCTGCGCGGCCCACCGTCGAGCCGTCGAGCAGCACGAGCGGCGAAAAGAGTGCGGCACCGAGCGTGGCGAGCATGGCCGACGAGAGGAGACGCATCTGGTCATCGAATCTGCGCCCGATAATGATCAGCGACACTCCGAGGTAGAGCGCGTAGCCGCCGACGTGGATCAGCACCTGACCGGTCGTGATCACCACCGGAGCGAAGCCGAGCACATCAACGAGATCCACCCGGATCGCCGGGTTGAGGCTCAACGGGCTCTGCGCGAACAGCTCTTCGAACGCACCTTCACTCGCCAATCGGACGAACGCGAGGATGCTGAGCGTCGTGGCGAAGATCCAGACCACTGCCCACGCCCCACGAGCAACTTGAAGCGGGACGTGGGCAACGTCCCAACGCTCTCTCCACGCCACGGCTCGCGCAACACGGGCATCAGCCACCGGCGAGACCTTCAGCGAGAGCCGCCAGTCGCTCATCCGCAATCGGCTCGAATCCGGTGTCAGCGCCGAAGGATTGGCCAAATGATTGACCAAATGATTCACGGGTCAGCCCGGCGGCATCGCTGATACCGGACGGGTTGACGGCGTGGCACCCCGTGCACGAACCGTTCGATGAATCGAAGAGGTAACTCAGGCTGTGAGGGCGCACCGTGGCACCCCCCACACCTGCGGTGTGACAGGAACTGCAATACGCGGGGCTCGCGAGTTTCGCCCGGGGCACGAGGTGGGGAACTCTCGCCTGGTGGGCGGCGAGAAAGCTCCCGAACCCGATGAAGAGGAGGAAGCCGACCATGACCCATGCCACGACCCCGAGCGGGCGTGCGACCGGACCCACCCGCCGCTCACGAAGGGGGTCCCTTCCTCGTCGATAGGCGAGGAATCCGTAGGCGATGGCCCACAGGGACAGAACGATCGTGCGTTCGTCGGGCCGCGCCGAGGCGTCGAAGGGGAAGCGCCATGAGACGACGACGTAGATCAGGACTGCGCCGACGACCGACCACGCGGGAACTCTCCAACCCGCGAGCCCGAAAGCTCCGAGCAGCGCCAGGACGAGGAGTGTTATGGCGAAGACCGCCATCATCGCCCAGTGGGACTGATGGCCCTGCGCGTCCGATGCTGCCTTACGCGCCTCACGCACGAATATCGCCAACATCGGAATGGTGAGTGCTGCCGCCATCACCACCATTGACGTGCGCGGTCTCAGCCGCGGCAGCCAGAACAAACGTCCCGCCGGATGAAGTGCTGCTGCGACCAGCGCCAAACCGAATAGCAACAATGCTCGCCAGTCGCCGAGGGACGTTGCCAGCGCGGCGGCGGCGATTGCACCGATCGTGGCCAACACCTGCCACATCGCGGCGATGTTCTCCTTCGGACGACCCAACTGAAGCGCGGCGCCGATGAGGGCAATCGTGAACAACGCACCGAAAGTCACCTCGTGCACGCGGTGAGACAATTCACCGGCTCCCGTGCTCTCCGCATACGGTTCGAGGAACCATCCGGCGAACACCAGCCACCACGCGCCGAAGACGAAGATCCCCAAGAGCAGAAGCCAGATCACGAGCACGAACGCCGCCGCTCGTCGGTCGGTGCGTTTGTGGGCTTCGTCAACCATTCCCCGCGTCTCCATCCTCCGGGTGGCCGAACGCGCCTCGGCGGTCGTGGGCATCATGCCGGTCGCACGAGAAACCTGTCATCGGTCCCCTTCCGTCGAGACGATGATGGGCGATGACCGTTCCGACAGCGTTACGGCCTGGCCCGCTTCGCGACCCTACCTACCTTCGCCAGAGCTCGCGGGTGAACAGCAACAACACGGGGAGGATCTCGAGCCGGCCGACGATCATGGTGAATGCGAGGAGCCATTTCCCGAGAACGGGGATCACCAGATAGTTCTGTGTCGGTCCGACCTGATCGAGACCGGGGCCGATGTTGCCGAGTGAAGACGCCACGGCCGACACGGTTGTGGCTATCGAGAGGTCGACATTGGCCACCAACCCGATGAAGCCCAACAAGGCCGTGCCGGTCATGAAGGCAAACATGTAGAGCAAGAAGAACGTCTGCACCGCCTCGACCACCGGATCCGGAACGATTGATCTCCCGATGCGGGTGACGAACACGCCGCTCGGATGAATGAGCCGGCGCAGGTCCATTCGAGACGCCTCGTAGAGCACCTCGAGCCGGTACGTCTTGATGGCTCCGGCGGTGGATCCGGCCATTCCGCCGACGAACATCAGACCGACGATGAGGATCTGCAACGCCGGCGCCCACAATGCGTAATCGGCGGTCGCATAGCCGGTGGTCGTGACAATCGACACGGACGTGAAGACGGCATCTCGAATGATCGTGAGACCGGCCAAACCACCCCAGGTTCCGAGGGTCATGATCACGGCCGCGACTGCGAGGATCGCCATGTACACCCGGAATTCCGTGCTCTTCCAGTAGACCCCAGGCGTCTTGAGCGCCCGATAGTGGAGGGCAAACGACGCACCGGCGAGCACCATGAAGACGATGACCACCCACTGCGTATACGTCGAGAACGCTGAGAGCGAACCAGGATTGGTGCTGAATCCACCGGTGGACATGGTCGTGAACGCGTGGTTGACCGACTCGAAAAGCGACATGTCGCCAACCACCAGGAACAGCACCTCGACGGCGGTGAGGGCCAGATACACGAACCAGAGACGCTTGGCGGTCTCGCGAAATCGCGGGGTGAGCCGATCCGGCATAGGCCCGGGCGACTCGGCCCGGGCGAGCTGCACAGCGCCGAGCCCCATCAGCGGGAGGATCGCAATCGAGAGGACGATGACCCCCATACCGCCCATCCACTGCGTCATGGATCGCCAGAACAAGATTCCATGCGGCAGGATCGACGGATCGGGGACGACCGAGGCTCCCGTCGTGGTGAAGCCGGCCGCCGTCTCGAAGAAGGCGTTGGTGATGTCGGGGATGGCGCCGGTGAGGAGGTATGGAAGCGATCCGAAGGCGGCAATGGCGATCCACGCCAGACCGACCGTGGCAAACCCCTCCTTGGTCGACAGCTCCCCCGGCCGGTCGAACACCATCCACATCAGCAACCCGAAGAGGAACGTGATCACGGCCGCGGCGAGGGTCCAGCCGGCCACGGACCACTCCTGATAGACCAGCGACACCGTGACGGGGACCAGCATCGCGACACCGGTCGCGGCGACGACGGCGCCGACCACATGGAACAGATGTCGCCAGGACATCAGGAACCCATCAGCAAGGGTTCGGCCGTCGGGACACGATCTCGCTCATCACTCGCTGCTCGGTCATCAACCGGAGAGCTTCTCGGCGGCGCCGATCGCCTCCGGCCGCGCAATCACGATCAGATGGTCGCCCTCCTCGATCCTCGTGCTGCCGCGCGGAACGAAGGCATCGTCTCCGCGCTGTACACCGCCGACGATGAGCGAGCGGGGGAGCTTGATGTCGGCGAGGGTCGAACCGATGGCAGGGCTGCTGGGGCCGATCTCGAGCTCGATCGCCTCGGCGGCGGAATCGTGAAACGTAACGACCGAGAAGATGTGGCCCCGGCGCACGAACCTGAGGATCTCGCTGGCCGCAGCCCAACGCGGCGAGACGGTGACATCGATGCCGACGCCCGCCGGCAGCGCCTTCACCAACTCGAGTCTCGTGAGCCTGACCACGGTCGTACCAACCCCCATCTTCTTGGCGATCAGACCTCCGAGGATGTTCCGATCGTCCCATCCGGTGAGTCCCAGGACGGCGTCTGCGCGGTTGACGCCCTCGGCCAGCAATACCTTCGGGTCGGTCGGGTCGCCGCAAATCACGGTGAGCTTCGGATTGGCCTCGGCGATGTCCACGCACCGATCCCGATCCTCTTCGATGAGCACCGTCTGGATACCCTCTTCGACCAGGGCGGCTGCCGTGAGGCGGGCGATACGTGTACCGCCCAGGATCACGACCTTGGACAACCGGGCCGTCCTCAGACCGAGGAGGCGCGTGGCTTCCTCCGTGCGCCCGGCCTTGGCCATCAGCAACACGTGGTCCCGCGCCTCGATCACCGTGGAGCCCCTGGCGATCAGCGTCTCGCCTTCGCGGATGATGGCAACAACCAGCCAATCCCAGCCGGAAACCATCTCGCGCAATTCGGCGAGAGTGGTGCCGACGATGGAGGCGTCGGGATCGATGAACGCTCCGATCAGCAGCAGCTTGCCGTCGGCAAACTCGGTCAACTCCGACACGCCGACGCGGGTCGTGACCAGCACCACCTCACGCGCAGCCGCCTCTTCAGGGTCGATGATGAAGTCCACACCGAGCTCGGCAAGACCCTCACGGAGACCGGGATCGGTGACGCGTGCAACCTTCTGCGGGACACCAAACCTGACGGCCGCATTACACGCCAGGATGTTCACCGCATCCAGAGTGGTCACTGCGATCAGCAGATCGGCATCGCGAAGACCGGCTTCCTCCAGCACTGCGGGGCTGGCACCGTTGCCGGTGACGACCAGGCAATCGACGCTGGTCTGGAGCTGGGCCGCGACATCCTCGTCGGATTCGATCACGACGACGTCCTGGCCTTCCGCGGAGAGCCGCTCGGCCAGATACGATCCGACCGCGCCGGCACCGATGATGACGATGCGCATGTGGACGGAGGGTACAAATCGCAGCGCCGATCGCACAAAGACGCTCGGCGGATGCGCGTCATTCCGGCGCCGCCTCCCTACGCTGCCGATGTGCGTAGGGCCCTCGTGTTGCTGACCGTGCTCGCGGCCGCCTGTAACAGTGCCGTCGCCGAAACGCCGACCAGCGACGCCCCCCGGACCCCCCCGACCACCGCCGAGCGGGCCACCACCACGGCAACGACGAGTTCGACTACCACGACCACCACAACGATCCCGCTCGCCACCGTTGAGGTGCTCACCGACGACGACGTTCCACGAGACGTGGCTCGGGCCGTGACGACCGTCCTCGACTACGCCGCCGATGACCGCAACGAGCCTCCCCCCGCTCCACGAGGCCTGGTCGAGCACGTCTCCGCGGTTGGCGCCCTCGAGTCCGTGACGCTGTCCGAGTTCTCCAGCGCCGACCTTGCGGACGGATCGACCGTCGCCGTCGTCTCCAGCTCGGAGGACGACATCTTCCTCGCCGTCGATGACGGGTCGGGGTGGCAGGTCGTCGGCGCCCACCTCGCGTCGCTGGGTGCGGAGCCCTGGTACGGCGAGGAGCCGTTGATGGTCCTCATCCTCGGCTCCGACGCCAGATCGGGACCCGGCCTCACCGCCCACTCCGACAGCATCCACGTGGTCACGGCGCTGCCATCGCAGGGCACGGGATCCATCCTGGGATGGCCCCGCGATAGCTACGTGCCGACGCCGCACGGGGAGATGAAGATCACGGCCCTCATGGTGGTGGGTGGCGGCCCAGAAGCGACACGCGACCAATTCCGCGAGTACTGGGAGCTTCCGATCTCGGGCTACATCGTGACTGCGTTCAAGGGCTTCGAGCGCCTCGTGGGAGTGCTGGGAAGCGTGCTGATCGACATTCCACGGGCCCTCCCCACCCAGGAGTGGTTCGCCGGCTTCTCCGCAGGGGAGCAACGTCTGAACCCCGTGCGGGCCCTGGACTACGTCAGAACCAGGAAGAAGATTCCCGGCGGCGACCTCACCCGGTCGAAGAACCAGGGGGTGATGATGCTGGCGGTGCTACGCATGATCCAGCTCAACGGGATCGAGACCCTGCCCCACCTCGTGGCCGCCATCACACAGCACACCACTACGGACCTGACTCCAGCACAGCTCCTTCAATTCGGAGCCGCCGCCTTCGCTCTCGACCCCGACTCCATCGAGAACCAGGTGCTTCCCGGCAAGGTAGGTCGGACGCGAGGTGCCTCTGTGGTATTCCTCGACCCGGAGGCGGACGACATCGTCGCCGATCTCCGCGAGGACGGCTTACTCACACCAGCGGAGCCGTGAGCATCGACGCCGTCGTCGATGGATGGCTCGCTCACCCCGACCGAGAACCGTCCATCGTGGAGATCCGCTCCCTGGACGCCAGGACTGCGATCTTCGACGACCTCGACCCCCCACCGATCGAACCGATCGCTACCAACCTCCGCGACCTCGGCATCGAGCGGTTGTACCGGCATCAGGTCGCTGCGATCGGTTCCATACGCACCGGTGCGCACACCGTGGTCGTGGCAGGAACGGCGTCGGGTAAATCGGCCACCTACCTCGTGCCTATCGCCGAAGCGGTGGAGCGCGACGACGCGACGGCGCTCCTCGTCTACCCCACCAAGGCACTCTCTCGTGACCAGCTCCGAGCCGTCCGCCGCATCGGTGGGACCCGCCTCGTCGCGGGCGCATACGACGGAGACACCCCGGTCGAGGAACGGCGCTGGATCCGGTCGAATGCCAACGTCGTCCTGACGAACCCGGACATGCTCCACGTGGGCATGCTCCCCAATCACCCGACATGGTCCTCGCTGCTGAGCCGGCTCGCCTACGTCGTGGTCGACGAGCTCCACACACTGCGAGGCGCGTTCGGCTCCCACACTGCGCTCGTCCTTCGCCGCCTGCGCCGGCTGGCGGCGGCCGCCGGAGGGAACCCAACGTTCGTCTTCACCTCGGCAACCATCGGCAACCCGGGTGGCCTGGCATCGGCCCTCATTGGGAGCGACGTCGCTGTGGTCGACGAAGACACCGCACCGGCGGGACCGCGAACCCACGTCCTGTGGAATCCCGAGATCGAGGACGAGTCCACCGGGAGGCGCGCCTCGTCCCTCATCGACGCCACGGCGGCGTTCGCGGATCTGGTCTCAGCAGATGTGCCCACGATCTTGTTCGCCGGCAGCCGCAGAGCCGCCGAGCTGAGCACCATCCGCGCCAGGGATCGCCTCGACGACGAACACCGCGATCGCGTCGCCTCGTACCGGGCGGGGTACCTACCGCAGCAACGGCGCGAGGTCGAGGAGCGCCTGGTCGACGGAAGGCTGCTCGGAGTGTCGACCACCAACGCCCTCGAGCTCGGCATCGACATCGGGGGGCTCGACGCCGCGGTCCTCAGCGGCTTTCCCGGCACCATCGCCTCCTTCCGTCAGCAGAGCGGACGGGCGGGACGCGCTGATCAGAATTCACTCTCGGTGCTGATCGCCGGCCAGGACCAACTCGACCAGTACTACATGCATCACCCGGGGGAGCTCTTTCGCCGCGACGTCGAAGCCGTCGTGATCAACCCGGACAATCCCACGATTGCGGCCCGTCACATCGAATGCGCGGCACACGAGGCACCCCTCGACCCCGGCGACCGGAGATGGTTTGGCGACGGCTTCGAGGAGCTCGTCACCGAACTGGTGGCAGAGGATCGCCTCGGCATCCGCGAGGGTCGCATCTTCTGGAAAGGCGGTCGGTCCCCCGCATCGTCGATCGATCTGCGCGGAATCGGCGGTGGTCTCTACACGATCGTCGACCGCGACGAGGGGCTCATCGGGTCGGTCGAAGAAGGACGAGCCTTCACCCAGACGCATGAGGGTGCCGTGTATCTCCACCAGGGCGACTCCTACGTCGTTACGGAACTCGACCTGGGTGCCCGCGAGGTACGGGTACGGCGGGAGAATCCCGGGTACTACACGCAGACCAAAGTGGAGAAAGACATCGCGGTGTCCTCGGTGACTGCATCGTCTGCCGACGGCCCGTTCGGTCGCTATCACGGCATGATCGAGGTGGAATCCCGCGTCATCGAATACCGCAAGAAGGCCATCCGCACCGGCGAGGTCCTCGACACGGTGCCGCTGCACCTGCCTGCCAGAAGCCTCCACACCCAGGCCGTCTGGTACACGATCCCCCCTGCGGCCTTCGATGAAGCGGGGGTCGATCCCCGTGACGTGCCCGGCACCCTCCATGCGATTGAACACTGCGCCATCGGAATCCTGCCCGTGCTCACCGTGTGCGATCGCTGGGACATCGGAGGACTGTCGACCGCATTCCATCCCGACACGGGAACGCCGGTGTTCTTCATCTACGACGGCTACCCGGGCGGCACCGGCATCGCTCCCCTCGCCTACCAACTCGCCGAGCACCACCTGCAGGTGACCCTCGAGACACTGCGTCGCTGCCCGTGCGAAAGCGGATGTCCCTCGTGCGTGCAGTCGCCGAAATGCGGCAACTTCAACGAGCCGTTGTCCAAGGCCGGCGCGGTGAAGGTTCTATCTCGGTGGGCCGACGACTGACCCCCACCGTTTTGGCGTAACTGGACACGGATATTCGTGTCCAGTTACGCCAAAACGGGATCTTTAGGGGGCCAGCAACTTGGCCGGGGCGAACTCGGCTCTGCTCGAGGCACGAACGGCGACGACCCCGAGGACAGGAATGCGGACCGGATTCTCCACGACGACCTCGACGGTCCGGGTGTTGAACGACCGGTCGACCGGGCAGCGACAGCTCACGAGCCGCGTTCCGTTGGCCTCGGCAAACCTCTTGGCCTCATCGGCAGGGGATCCGGCGGCACCAAAGGGCGCAAAGGTCACGGGAGCGGCGGCAAGTGCAGCGGCGTCGGCGGCCGCGGCGGCCTGGAGACGGGCGGCGACCATCATCCCGACGCCTCCGACCCCTGCGCTCAGCATCACAACCAGGCCCGCAACGCCGAGCAGCACAACTGCCGCCGCGCCGCGCTCACTCATCGCTCCACGCGCATAGTCGCGCGAGCCCTCAGATCGATCGCAAAGCCTCCGAACACCGGCGCCGCAATCCGGTGCCGCAACACGATCTCGACGGTTGCCGGGCGGCCCACCACGGTCGGCCGGCTCACGGACACTCTCGCTGCGGAAGCCAGGTCCCCCAGGGCGGCTCTCGCCGCAGCCGAAGCCGCCGCCGGATCCGGGGACACGGCCGCTTCTCTCGCTCCCTCTCGTGCTGCATTCACCAGCTCGAGCTGGGTGCGCGCCGTCACGGCCACCTCGACGAGGGCAAGCACGAGAAGCAGCACCAGCGGGAGCACGAGAGCGAACTCCACGACGGCGCTTCCCCGGTCTTTCAGATGCCTGCGTTCCTGGCTACCGAGATGACCTTCTCGAGGACCGTCGAGAAGAACGACGGAAGGAGGTCGGTGGACGTCGCCCAGGCGATGAGCGCCAGCGCCACCGCTGCGGCGGCGATCAGCACGAGAGCGTATTCGGCGGTGGCCTGACCTCGTTGGTCGGCGAGGCGATCGGTGATGAGCAGCATGAGGCTCCTTCGTGGACCGGCGTCCGGCCGGCGCGGCGGGAAGTCACAACTGCAGCCGTTGGATCGATCCGGCCACCACCGGACCGACCGTCAACAGCAAGAACCCGGGCAGGATCAGTAGGGCGAGGGGAAACAGCAGCTTTACGGGCAACTTCCTGATCTGCTCGAGCTGCCGTTGGCGCAGATCACCTCGCAGTTCGTCGATCAACCCATCGATGGCCGGAAGCAAGGGCGCTCCGCTGTCCGCGGCATTGCGGCCGAGTTCGAGGAGTCGGTGTTCAACCGTCCCTTCGCCGAGGGACTCGCCGCGGCGGATCGCCGTGGCAATCTCGCGTGCCTGATCCCCACCAACGACGCCACACGCGTCGGCAACGGCGAGCCGGAACGTGAGTCCGGCGCTGAGGCCCAGGCCGGTGACCTCTGCAATATCGAGCATCGCCCCCACACCCTCATGTCGGGTCTCTCGAACCGGAACGCGCGGCCAACGTCCCACAGCGATCGCGGCGGCCATGACGAGGGCGAGCGTCACCACCATCAGTCAGATCTCTTCAGGCCAGACCTCTTCAAGATTGCCACCACCACGGCAAGGCCGATCAACTCGAGACCGATACCGACCACCACGACCGCGGCCAAGACACCTCCGGCCCGCCAGGGAGCGGGAACAACCCCAACCACCATGAGCAGGCCCGTGAACGCAAGCGGCGCCGAACCGACGACCAGAGCGGAAAGGCGGGCCTGGACGGAGGCAAGCCGGTGCTCCCGTTTCATCTCGGCACGCTGTTGGGAAGATTCGATCAGCCTGGCAACCACCGGCACCAGCCTCCCCCCGGAGCGGGTCGCCATCTCGATGGCAGCCCCGAGCTGACGCCCGTTGACGGGCAATCGGTCCGCGAGTTCTCCGCACACGTCCGGCATCGGCGCCCCAGCTGCCGCGAGGCGCCCGGCACGGGACAACCCCAGTGACGGGTGCTCCACTGAGGCGCTTGCCAACGCAAGGCGCAGCGACGCCCCGCTGCGAAGTCGGCCTCCGAGATCGAGCAGGAAGAAGGATTCGTCGTCCTCGGGCCCTCCGGGACTGCGGACACGAGCGACCACTGCCCATGCACCCGCCGCCACGAGGAAGGGAACAGGGTGGGTCGCCGCGACGGCGGCAAGGACCAGCCCGGCAACGGGAGCGCCCGACACCATTCCGGCGGCGAGGAGCACGGCCATCAGCACGACCACACCTCGCGTGTTCGGCCGTCGACGATCTCGCTGATCGTAGCCACCGACCGCTCTCCCCGGTCTCTCCGTACGAGCACGATGACATCGACCGCAGCCGTCACCTGCGCCGCGATCGTGTCGGCATCCACCTCACCCGCCATCGAGGCGAGCGCCACCAGTCGCAGCAACGCCGAATCTGCACCCTCGGCGTGGACGGTGGACATCGAGCCGGCGTGTCCTGTGCTCAATGCCTGGATCATGTCGAGCGCCTCGGGTCCCCGGACCTCTCCGACGACAATCCGGTCCGGCCGCAGCCGGAGGGCATGACGCAGCAACGTCCTCATGGTGATCTCTCCGACGCCTTCGCTGTTCGGAGGCCTTCCCTCGAGGCGAACCACATGGCCCGCCAGACGGAGTTCGGCCGCGTCCTCCACGGTGACGACCCGTTCACCCGACGGGATCTCCTTCGAGAGCAGGTTGAGAAGCGTCGTCTTGCCGGCACCCGTGCCCCCGGCAACGACGACGTTGCGCCTTGTCATCACCGCATCTCGCAGCAGTTGTGCGCCTGACTCGTCCACCGCCCCGGTCGACACGAGCGCCTCGAGGTCCGGGACAGCCTCTGTGAAGCGACGGATGGCAATCACGGGGCCATCGACCGCCGCCGGTGGAATCATGGCATGGAGCCGTGACCCGTCCGGCAGTCCGGCATCGACGGCCGGCATGGCACGATCGAGCCGGAGACCGAGTGGAGCGATCACTCGCTGGACCGCGGCGACCACCGCGTCCTCGTCTGCGAAACTCACACCGGCCCGCTCGAGTCCGCCGGCTCTCTCCACCCATATTTCATCCGGCCGGTTGACGAGGACGTCCGACACCGTCGGATCGCGCAACAGCGTCTCAATTGGACCCAGACCGACGAGAGCATCGACGGCCGCTGTTGCCGCGTCGACGCCGGCGAGGGGTGCCTCGTCGGGGAGAAGGCGGACGGCTTCTCGCATCAGAGCCGCGCGTTCCAGCGGGACGTCGGAAGCGAGGAGACGATCGACGAGCCTCGACGTCACGTCCACGGCTGATTCCAAACCGTCCGCCAAGCGCGTACCCACCGATCACGCGGTAGAGGCGTCTGGCCCGCAAGCAGCGCGCCGACGGTCCTTCTCGCCGGGCGCGGTAAGACGATCGATCGCTGCGGCGGCTGGACACGCCACGACGAGGCCTGGTATACGACCGGGCCACGCGGCTCGTCGAACAATCCACCCGGCACCAGTGGCATCACCTTCAAGGCGCGTAGCGGCGGATCGATCGACGAAGCCAGCCGGAGCACGACGTTCGGCCAGCCCTCCACCAACGCCCGCACCACCTCCTCGGCATCCGCCGTAGCGATACCGCCGTTGCCGAGAACCGCTACCCCGCGCCGCTCGGGGGACAGGTGACGCCGCGTGGGACCTTCGGACACGAGCGACGCCAGCGTGGTTCGACCCGGATAGCGCGGACCATGCTGATCGAGGTCCACCACGAGAGCGGTGCCCGCCGCCGCCGCTAGTCCGAGGGGCGCGACGGCTCCCAGCACACCGTCCTCCCGCGACCACAGTGATACCGCGGGCATGTTGGCTCCTGCCGACATCAGCGGGGAAGCGCACGCGCACCGTACGACGCCGCATGGATCACTTCAAGAGCTGCGTTGGGCTCATTCCGGCGTGGGTGGTGTCGATACACTCGACGCCATGAAGGAAGCCGCCTTCTTCGACCTCGACAAGACGATCATCGCTCGCTCATCGACGCTGGCATTCGGCAGGCCTCTCTATCAGGCCGGCTTCCTCGGGAGGAAGGCCGTCATGAAGATGGGCCTCGCCCAACTGTTCTACCTGCTGTTCGGCGCCGACGAGGAAAAGCTGACACGGGCCCGCGACCAGTTGCTCGAGCTGATCGCCGGTTGGAAGCGGGCGGATATCGAGTCGCTCGTCGAGGAGACGCTCACCGAGGTGGCCGACCCCCTGGTCTACGCCGAGGCGTTGTTCCTCATCGACGAACACGCCCGGCAGGGACGGGATGTGTACATCGTGTCGGCCAGCCCGGAGGAAATCGTCCGGCCCATCGCCCGCCACATCGGAGTGCCGAACGTCATCGCCACCCGGGTCCGCACCGATGCCGGCGGGCGCTACGTCCCCGAGATCGAGGTCTACGCGATGGGCCCAGGCAAGGCCGAAGCCATCCGCGATGTCGCCGGACGCGACGGCATCGACCTCGAGGGATCGTTCGCCTACTCCGATAGCGTCACCGACCTTCCAATGATGGAGGCGGTCGGCAACCCGGTGGCCGTCAACCCGGACAAGGAGCTCCGCGCGATCGCCGAGGAGCGGGAGTGGCCGATCCTCGAATTCCAGCGGCCCGTGAGTTTGGGTCCGCGGATCCCCCGACCCTCGCCGCTTGCCGGCATCGCAGCTGTGGCCTCGGCCGCAGCCCTCGGTGCTGCCATCGTCCTCCTGAAGCGGCGGAGCAGATAGGCAACGGACCCGGTTAGGGCTGGACGATGAGGTCGGCGAAGTTGGGCCAGGCCTTGCCGAACTCCCACCAGCCGTGGACGAACGGTTTCACGGCGGCCACCGCCGATGTGTAGTCGATCGGAATCACGGCAACCTGATCGGCGACCGCGTAGCGGTCGGCCTCGTGATACAGCTCGAGCCGCTTGCGGTCGTCCCGCTCCCGGCTGGCCGCATCGATGAGGGCGTCGAAGTGCGGGTCTGCATACGTCCCGACATTGGTGGCACTGTCGGACTGGAGGAGGAGCCGGAGGAAGTACTCGGGATCGAGGTAGCCCGGGTACCAGCCGGTCCACGTCACCAACCAGTCCGAGTCGTCGTACGCAAGGTACTCGTCACGTGTCAGTCGGAGAACGCGAACATCGAGTCCGAGATCCCGTCGCCAGCCCGCGGCCACAGCATCCAGCTCAGGCGGGCCAATATGGGGAATGACGATCTGCGGCACCGTTGCCTCGAGAAGCGCCAATTCCCGCCGGGCGAGGTCGGGATCGTACCGGGGGGCGATATCGGGAGTGTGGCCCTGCAGTGGCGGCGGGACGAGGCCCCCGTCGCGATCCGTAGGTTCGGGTCCACGATCGCCCCGAGAGCTTCCCGGTCGATGCTGTGCGCCAAGGCGATCTGGTTGACCGAACCCCCGAACTGCTCGATCGACCGAATCATCCGATCGACGGCTTGGCCGATGATGAGCCTGAACTCCTCCGGATCGAGCTGCTCCCCGAGCGTCGTCGACCCGACGACGTCTGCGAACAGCGAGGTAACGGCGCGGCGCTCGACGCGGCGCTCCTCCCGTGTCGACCTTTCCGTCATGGGCGTCGAATCTACCCGCCGTCTTCTCCCTTGGCCGACTCGGCCCAGATGGCGAGAAGGAGGAGGGCACCGATGGCGAGCACGCCACCGACAATGAGCCATCCGATCCCGGGCGGGAAAGTCCGACCAGGCTCGTTCGTCGTCGTGGTCGCAGTACCCGCCCCGAACACAGCGGGGTCGACACCGAGTTCGGTAAGGGAGTGGAGCTCGCTGATCTTGGACGACGTGCCGTCGGGGTCGATGGCCTCGAATGCAACGAGGATGTCCTGGCTGACGCCCATGGACAGGATGCCGACCCAGGTGCCGTCGCCCTGGTTGACCATGGCCACGGGATCGAGCTCGCCGCCGGAGGTGACCGGGCGGAGGAGCACGGCGTTCATCGTCTCTCCGACTTCAACGGTCACCTCGACGGTGAACGGAGGCCCCAACTCGAGTGCGGTCGCGCCCGCATTCCCGAACGGTGGACCGAGTACCACCGTGAGGAGAAGGGCAACAAGGAAGGCCATGATGACCGGAACCATACGCCGCCCCACCCGCAGCCTCGATTCACCGCATCCGTATCATTCGGGTAACGACCGACGACTGCGGGGACCGATGGCGCCGAGGACGATGTTCGACAAGGTCTGGGACACGCATGTCGTGTCGGCGTCCAACGACGGCCCCAGCCTGCTCTACGTCGACCTTCACCTCGTCCATGAGGTCACCTCGCCACAGGCCTTTGCGGGGCTCGAAGCAGCAGGACGGACGGTGCGCCGGCCCGACCTCACCGTGGCCACCGTGGACCACGGCGTACCGACCGCCGACCGGCTGCGCGGCATCACCGACCCCCTCTCCAAGAAGCAGATCGACACGCTCGTAGACAACTGCCGGCGCCACGGGATCACGCTCTACGGGATCGACGATCCTCGCCAGGGCATCGTCCACGTCGTCGGGCCCGAGCAGGGGCTGACCCAACCCGGCATGACGATCGTATGCGGCGACTCGCACACCTCGACGCACGGCGCATTCGGCGCCCTTGCGTTTGGCATTGGAACCAGTGAGGTGGAACACGTCCTCGCCACCCAGACCCTCTCTCAGCAGAAGCCGGCAACGATGAGTATCACCGTCGACGGCAAACTCGCCAGAGGCGTAACCGCCAAGGACGTGATCCTCGGCATCATCAACCAGATCGGGGTCAACGGCGGATCCGGCCACGTCATCGAATACTGGGGGCCGGTCATCGAGGCTCTCTCGATGGAAGGGCGGATGACGATCTGCAACATGTCGATCGAAGGCGGTGCCCGCGCCGGGATGATCGCTCCCGACGACACGACGTTCGCGTTCGTCGAGGGAAAGACCTTTGCCCCCAAGGGCGCCGCTTGGGAGCGAGCTCTCGAGGAATGGGCTGCTCTCCCCACCGACACCGGAGCAACGTTCGACCGCGAGGTCGAGATCGACGGCAGCGCGCTGTCGCCTCATGTCACCTGGGGCACGAACCCGGGACAATCGGTGTCCGTAACCGGGGCGATCCCCGACCCGTCCGAGTTCGACGCGGCCGCCGACCGGCAGGCAGCCGAACATGCGCTGGCCTACATGGACCTCGAACCGGGGACCCCGATCGTCGATGTGCCCCTCGATAGGGTCTTTCTCGGATCGTGCACCAATGCTCGCATCGAGGATCTCCGTGCCGCTGCCGACATGGTGGTGGGCAAGAAGGTGCATCCGCGAGTCGATGCCATGGTGGTGCCCGGCTCGACACTCGTGAAGATGCAAGCCGAGCAGGAAGGCCTGGACCGCATCTTCAAGGACGCCGGCTTCGACTGGCGCGACGCGGGCTGCTCGATGTGTCTGGCGATGAACCCCGACATCCTCGCCCCCGGTGAGAGGTGTGCCTCCACATCGAACAGGAACTTCGAAGGCCGGCAGGGCCGCGGCGGACGCACCCACCTGGTGAGCCCGGAAATGGCGGCTGCCGCTGCCGTCGCCGGGCACTTCGTCGACGTGAGGACGTGGGGCTGATGGAACCCGTGCACAGCATCCAGGGTGTGGCGGCACCGCTGCCGCGAGCCGCCATCGACACCGACCAGATCGTGCCGAAACAGTTCCTCAAGCGTGTCGAGCGGTCCGGCTACGGCCCTTTCCTCTTCTACGACTGGGCCCATGATGTCGAGGGTGAGCCCGATCCCGATTTCGTACTCAACCGGCCCGAGTATCTAGATGCCAGGATCCTCGTGGCCGGGCCGAGCTTCGGGTGCGGTTCGTCGCGAGAGCACGCAACCTGGGCACTGCAAGACCGGGGTTTCGCGGCCGTGATCGCGCCGTCATTCGCAGACATCTTCCGCAACAACGCCTACAACGTCGGACTGCTCCCGATCGAACTCGATCAGTCTGCGGTCGATGCGTTGCTCGAGATTGCCGAGCGTGCCGGCACCGTGACCGTCGATCTCGAGAGGCAGACCGTGTCGAGCGAAGGCATCGAGTTCTCTTTCGACATCGAGCCGCACATCAAGGAGAACCTCCTCAGCGGCATCGACCCCATCGGTGAGACGCTTCGGTCCGTCGCTGCCATCGACGCTTTCGAAGAGCGAAGGCCGGCGTTTCGACCCGCCCTCACCGATTGACATGTCGGTCACCAGACAGGAGCAGGCCCAAGCCATCCTGCAACGACGGGCGCGAAGGCTCGCCTCACAGATGCTTGGCAGACGCGCGTCCAGCGCGGCCGATTTCGACGAGGCCTTCACCGTCGAGCGCATCGATGTCGTCGCCGAGATCACAAACGCCGAGGTTCTGCTGTCCCTCGGCCGCAATGTCGTCGGTCCGCGCGACGGCCTCTACATCCTCGAGGAGGGAAACACGTTCCGTATCTACATCCAGGAACGGGGCATCCCGCATTACGAAGGGCGAGGGCTCGACTTCGACCAGGCCCGCGAGGTGCTCATCGACCGCATACTGATGATGAACGGAATCCCGTTCACCCTCTGATACTCAGTCGTCGAGCAGCTCCACCCGGTCGCCGACGGCGACCTCTACGGGTCTCTCGAGGTGCCCGGGATCGAGCACGAATCCCCGCGTTCCACCGTCAAGGAATTCCAGGTGACCGGTCAGATCTTCGCGATCGAGCAGCCGATCAGACCCGAGCAGGTAGCTGGTGAACTCCCGGCACGGTGTCATCACCCGTGGATCGAGGAGACGCAGCGGGCCGCTTGAGGTGTGAATCACCACCCCGCCGCCGAGATCTCCCTGCCGAAGAGCAGGCCCGTCGATCACGATGTTCTCGCCGGCGACTCCGACGGGTGCATCGCCGAATCGGTCGGTCATCGCCGCGTAATGACCGGTGAACCCCATGGAGAGCACCCTCCGCCCTCCGCCGCCCGACCGGGGATGTGACGAATGGTGAACGTCGACGATCCAAGCGTCATCGCGGAGGCCGACGATTCCGGCCGGTCCGATGGCAGCCTGGTCGACCTTCATGATGGGGGTCGGTTCGTAGCCAACACCCGGGGTCTTCACCCGGTCGATGTGGATCTGGAGGGCGACGATCTCGCCGATGACCTCAAGCACTGTGCTTCCTTTCATCGACGACGTCGTTCAGAAGGTCGGGACGGTCGGTGACGATGCCATCGACTCCTATGTCGAGGAATCTATTCATGAGTTCGGGATCGTTGACCGTCCACAGATGGAGGTGGGCACCGGCGCGGTGCACCGCGTCAACGAGGCGCCGGTCGATCTTCAACGCGCCGATCTCGTACGGCAGCTGGTACGCAGCGATCGACCCGGGGGCGGACAGGCCGATTCGAGAGGCGGTGTACATCGCCATGGCGGCACGGGGCCCGGCGGAGACGGCGACGCGCCCTTTCGTGATACGCCGAAAGCGGGCGATTCGTCCGTCGCGGAACGATCCGATCAAGGAACGGTCCTCCGCATCACTCCGGCGAATCACCTCCGCCACCTCCCACTCGATGCCGGCGGCCTTCAGGTCGATGTTGAGGTGGGCTCCGGGGAACGTCGCATAGACTTCGGCAAGGGTGGGGATGCTGATCCCGCGCCCCCGCAGCGGGTAATCACTCTCCTCGTCGAACCGGTAGCCGGCATCGAGGAGCACCAGGTCCGCGGCATCCCATTCTGCAATCGGACCGGAGCCGTTCGTGGTGCGCTCGAGCGTTTCGTCGTGAATCACCATCGGCACCCGATCTCTGGAGCAACGCACATCGATCTCGAGATAGCGGTACCCGAGCCCGGTCACTGCCTGGTCGAACGCAAACATCGTGTTCTCCGGCCAGAGCACGCGGCTCCCGCGATGGGCAAACCGAATCGGATGCTCCAACGAGAGGAATGGTGCCTCGCTCACGCCACCACGCTTCCCCGCTTGACCACGCCCGACACGATCGGACCGCCAGGGCGGTACGCAAGGTGGGTGTACGACGGCGCGTCCAACATCACGAGGTCGGCAAGGCTGCCCTTTGTGATCACACCGCGGTCGGCGAGACCGAGGCTCAGTGCTGCACCCCGCGTTGCCGCCCACAGCGCCTCCTCAGGCGTCAGGTTCATCTCGAGCGATGCGAGCGCGACCACGAAGGGCATAGCTTCGACATAGGAGGTTCCCGGATTGCAGTCGGTTGCTACTGCAACGGTCACACCCGAGTCCCATATGCGACGGCCGTCGGGATACGGCAGGTGCATCGAAAACGAAACCGCCGGCAGCAACACGGCCACGGTCCCCGCCTCCCGGAGTTGCGCGAGGTCGGCATCGGTGGCGTGGTCGAGATGGTCGGCGCTCGCCGCCCCCATCTCGGCGGCGAGCGCAGCGCCCCCGTTGTGTGACAACTGCTCGGTATGGAAGCGCAGACCCAGACCGGATGATCGGGCTGCGACCGCGATCGTCCTCGTCTCATCGACGGTGAACGCCGCATCGTCGCAGAACACATCGCAGAAGTCGGCGAGAGTAGCCGCCGCCTCGAGCATCGGCCCGGAGACCTCTGCGACGTAGTCCGCGCGTCGCTCCCGGTGGGATAGCGGTACCACGTGACCACCGAGAAAGGTCGTGACGACATCGATGGGCAGCTCGACGCCGATCCTCGCTGCCACTTCGAGCATCTTGACCTCGGACTCGATCTCGAGGCCGTAGCCGGACTTGATCTCGACCGTCGTCGTACCTTGGCTCAACATGCGACGCGCCCTTTCGGCCGACTCGTCGAACAGCGCCGCGGCGGAGGCCGCACGTGTGGCACCTACGGTGGAATGGATGCCGCCACCGGCCGCCAGGATGTCCTTGTACGACGCTCCGCGAAGCCGCATCGCGAACTCGGCGGCACGATCGCCTGCGAAGACGAGGTGAGTGTGCGGGTCGACGAATCCCGGTATCACAGCCCCGCCGCCGGCATCGAGTACCTCGAGTGAGGATGCCTCCGCTGGGAGATCCTCCTCGGAGCCCACCCAGGAGATCACACCATCGACGCAGGCTATGGCCGCGCCCCCGACGACACCGAGGAGGTCGGCGCGTTCCGGATCGTTGGTGACGAGTTGCCCGATGTTGGTGACAAGCAGGTCACCCATTGCTCATGGTTCCATCATCGGGATCCGGACACCTCGTTCACGGGCCGCGGCGCGGGCTTCCGGATAGCCGGCATCGACGTGACGCATCACGCCCGTCCCTGGGTCGTTGGTCAGCACCCGCTGCAGGCGCCCTGCGCCCTCGGCCGTGCCGTCGGCGACGACCTGGGCCCCCGCATGGATCGACTTGCCCATGCCCACGCCACCACCGTGATGCACGGCAACCCAGGCGGCACCGGATGCGGTGTTCAGCAGTGCGTTGAGGATGGGCCAATCGGCGACGGCGTCGGAACCATCGAGCATCGACTCGGTTTCGCGGTACGGCGACGCCACCGAACCCGAGTCGAGGTGATCCCGGCCGATCACGATCGGAGCATGCACCGCGCCCGATGCCACCAGGTCGTTGAAGGCCAGGCCCGCCTGATCGCGCTGGCCGTAGCCGAGCCAGCAGATTCGCGACGGAAGACCCTGAAACTGCACCCGCTCCTGGGCCATGTCGAGCCATCGGTGCAACGCCCGGTCCTCCGGAAAGAGCCTCCGCACCGCATCGTCGGTGGCGTGGATGTCCGCAGCGTCTCCGGAGAGGGCCACCCAGCGAAAGGGTCCCATCCCCTCACAGAACAGCGGCCGGATGTAGGCGGGGACGAAGCCCGGGTATGAAAATGCCTCGGCGAAGCCGCCGAGTGCCGCCTCCCCCCGGAGGTTGTTGCCATAGTCGAAGACCTCGGCTCCGGCGTCCTGAAAGCCGACCATGGCCTCACAGTGGACGGCCATGGACTGGCGGGCCGATTTCACGTAGGTGTTGGGATCGGTTTTGCGCAGCTCGGCGGCTTCTTGCAGCGACAAGCCCGCCGGGACGTAGCCGTTGAGGGGGTCGTGGGCCGAGGTCTGGTCGGTGACGATGTCGATGTCGGCGCCACCCCGCAGCAGCTGAGGGAATACCTCGGCGCAGTTCCCCTCGACTCCGACGGACAAGGGGCGCCGCTCGGCCTTCGCTGCCGCAGCCAACATGAGCGCTTCGTCGAGATCGGCGGCGAACACGTCGAGGTATCGATGCTCGACGCGACGTTCGATCCGGGAAGGGTCGACGTCGACACACAACGCCACGCCGTCGTTCATCGTCACCGCAAGCGGTTGCGCCCCGCCCATGCCACCGAGGCCTCCAGTAAGGGTGACCGTCCCCCGCAGCGAACCGGCGAAGCGCTGGTCGGCGACGGCGGCAAACGTCTGGAAGGTGCCCTGCAGGATCCCCTGGGTTCCGATGTAGATCCATGAACCCGCCGTCATCTGGCCGTACATCATCAGGCCGGCCGCCTCGAGGTCCCAGAACGTCTCCCAATCGGCCCAGTCGGGGACGAGGAGGCTGTTGGCGATGAGGACGCGCGGCGCCATCTCATGCGTCGTGAACACGCCGACCGGCTTCCCCGATTGGACGAGCAGCGTCTCGTCGTTCTGAAGCGATTGGAGCGTCGCCACGATCGCGTCGAACGCCTCCCACGAGCGGGCAGCCTTACCCCGTCCCCCGTAGACCACGAGTTCGTCCGGATTCTCAGCGACCTCGGGGTCCAGGTTGTTCATGAGGCAGCGCAATGCTGCCTCCTGGAGCCAGCCCTTCGTGGTGAGCTGGGCACCCCGGGGAGCCACAACGGGCCGAGGTCCTGACATGCTCTCTCCGTTTCTTCAGCCGACGAATGGCCGGATGGCAGCGGTGATCCCACCCCGGGCGATGAGGTCGGAAGCGGCCTCGATGTCGACACCCACCGGGCGGTCGTCGACGAGCGGCGGGACCACGTCGCGGACCGCAGCCAGCACCGCCGCGGTTCCCGTGGCCGGGGCGAGGGGCGCCCGGTACTCGGATCCCGATGCCGCGCACACCAGCTCGACGCCGAGGATGTGGCGGGTGTTCTCGATGACTGATCGTAATTTCAGCCCGGCGCCCCACCCCATGGAGACGTGATCCTCCTGAAGCCCCGATGTTGGTATCGAATCGACGGACGCCGGGTGCGCCAGCACGCGATTCTCGGCGACGAGCGCCGCTGCGGTGTACTGCGTCACCATATAGCCGGAGTTCACTCCGGGCCGCGGAGCGAGAAACGGCGGCAGACCCGACGAGCGATCCGGATCGAGGATGCGGTCCGTCCTTCTCTCGGAGATCGACCCAAGCTCCGAGATGGCGATGGCGAGGAAATCGAGGGCAAAGGCCAGAGGTTGGCCATGAAAATTACCCCCGGAGATGATGTCGGCGTCGGATGGAAACACGATGGGATTGTCGACCACGGCGCCCAACTCACGCTCGAACACCGTCGCCGCATGGCGGACCGTATCTCGCACCGCGCCGTGCACCTGGGGGGCGCATCGCACGCTGTAGGCGTCCTGGACGGCGTGCATGAAGTCGTCGGCATGGCTGGCGACGATCTCCGAGTCGACGAGGAGCTCACGGATCACCCGTGCCGACTCGGCCTGGCCGGGGTGCGGCCGTAGTGCCTGAATCCGCGGGTCGAAAGGCTTGGCGCTGGCGAGGAGTGCCTCGACGCTGAGGGCACAAGCGGCATCGGCAGCATCGATCAGGCGCATCGAATCCTCGATGGCGAGACATCCCATTGCCAGCATGCCCTCGGTGCCGTTCAGCAGGCTGAGACCCTCCTTGGCTTGCAGGACCAGCGGTTCGATACCCCGAGCGGCCAGGGCCTCCGCCGCCGGCCTAGCCTCTCCTTCGATGAACACCCAACCCTCGCCGACGACGGGGAGCGCCAGGTGGGCAAACGGAGCGAGGTCACCCGAGGCGCCGACCGATCCCTTCATGGGGACGGCCGGCAGCAGGTCCTCATCGAGGAGTCGGAGTAGATAACGCACGACATCGGGCCGCACGCCGGAATGGCCCTGAGCGAGGGTCCTGGCGCGCAGCAACAACATGGCGCGCGTCATCTCACGATCGAGATAGGGGCCGACACCCGCGGCATGGGAACGAACCAGGTCGACCTGGAGCTCCTCTGCCTCATCGGGTGAGATCCTGGTGGATGCCAGCGCGCCGAAGCCGGTCGTCACGCCGTACGTGACGACGCCCTGCGCCGCTCGCTCCCGGACGAGGTCGAGCGCCGGCGCCATGCGATCGTCGAGATCCGGGGCGGCAACGGCTTGGGCACGGCCGTGGGCCACGGCGGTCACCTCATCGATCGCGAGCGGTGAACCGTCGATCTCGACCCGCACCCACCCGCTCCTCTCTTCGACGCCGTGGCAGCCTACCGGCGACGGCAGTGGCTCCGTGATCGTGGGGGCGGTTACGCTCGGTGCGATGGCAGATCTGCATGCCGACGTCGCACCACTCGCCTTCCTCGTCGGAATCTGGGAGGGAGCGGGCGTTGGGATCTACCCGACGATCGAGTCCTTCGAATACGAAGAGCACATCGAGATCACGGTGCCGCCAAAGCCGTTCCTCATGTACACCCAGCGCACCCGTCGCGCCGGAACGAACGAGCCACTCCACATGGAGACCGGGTATCTGCGCTGCCCGACACCGACCACGGCCGAGCTGATCATCGCCCAGCCAACGGGAATCGCCGAGGTCCACTCGGGAACGATCGAAGGTACCTCGGTGCACTTTGCATCGACGTCCGTGGCGCGCACCCTCACCGCCAAGGTCGTTGACACCGTGGAGCGGATCCTCACCGTCGACGGGAACGTGCTGCGGTACGAACTGTTCATGGGGGCGGTCGGCGAACCACACCAGATCCACCTCAAGGCCGAACTGAAGACTGTTTTGGCGTAACTGGACACGGATATTCGTGTCCAGTTACGCCAAAACAGTCTTTCTTAGAAGTGGAGGCGGGTGGCTTCGCGTTGGCGAAGGGCGACGCGCACCTTCATCAGCTCCACCTGCTGTTCGGCGTACAGCTTGCCGCTCTCGATGGGGTGGTCGGCCAGCCAGGCCTCGATGTCGGCCGCGACTTCGGGCTCCGACCGGTACGGGATGAGGTCGAGGATGCGGCGGGCGTTCTGGGGCGGCATCACCGCGATCGTGGCGTCCCAGTGGTCGCGGACCGCCCGCCACACCCGCGGACCGTTCTCGCGGTGACCGAGGAGTAGGGCGACCACCCACATGGCATCCTGGCTGCGGATTTCCCCCTCGAGCACCATCTCCATGAGGGTGTCGGCTGCTGCCGGCTCGGGGACCGCCGTCGCAGCCCGAAGGTATTTCACGACGTCCTGAGGATCGTGCGTCGTGCGATGGATCTCGAGAAAGCGCTCGAACTCATCCATCCCCCCGTTGGACGCGACGACGCTGAGTGCTGCGTCACGCACCTCGGCGTCGACCTCCGCTCCTTGCCGGGAGCGCTCCCAGGCATCGGCGGCGAGCTTCTGGGTCTCCTGATCGTCTCCGAGGTTTCCCTTGGCTTTGATCAGCAGCCCGCGCAGTTCCCGGGTGCGGTCCGAATCGCTCGAATCGGCGTCCCACCCCAGCTCATCGAGCTTGTCTGCCACGAGGTCGCGGGTGAAGCGTTGCAGATCGGGGCGGGCGTCCGACGACACGATCCGGTCGAGTTCGCCGAGGCTCGAGAGAACGGCGCCCCAAACATCGACGTCGACTTCGTCGCCCATGGCGCCGGCCAGGGCGACGAACTCGGAGGCCTCGTTGTCGCCCTTCAGCACAGATGCCCAGGTATCCGAAACGACGCCGTAACGCTCCGCGATCTGTAGCGAGTCCATGCGATTCCGCAAGTCCTCGAGCACCTCTGGTGAGTAGCTCACCCGGTAGAAGCCATCGCCGCCGGCATTGACGACGAGGCCGCTCTTCGCGGCGAGGGTGGCGTTACCACGAAGGAGTAGCCGGTCCTCGCCCGACGCGTGGCGGAAGAGAAGAGGTACCTGCCACGTGCCGTCCCCGGCGGCGAGGTAGCGAAACTGCCGCTGCGACACCATGTAGCCGTGGTCTGCGGATTCCACGCCCACCACCGGGAATCCGCCCTGGAAGATCCAGCCGTCCATGATCTCACCGACCGGCTCGCCGGAGGCTTCCTCGAGAGCAGTCCACAGATCCGAGGTCACGGCATTGCCGTAGGCGTGGGTCTTCAGATAGTTCGACACTCCCCGGCGGAAAACGTCCTCTCCCAGGTACTGCTCAAGCATGCGCAGCACGGACGATCCCTTGATATACGTGAGCGTGTCGAACATGGCGTTGGCCTCTTCAGGCGATGCCACGGGGAACTCAATCGGCCGCGTCGACACGAGGGCGTCGACGTGCATGGAGTGGGCCCGAGACGCGGCGAACCGATCCCAGCGCTGCCACTCCGGGCGAAAGGCATCCACACACTTCAACTCGGCGAACGTGGCAAATGCCTCGTTCAGCCAGATGCCGTTCCACCATTTCATCGTCACTAGATCACCGAACCACATGTGGGCGATCTCGTGCGCAATGACGTCCGCGACGCGAAGCAGCTCGAGCTGCGATGCCCGGTCTTCATCGAGGAGGAGCGCCTGCTCCCGGTAGGTGATGGCACCGAGGTTCTCCATCGCCCCCCAGGCGAAGTCCGGGATCGCGATCATGTCCAGCTTGTCGCCTGGATACGGGATGGCGTAATAGTCGCTGAAGAACCGGAGGGCATGGGCCCCCATCTCCAGCGCAAACGCGGTCAGGTGGCCCTGGCCGGGCTGATAGACGATCCGCAGCGGTGTCCCGTCGACGTCCACCGGATCGGTGGCTTCGAGCTCTCCCACGACGAAGGCCACGAGGTAGGTGGACATCTTCATCGTCGTGCCGAACGCCACGGCCACCTTGTCGCTCTCGAGCCCGGTGCGAGACACCTCCGGCCCGTTCGAGACCGCAAACAGGCCGTCGTCGACGACGAGCGTGACGGCGAAGGTGGCTTTCAAGTCGGGCTCGTCCCAGCATGGAAAGGCCCGACGGGCATCGGTTGCTTCGAATTGCGTGGTGGCGATCGTCTTCTGCCCGCCGTCGGCACCCGTATACGTGGACCGGTAGAAGCCGCGCAGCGCGTCGTTGAGAATCCCGGTGAACTCGGCCTCGAGGGTCCACTCGCCTGCAGCAACTGGTTGGTCGAGAACGAGGGTCGCTCGTTCCGTGGTGGAGTCGTACTCCACCGTTGCCGCGATCTCGACTCCAGCATCATTCACCAACCGGGCGGAGCTGATATCCAGTTCGATGGCATTGAGCACCACCTCGTCGACGGTTTCCGCGACGGACAGCGAAACCGATTCCGAGCCAGAGAACGTGGCGGCATCGAGATCGGGCTGCAGCGTGATGTTGTATCGGGAGGGGATGACCGTGCGCGGGAGACGAAAATCTGCTTCAGAGGGCACAGCGGGACTCCTGGTCATGGGTTTCTGAGGCAACGGGATCCTGGACGGGCGGGATGGTAGACCCGACAAGTACCGTGACCGCCATGTGCAGATCGATCAAGAGACTCCGCGACGGGATGACACCGGCCTCCCGAGAAGAAATCGAGGAGGCGGCCCTCCAATATGTGCGCAAGGTCAGCGGCTTCGCGCATCCCGCGGCTCACAACCAGGTCGTGTTCTCGGCGGCGGTGGCCGAGGTGGCGGGGGTGACGGAACGGCTTCTCTCCGGATTGGAGATCCGAGGGGGCCAACGTTCCGCAGCAGCCTCCTAGCGGTTCTCGACCTCACCGGTCTTGACGTCTCCAATGACCTCGCCGAGCGCGATCGATTCGATCGTGGCAGCCAGCAACTCGTAGGTCACCGGCCCCGACACCTTGCCGACGATGATCCCCGATCGGTCGATGAAGAAGGTCTCCGGCAGCCCCAGCACACCGAATTCGAACGCGGTGCGGGATCCCTCGTCGACGACGTACACCGTCTGCTCGCTACGCCCGAGATCGGCGAGGAAGCCCGTGGCCGGTCCCGGTGCATCCTGATAGTTGACGGCGACGAAGGCCACCCCGAGATCCTCGTAATTGGCCGCGGCCCGCAGTAACGCATCGTGCTCGGCGCGACAGGACAGGCACCACGATGCCCAGAAGTTCACGACCACGATGTCGCCGCGATAGTCGGACAGCCGAACCGCGTCACCGCCGTCGAACGACGCCATCTCGACATCCGGCGCCGGGCGGTCGATCAGGGGCGACTGGGTGACGGTCGGATCCGATCCGAAGCGTCCAGCAAAGACGATGCCGAGAGCCACGACGGCGATGCCGGCGGCGATCACCACCCACATCAGGGTCCCGCCGCGCCGGGTCGACGTCTCGCTGGTCATGGCCGCGACCGTAGGTCGGCGAGAATGGCCTCGGCCTCCGTCTCGATCTCTGCCGGAAGATCGGGATAGCCGAGCAGCACCTCGAACGCCTCCATCGCCCCGATGCCGTCATCGAGCACCACCATGATGTTTCCCAGGTACCAGTAGGCCTGCGGATAGTCCGGCTCGATCGCCAGCGCCCGCTCGACGAACGAGAGCCCGACATCGGGACGGCCCGACACTGCCGTCATCCAGCCGACGTTGGCGAGGGCCTCGGGCGATTCCACACCCTGACCATCGAGGATCACCATGTAGTGATCGAGGGCTCTTCCATAGTCGACGGCTTCGAAATACCTCCGCGCCAGGGCGAGACGCATCGCCACGACATCCGGATTGGCGGCAACCACGGCCTCCATCTCCTCGTTGGAGATCTCGTCGAGGTCGACACCCTCGCCGACCAGTACGTCGCTGGCCACTCCGCCGGTGAGGTTGCCGCCGGGAGTGCGCCCGCTCAATGATGCCACCGCCGCAACGACGATCACGAGGGTGCCCACACCGAGCACGACACCACCTGCGATCATCCGCCCCCGAGAGCGGCCTTGGCCCACCCCGCCATCGTCTGGTACTTCCAGATCGGCCTGGAGCCGAGCAGCCTCGTCCTCGTATGTTTCCCGCAGCCGCCCCGCAGTGGCCTGGTCGATCTCACCCGCCGTTACCTGGTCGTCGAGGTCGGCGAGGTCTTGCTCGACCTGTACCAGCTGATCCGCGAGGCGCGCCCGTGTGCTGTTCACGCCACCGGCTCCTTGGCCCGCTGCGGCCGTGAGGAACGCTCCTTGCGACGGAGACCGACGATCGCGCCGAGACCCGCCACAAGCGCGATGCCTGGAATGATCCAGAGCGCCAGGCCCCAACCGGCACCCCCGGCATCGAGGAGAATGCCCCGGCCGAAACGGTCCTCGAAACGACGGTAGATCTCGTCGTCCGTGACACCTTGATCGACCCATTCCGCAATGAGAACCTCGTAGTCGGCGGCGACGGAGGACGTCGACTCGGCGATCGACTCACCGCTGCAGAACGGGCACTTGATATTCGCCGCGACGGCGCGAACACGAGCCTCGGGGTCGACGGCCACGTCAGGGCGCGGCCACAACCCGACGACGATCACGGCGATCGCCACCACTGGGATCACAACGCTGACGACCGTGCGCACGCGCTCAAACACTGGTCGCCTCACGTTCGCCGGGATCCGATCTGGGCGTCGTCCGATCCTTGCCGGGCTTCCTCCCGAGGGCGATCACGCCTCCGAGCACGACGATGAACCCGCCAACCCAGAGCAGCCACTGCAGCGGGAACACGAAGACCTGCAGCACCACGCGGTCACCGTCGGCTCCGGCAAGGCTCAGATAGACGTCATCGATCAGCCCGGTCCAGACATCGGGTGTGGCGATGGCCTGCGTCGCGTTCGGGTACTGGTGGATGCGCGGTTCGAGCACGGCGATGCGGTCCGCGCACGAACCGTCGAGGAGCGCGATGCGTACCCCTTCCGTGAACCGGTTCGGCTCGCTGCGCTCGAACGCCTCGACATACTCCACGCAGTAGCCGCCGACCTGCGCCGTCTCACCGACGCCGAGCCGCACCTCGGATCGGATCGCGAGCCCGCTCGTCGTGGCGATAGCGATGGCCACCAGGGCAAGCCCGATGTGCGATACCTGGCCCCCCCAGAAACCGCGTTCATTCCCGAACACCTTGCGAACGGAACCGGCAACGCTGAGGCCATCGCTGCGCGCCCGGCCAACCTGATGGATGAACCATCCGATGATGGATGCGATCACGAAGACGCCGAGACCCACCGTCAGGACGACACCGACCGAGCGCACTCCGACGACGACGGCCGCCGCCGCGGCCACAAGGCCCCAGTTGACGGCGGCACGCACTCGCTTCCACAAGAGTCCAGGTCTGGCAACGCGCCACGGCGCTACCGATCCGACCCCCACGGCGAGCAACAACAACAGCGCGATCGGTACGGCAGCCCGGTCGAAGAACGGCCTCCCCACCGACACCACGTCGTCGGTCGCCGCCTCGAAGACGAGCGGGTAGAGCGTCCCGACGAGCACTGCGAAGGCAAACAGCGTCAGCAGCAGGTTGTTGAGGAGGAGAAAGCCCTCTCGCGATACCAGCGAGTCGAGCCGCGGCGGCGAGGCCACGACGTGGGCGCGTACCGCGAACAGCGCCAGCGAGCCGACGAGCACGACCATCAAGAAGATGAGCAACGCCGGGCCGACGGCCGACTGCGTGAAGCTGTGCACAGATGCGATGACCCCGGAGCGGGTGAGGAACGTGCCGAGGATCGTGAGCGAGAAGGTGGCGATGACGAGAACGAAATTCCACGCCTGCAGCATGCCCCTGCGCCGCTGCACAATGGCCGAGTGAATGAAGGCGGTACCGGCGATCCAGGGCAGCAGCGCTGCGTTCTCCACGGGGTCCCATGCCCAGTAGCCGCCCCAACCGAGCACCTCGTAGCTCCACCAGCCGCCGAGGAAGATCCCGGCGGTGAGGAATATCCAGGCAATGAGGCTCCAGCGGTGGGTTCGGTCGAGCCAGGACCTTCCCTGGTCGCCGCGGGCGAGCGCCGAGATGGCGAAAGCGAACGGCACCGTGAACCCGACGTAACCGAGATACAGCATCGGAGGATGGATGGCCATGAGGATGTGGTTCTGCAAGAGAGGATTCGGTCCCAGACCATCGGCGGGAGCAACGGCATCGCCCACCGGAAGCCACGATGACGCACTGCACACACCGTTCACCACCTCGGTGCAGATGCCGAAGGGGTTGGCGACGGTCGCCATGAGCCCGAACCAGAACACCGCGACCAAGCCCATCACTGCCAACGCCCCGGCGCCGAGGCCATCGCCCGGGCGCACTTTCCGATAGACGAGCCACGTGAAGAGGCCAAGCAACAGGCCCCAGAGAAGGATGGAGCCCTCGAGCGCGGCCCACCCGGCCGCGAAGAGGAAGACGAACGGTGTGAACGTCGCCGTGTTGCGGGCGACGTAAGCAACCGTGAAATCGTGGCTCATGATGGCGAGTTCGAGTGCTACGAACGCCGCCAGACCTCCCAGCGCCAGCCCGTACACAGGACCGCGCAGAGCGCGGGGGGTTGCCCGCTCGCTGCGAGCCTCTCGCACACCGAGAACGGCGAGCGCCACCGACGAGCCGAGCGCCACCAGGATGCCCGAGTATCCAACGACGGCGATCACGCGTCTGGTACCGGGTCTTCGGAGTCGTAGACGCCGTCGCCGGACCGGTATTGCTCGTCATGTTTGACGAGCATGGTGTCGGAGTGGAACCGGTCACCGTCCCAGACTCCTTCCACCACGACGCCGACGCCTTCCTGGAAGAGCTGTGGCGGCGCCCCCACATGGAGGACCGCCACCGCCTGGCGCCCGTCGGTGACGAAGAACTCGACGCCGTCGGTCGTCGCCGTCGCCGACCCGGGCACAACCTGTCCTCCCAGGCGCTGCCGGTCGCCGTTCGGCGCCTGTTCGGTGAGTTCGGTCGGAGTGTTGAAGTACACCAGACTGCTGCTGAGGTTGAACAGCAATACGGCGAGCACTGCGATCGATGCCAAGGCCGGAACGATGAACTTCCAGTAGCGGCTCACGACAGCTCCTCGAGCCGCCTCCTGGCTTGCCGAATCCGGAAGGCGAGGAACCCGGCAAACCCGGCGAGCGACCCGTACGTCACGGCGTAGGCAAAGAAAACCCAGCCCCATTCGCTCACGACGCACCCCCGAGATTGGGTGCCGTCACCGCTTCCCCGGCGACCGGCACATCCGCCGTGCGCTCCCGATCGGCGACGGCCTCGTCCAGGCGAGCGAGTTCCACCCGCTTCGACACGAGGGCTGCGTACACCACGGTGAACGCGACGACACTCACCAGAAGCGCCGCGAGCATCAGCGGATCGTCGATCTGCGGTCCGTCCGGTCGCACGATGCTCGGCGGTTGATGGAGTGTCCGCCACCAGACGACCGAGAAGTGCACCAGCGGGAGCTGGACCACACCGACGATGCCGAGCACGGCCGAGCGGGTGGCGCGGGCGACGGGATCGCTCGTCATGCGACGGACCGCCAGATAACCGAGATAGACGAAGAACATGATCGCGGTGAGTGTCAGGCGTGCATCCCAGGTCCACCACACACCCCACGTGGGCTTGCCCCAGATCATGCCGAGCGCAAGCGTGAGTCCGGTGAAATACACCCCGACTTCGGCGGAGGATGCGGCCAGCCGGTCCCACGTCAGGCGCTTCGATACGAGGTACCCGATGCTCCCGAAAAGCGTGACGCTGAATGCCAGGTAGGCGAGCCACGCAGCAGGAACGTGAACGTACATGATGCGAACCAGATTTCCCTGCACTGCGTCGGAAGGCGACACCATGGCGAAGAAGAAGGCGATGAGGATTGCCGTCCCCGCCGCCGGCCAGGGCCAGCGCTTCGCTGAAGTGTTCGCTGAAACGATTGGCGCGGAACTCATCGACTCTCCTGCAAAGGCCGGGCGGTGAGCGTCCCGAGGACGGCGAGCACAAGCACGATGATCACCATCAGCACGATCCAGCTGAGCATAGGTCTGCCCAGCCGCAACCCCTCCAACGCTTGGGTGGCCGACAGGAGCAGCGGCACCGACAAGGGAGCCACGAGGAACGGCACGAGACCGGCACCGGAATGACCGGTAGCCACCACACCCGACGCGATGGATCCGAGCATCGCCAGCCCGATCGCCACGAGCGGGAACATCACAATGAGCCACCCGAGACCGGTGGCGGGGAGGTCGTAGAGCACGATGACGATGACCCCCAGGACGATCTCGAAGATCAACAGCAGGATGGCTGCAGCCAGAGAGCGTCCGGCAAACCCAGCGGCCGGCTCCAATCCGAGCAGGTTGAGCGCATCGCGTTGCGCCGTCGTCTCCGTGGCCGCCTGGCGAACGGACACCAGGATGCCGAACAGCATCACGATCACCCAGAACACGCCGGGCCCGATGCGTTCGAGAAGCACCGCGTCGATCCCGATGGCGAGGGGGAACATCACGAGGGCGATGGCGCCGAACGGGATGGTGATCCAGAACACCTCACCGCGCCGCCGCTCGCGCAGCAAATCGCGTTCGGTCACTGCCCGGGTCTGTGACCACATCGAAGCCGTCATACCAGGGTCCCCGCCTTGAGCTCGACCGTCCGATCGGCAATCGCATTCACCCGGTCCCTGTCGTGCGATACCAGCACCGCGGCTCCACCAGCATCGGTCGTACGCGCCACGAGCGAATCAACGAGGTCGACGGCATCGGCGTCGAGAGCGGAGTGCGGCTCGTCGAGCAGGAGCAAGCGCGGTTTGCGAAAGAGTTGGACGGCGAACTCCGCCCTGCGCAGCATGCCGTGAGAACAGGCCTCGGCGCGGCGCCCGGCGGCCCCCTTCAACCCGACTGCGTCGAGCGCCTCAGAGGCCTCACCGTCGGGCAGGCCGCAGATCGCGGCGGCGAACCGCAGATTCTCTTCGAGCGTCAGCTCGGAGTACAAGGCAGGTGTGTGACCCACATACCCGATCTCCCGACGCACATCGAGGCAGCCGTTGCCCGCGAGGTCGACTCCGAGCACCGTGCCCCGGCCGCTCGAGGGAGGGAGCAGCGTGGCCATCAGCCGCAACAACGTTGTCTTTCCCGCCCCATTGGCGCCGAAGAGGCCGAGCGTGGTCGATGGGCCGAGCTCGAGGTCGACGTCACGCAGGATGGTGTCACCACCCATGCGCACACCGATACTCTCGAGAGCAACAACGGATTCCACAATCGGGAAGTGTACGAACCACTTCTGCGTTGCAGTGGGTGGAACGAGCGCCCGGCGCCGCGTCCCTGAGTTCACAATCAACCATCGACCCGCCAAAGGCGGTCGATTGAGAGCGACTGGAAGACAATATGGCAACGACCGAACTGACCAAAGACACCTTCGAAGACACGGTGATGAACAACGACATCGTGCTCATCGACTTCTGGGCCGACTGGTGTGGCCCCTGCCGGGCGTTCGCGCCCGTCTACGAGAAGGTCTCTGAGAGCCACCCCGACATCGTGTTCGCCAAGGTCGACACGCAAGCCGAGCAGGAGCTCGCAGCTCATTTCAACATTCGCTCGATCCCAACCTTGATGGTCTTCAAGGAGCAGATCGGAGTCTTCTCCCAGCCCGGCGCCCTTCCCGAGGACGCCCTCGCCGATCTCGTCGACCAGGTCAACAACCTCGACATGGACGAGGTCCGCAAGGAGATCGAGAGCTCCGAGCACAGCCACGACACCGAGCACGAACACAGCCATTGACGGAGCGGCGGAAGGTCAGGGGACGAGATCGGTGAGCAATGATTGCGCTCGTTCGAGGTCCGACGCTTCGACCTGAACGATCAGCTCGTACGCTCCCATGATCCCCGGTTGGGTGATCACCACCGCCGGGATGCCGGCCTCGCCGAGCCTGCCCCACGCCTCATCGGCGACTTTTCGCTTCTCGGTCACGAGGGCTGCTACGAGCTCGTCGTCACGCGCCATGAGCCGAGATTAGGCGCGACAGACAACGCGACACGCCGGGGCTATGTTCATTACGCACCACCTGCTCCCCATTGCCCACCACCGATTTCCCATTTACCCACCCCATGTCGCACACTCATTGGCCCGGCGAGTTCACCTTCTGTCCCCACTGCCGCGCCGAGCTCGTTGCCGACAGGATCGGCCCAGCGACGCGCATGCGGTGCCCGGAGTGCGACTTCATCCACTTTCGTAACCCCTCTCTCGGCGCCGCCGTCGTCGTGCGGGACACGCAGGGCCGTCTGCTCATGGTCAAGCGCGGTGAAGAGGTCACCCGTACGGGCTACTGGTCGATGCCGGCCGGATATGTCGATTATGGCGAGGACGTCCGCGACGCGGCCGCACGGGAGCTGCAGGAGGAGACGGGCCTCGAGGCCGAGATCGGCGAACCCGTCTTTGTGGCGACGAACTACCACGACCCGACCAAGGTCAGCGTCTGCGTGTGGTTCGAGGCCCGTGTCACCGGGGGCACCCTCGAAGCGGGGGACGATGCCGTCGAGGCGAGATTCTTCGCTCTCGACGAGCTTCCCGAACTCGCCTTCGACACAGATGAGCGCCTCATCGAGCGCCTTCGATCGCAGGTGTGAGTCCGCAATCGGGACCACCCTGGCAAGCGCGCTCGATGCCATCTAGTCTTTCCCATTGGGAGGAATTGGGAGAAAGGAAGACTCATATGCACTACAGCCGCATCATTGCACTGCTCGGCGCGGTGCTCGGAGTGGTCGGGCTGTTCATGCCCGGGCTCAACACCGATGGCGAGGCGGTCATGCCGGCGCTGAATGCAGCGAATCCGGCGGTACCCGACGGAGTGCCGACGATCTGGGGTGGACTCGACACCTGGGCCCAGGTCGTGGTCGTCATCATCCTGGTGGCGATCGCGGTCTTCGCCCTGCGGCCTCCGCTGAAGGACCCCGAGGACAACATCGGAGCCGGCATCACGACGCTAGCCGGCGTGGCCTTCCTGATCTACGCGGTCATCAAGCTCCTCGAGACGAACGACGACGCTACGGCGCTCAAAGGGGCCTTCGCTCAGGCGGCGGAGGCGGGCGCCATACCCGCCGCGTTCGACGTGTCGTCCGGGTACGGCTTCTACGTGATCATCATCGGGGCCGGCCTCGTTGCCATCGGCGGCGTTCTCAGTCTCATCGCAGCCAACAAGAAGACGAACACGGCGGCCGCATAAGGCCACCGAACGACCGCCTGCTCGAGGAAGGCGAGGCGGTGGTCGTGCTGATCAGCAGCGGCCGTCCGTCTAACGTCCGCGTCCATGCATGATCTCGTTGGCACATGGCAGCTCGTCGACTGGACGTTCCAGGTCGACGGAGACAAGACGTACCGCCCCTTCAACGGCGATGCCGAGGGCTTGCTGACCTACACCGCCGACGGGAGGATGTGGGCGACGCTGATGAAGCGGAACCGGAAGAACACGAAGACGCAGACTCTCAGCGCGGCGTCGGTCGCGGAGCGCGCCAGGATCGCAGCAGGATTTCAGTCGTATGCCGGCTCGTACCGGATCGAAGGCAACACGGTGATCCATGAGGTCGACGTGAGCCTCCTTCCCAACTGGGTCGGGGGCGAACAGCTGCGGTACATCGACTGGATACCCAGCGACGAGGGTCATGCGCACCTCCAGTTGAGCACCCCTCACGAACCGACAGACGGCGGACGCACCGCGGTGAATACGCTGAGGTGGAGGCGGATCGGAAGCAACCGGAACTCGTGACCGAGTTCGATTGGGACACGGCCTACTCCGATGCCGATCTCAACGATACTCCCGTCGATGAACACCTCATCGAGTTCGCGACCGATCTGAGCCCGGGCACCGCACTCGACCTCGGGTGTGGTGCAGGGCAGAACGTCCGATGGCTCGTTGCCAGGGGGTGGGACGTGACGGGTGTCGACATCTCGGTCAAGGCCATTGATCTTGCACATCGTGGCGGTCTTGCACGTCGTGGCGACCTTGCAGATCGCGGCGCTTCCGAACGAGGGCAGCCGGCCCGCTTCCTGGCCGCCGACATCAGGGACTGGAAGCCCGACGGAGTCTTCGATCTCGTCATCTCGACGTACGCCCTTCCGTCCGGCGCTGCGAAACACACGGTGCTGGCAACCGCCGCTGAGAGCGTGGCGCCCGGTGGGACACTGCTGGTCACAGAGTTCTCCAAGGACCAGCACGATGCGCCGTGGTTGTCTCAGGACGACGTGATCGAGCTCGACGATGTCTTGCAACACCTCGACGACTTCTCCATCGACGTGAGTCTGGAGACCGACTCGGCGCATGTCCATGGACGCCATTCCCAGATGATGCGTGTGGTCGTAGTCAAGGCGAGGAGGCGCGGCCAAGCAGACGCCTGAGGAACCTCCCTGGTGCTCTCACCCACGGTTCATCCCGCCGGCGGTCCACCGCAGGTCAAGTCATCGATCCCCCCGGTCGATGAAACCATCCCGGGGGGTCTCCCGGAGAGATGGTGAAAAGTCGAGCCGAGGGGAGTTGGCATGGCTCGCCGGACCCAGGGCGGATCCACCGCCCAGCACTCGATGGCGACGAGGAAGCGGCGGATCACGCCGGGCCGCGTTGTTGTGGCGCTGATCGTCGTCGGAATCATCGGTCTGGCCCTCTTCTACGGCGTCGGCGGCTGGCATTTCTCCAACCAGATCCGCGAGGACATCTTCGTTGTCCAGGAGCCGGCGGCTCCTGAGTATGGACTGACGGTTGCGGCAGTCGACCCGGCATCGATCACCCTCACGGGAGACGAGGACGACCTCACGAATCCGGGCCTATTCGGCCTGCGGTGGCCGGCGGGATACGCCCATGTTGGTGACGTGCTCGACACGGGGACTTCCGACGATGGAACACCGTCGGCAACGAGGGCCTACCCCCCATTCGATGAGGAGCTGGCTGATGACGGCCTGGCAGCGGGGACGGCCGTCGACCTCGACGGGTTTGCGTTCCGCGGCGACCCCGAGACGGTGTTCGGCTATCGCTACGAGGAAACGACCTACACATCCGAGGTCGGCGAAATGGGAGCGTGGCTCATGCCGGGCACCTCGGATACGTGGATGATCCTCGTGCACGGACGCGGCCAGAACCGCGAAGAGCTGCTCCGCTGGCTTCCGATCGCCCACGACCGCGGCTACAACGCCCTCGTCATCGACTACCGCAACGATCCCGGACGGGGTCGGGACCAGAGTGGTTGGTACCAGTGGGGACTCACCGAATGGGAGGATGTCGCCGACGCTGCCAGCTTCGCCCGGCAGTCGGGCGCCAGGGACCTCGTCTTCGTTGGCACCTCAATGGGCGGAGGCGCAGTGCTCAACTTCCTCGCCAAGTCCCCACTGCGCAACCAGACCATCGCCGCCATCCTCGACTCGCCGGTGTCGGATCTCGAAACCGTGGTGGACTACAACGCGGCCCAGACCAAGCTCGGCATCGGCCCATGGAACGTTCCCGACTCGCTGACGAGCGTGGCGAAGTGGCTGGCGTCGGTGCGCTTCGACATCGATTGGGATGACTACGACCACATCGACCTGTGGACCGAGTGGCACGTGCCGATGCTGGTGATCCACGGAGAAGGCGACCAGACCATCCCCGTCGAGACCAGCCGCCTGCTCGCCGCCAAGCGCCCGGACCTGGTCACGCTGCTCGTGACTCCCGAGGACGTCGATCACGTGCTCAGCTGGAACTACGACCCGGAGGGCTATGCCGCGGCGGTCGACGAGTTTCTCGACGGCATCGAAGGCTGATCAACCCGAGGTGGACAGATCGGTTCCTTCGCGAAGGACCGCGGCATAGATCACGAAGCGTTCCGTCTCCCGCATCCCCACCTTCCGATACAACCGCGTTGCGCCCGTCAGGCTGTCCGCATCCACATGGAGGGTTGCCGAGTGTTTGCCGCGGCGCCAGAACTCACCGAACGCGATGGAGAGCAACGCGGCTGCCAGCCCACGACCGCGCCACGGTTTGCGCACACCCAGGCTTGCCACATAGCCGATACCGTCGTCGCCCTCTACGGATCCCCAACAGACATTCGACGCAACGGCTTCGCCGTTCGCCTCGGCAATCCACCACAGGGCCGGATCGAACATGGGTGAGGCGACCCACGTCCGAAACACCGCGAGACCCTCATCCTGGGGTTTGTCGACAAAGCCGAAATGGTCCCGAAACGCATCGGTGATGGCGTTGTAGATGGGAACGTCATCCTCGCCGGCGACGTAGTTGCGGATGCTGATGCCATCCGGGACCGCGGCTTGCGGTGGTGGTCCATCGAAATCGACACGCATCTCGAGAAAATACCGCTGCGGGCCCATTCCCCGGCTCTCGAAAAGCTCGATGCCCGGACGGTGGTCGGCGTCTGTGGTGCTCGTGAACACGACGCGAGCCCCGTCCGGGGCGTGGCCGAGCTGCTCGGTGGCTCGGCCGCGTGCCCAATCGATCATGGCCGTCCCTATGCCCTCTCCGATACGGCCGGGATCGACGAAGCCGGTGGCACGGAACTGGACATGCGGTGCTGAGACGGCCACCCATTCGGCGCCGACCATGGCGCCGTCACCGTCTCTCAGGATCAGAGTGTCGGTGGGGAGGTCGACACCGGGCATCTTCAGCCTCGTCTCGATCTCATCTCGCGTGAGGAGCGTTCGCCCGCTCTCGGCCATGTTGCAGCGTTGGACGAACCCGGTGAGATCGTCCAGATCGCGGTCCAGCACGACATGGTCGATGACGATGTTCGGCGGCAGGTCCATGCCGGGAGACTACGCGCTCGAGACGAGCCAGAGATCGCCCACGTTCGTCCCGGTCGGCCCGGTGCGAATGAGGTCGCCGGTGGCCTCGAGGTACGGGTAGCCATCGAATGCGGCCAGATGCTCGCCGGCATCGAGGCCGGCAGCCCGTCCACGGGAGATTGTTCCTCCGTCGACGATCGCACCCGCGGCATCCGTGGGTCCGTCCCGACCGTCGGTGCCGGCGGCCAGGAACACTGCATCGGTGTTTGCGATCTGTATTGCCGCCGCCAGGGCCGCGTGCTGGTTGCGGCCTCCCCTCCCGGCCCCCTCGACACGCACGGTTGTCTCCCCGGCCGAGATGGCGACGTCCTCGCCTGCTCGTCGGTCGATAGCGGCAATCGCCGCGACGACCGTATCTCCCGTCAGCGTCGTGGTGACGATGTGCGAGCGGATCCCGGCCCGGACCGCCGCCTCGGTAGCCCCCCGTGCGGCATCGCGAGCCGATGCCACCACAACGGTTTCGTGGCGCCGATGGGGAGGTGGAAGCCGGGGTCGAACGGTGAGCGCCTCCATCGCTTTGTGGGGCAGCTCGATCCCGTACCTCGCGGCCACCGCGAGCGGATCGGTGTCGGCGCCGGGAACCGTCGGGCCGGAGCCGATGACGGCGGGATCATCGCCGACGACGTCGCTGATCAGCAAGGTCCGGAGGGTGGCCGCGTGTGCAGCCTCTGCCAGCCTTCCTCCCTTCACCATCGACAATGCACAACGGATCGCGTTGACCTCGGCGATCGGCGCTCCTGACTCGATCAGCGCCTCATTGACCTCGCGCAGGCAGTCGAGCCCGACGCGGGGGGCAGCCATCAGCGCAGAGGCACCACCGGATATCAGACACACCACGAGATCATCGGCGCCGGCCGAACGGGCGAGAGATAGGGCATGCTCTCCCGCCGTGACACTCCCCTCGTCGGGCAGCGGATGACCGGCTTCGATCACCGGCAGGGCCGCGACCGGTGTGGTGCCGTGAGGAACGATGATCACACCGTCGTCGGGCTCCCGCCCCAGCTTGGCGGCGAGGCCGGCCGCCATGCCGGCGGCCGCCTTGCCGACGGCGATGACGATCACCCGCTCATAGCGGTCGGTGGCGATCTCGGGAGCTCGCCGCACCACGGAGCGCTCGGGGTCGACTGCGGCCACACCGGCGATCCAGATGTCCATCAGTTCGGAGCGCAGCACGCCGTGACGCTACCCCACCCGGTCGAGTCCGCCGCGTCCGATCAGGAGTCTGTGCCGTCGGCGGCTGCCCGCCTCTCGGCTCGCCGTTGCTCGTGCAGTTGCCTGAGCTCGTCCTGCGTGAGCCGACCGTCCTCCAGATACTCGGCGGCCGGTCCGTCCGGGTCCTTCAAGGGATGATCGTCCGGGAGCTCTGCCAGTTCATCGGCCGTGATCTCGCCGTCGGCGAGCAAGCCGCCAAGGCGGAATCCCCGCCGGAAGTCGCGATGGCGCCGGTTCGGGAACTCCTCGCGAATCTCGGCAGCCTTGGCCTCGAGCGCTTCAGTGACGGCGTCGGCCTGGGCCTGCGTGATCGTGCCGTCCGAGACGAGGCCGCCGAGTACCTCGGCGAGGACCTCGGCGCGGGCGGGCGGGCGCGGCCTGGCGTCCTCGGCCGCCGTCGTGTCTTCCTGGGCCAGGGCAGTCCCCCCGGTCACTGCGGCTGCCGTGAAGGCACCCGCCACGAGCAGGCCCCCCGCCAATATCGATGCGATGATCTTGCGCATATCGCACTCCTTTCTTCCTTCCAGGGCTGCCCACAGCATCCGCGCCCGGCATTCGGAACGTGTGAGGCTCAACTGAGAAGACGATGAGAAGCTGCCGGGATCTCGAAGCCGACCGTCGCTCCTCCGCCACGGGTCTCCTCGACGAACACCGATCCGCCGTGATCGAGTGCGATCTGTTTCACGATCGAGAGGCCGAGGCCGGAGCCGGGCAGAGCTCGTGCCGCATCCGATCGGTAGAAGCGGTCGAACACCCGATCCCGGTCGGTCGCGGCGATGCCGGGCCCACGATCGGACACTTCCACGCGGCCGTCGGAGACGCGGACGGCTATCGGCCGGTCCGGAGGACTCCACTTGTTGGCGTTGTCCAACAGGTTGTCCACGGCTCTCCCCAGCGCCGATGTTCTCCCCATCACCAAGCCGCCGTCGCCCATCACTTCGAATGCACGCCCCATCCTTCGTTGCGCACGCTCGACGGCCTCTTCGACGACGGATCTGAGATCGACCTCGCTCATCGGTTCATCGGCGTAGCGATCCGTCGCCAGATCGACGACCTCGCCGACGAGGAGTGAGAGCGCCTCGACCTCCCTGGTCGCGGCATCGAGGACCTTGTCGCGCTCCGTCTCGGGAAGATCGTCGCGAGCGAGCAAGGCGACGTTCATGCGCAGCGCCGTGAGCGGGGTGCGCAACTCGTGACCCGCATCGCGGACCAAACGCCGCTGCTGGAGGCGGGACTCCTCGAGAGCAGCAAGCATCGTGTTGAAGCTCTCGGCAAGTCGGCCTACCTCGTCGTCGCGATCGATGTCGATGCGCTCTCCGAGGCTCTGGGTCTCCGCGACCCGTTCGGTCGTTTCGGTGAGCTCGTCGATCGGCTTCAGCGACGATCGGGCCACGACCAGGCCGATCACCCCGGCGAGCGCGGTTCCGACGACACCGATAACGAGAAGCGCCAGGGCAAGGCCGGACAGCGTCGCGTCGAGTTCGGTGAGCGGTCGGGCAATCTGAAGCACCCCGATACCGCCGACCTCTCCGCTGATCATCCGTACGTGCACGCCGTCCACGCGAGCGTCGGCAAGGATGTAGTCGCTGCCGACGTCGTCCATGGTGACGACCGGGAGCACGAGCTCTTGTCCTTCGGGCGCGATCACCTGGTCGTCTGCCAGGACGAGCTGGTAGTAGACGGTGTCGAATTGGGGGCCGGGTCGCAACCCGGGAACCACGATCCCGGGCCGCGGTCCACGAATGAACGGCGGAAAGTCCTCTGTTGCCCTCTGGATGAGCGTCATCCGCTCCACGAGCGCGGCGTCGACCTCCGACCGGAGTTCCCTGCCCGTGATGAAGAAGGCGCCGAGCGACACCAACACAACGGCCACCGCGACCGCCCCGGCGGCGATGACGGCGATACGCGTGCGGAGACGCATCAGTCGGACCGAAGGACGTAGCCGACGCCTCGCACCGTCTGGATCAGACGAGGCTTCCCACCCTCCTCGGTCTTACGGCGTAGATACCCGATGTACACGTCGAGGGAGTTCGAAGACGTCGTGAAGTCGATGCCCCAGATCTCGTCGTAGATCACGTCGCGCTCGAGCACGATCCCCGCATTCCGTGCCAGGATCTCGAGCAAGTCGAACTCGGTCTTCGTGAGATCGATGGAGTCCCCATCGCGTGACACCTCACGCGTCCCGAGGTTCATGACGATGCCTTCGGCGCTGAGCACGTCCGTGACCTCATTGCCCGAACGCCGCAGCAGGGCTCGAAGCCGCGCCAGCAACTCCTCGAGCGCGAACGGCTTCACCATGTAATCGTCGGCGCCGGCATCGAGGCCGTCGACACGGTCGGCAACCTCCCCCAGCGCGGTCAGGATCAAGATGGGTGTGTCGTCACCTCGGGCCCGGATGCGCCGACAGGCCTCGAGGCCATCCACGTACGGCATCATCACATCGAGCACGACGGCGTCGGGGGGTCGGCCCATCATCGCTTCGAGGGCCTCGGCTCCGTCGATCGCGGTTGAGACGTCATAACCCTCGTATGTGAGCGCCCGCTGCAGCGCAGTGCGCACGGACGGGTCGTCTTCAACGACGAGGATGTGCTCCGACATGGTGATGAGACGATACGCGTCGCGGCTCATGTTTCGATGAACGGAGCATGAGAGCGACGTGAGAAGATGCGCAAGAGACACGTTCTCATCGAGTTCTCAGCCGGTTCTCAACACCGGCTCATACCCTGCTGATTGAATGGCATCACTCACCGTCATCAGGAGATCTCATGAACAAGGCCATCACCGCCGCGGTCTCGCTTGCCGTGCTCCTGGCTGCCTGTGGCGGCTCCGCAGAAGACGGCGTTGCCACCCTCGAAGATACGGCCCCCATCGTCGAGGATGCAGACGCGACCACTGATGAGCCCACGGATGAGGAGGCGATCCTCGCCTTCTCGCAATGCATGCGCGACAACGGCATCGAGGACTTCGAAGATCCGGAGTTCGATGCCGACGGGTCGATCCGATTCGGCGTCGGCAGATTGCAAGGTGATAGGGCCGACCGAGACACCGCAAGGGCGGCGTTCGAGGCGTGCCAGGAGCACCTCGAAGGTCTCGCCTTTGGGCCGGGGAGCTTCGACCTGACCGAGATCGAGGACACCCTCTACGAGTTCGCGTCCTGCATGCGCGACAACGGATACGACATGCCCGATCCCGACTTCTCCAACCTCGTTCCCCGCAGTGGCGGGGGCGGCCCCTTCGGCGACGATGGAATCGATCCCGATGACCCCGCCTTCCAGTCGGCCCTCGAACAGTGCCAGGACGTGTTCGAGGGGGGCTTTCGCCTCCGCGGTGGCCGTGGCGGCGACGGCTGATGGAGACCATCGCCAAGCCGGATGCCAACGAGCCCGACTCCGCCAACGACGAAGCACCGGGTGACGGTCGGCCAACCGGCACTCGCCGACGGTGGCTTCCGTTGGCGGTCGGTGGATTCGCGCTGCTCGCAATCGCGGCCGGCGCCATCTGGTTCGCCACTTCGGCGACGAACGACACCGCCGAACCCGCAGCCTCTGCCAACACGGCTGCGGTCCAACGTGCGGATCTCGTCGTGACTTCCAACCTCGACGGGACGCTCGGCTATGGCGAAGGCGACTCGATCGCGTTCCGAACGTCCGCCGACGGCGTCGACACCCTCCCCGGCGGGTTGAGTGGCGTCATCACCGCCGAGCCGACCGTCGGCACCTACTACGTCCAGGGCGATGTGCTGTATGAAGTGAACGACCAACCGGTCGTCATCCTGTATGGCGATGTCCCGGCCTACCGGACACTCAACACCCGATCGAGCGACGGCACGGACATCGAGCAGCTCGAACGAGCGCTCGTCGACCTCGGTTTCGACCCGGATGGCGATATCACCGTCGACCGGGAATTCACCTCGGCAACACGAGATGCGGTGGAGCGTCTCCAGGCCGACATCGGGGCCACGGAAGACGGTGTCCTCGCCGCCGGTGAGTATGCCTTCTTCCCGGGTCCGCTCTACATCGGCGAGTCGTACGTGAGCCTCGCCGGATCGGTTCAGTCCGGTCAGCCCGTCGTGGCTACGTCGGCCGCGCTGGGCAATACCGTCACCTGGTTGGCGGAGGAGGGTTCGATCATCGATCAGGGTGATGTCCTCTTCGCCATCGACGAAAGGCCGGTCGTGCTCCTGTTCGGCGACACGCCGGTCTACCGAACGATGAGCCTCGGCGACGTCGGCGGCGACGTCACCCAACTCGAGCAAGCGCTCCTGGACCTCGGCTACGCAGACACCGGCGTGACCGTGGACGGCGTCTTCGACCGTGCGACCCTGGAGGCAACCCTCGCCTGGCAGGCAGACATCGGGGCGCACATGGACGGAGTGGTCAACCTCGGCGAGGTCGTGTTTCAGAGCGAACCGATCCGGGTCGGTGACGTGCTCGTCACCGCCGGCGACGGGGTCCAGAGCGGGACGCCGCTCATCACCACCTCGGCGAGCTCGACGTTCGTGACCGTTGAACTGTCGACCGACGACCAGGACCTCGTTGACGGCGGGGACATCGTCACCGTGGTCCTTCCCGATGGGACGCGAGAGTCCGCCGTGGTGACGGAGATCGGCAGCGTCGTTCAGGCCAACCAGCAAGGCAACACGTTCTTCGAGATGAGGGTCACACTCGACGACCCGGAGGCAGCCCCCGGCCTCGACGAGGCTCCGGTGGATGTCGAGATCGTCAGCGACTCGGCGGGAGGCGTGCTGGCGGTACCCGTCACGGCGCTCGTGGCCCTCGCCGAGGGTGGGTACGCCGTCGAGGTGATCTCGGATGCCGGTACGACGTACCTGGTAGCGGTGGAGCCGGGGCTCTTCGCGGACGGCTCCGTCGAGGTGGCCGCACAAGGGCTCCAGGACGGCATGCTGGTCGTGATCCCGTGACACTCACCGATGACCACGTGGTCGCCGGGGTGGCGCTGGCCCTCGACGGGGTAACGAAGGTGTATGCAGGCACACCACCCGTGTATGCGCTGCGCGACATCGGCCTCGAGATCGAGGATGGCGAGGCGGTGGCCGTCGTCGGCCCGTCCGGATCAGGAAAGACAACGCTCCTCCACGTGATGGGCACGCTCGATCGGGCTTCTGCGGGGGACGTGCACGTCGCCGGGTTCGACGTGGCCCGACTCACCGACAAGAAGTTGTCCGCCATCCGGTCCCAGCACGTCGGCTTCGTCTTCCAGCAGTTCTTCCTCCTCGCAGGAGAGTCCGCTCTCGACAACGTCGCCGACGGCATGCTGTACACCGGGATGCCGCTCGCCGAGCGGAGAGATCTGGCGCATATGGCGCTCGACCGCGTGGGCCTCACTCATCGCGCCGACCACATGGCCACCAAGCTCTCGGGCGGCGAGCGGCAACGAGTCGCCATCGCGAGAGCGTTGATCGGCACCCCGCGGATCGTCCTCGCCGATGAGCCCACCGGCAACCTCGACAGCAAGACCGGAGCATCCATCATCTCCCTTCTCGAGCAACTCAACGAAGAAGGGACGACGGTCGTGGTCATCACCCACGATCCCACCATCGCCGACCAGTTTCCACGCCGGATCTCGCTCCTCGACGGGGAGATCGAACAGGACACTGGTGTCCGCCGATGACGACCGAGAGCATCGCACCTTCGAGGATGACGCCTGCAGATACCTTCCGGGCGGCGGGAATCGGGCTGCGGACACGTCGCACCCGAAGCATCCTCTCTGCTCTCGGCATCATGATTGGTATCGGAGCCATGGTCGCCGTGCTCGGCCTGTCGGAGAGCTCCAAGTCCGACCTCCTGTCCCAACTCGACCGGCTGGGTACCAATATGCTGCAGGTACAGGCCGGCACCGGAATCGGGCTTGGCCCCGGAGTCCTCCCCGACGAGTCGACGGCGATGGTGTCGCGGATCGGACCGGTGGAGATGGTTGCCTCCGTGGCCGATGTACCCAGCGCCCGGGTCTACAAGAACGACCTCGTACCAGAAGGACAGACCGGGGGACTGAGCGTCCTCGCCGCGGACACGAATCTGCTGGTCACGCTCCAGGGGTCGATGGCACAGGGGTTCTTCCTCGACGAGGCAACACCGGACTACCCGGTGACCGTCCTCGGCTCCGTCGCCGCGGAGCGACTCGCCATCACAAGCCTCGATACACCAACCGCTGTGTGGCTCGGCGGGGAGTGGTTCTCCGTGGTCGGCATCATGGATTCGCTCGAGCTGTCACCGAATCTCGACCGCGCAGCGTTGGTGAGCCGGGGCGCCGCGGAATCCTACCTGCAGGACGACGACCTGAGCCTTTCGACCATCTATGTGCGCACCGATCCCGCGGAGATCGACAACATCCGTAACGTCATGGCCGCCACCGTTAACCCCGAGAATCCGGATCAGGTCGAGGTCACGCGGCCGTCCGACGCGCTCGAAGCCAGGGAGGCTGCCGAGTCGGCCCTCACCAACCTGTTCCTCGGCCTCGGTGCCGTCGCATTGCTCGTCGGCGGCGTTGGCATTGCCAACGTGATGGTCATATCGGTGCTCGAGCGCCGCGGGGAGATCGGCCTGCGCAGGGCGCTCGGGGCGACTCGGCGCCATATCTCCGTGCAGTTCCTCGGGGAATCGCTGCTTCTCGCCGGCATCGGCGGCGTCGGCGGGGTGCTCCTCGGTGCAGGCGTCACCGCGGTCTACGCCACGATCCAGGGTTGGAGTGTCCTCATCCCAGGCGTTGCGATCATCGGCGGCATCGTCGCCGCCCTGGCCATCGGAACCGTCGCCGGACTCTATCCCGCAGCGCGAGCGGCACGCGTCTCTCCGACGGAGGCGCTGCGTACGCTGTGAGCGCGGCCGCATGGCGGCGTCTTACGACCCAGATGTCGTCACCTCGACCAAGCGGCGGAGCAGGAAAGCACGTTCGCGTTCATTCTCGGTCAGGCCGATGGCGATCCGATACTCCTCTGCCGACTCGACCCTTCGCCCGGCGCGCCGCAAGAGGTCGGCCCGGGCCGAGTGGAGCAGGTGGTAACGGTCGAGCCGTCCATCGTCGCACAGGCGATCGATGACGAGGAGCCCGCGCTCCGGTCCTTCCGCCATCGCGAGAGCAACGGCGCGGTTCAACTCGACCACCGGTGTGGGCTGGACCTCGGAGAGCCGGCCGTAGAGCCACGCGATGTGGACCCAGTCCGTGTCGGCCGCCATGATCGCCGAGGCGTGGACGAGCGCGATGGCGGCCTGGAGTTGGTATTGGCCGACCCTGTCCCCTGTGATGGCGCGATCGATCTCGGCCCGACCACGTTCGATCTCATCGTGGTCCCAGAGCGACCGATCCTGGTCGTCGAGCGGCACGAGGTCACCGGTCGTGGTCACTCGAGCACCGCGCCTGCTGTCGTGCAACAACATCAGTGCCAACAGTCCGCGAGCCTCCGGCTCATCCGGGAGAAGCGCGACCAGCACCTCTGCAAGCCGAATCGCTTCTCGGGACAAGTCGTCCCTCAGGAGTTCCGTCCCCACGCTCCCGGTGTATCCCTCGTTGAAAATGAGATAGAGCACGCGGAGCACCTGCTGGAGCCGACTCTCCAGCAACTCGGGCGGCGGCACCCTGAACGGCACGCCTGCACGCCTGATCTTTGCTTTGGCGCGCGTGAGACGCTGCGCCATCGTCGCCTCCGGCACGACAAACGCTCGGGCGATCTCGCGCGTGGTGAGCCCACCGACCGCACGGAGGGTCAGGGCGATCTGTCCTTCCGCGGGGAGCGCCGGGTGACAACACGTGAACAAGAGGGCGAGACGATCGTCGGGGATGTCGATGTCGCCCTCCTCGTCGGGCGCCGACACCGAGTCGAGGGCCAAGAGATGCGCCTTGCGGGCGAAGGTCTGCTCGCGACGGAGCCGGTCAATGGCCTTGCGCCGCGCCGTCGTCGTGATCCAAGCTCCCGGGACGCGCGGCATGCCATCGACGGGCCACCTCCGCAGCGCGACGATGAAGGCCTCCTGCACTGCTTCCTCAGCGAGATCGAGATCGCCGAAGATTCGTGTCAGCGCCGCCGTCGCCCTACCGGATTCCTCGCGGAACACGGCGGCGATCTCCCGCTCGAGCGGTGTGCTCACGACTCCGTGCTGTACTCCTCGGGAACGGACCAGACCGGCCGTACCTCGACCGACCCATGCTTGGCCGTCGGTATTTTCGCCGCCCAACCGAGGACTTCATCGAGATCGGCGCAATCGAGCAGATAGAAACCACCGAGAACCTCCTTGGTCTCGGCAAATGGCCCGTCGCTGGTGATCACATCGTCGTCGCGGACGCGAACCGTTGTGGCCGTGGACACCTCCTCGAGCGCTTCACCGCCTTGCATGACCCCGGCCGCGATCACCTCCTCCGTGAATTGCTGATAGGCCTTCATGTAGGCGGCCGTCGCTTCATCGGAAAGCGGTTCCGCCGTCGGCTCGCTGTAGATGAGCAGCGCGTATTGCATGTCGTGTCCTCCTTCGAGTCTTCGAGATGGACGATCCACCTCCACTCCAACGACGAATCGCCCGACGTCGAATCGACACTGCTCCCGACGGTGCCGGCTCGCGAGCACTATGGAGCCCTTCTGCGAGACTACCGACCGATGAGCGAAGCCTCCGACCGAGCGCTGGACACCGGCGAAAGCGATGCGCTCCCGATTCCCGCCCACCTCCCTTCACGCAAGCGGCAGGTGGTCCAGGGGCTCATCACCCTTGCCGTGCTGGTCGTCGTCTTCGGGTTCGTCCTCCCCAAGCTCGCCGACTATCGCGCCGTCCTCGACCACATCTCGAGCATCGACGTGATGGAGTGGGTCGTTCTCATCGCCCTGGCCGGAGCGGTGTTGATCGCTTATGTGGTCGTGTTGATGTCGGCCATGAGAACACTGCATTTCAAGGAGGCCTACGTCGCCCAGACCACGGCGCAGGCCGTCAACAACTCCCTCCCGGCTGGAGGAGCGATCGCCCTTCCCCTCCAGTACGCCATGTACATGAGCTGGGGATTCACACCCGAGGCGATCACCGCCATGCTGATCTCGGTCGGGATCTGGGATCAGTTCGCCCGCTTCGGATTGCCGATCCTCGCCCTCGGCATCGGCGCCATCAGCGAGGACACCGCATGGTGGATGTGGGCCATCGCCTTGGCGGGCGTGATCCTCATTGGTGCGGCGCTGTTGCTGCTGTGGGCAGTCTTCCGCAACGAGGCCCTGGCGAGGCGGATCGGATCGTGGTTGGAGCGATGGACCAACAAGGCCCTGGCGCTCATCCACCGACCACCGGCGAACGTCGAACACAGCGTCATGCAATTCCGCGCCAACGCCATCGATGTCGTCCAACGCCGGTGGAAATGGCTCACCCTCACCACCTTCATCAACCACACGGCGCAAGCGGCGCTCTTCGTGGCCTCGCTGCGGGCCATCGGCGTCGGCGAGGATGCAGTACCCACCGTGTGGGTCGTCGCCGCCTTTGCCCTGGGACGCCTGCTCACGATGATCCCGGTGAGCCCGGGTGGTCTGGGTCTGGTGGACCTGGGATGGATCGGTCTCCTCACTGCAGGTTGGAACACAGCGGTCGGACCGGTCGATCCCGACCTGTTGACGGCCGGAACCCTCCTCTTCCGTGCCCTCACCTACCTCCCACCGATCCTGCTCGGCCTCATCTCGTGGATCATCTATCGGCTCGAGAAGGGTTGGCGTCGGCAGTGGCAGGTTGTCCGTCGCGGGGAGTGGGACCGGGTCGCGCGGTAGCTCATCGCAGCAGCCAGAGCACGACGAGGACCATAGCGCCGACCGCAGCCCACCCAATGGCCACCGTCGCGAGAGCGCGTGGCGTCGTGAAGTCGAGCCCTTCCCGCACCGCGAACACCGATGCAACGAGCGCCCAGGCATATCCGACGAGGTCGAGCCCCGGGACGACCCCGATGACCAGCGGTACCTGGGCAAAGCCGAGCACGCGCAGCATCTGACCCATATCAGCGGTGCCCTTGAACACGCGCGTTCCGATCACGAGCGCGAGAGCCGACCAAACCACCCAACCCACGGTGCCGGCGAGCGCCGACCACAGGATGCCGGCCGCAGTTGCCCACTCGACCTCGACGAGAAAGTTGCCGATGCCGATGGCGGTCCACCCCACCAGCACCACAAGGAACGCCCGGGGCGTGTAAGCCCGGTCGAATTCGATTTCGTTGTAGAAGGAAACGTCGAGACTGGCGGCGCGAAAGGCGTCCTTGAACGGGTCCAACACGCCCATAGTCCACCACAGCAGCCGGGCCTTCCCGCCGACTCCCAGGATCGGAGACCCGAGTCCTGCTCCCTCAGAACGGGGGCCGAGCGATCGGCGGGGTAGCCTCGTCTGCGACAGCCCTATCGGAGGACCATGGGCAGCACAACCATGCCCGACATCGTCGCCAAGGTGACCGGTACGGCGCAGTACCCCGTGGACGTCGATCTGGCCGGGATGACACACGCTCGCGTCCTGTTGAGCCCAGTGGCCGCAGCCGCCATCACCTCGATCGATACGACCGAAGCGGAAGCGGCACCCGGCGTCGTTGGAGTGTTCACAGCAGCGAACCTGCCGACGGCCGGACGCCCACCGCGAGATCGCAACTCAGCCATCCTCGCGGCCGGTCGCGTCGTGTGGCAGGGCCAGCCGGTCGCGGTCGTGGTCGCGGAAACGGAGGCGCAAGCCGCGGACGCCATCCGGATGATCGATGTCGTCTACGACCCGACCGATCCGGTCGTCGATGTCGAGGCGGCAGCCCGAACCGACTCCCCGCTCGTCTGGGAACAAACCGTCGAGCGCGGGGAAGGCGCCTCCGCGGACATCCATGCTGGTGCAACCGCAGCCGGAGGCGACGTCGGCGCCGCCGGAGGCAACATCGTGGCGAGCAACCGTTTCCACCGCGGCGAAGCTGCGGCGGGTATCGCGGCGGCCGACGAGATCGTCTCACTCACCTTGCGCACCCAGACCGTCCACCAGGGCTATCTCGAGCCCTACACCGTTGTGGCCGCTCCCGATGCCTTCGACGGATCACTCGTGGTCTACAGCTCCACACAGGGCCTCTTCAGCACGCGGAACGGCGTGGCCGGGCTGCTCGGTCTCGACCGAGACAAGGTACGTGTCGTGCCAATGACGGTGGGCGGTGGCTTTGGAGCGCGCTACGGCATCTACGAACCGCTGGCCGGTGCGATTGCTCTCGGGGTGCAACAACCCGTGAAGCTATCCGTGACCCGTAGCGAGGACTTTGCCAGCACCACCCCGGCGCCGGCGACCGTATCCACCGTCTCCGCGGGAGGAACGCGCGAAGGGGCACTCACCGTGCTCGAAGCAGACATCCTGGTCGAGTCGGGTGCATTCGGCGCCGACCTCGCCGGACTCGTCGGCAACCTGTTCTCGAGTGTCTACCGCTGTCCCAACCTGCATGTTGTCGCACACGAAGTGCTGACGAACAAGCCCATGGTCGGCGCTTATCGCGCACCGGGGGCGCCGCAGGCAGCCTATGCACTCGAATCCGTGATCGACGAGCTGGCACAGGCTCTCGACATCGATCCAATCCGGTTCCGGCTCCAGAACGCGTCCGAGAGCGGAGACCCGATGGGAGACGGCACGGCCTGGCCGAGTATCGGTCTCAAATCGGTTCTCGAGACGGCTGCAGAGCATCCGATCTGGGTCGACCGGCACCGGCTGTCCGCCCACCCCACCAACCCCACCAACCCCATCAACCATGGAATCGGCGTCGCCGTCGGCGGCTGGCCCGGCGGCACCGCGCCTGCTGCTGCGGTCTGTCGTGCCGACAGTGATGGTCTGTTCTACCTCCACGTTGGCTCGGTGGACATCACCGGGACCAACGTCTCCTTGCGTCGCATCGCAGCTCAGGAGCTCGGAGTCGACCCTGCCGACGTCCGCGTCATCAACGGCGATTCTTCCACTGCTCCTCAGTCGGGGCCGAGCGGTGGATCGATGGTGACCTACACGGTCGGGACGGCGGTCCAGGAAGCCGCGATCGATGCTCGGCGGCAGATCCTCGAGATCGCTTCTTCGATGCTCGAGGCAGCGGAGGAAGACCTCGAGATCGTCGATGGCATGGTCAAGGTGAAGGGATCGCCGGGGGCCGAGGTCCCGGTGAAGCGCATCGCGGCACAGGGATCGAGGTTCGGCGGTAAATATCCACCCATCACCGCGCACGGGCGGTCCGCCATCACGACCCAGGCTCCCGGGTTCACCGTGCAGATCGTCGAGGTGGCGGTCGATGCCGGTACCGGCAGATACGACGTGGTCCGCGATGTCGTGATCCAGGACGTGGGCCACGCGATCACTCCAGCGTTGATCGAGGGCCAGATGCACGGTGGCGTCGTCCAGGGCCTGGGATGGGCGACCCAGGAGGAGCTCGTGTACGACACGACCGGTACCGTCACCACCGGTAGCTTCTCGGGGTACCTCCTTCCCGATGCAACGCAGGTTCCCGAAATCGAGACGATTATGATCGAGAATCCATCCCCGACCGGGCCTCTCGGCGCCCGCGGGGTGGGCGAGCCACCGATCATCGCCGGGCCTGCAGCGGTGGCAAACGCGGTGCGAGCAGCAACCGGCGCTCGGGTGCTCGACCTCCCGATCACACCGGACAAGGTGTGGGAAGCAGTGCACGGCGAGTCGTGATCTCACTCCTGTACGGGCTGAAGGGTGCCGATGTCGCCGCCGGTCCCACCGCGGTCATCGACACCTTTCGCGCGTTCACGACCGCCGCATTCCTTCTCGATGCGGGAGTGGCCTCACTGCTCCTCGCTTCCGAGGTCGACGAGGCCCGTCAGATCGCAGCCGCAGTCGGTGACGCCATTCTGTGCGGTGAGGATCGCGGCCTGACGCCTCCCGGTTTCGACCTCGGCAACTCGCCGGGTGAGGTGCTGCGACACGTAGATCTCGCCGGCCGTGTCGTCGTCCAGCGCACGTCTGCAGGCACTCGCTGCCTGCGGGCCGCAGTCCGAGCAGGGGCGAGCCCGGTATTCGGAGCCAGTCTCGTGGTTGCATCGGCAACGGCGCGCGTTCTCGCTCCGGGCCCCGCCACCATCGTCGCATCCGGCCGCTACGGGACAACGAGGGTCACGGAGGACGACATGACGGCGGAGTTCATCGCAGCCCGGGTGCGCGGCGATACTCCCGACGCCGACATCGGCCGCATTCTCCGGAGCGACTCGGCCCAGCGACTGCGGACTGCCGCGTGGGCCGATTCACACGACCTCGAGCTGTGTCTCGACGTGGACCGATTCGACTTTGCGATGCGAGCCGAGGCCGACGCCGACGTCGTCCGGCTACAGCGCGTACCTCTCATGCCTCGGAAGCCGTGAGCCATAGCGAATGGGGGGCGGGTCCGTCCTCCCCCAAAAAGGATCACGGGACGAACCCGCCCGTTTCCGCGACGCTCGCGCAGGGATGGCGCAGCCACAGCGAACGCCGCAGACCAAGACCAGCGCTCCGATCGTGCCAGGAATTGAGGGCTCTCCGTTGGCCCTGCATCCCCCCTCGGATAGGTTTCCAAGTTACACGAAATCAAGGAACTAGTGCGGGCGGCATCGAGCGGAACGCTTCTTCTCATCCTCCGCTCCATCGCTACGGTGATCGGTGGGAAGAGGCGCGTGATCGACGCGGGCATTGAGCGCGGAGGGGATGGAATGGGTGATCCGCAGGGGGAAACAGGCGATCTCGTCGCCGAGTCGTTGGACGCGGTCATCGTCGACCTCACGGACTGGGAAGATGCGTCGCGATATCGCCGTCAGTCCGGGGTTCTACCGCGGTTAGCGGACGACCCCAGCTACACGCCCGATACCCACGCTCTGCCGCATCCAGTCAAAGAATCCACCGGGCTCTTCGCCAGAATGAAAGCCAAGATCGCTCGCTAGGCCGAGCTCACCCGTCACTACGTCATCCTGGCGGTGTCCGGACTGCACCAAGCGGGCAGCCAACGCCTGTTCCATCTTGATGATCAGCATCGTTCGCTCCTCGTCCCGCCGTTTGATCTCAGGCCGATTGATCTCAGGCGGCGACGATCTCGGGACCCCGCCTGCGCAAACCGACCGCTCGTGAATCGAGTTTCCGAACGGGCTGACTGATGCATCGGCGCTCTTGAGGACGGCTTGGAGGACCATTCCTCCGCTACTCAGAGTGACTAGTCCGAGGATGGGTCGCGAAAAATGGCACTCAATTTCGGGACCACAGGACCGATATCAAAAGCCATGAGGTGGAAGAGACGCAGGCAGCAGGAGGAGGCTCGCGCCGACGAGGCCTCCACGCACGAGGCGCGCACCTTGAACCGCCTACGCGGCATCGCGGAGACAGAGCACCCGTCGCGTGATCACGACGCCAAGGAGATCGAGGCACGGATCCGCAACTTGAACTACGGCACGAACCGGGAGTGATCGTCCAGCGACCCGGTCACCCCGCGGTCGAGTCCACCTCACTCGGCCGATAGAAGAGGGCGAGTTGGCCGGCTGCGGCCGCAACCCCTCCCGCACTCAGCAGGGCACCCACCCAGCCGTCGAGCACGGTATCGAGGCCGATGGCGCCATCCACGCTCACCGAACCCGGTCCGGCGATGGCCATAGCGAGAGCGACGGCAGAGAGCACGAACACGTACTCCCAGCCCTCATCGGGCCGCGCGGTTATCCAGAAGCCTGCATGGCGGTGGACCGTCCAGAATGCTACCGCCATGACGCCGATGAGTCCCGCGGCGACAAGCGATGTGAAGAGCCCGATGATCAACAGGAGGCCAATGCCGATCTCTGTGGCGGTCGACAAGAACCACTGCATCTGGGGAGCGCGAAACCCGAGGCTGCCGAACCAGTTCGACGTTTTCACCCTACCCCGTGCATGCTTGATGCCGTGGGCGAGAAACACCGCACCGACGGCGAGCCTCAGAATGAGCATCGCAACGTCCATCTCGGTCACCAAATACCTCCCTCGACGTTTGCTACAACAGCCAACCGACCGGGCACCCAGGATCTTCCGAGGATCTCCCCTATCCAGCCCGTTGGTGTTGCGCCGCGATCCCCCTAACGCTCAACGTAGTCAGCGACTACAGTGCGTAGCAATAGGGGAGCCGCCGGGTCGCGGGCAAATCAAGGATGGGGGCACGTCGATGGGACTCATTCCATCGGACGTCGAAGCGAAGACGTTCAAGGTCGTACGCAGGGGATACCATCCCGAGGCGGTACGTGAATACCTGAAACGGGTCGGCAGTCAGATGTCCGGCCTCTCCGAGCGGGCGAAGATTGCCGCCGTACGCGCCGAGCAGTTGGAGCGGGAGATTCTCGATGTGCGCCAGTCCGCCGACAACGTTGCAGGCGCTTATCACGACGCGCTTCAGGCCAGGCGCCGGATGCTCGCCGAAGCGGAGGAAGACGCGGCCAGTATCCGTGCTGCGGCTGGTGGCACAGGAACCTACTCCCCGAGGTCGCCGGCCCCGGTCAGCGAACAGCATGCATCTCTCGAAGCCCAGCAAATCCTCGCCCAGGCACGTTCCGAGGCCCAACGCAAGGAAGCTGCCGCCGAGACGGTCCTCCAGAGAGCCCTCGCCGCATCCGAGCGCATCGAGGAGGAGATGGCACAGATCACGGCCGACGCCCGTGCGGAGGCCGACGAGATCTGTGCTCAAGCAACCCGCGACGCTGATTCGATCCGGCACGAATCAACCCTCGCAGCCGCCGCCGACCGCCGGTCGCTCGAGGAGGAGCAGAGCGATCTCTTGCGTCGCATCCGTCAACTACAAGCCACGTTGGACCAACTCGAAACGGAACGCGCGATCGCGGTCGAGGCCGCCACGGCGGCGGCTGCAGCGCCACCGGCATCCCCCCGCGACCCAGAACCCTCACCTCCGGAGCCGATGGCAACCCCCACCGTCAAGAAGACCCAGAAGAAGAAGACGAAGATGGCCGAACCGGTTGCCGCAACCGCGAAACCACCCGAGGCCGTGGATCGCGTCGGCAAGGAGCCGAAGGTTCTCGTGCCTGCAGGGTCATCTACCGTTGTGAAGAAATCGAAGTACGCCGACGCCCCGGTGCCGCCCGTGGTTTTCGCCGGCGACGACGAGAACACCGGTATTTCGATCGCCGCCGACGCCGATGCCGTCACGGTGGATCTCACCGACGAGACGCCCCTCGATCCACCTGAAGAACTCGAGCCGGCCATCAGCAGGCGCAAGCCCTCCCGCTACAAGGCGCGATCGGCCAAGCTTCCCCATCTGGGAAAGGGTGCCGGCTCGGTGTTGAGCGACATGGCGTCCCTCCGCAAGAAAGACTCTTGACTCATTTGCCCTTCAGGAGAACATCGACTTGGGACGCGCCTCGGGCTCGCCGTCGACCATGATGTCTACCTTCTCGTTGTAGAAACTGATGAAACCGGCAACCCCCGCCGACTCGGCAAATGGGGCGGTGTAACTCCAGGCGATGTTCTCGGCCACCTCGCCGTCGACCACGACATTCCAGTAGCTCGCGGTCCCTTTGTACGGGCAGTGGGTTGTCAGCTCTGAGGGCTCCAAGAACTCCATCGCGACATCGGTCTTCGGCAGGTAGAACCGCACCGGTAGCCCCGTTTCGAAGAGGAGGCGCGGCTTCGTGGAATCGGCCACTTTGACACCGTTGACGACGACCTCCACCCGGCGTGAGCTCTGCAGCACATCAACCCGTGTGTAGGGGTCGCGGGCGTGGACGTAGACCTCTTCGTCCTCTTCATACCAGTGATCCATTGCCGCCCAGCGGAATGAAACGAAACCCTCGAGGTCCTCGATCTTCGCCTCCGCCCAGACGCGAGCTGCGGCCTGGGCCTCGTGCCCATCGACCTTCACCGTGTATATCTCCGCCGTTCCCCTGCTGGGAGATCGATGGGTCTCGCCGCTGGGAACGAAGAGCTCCGTCCTGACGTCCTCGGGCGGAAAGTAGTAGGTCGGGTAATACGGCTTCTCCCACACCATCTTCACCCGGCGTGAATCGGCGACATATTCGCCGCCGAGTTGGACTCGAACTCGCTTTGCCCCATCCTCGACGCGGACGCGTCCTCGCTGTGTAGCCATCGATCCTCCGATATCAGCTCGGCACGGTCAACGTCACGGAGCAGCAATCCCTTCCAGGATGAACGCAGTGACCCGATCACTCAGCTCCTCCCGATCGAGCGAGCCCGCATCGCGATACCAGCGGTCGATCGCATTCAGGATCGACAGCGTGAAGATGGCAGTGGTCTTCGGGTCGACGCCGCCGCGAAGCGAACCCTCGGCAACACCCTCCGCGATCGTGTCTCGAAAGAGCGTCTCGTAGGAATCTCTCGCCTCGATCACGCGGCGACGGTGATCGTCGTCGAGCGCGCTGGCCTCGTTGAGGAACGTGCGCACCTCATCTCGATGGTTCAGCACAACGTCGATGTGCCCGGCGATGAGAGCGCGTAGGCGAGCCGGCGCCCCTCCTGCGACGCGTCGTGCGGCGACGGCCGAAACCTGGAACTCGGCGGCACCGCGATCGATCACCTCGACGAGAAGTTCCTGCTTGCCATCGATGTGTGCATAGAGGGAGGAGCCGAGGACGCCGAGCTCTCGGCCCAGGTCCCGCATGGAAGTCCCGTGGTACCCACGCGCGGCGAACAAACGGCCCGCCGCATCGACGACGTCGGAGCGGGAATGCCTCACAGGTCGCACCTCAGACATCGCCCCTCACACATCAAAGGTCAGCTCGACACGATCGGTCGTCGGGTGGGCCTGACACGTCAGGATGTAGCCCTGGGCGAGCTCGTCGGCAGTGAGGCTCCAGTTCTTCTCCATCTCGACGGCGCCCTCGGTCACCCGGGCCCGGCACGTCGTGCACATCCCGCCCCGGCACGAAAACGGAAGCTCGCGGCGCACTTGCAGCGCATGGTCGAGGATTGGCCGGCCGTCGGGGTCGACGTGTACGGTCGAAGCTCTGCCCTCCAGGGTGAATCGAACTTCCGCCATCCCGGCGGTGTCCTCGGGCTCCGGTGGCGGAGCCTCGATCGCATCATTGAAGAAGAGCTCCGTCAGCACGGCTTCACGGCGCGCGCCGCGGTCGAGTAGCAGGGTCCGCGCCTCTTCGACCATGCCGTGGGGACCACACAGATACCAGGCGTGGATCGTTGACTCCTCGATGACCAGGTCCAAGAGCTGCTCCAGCTTGGAACGGTCGATCCTGCCGGAGAACAGGGGCACCGCCGTCTCCTCGCGACTGAGGATGTGGATCAGGTTGAAGCGGTCGGGGTAGCGATCTTTGAGCCCTTCGATCTCCTCGAGAAACATCACCGATCGGCTCGCCCGGTTACCGAACACCAGCGTGAATCGGCTCATCGGCTCCTCTTCGAGCAGCGACGACGCCACGGCGAGGATCGGCGTGATGCCAGAGCCGGCAGCAATGGCCGCAACATGGCGCTTCCGACCCGGGTCGGGCCGGATGACGAAATCGCCCACCGGCGGCATCACATCGAGTTTCGCGCCTGCGGTGAGACCCTCGTTGGCCCACGTCGAGAAGACCCCACCTTGCAGCTTCTTGATGCCGACGCGGAGTTCTCCAGCACGGGGCGCCACGCAGATGCTGTAACTCCGCCTGACGTCCTCGCCGTGGATCGACGCCCGAATCGTCACATGCTGACCGGGAAGATGAGAGAACTTCTCCACGAGATCATCGGGAACATCGAGTGTCACCGCCACCGCCTCGTCGGTGAGACGGGCGACGTCGCTGACCGTCAGCGTATGGAACTCGGCCGCCTCCATGTCAGTGACCTTTGAAGAAGTCGAATGGCTCACCGCAGTGGGTGCACACCATGAGCGCCTTGCAGGCAGTCGACCCGAACTCGGAAACGACCTTGGTGTCGTGAGAACGGCATTGGGGACAGCGGACGTCGGCAGTCGCCGGATTCCCGGCCTCCGAGGTTTCAGCGCTGCCGGGTGGGGCGATTCCGTATGCCTCGAGCTTCGCCCTCCCGGACTCCGTCATCCAATCCGTCGTCCAAGCGGGTGCATAGACCGTCTCGATGGCGACGTCGTCGATCCCCTCGCTCTCGAGCGCCGCGAGGATGTCCTCCTTGATGACGTCCATGGCGGGACAGCCCGAATAGGTCGGGGTGATCGTCACCACGGTTGCGCCTTCTGTTGTTACGGCGACGTCGCGTACGATCCCGAGGTCGGTGATGGAAAGGACGGGAATCTCGGGATCTGTGACGTCTTCGAGGAGTTCCCGGACCAACTCCCGGGTGGCCACCGTCACCATTCGAGTCCCGGATAGGTTCGCTGCAGCCATTGCATCTCGCTGAGGAGATGACCGAGATACTCGGTGTGGAACCCCCGGCGACCTCCGCCGCGTTGCGTGATGTCTGCGGGCACGTCGAGCGTCGCCTCCATCAGCACCCCTTCGACGTCGCGACGCCACGATGCTCTCAAGCCGGCGAGGTCGACCCCTATACCGCGGTCGACCATCTCTCGATCGAGGTCGTCCATCTCGAAGAGCTCACCCGTGTATCGCCACAGCTCATCGATGCCCCGTTGCATCCTGTGATGGCTCTCGTCAGTTCCGTCACCGAGGCGGATCACCCATCCCGAGGAATGTCGGTAGTGGTACCGCGACTCCTTCAACGCCCTTGCCGCGATGCCGGAAAGGGTGTCGTCGGTGGAGCCGCTCAGCGCATCCCACAGCCGGAGCTGATAGGCATCGATGAGCATTTGGCGGGCCATGGTGCGGGCGAAATCACCGTTCGGCTGCTCGACGAGGACGACGTTCATGAACTCGCGCTCGGTGCGCGAGAACGCCAGATCGTCGGCGGTGCGACCATCGGCTGCGACCCGGGCGGCATACGCCAGGAGGTGGGTGGCGACCCCGAGATGGTCGAGGGTGATGTTCGCCAGCGCAATGTCCTCTTCGAGTTCCGGTGCCCGCGACACCCATTCGGAGAGGCGTTGAGAGAGGATGAGGTTGTCGTCCGCATGACGGAGAACGTACGCGGCAAGCGTGTCGGTGACCGTCGCTGCCGCCGTCGGGAGCGTGCTCACATGTGCCCCACTTCGTCCGGTATCTCGTAGAAAGTGGGGTGGCGATATGGCTTGTCGGCGAAGGGGGCGAACATGTCGTCCGCGTCGTCGGGGTCCACAGCATGGATCTCGGAGGATGGAACCACCCAGATGCTCACGCCCTCCACGCGCCGTGTGTAGACGTCACGGGCGTTCTGCAGCGCGGTCTCGACATCGGGGGCGTGCAGTGATCCGGCGTGAACGTGGTTGAGGCCGCGGCGCTGGCGCACGAAGACTTCCCAGAGCGGCCAGCCATGTGACCCGGGCCCTTCCCCGGAATCTGCGCTCGTTGGCTCCCCCGCGATCTCGGGAACGCTGTAGCTCATGCCGCCCCCCTCTCGTCGGCGCGACGCGAGGCGACCTTTGCGGCGTGGGTGCCGGCGGCCTCTCGCACCCATGCTCCTTCTTCCCATGCCGCCACCTTGTGCGCGATGCGCTCGCGATTCATGGGCCCGTTTCCCTTGACGACCGCCCAGAACTCATCCCAGTCGATCTCGCCGAAGTCGTAGTGGTCCCGTTCCTCGTTCCACGTCAGATCGGGGTCGGGGATGCTGAGGCCCAGGTATTCCGCCTGGGGAACGGTCATGTCGATGAACTGCTGGCGTAGCTCATCGTTTGACACCCGCTTGATCTTCCACGCCATCGATTGCTCCGTGTGGGTGGACTCTGAGTCGGGAGGGCCGAACATCATGAGTGACGGCCACCACCACCGATCCAGGGCGTCCTGGGCCATCGCCCGCTGTTCGACCGATCCCCTCGAGAGTGTCAGCATGATCTCGTAGCCCTGCCGCTGATGGAAGCTCTCCTCTTTGCAGATACGGACCATGGCCCTGGCATAGGGTCCGTAGGACGTCCGCTGCAGCATGATCTGATTCGCAATTGCCGCCCCGTCGACCAACCATCCGATCGCACCGATATCCGCCCAGCTGAGGGTCGGGTAGTTGAAGATCGACGAGTACTTCTGCCGACCGGTGTGGAGCTGGTGGACGAGTTCGTGCCGACTGATGCCGAGGGTCTCCGCTGCCGAGTACAGATAGAGCCCGTGGCCGGCCTCGTCCTGCACCTTGGCGATCAGGATCGCCTTGCGCTTGAGGCTCGGCGCCCGGGTGATCCAGTTCCTCTCGGGCTGCATGCCGATGACCTCGGAGTGGGCATGTTGGGCGATCTGGCGTATGTTCGTCTCGCGATATGCGTCCGGCATCCAGTCACGCGGCTCGACCTTGTCGTCACGTTCGATCGTGGCCTGGAATGTCGCCTCTTCTTCTGTCACCGCAGCGGTCACCAACGGCCTCCCTGTTGCCTCACATGGCCTGTTGCCTCACATGGCCTGTTGCCTCACATGGCCTGTTGCCTCACATGGCCTGTTGCATCCGATACTACCAAACGAACGTTTGTTTTCTCACGGCCGTGACAGGCCACCCGACCTTCAACCGAT